>Ga0137377_10000855_pt1 | contig 19944 bp, 26 predicted proteins | sample SagtaG_22_FD_104815 | JGI IMG/M metagenome (GOLD analysis project Ga0137377, IMG submission 104815) | Vadose zone soil microbial communities from Sagehorn Ranch, Mendocino, California, USA - Sage2_L_40_16 metaG | ecosystem: Environmental > Terrestrial > Soil > Vadose zone | place: USA... | reverse complement strand
GCGCTCCATGAAAGCCGTGTGACAGTCCAGGGTGAAGTCGTAGTTACCCTTGAGATTCGTTTTATCCACAACTATGCGGCTCAACTGCTGCGACAAATCGAACGCTAGCGCTGCGACCGGGATACCTTGGCCTACTAACTTGCACGGTCCCGGCTGAAATATGCCGGAACCGATTGGGCGACCGTGAGGGTCCTTCAATCCGTTGCGATATGTGTCAGCGGGTTTTGCGTGAAACCAAAAGACGGCTTCGACGAACATGTGAAGCGCGGCCGCCAGATTGTCGCGTCGGCGAACGTGGCACAATTCATGCGCAATGACCGACTCCAGTTGCGCGTCGGTCAGGCGGTCGGAAATGCCCGCTGGAAGCACAAGGACTGGGCGGAACACACCCAGAACTCCAGGCTCGCGTGCGGACTGCAAGAGGATGAGGGTGATTTGCTGTGGGGGTCGCAGACTTCGCTCCATCCGCCGGAGCGCTTCCAGTTCACGTTCGGATTCTGACGGCAAAGCGGCTTGTCTCGCCGCGGTTAGGCGCCGCCAACGCAGATACCACAGGAGGAGCACGGCCACGCACCCGGCAAACCACACCATCAGAAGAAAAACTGGAAGGTTGCGAAGCGCCACTTCAAGCACGCTCGGAGCCGCACTTATCGGAACGGAAGGTGGATTCGTGGGCGAAAAAGGCTGCCCTATGGCCTTCATCGCAATGAACAGCCGCGGTTGTGTGACTGCCGCCGTTTTCGGCCATGCCAGATGGCTTCCCATGCCGATCAGCAGGGAAAACGGGACTAAGAACTTCGCAGTTGCAACGAGCCAAAGAATATAGCGTGCCTGCGCATGGCTCTTTCTAAGCAGTAGCGTCAGTAACCACACCATTCCGGCAAACGCCGTTGACTGCCACAGGTGGTTGGCAGCTGGCGCTTCAATCGTCGGCCACGAGGAGAACAAAAGTGTCGCAATGTTAGGAAAGGTCATGCCGATTTTTCCTTTCTTGCGAATTTCCGCAGTGTCTTCTCCGCTTCCCTCACTTCCGCGAGCGTCAGCTTGCCGGATTCGATCAGGTGCGCCATGACCGGCTGGGTCCGGCCGCCGAACAAGTTCAACAGGTCGTCAATCAGTCGGCGCTGTGCCGCGTGGCGCGAGACGACGGCTTCAAAGATGTGCGCGTTTCCGATTTTCTTGATTCGGCGCAGCACCTTCTTGCGCTCCATGCGGTATACCGTGGTCTGGATAGTGGTGTAGGCCGGGCGTGTACGCTCCGGGAATGTTTCCTGAATTTCGCGAATAGAAGACGCACCTCGGCTCCAGAGCGCCTCCATGATTTGAAGTTCCAGCTTTGTCAGTTTTGGCAAGGTCATCGGGTTGCCCTACTATGATTGTATGTAAACCTACTATACTCGTATTTATGTGTCAAGCGGAAAAGCCCTTGCTTTGGCCCACACCTGCCCACAAATTTGGGGGCTGAAGAGGATGTGGCGTGTAAACCTAAGGTTCAGAGGACTTAAGGGAGTTTCGCTAGATCAAACTCGGCAGCGAGGCGCTGGCCATCCGGCGTGAGGACGACCACTTCAGCGTTGTCTGCGGCCACATCGTCCCCATCATAGTGCAGGACAACGTCGAACCCGTAATAAGCGCCGCCGACCGTGTAGCCGCGGAAGACCGGTATGCCGGGAATCTCCAAGGGCTCGATAAGCCTGTCCTTTTGCCGAAGTTGGACCTGAAAACCCTGCCAGGCGTTGGAGTGGGACTTGGAATCCTGTCCGAGCTTTGTCTTCCGGCCATCCTTCTGCGTGGCGGTTTGGGCATAAGTGCGCAGGGAGTAGGTATCGGTGAAAAACACGCGCACGCGGAGGCGAAACACATCACCACGATCGCGGTACGCCTGCGCAGCCTGTTGCGCGCTGTAACCGAACGTGCGCTGCCGAGAGAGGTCAACGGTTTCAGCATAAGGAGTGAAGAGCTCGATTTCGGAAACGTAGAGGCCGGATTGCGGCATGGGGAAACGCCGGCGGTAGGTCTCCAGGAACCGAGCCGTTTTTTCATCGTTCCGCTGGCCTAGAAAATACGCTTCGCGCACGGCCTCGTCAGACAAGTTGGCGCCGAAAACGGCGGAATAGGGCCACACAAGAAGCAAGGATGCAAGCGCGGAAACGACGCATCTGGCGAAGCGAAACATGGGTGGCCTCCGGCAACAACCTTCAATCTATCACACCATACGGCCATGGTTGGGAAATGGAGCGCATGGAGGAAAGTCACATGGCAGGCATCTACACGAGGAAGCGAAAAAGGACAGATGAGCGCGACCCTTACATCCTTACGGCTCTCTACCAATCGTCGGCTGACGCAAGGCATTTCGGATGTGTTCTGCTGCGATTCGCCGCCGCTTTGGGGCGTCAAGTCTAAGCGTTGTCGCCGTGTTGCGGAGGGGTTGGCCTTCGGAAGCCTAGCGATCCCAAGAATCGTGCGGTCGCCCGCAACGATCTTAGCAATCGTAGTATCCCCAAGGAGGCACCTTTGGGTCCGACTGCCGCCCCCCCGCACGCATACTCAGTGCAAGCCACTAACCAACAAAATAGTTCGCGCCAACTGTTTACAAGGGCCTTACAAAGAAATTACATAATGGTCACGCCTCTACGAGGTACATTGCACAGCTGTTCTAAACGAACGAAATAGCATCGGACCAAGAGTAGTTTAGGGCTCTTACCGGCCTTGCCCAGCCGACCGGGCTCGCAGTGCCCGGCGCGCTGATACTCTTTCGCAGGAGCCGGTTCCCGGTGTCATCTCCCGTGCTCTGCGCAGCTTCGCCGGCGCCTTGTGGCGCTCTCTCCCCACATTCCATCTGCATAGGCCCTCGTCCGCCACAACCACAAGCGGCTTCCTTCTCGGTGGTCTTCAGGGTCGGATCTATCTCTGAATCCGGCTATTTCCTGGCGGCCGGCCGCTGCTCGGCTTCAGCTTCCAGGAACTGACATCCGGTACCGCCGGCGCGTTCGTCCTTACTAACCGATTGCCAAGTGTGTGAGCAACTAAAGTCGAGACGCAGGATTACTCACGGACGCGGCGAAGTCGGTGACCGTCGTGGACGTCGAATCACAGGTGATCGCGCCCGCGTCGTACTTAAAAGTGTCTCCGGCGAAATCCGCTGGAATTCACCAGAGTCGAATCCACAACGCGCAATGAATCGGCTCATCTCGACGCCCGGCTTGTACGCCGCGATACGAGATACGGAAGCAGAGATTCAGAACCCTGTCGAGGAGAAAAGCGTTTATGCTGTTTTCCCCCGGGGGGCAGAGCGAGGGCGCGATGAGGCGTGGCGAGAGTCCAAATTCGAGATGGAGGACCGGCGCTCAAGCATTGCCAACAGCTACAAGGCACGCCGAGGGTTGTCAATGGTGGTGGTGAGCGATGGCACAAATCCGGGCGCTACAGCACGCGGCGGTATGCTTGGTGTGGAAATGTGCGGCTAGAAGACAGCCGATGGGGATTAGTGCTAACAGCACGCCAGCGAGCCCCAGTGACATTCGCCTCATGGTTCACTTGTAAATTTCCGAGGCAAGGAACGTCTATGGTACCGATGGGCGGGGTCTTTAGGACTTCGGTTCAACCATCGGTATGACCATCAGGTTCGGGAGAGCGTCTGGCGCGGTGTTTCGGTTCCTTTGGTCGGCGCCGGGTTTCTAGGTATTTTCTGGTTCGCCCAAACCCATTTATCTAAGGCTTTACTGGGTAGACGTATGCTATTGGGCGGAGTGGACCTAATTCCTCGCGAATGCACACTCTTCCGGGGTCGAAGCCCAAGTTTCTTCGTCGAGATGGTACTGGGAAACTGGGATTGTTTTTCCTCGCGGAAGGTATTCGATGATCTGCTGACCGTCACCGGACCGGACTCTGAGTCGCACGGGTTTGCTTACGTCATTCCAATGGATGGACATGCCAAGGACTTGCTGGCCCTCGCGGAGACCGGCCTTGAAGGCCTCGCTTTCAGGATTCAGACCGGACACTTGGCGCTTGGCGAGCAGAATTTTACGATCAAACCCGAGGTCGAACTCCGGGGTTTGATCGACGGTGATCCGCACGCACGAACTCAGAGGAAAATCGGGGACAGGAATCGTTTCACCCTTCTCGACGTACCTGCCGAGAGTCTGGGCTGCTTCGCCGTTCAGATATTTGGCCGCTGTCCGAAGAACGCGCTGCGTGGTCAGGAGCCGCCCCGGATCTTTCGAACTATCAAGCACCAGCCTATGCATCACGGTGTCCAACGAGAATCTGTGCTTGGATTGTTTTCGAATTTCGGCATCAAGCCACAATGCAGTGATGGCCCCTCGTACGTAAGGGAGCTGATTCGCGGAATTATCCGTGCGGTACCGGGCCACGATTTCCTGATTTGAAAGATTCTTTGCCGGCGAGGATGCGTAGTCAAAAATTCTCCCATTTAGTCGGTCGACGTATTCCGGGACCGAAAGTAAGCCGGCACGCACGAGCAGCAGTTCCGAGTAGTAGACAGTGAAACCTTCGGTGAACCAGTGGATACTTTCTTCCGGTTCCGGAATGGGCCCCATCTTGTAAGGATTCCAAGTGTGGAAGGATTCATGCGCAAGCAAAGATTGAACATCGTAAGAGAAATCTTGGTTCTGCAAAAGGTACAGCCAAAAGGCATTCGTGAACGCACTACCGTCCGCGCTGCCATTTTGGGCGTCGAAGGGTTTTAGAGTAACCAAGTAGTAGGGGAACCCATTGTCGTGCCAGAAGTTGCGTTCGGCAGCAACGATCTTTTGAATTCGATCGAGGGCCTCATCGTCGGTAAAGGGCCACTGGCCTCGAATGGCCAAAACGAGAAGCTGACCAGCGACCGTGATTCGCTGAAGGCGGAAATCGCCGGCAGCGAACAGGGCGTCGTTAACCTTGTGCCAGAGCCCCGTGAAGGATTGGCAACGATCCTCAGTGCCGAAGCTTGTTGCAAGACTCCAGCCAGGTGGAAGGCCCGTCCAGTCGAAGTGAACGCTTACGACATCCGTTAGACCAAGTTTCGGATGAACGAGCGCGTTTTGCGTGTTGAATTCGAAGAACTCGGGATCCAAGACCGGGCGAAACTGCTTCGGGTATTCAAAGGGCCCGCCCGCTCCACTCCTTCACTAGATCGTAGGAAACGACGGCCACCTGATTGGGGGGAAATCGAAGTTTCTTAATGTTCGGGCGGGCGGTATCAAGGATTACGGTGTCGGTGGACAGCGCCTTGAGGTTCGTAACCTCGGATTCAAGATGAGCTTCCCCGGCCCAATCAGAGGGCAATTCCAGGTCTGCAGTACCTTTACGCCCGCCTTGTAATTTCACCCGGACATGAATAATGAGCTTTCCGTCAGTGACGATCGGTTCGAATGCATACGTCACTGCCACACTCGAGGAAGACCGAGCAAAGCTGCATTGAGCGCGGCAGGTCGTAGTGAGTACCGGAGAGCAGGTCATCCATACAAGAATGAAGAGACCCAAGCGGCGACGCAAGCCTTCCGCAGGAGAAATACAGGAAACGCCATCCAACTTTGCGACCACCGTCATCTCTTGGTTCTCAGTCACGCAGGGAAAACCTATGTTAATTCACAACGATCCCTCCTCGGGTATCCATTCTCGAATCCTTCCGAGCTTGATCTCTTCTGTGGCGTCTCGGTGATGTGGCGCGGGGAATGCGGTTTTGGCTGGGAAGAAACGCGAACGGTCGCCCAACGCCACGTTATGCCTATCAAAGGCCTTACGATCCGGCTCCTGGATCAAATACCGGGCGAATCGCAGCCAGGAGTTGGTGATCAGCGGGTACATCCCTGGGTGGCACGGCCCCCTCACCCGACGGCGCGGTTTGCAGAAGACTGGGGGCTCGTCCGTCGCCAAGCGCGTCAGACGCCAATCGTTTTAGACGTTTTGCTCTTTGATTGCCCTTGGGCGATGCGCGTGCTAGGCTCTCGGAACTGTGCATTCAAGGCCCCCCAAGGTTGAACCGGTTCGCCAGCCCACCCTGTTCGACCTTGAAAAATCGTCCGAACCCACTGGCGCCCGTCCTTTTTCACTGCCCCGCATCTTTCTCGGCACCTCATCTTTCACGGCGGCTGGTTGGGAAGCCTCCTTCTATCCCCAAGGCATGCGGCCAAAGGATTTTCTCCGTCACTATGCCAGCCGGTTTCAAACAGTCGAAATCGATGGCACGTTTTATGGCGCTCCAAGCGCATCAACCGTCACGGGCTGGAGCGAGAAGACGCCTGGAGATTTCATCTTCGCAGTAAAGGTTCCCCAGGTCATCACGCACGACAAAGTGCTGGTCGACTGCGAAGCTGAGTTCGAAGAGTTCATCGAGAGGATGCACTTGCTGGGCAACAAGCTCGGCCCGATGCTCCTGCAGTTCCCCAAATTCGATAAATGGGTTCTCAACAGTTCTGACGAATTTCGTGGTCGCTTGCAATCCTTCTTCAAACGAGCGTCAGACCTTCGGGCTGGTCGCTTTGTGGTGCAAGTCCGCGACAAGGACTGGCTCGACCCTCGGCTGACGGATTTGCTCCGCGAGTACAACATTGGGTTGGCATTGACTGACACTTCGTTTATGCCTCGACCCTGGGAGATGAAAGGCACGCTCGATTTGGTCACTGCCGATTTCTCTTATGTCAGATGGTTGGGGAATCGCAAGCCTATTGAGGAGCAGACGACGACTTGGGATAAGACCGTGATCGACAGGCAGAGCGACCTGACGAATTGGGTCGTCGTGTTGAAGCGTCTTCTGCAGGACAAGCGAATCCGACAAATCTTTGCGTTCGCAAACAACCACTACGCAGGGCACGCTCCGGCGACAGTGAAACAGTTTTGGGAGCTATGGAACGGAAAGAACCCCGCTGCCACCGTTCCGGGCCAGTGCAGCGAGAAGTGATTCTACATGGAAGATTTTCTCGTCAATGATTTGCTTGTCTCGCAGACGAAAGGCAACGCGCTTCTCGACGCTCAGGGCTCCCTGCAAAGCTTGCTTTGCGTTGTTGATGTTGCGATCGGCGCGACCAAGATTGTCGGTGGACAAGGCAAGCTGGCAAAACGTGAAGGCAAGGTCTAGTCCGACATTAATGGATTGCACTGCGGCTTGCCTGTGGACGGATTCAGGCGTCTTGTTCACCTGCAGAAAGTAAGAAAAGGCCGGTGCGCGGGCACAGGGAAAAACGCCTAAATTCGCATAGGTCACCTCATTTGAAGCGTAAAGGATTCCGGCGGTCCCTATCGGCACGGTCTGCTAGGGCTTCAAATCCTGGTGGCGAGATTTGCCGGAAGTGCAGATGGGCTAGTTTCTAGAAGCTTTTATTGGCTTTCCGTTGTCATCCCATACTGTGCGCGCGTTTCCAAAATGAAGCCTATTAACATCCGCAAGCACTGCGTCGAAATGAGGATAGGGGAATCTGAATACCAGCAGAAAACGCAACTTGGTCTGTGCTTCTGCTGCCATCGGCCTCCTGGTTTCATCCATGAGTGCGTCACATTTTCGTCTCAAATATTCAGGGAGCTGAGTATATAGGTCTTTCTCAACAGCAAATCCGGCGTGCTTGAAATCGCGATGCCACAATGTATTGCACGCATCCTCCTCCCTCATGGTGCGCTCTAATGCCGTAATTCCGGCCAAGGTTACCTCACCCCGTTGCCTTGCAATCTCCGCTTGCCGACGCTCTCCACGCGCCTCTCTTCGTTCCTGAAGGGTAAAGAAAGCCAAGAAAAAATCGGCGACAAGAATCCCAATGAGTGCAAAAGCCTCCATCCACACAGCATGCGCTTCCGTCCACCATGTACCTTCCACAGAGACCGGAATCATGAGCATATAATCTTTCTGGGCTGTCGGAACCCGTAATGGCAAAATCATCTACCCGAAAAGTACGAAAGTCCTTCATTTTTGCGTGAAGCGTAACGTGAAAGGCACTTGGCCTTGGCCATTCCGGTGGCCTTCAGGAGCCCACCCGTTCTTCCCTGCTTACAATCCAGGAAGTCGCGCTCATTCCTTCTTCACTGACGAACCGCCGCGAGCGTCTAGACTCCCGCGCTGGTGCTTCGTTCTGCGGGGGAGGTTAGCGGGCCAAGCTCGCGGCCGTGGGAACACCCTCACCATCCGGCCTCGACTGGACGAACGGCCAGTGCGGGGATGGCTGAGTTGTTATAGTCTGCCTCTTGTCTGCTCCTCATTAGGGAGGCTACGACATGAAGTACCTTATGCTGCTTCTTCTGTTCGTTTTACCAGCAGCTGCAAATGCCCAGACCGTCAACGGGAATGTTGACGCCGCCTTCGCGGTTGGTAAGTGGAGGGAATCCCATGAAGGGGTGAGCCTATTCTGTGTTCGTGTCACGACTCAAGAGGATGTGCTAAAAGGCGACAGCAGCGGAGCGTGTTTCTTGACGGAAGCGCAAGCTAGTGCAAAGGATTCCGTCACTATGTCCACGAATACGTTCGCCGTCACAGATTGGGACGAACATACTCTCACAGCGGTTACCGAGTTCTACGCAGACAAGAATGGAGAACAGACCAGCAAATCGAGCGCGGGCGCAATCAAGATTGTATTTCGCTTAGTCCTAAACTTCGATACCCGTCAGATGACAAAGTTTGTTGAGCCGAGCAACGGTAGCACCCGGGGCTATCATCTGGTGGAGCAGTGAGAGGGTGGAGAAATTGGCCAGGACTCTCGACCAATCGTTTGTGTCTTCCTTGGCCTTCTGTTGCCACACCGGATTGTCGCATAAGGTTTTTTGTGGCGTCCGCCCCTTCGCACGTCAGCTGTCCACCCTAGCGGTGCGCCAGGATCTGGTGCAACCCAATCGGTTTAAGTTCCGTCCATCCGCGATGCGGCAGGCTCGCTTCTGGTTCCCCTGCAACTCGGGTCGCGTAATGGCCAGGTCGCCGCGGCCAGGCCAAATCCCCCTTGCGTGGCCATTTGTCCGGTTGCGACTACCGTCCGGACACTCGCAAACGGTGGTTCCAAATGGGAGTTCCTGCAAATCCATCGAAAAGGCGGAGATCCAGCGGAACCAAAGGCTCCCTAAGGTGTTTCTGTGGTCGGTATTCAGTGAATTACCTGAATATCGAGCCTTCTGCTGGCAACCCTTGATAGCAGCACGCGGAGACGTTCTCCAGGAGAGCTCGAGGCGTTCGCTCGGCAGGGCTTTTGGCAACCGAGCACGAACGCCTCAGAGCCATTAGCAAGTCTCCTCATCTGAGTGCTTGATAAAACCAATGAACGGAAATGTCAACGATCAGAAAGGAGCAGTTATGTTTCATGGGCCGCAGCAACCTCACCACCATTCAACCGTCCAGCCGACAAACGGGGACAGCACTACGAAGATAGGGAAGATCCAAAGAGCTCTTTCTGTCCTGCAGCTCCTTGGCGGGGTGACGATCGCCCTGTTTCTCGCTGGCATCGTAGTGCCGAGCTTCGTGCACTCCGGGATGGCCGCGAATCACGACGCGGCTGGGGGTTCTCTCCACGCCTTGACCATTGGCGGAGTTACGTTCGGGTTCACACTCCAGAACCTCGGTTCTGCCCTGTTGGGCGGCGTATTTGGCCTGCTGATCGCGTTGGCCATCGAATTTCCCGCTGCGTTTACCAAGACCGCCAGGAAGTTTCTGGCGTTTCAGCCAGGGCACCTGTCGGCGCCAGGCGCCAAGTCTTGACAGCCCCCGTCGAGCACCGTTTCTCTCTCTTGAAACGCTCGATGCCATGCGTGACGTGATCTTGCCCAAGCAAATCATACAGCCCAGGACCTGTCGGGAGCCGGCACGAGTGGTGGTCATTTTTTGAGAAGCCATGACTGCGATGTTCTGGCGGTGTCCTTGGATGGCCGCCTCGGCACTGCGGTGGCCAGGCGCTCGGAAGCGGTCCGATTTTGCACAGTTCGCGTGTACCGGGAGAACAGGCGAAAGACGAATTCAATAAATCTTGTGCGGTCCACAGGTTTCGCGGACGTGGCGGGACTCGAATCCGTGGCCCCCTGCTTGCAGAGCACGGAACTCGTCTCCAACAATTCCACCGCTTCTTTCACCTACTAACGTTTCCAACAAACCGGGGAACCTGCTTTCGCTCGTCCCGACAGAATCTCAGCAGTGAATGCCTCTTTGAGACGAAAAGAGCATCACACCCCGATTCGAGGGAGGCTGCAATCCCGATCCAAAACGTCGGAAACGTTGGCCAAGCTTGCCTACTCAAATCTCAATGCCACCCTCGGATCCATCCGCGCCGCGCGCCATGCCGGCACACAGCACGCAACGAGGGCTGTCACGAGCAATACCGCCGCCGTCACCAACAGCGTGCATGGGTCTGTGGTACTCACACCAACGAGCAAGCGCTTCAGCGTGCGGTTCAGCATGAGTGCCATCCCTTGGCCCGCCGCCAATCCAACCGCCGTAAGCCGTAACCCGTTCCTCATCACCAGCGACAATACTTGCCAGCGCGCCGCTCCCATCGCCATTCGAATGCCTATCTCCTGCGTCCTTTGCGCCACAGAATACGAAATCACGCCATATAGCCCAACCGCCGCCAAGACCAATGCCAGCGCGGCGAATGCGCCTATTATAATAGCAGCATGTAAAAGCGTCGCTGGCCCAGCGAACTCGCGAGCAGCGTCTCAAACAAGGTCGGTGTTCCCACCAGCGCATCGCGGTCGATCCCCTGAATCAGCTTGCGCGCTGATTGTCCCAGCAGTGCGGCGGGGCGTTGCGCGCGGATCACCACCGTGACGCCATCCATGCCTGCTTGCGATAGCGGCACATAGAACGTCGGCGCAATCGGAGCATCCAATCCAAAGTGCCGCACGTCGCCCACGATGCCCACGATCTCGCCTTCATTCCTTTCGTATCCGCCGCGCGCGCCAAATTTGAGCTTCTGCCCGATGGCGTCACCCTCCGGAAAAAACATGCGCGCCGCCGTTTCACTGATCAACAGAACGCGAGCGCCGCCTAGCCGGTCGGCATCCGTAAACGTGCGTCCCTGCCGCAACGGAATTCCCAACGTTCGGAAATAATTCGGAGTCGCCCAGCGCAATTCCGCCGAGGGCTCGTCCTTTTCTGGCACGTTTCTTCCTTCCACCTGGAAGCTGCTGCTGAAATCGTCGCCAGATAACGGCAGCGGTGTTACCGCATCCACCGATGTAACGCCGGGCAGTGCGCGCAGCTTGGTCAGCGCTTCATCCCAGTAGCTTTCGAGCGCAAGGCTGTTCTTGTAGTGGGCGTCCGGCAAGCTGACATCCAGCGTCAAGACGCCCTGGGGGTCAAAGCCTGGGCTCAGCGACCTCAGTCCGGCGAAGCTCCGCACCAACAAACCCGCACCCGCCAGCAGCATCATGGAAAGGGCAACTTCGCCGACGAGCAGCGCGCTGCGCGCGCGTCCCGCGTCGCGCGAGGACGAATCGGACATCTTGAGTAAACCGCTGGCGCCCGTACCCGAGGACCGCATCGCAGGGATCAGGGCGAACAATAGGGCGCTCGTCAGCGAAGCACCCACCGTAAATATCATTACCGTCGTGTTCAGCCCCGCACTCGCAAGTCGAGGAATGTCTTTCGGCCCAAAGCGGACAATCGCTAGCAGCGCCCAGTGCGCCAAGAGAAGGCTTGCCGCTCCCGCAAGCAGCGCCAGCAACAAACCCTCGGTCAAGGTCTGGCACAGAAGCCTCAAGCGCCCGGCGCCCAGCGCCCAGCGCATGGCCAGTTCGCGCTGCCGCACTGTCGCGCGGGCCAAGAGCAAGTTGGACACGTTGGCGCACGCGATCAGCGCCACGAGCGCCACCGCTCCCAGCAGGACCAGCAAGGCGGGCCGAATGTCACCCACCAGGGCCCGTCTCCAATGCTCCGCCCGTACGTCCCATTTTCCGTCCTTATCCGGATAAAGCCTTCGTAGTTCAGCCATGATGGCCCCTAAGTCCTCATTCGCCTGAGCCACCGAGACACCCGGCTTCAGCCTTCCCAGCACGCGCAGGTAATGCGCCCCACGCTGCGTCATCACCTGGTCGTCAAATCCGATTGGCATATACATATCGCTGCCTTGCAGCGGAAAGCGAAAATCCCGCGGCATCACTCCGATGATTCTGTACGGTTCGCTGTCCAATTCGATGGTTTTCCCGATCGCGTTAGCCAAGCCGCCGAACTCCGCCTGCCAGAACCCGTAGCTCAGCAAAACAACATGATTGGCGCCTTTGCGATTCTCTTCGGCCACGAATTCTCGCCCGATGATCGGGTGCGCTTGTAAAGTGGAAAAGATGCCCGCAGTCGTGACCGCGGTGCGGACGCGTTTCGCTTCGTCTCGTCCGGTCAGCGCGCGCTCACCCGTCTGATAGGCAAACATCGACGAGAACGATCGGTTCTGGTCGCGCCAGTCGAAGAAGTCCGGCGGCGACGAAGAGTAAGGCGTTGTTATGCCGACCCGTTGCCACACAGAGGCCACGCGCACCAGCTGATCCGCATTGCCGTAGGATAAAGGCCGCAGCAGCACCGCTTCAATCACGCTGAACATTGCCGTGTTAGCGCCAATCCCCAACGCCAATGCGAGCACTGCTACGCTCGTAAAGCCGGGATTTTTGGCCAGCATCCGTAAACCGAAACGACCATCCTGCCAGAGGTGATCCCACCACAGCCACCGATTCGATTCGTAAAACCGTTCTTCAGCTTGCATCACGTTGCCGAACGCGCGGCGCGCCGCTGCCCGAGCCTCTTGCTCGCTCAGGCCCTGTTCTTGCAAGCGCTCCCTTTCCAGTTTTATGTGCGTCTCAATTTCCGCACTGAAGTCGCTCGTCTTCCGTTTGTGCCGGAACATAGCCTTACTCCTCAGCTTCGTGTCCGAGAATCCGCCCAATGGCTTTCGCGAACCGCTTCCGCTTCGTGGTTTCCTTCACTAATTGTTCGCGGCCAGCGGCAGCGAGCGAATAAAACCGCGCCTGGCGATGATTTGCGGAGATTCCGCACTCGGCAGAAATCCAGCCACGCTCTTCCGGTCGCTGAAGCGCCGGGTAAAGCGCTCCATGCTCGACAAGCGGCTCTTCATCCGGCGATTGCTGATTCGCGCGCGCAATCGGCAGGTCTAGCGTGCCCTGCAGGCGTTCTAGCCTTTCCCTTGCTTCTTGGGTAGACATTTAACCTGAGTATCAGCTTGTATGGGTAAGTTGTCAACCCAAAGGAGCGGCCCGTGACTGTCACGCGGACAGATGACTCCGATTTGTGCACACTCTTGTGCACGGAGGTCGAGATCGCGAACGGGACCCTTCCAGGGAAAGCGGGCTGTCCATCCTGGAGGGATAATTTCCGATTTCCCTTCCCGAGTGTGAGTTCCCTCATTGATGAGTTTCCGAACCGATAGCTCGACACCGTGATCTTGCCGAAGAAATTTTCCTCGTTGTACACGACCCGCCCGGGCTCATCCTCTGCTGCGCGTACGGCCACTAGAGCGGGACGAAAGGATCCTCTTGCGGACGAACAGCACAGGCGAAGCGAGCGCGTTCCCATTCCAGCAAGCGCTCCGGGCGCCGCTTCGGATCGGAGTCCACGAGACTCTGCCGGAGCCATGAGTCGAACTGCGACTCTTCCCGCGGTTTATTGGCAAAAAATCGAGATGGTTGGACGTCATGGCACTTAGGTTGTGGTGGCTGCTTCCCCTTCCGATGATCGGGATACCCTCGTCCTGAAGGGGAGCTAACGCCCGCCCCAGCCTGACGTGCGATTCGGGATCGTAATCCGAGCGGATTGGGACCTGAATGACTGGGATGTCCGCCTCAGGATGGGTTACCGCCAAGAACGAGTGGGTGCCGTGATCAAACCCCCGAACTGGGTCGAGATGAGTAGGCAACCCTGCCTTCTCGATCAGAGTGTGGACTCGAGGTGCCAAGTCGGGCGACCCAGGAGCGGAATAGCGGAGGCGGTAGACCTACTGGGGGAATCCGCCAAAGGCATAAACCATAGGAGGAAAGGGACTTGCCATCACGGCGAAGTCGTTCTCCTGCCAGTGATCCGAGGTCACCAGAATCGCTTTCGCCCTCGGTGCCAGCAAACTGGCCGTACCAAATAGCTGGCAGTGCCTGCCGCAAATCTCTTGCCCGCCGTTATCTCATTGCAAATCAAGGAGTTCCGTCCCAGCCAGAACACCTTGAGAGTCTGCTCCCCGCATTGCCTACCCATCATCGTCGCAATGCAATGCATCTCTAGAGGAGGGGCCATGTCACCGGCTCTCGTTTTCATCCGCAAGCGGAAAAAGTGCCACAGCGTGCTGCGCCGCCGCAGTGGATTTGGACCGCTGGATTCGATGCGCTATGGGCTTTGGCTGGAGAAAGCTGATCGGGAGGTCGCGTCATGAATACCGCACACCCTCTGAATGTGAAACCGGCCCCGCGACCGGTATTTGCCGGAGCCACACGCGGGTCCTTCCTTGATCACCATCGAGGCTTGGATGCCGAGCCAAATCAAGGCGATCTCGCCCTTGGCCAGCTCATGCCACTTATCGAAGGACCGCGCTGCGTTGCGGGTAATGAGTTTGCCGTCGAAGTGGCGCTTCGGGAGGCTCGGAGCAAATGCGGGCATTTCACGGCAACGGGACGGGCGCTCACAATTTGGTTGAGGTTCGTTGTCGCTGCGAACGAGGAGAGGGAGTGCGGCTGACGGTCAGGGACCAAGGAAAAGGATTTGACCCGACTGCCGTTGCCAACCCTGTGGCGCCGGAGGGGCTGGAATCGGAACACGGCCGGGGCATCCACCTCATGAAGTCGGCAATGGGATGACGTTTCCTTTCAACCCGGAGGCACCGAGGTTCACATGCGGAAAAGGACCGCCGCGCAATCCAGAAGCCGAGTTCGCAAGACAACAACGCATGGGCCCTCGACACACAAGAGAACAGCCCTGGGTGCGGAGTTGCAGTTGTTGCGATGCAGGCAAGGGCAGGCGGGGGGCAGCACAGGCAAGCCGCTTGAGGATCTCTATCGCCATTTGAAACCGATAAGGAGAAGCACCATGCGATCCAGCTTGGTGGAGGACATCAGCAAACCAGAAGCGAGCCTTGCTAGCTTCCGTGATCCGGCAAAGCAAGAGGCGCTTGTCGCTGCGGCCAAGAGTGGTGAGGAACTGGCATTTGAAACGCTGGTCAAGCGCCACCAGCCAAGGATCTTTGCGCTTGCGCTGCGCTACACGCGGGTCCGCGAGGACGCAGAAGACGTTGTCCAGCAAACCTTCCAAAAAGCCTTCGTCTACTTGAAAAAATTCGAAGGGAAATCTTCCTTCTCCACCTGGTTAACGCGCATTGCCATCAACGAGGCCCTTATGTTGCTTCGCAGAGGTCGCGCGCTGCGCGAGGTACGCATCGACGATTCGAGCCGCGAAGGAACAGCCTCTGGCCTGGAGGTACCCGATACGGATCCAGACCCCGAAGCCAGGTACTTACAGCGGGAAGGGGCGCAAATTTTGGCGGCCGCCATGAGGCAGTTGAGGTCAGGAATAAGGAGAGCCCTCGAGTTGAGAGAACTTCGCGAGTTAACCGCCCAGGAGACCGCTCGCCGCATGGGTCTCTCGGTTAGCGCCGTTAAAGCACGGGTCTTCCACGGAAGAAGGAAGCTAGGCGAAGCAGTGAGGCGCTATATGAGGCCACGCCGCCGGATATCCGGAAGCAACAGTTTAGCCGTCGCCGGTGACGCAAACCGCATCTCGCAAAAATCGCCTGACCTGCGATGCATGCCTCAGCTCTGCCGCGGAAGGAGGAACTCATGGGAAGGTTTTTGTTGATTGCCGCAGTGAGCATTCTGGGTTTCTCTGCTTCACCAGCCCAGACGGTGCCATCGGCACAAAGCATCGTCATTGAGCCGGGTTGCTGACGCAACCGAGATCAAAAAGGGATCCCTTGCAATGGGAGAGGCTATGAAACGCCAAAAGGCCGTCAAGAATTTTGAGGCGACGCGCAGGATCCGTTCTCCAATCGGATAACCGGCAAGAGGGGAGCAAAAACCCACTGTCGCCCGAGGAAATCCGTAAGCGAGCTTTCGACATTTACATCGAGCGTGGCGGAATTCACGGTCGCGACCAGGATGACTCGATGCAGGCCGAACGCGAGCTCCAGGAAAAGTACAAGGCACCGGCCCGATGATACGATTTGGCGCAATCGAAGCCCTCCACCGCGAAGGAACACGACCGGTCTGTTTCAAAGGTGCAACTCGTTCCCATTCTTCTTTGCGTTCAGCGCGGAAAGTGACGTGGGTTCGCATTGCGGGGCTGGCGGTTGGCCTTTTCCTATTCGCCTCGCATGCAGCGTCCCAAGAAGAGAGTCACTCATTTAGCGCTGGGCCTTCACGCTCTTCATGCCAATCGATGACAGCTCTTCGAGAACCGCAAGCAGCCCGGAAGCCCCCGCACCAAGGCGGCCGGCAGGCGCCTGGAACCATAGCTGGAACGATTGCCGACCCAAGCGACGCGCCGATCCCCAGCGCCGTTGTGAAGCTGACGCGTGCAAGTCAAGCGCCGCTGGCGCAGGCAGTATCAGATGAAGACGGCCGATTTGTGTTTCTGGATGTGGCTCCCGGAGAATTCCAGCTAACGATTTCGGCGGAGGGTTTCCGGATGCAAGAGGTCTCCGGAACGGTGCACCCAGACGAGCACTACGTCGTGCCGCAAGTCACGCTCGCCCTCGCGGAGCAGTTGACGGAAATAACGGTGACGCCCCAAACCCAAGAAGAAGTCGGCGAGCAGCAGATCAAGGTCCAAGAGACGCAGCGCGTGTTCGGATTTCTGCCCAACTTCTATGTGAGCTACATTCCGGACGCGGTTCCTCTGACGTCCAAGCAAAAGATGAAGTTGGCGTGGAAAACTTCCGTGGATCCCATAACCATCGCCTCTGTGGGCGTCGTCGCCGGGATTGAGCAGCAAAGGAATTGGTTTCGCGCCTACGGACAAGGCGCGCAAGGATTTGCGAAGCGATTCGGCGCAACCTACGCTGATGTAGTCGCCGGCACGTTTCTCGGAAGCGCGGTCATGCCGTCCTTGCTCAAGCAGGATCCGCGCTACTTCTACAAGGGCACCGGAAGGTGGAGTTCACGGCTCTGGTATGCCTTGAGCAGGTCCGTAATCACCAGGGGCGACAGCGGAAACTGGCAGCCTAACTATTCGAATTTCCTTGGAAACCTGGCAGCGGCCGGAATTGCGACCTCCTACCGTCCGGCACAAAATCGTAACGTGGCGTTTGTGTTTCAAACCGCTGGGATCAGAATCGTTGAAACTGCTTTTGCCAACGTATTTCAGGAATTCGTCAGCCGCAAGGTAACACCCGGGGTTTCACGCCGCCATCCGAGCGAACCGTGAGGTTCGAGCCCGGCGTTGACGCGAAGGTCGGGCGGCAAGCAAGAAGATCCTTCTGTGCATGACTGCCTGCTCTTCTACTTCTCCAATGAACTGAAAAACGACAAGAGTGTACATCACACAGATACAACAGGGCGCTTGGACGAACGTTACGAGTGCGGCAGCAGCCTGAGATGGCCTCCATCCCGAGGCGATTCGCTTGCCGATTCGCCGCAGCTCGCGCGCCATCCGGCCTTCAACACTGGCAGGCGATGGCTTTGCGCTACGAACCAGAAAAGGGCCGGCCAATGGTACTCGCCCGGGTTGGCAGAGGGCCCGCCGTTCAGGCGCATAAATGTAGGCGGAGATGTCGGGCGGGTCCGGCACGCGTAGGGGCTGATAGGACCAAACCGCACTTCCACGTGCTATGGGGAGTTCCAGGCCCGCATTGCCGGACCGCACGCGTCGATCGGGCCAAATGATAACAATCTATGTAGTTGCGGAATCCAATGGAGCATGAGACTTTCAAAACGCGTGATCGTTTTCGTTGTGATTCTGCAGGCTGTTCTCTTTCTGACGCATTTGTTCCTGTATGAGACATGGACATTTTCGTCTGCAAGGGCCCATATCCCTGGACCGCTGTGGATCAAGCTGGTGCTCGGATTTCTGTCCGTGACATTCATTCCGGCTTCCCTGTTCGCTCTTCGCTATACAAATGCCTTTGTGCGTGTCTTCTACAGGATTGCCGCGGTTTGGGCAGGTTTGCTGAGCTTTCTTTTCATTGCATCAGTTTGCTCCTGGATGGTTTTTGCGGTTGAACCTCTGACTGGTCTGAACCCGAACTTCCATCGGACGGTCGAAGTGCTGTTCGCGGTTGCGCTGGTGACCGGACTCTACGGGGTTTTCAACGCAAGCTGGACGCGCGTCACTCGAACTACCGTGCGGCTCGCGAACTTGCCGGACGCGTGGCGTGGGCGAAAAGCACCGCTGATTAGCGATTTGCATTTTGGGACATGTGCGAAACGCCGGTTTTCTGCGACGCATGGTTGCCAAGATTTTGAGCGAAAAGCCGCACGCAATTTTTATTGCCGGCGATTTATATGACGGCACGGCCATCGACGCCGTGCTGGCGGCGGAGCCATTGAACCGGTTAACTGCGCCACACGGCGTGTATTTCGTCGCCGGAAATCATGAGCAATTTCGGGACGACAGCAAATATCTCCATGCCATTGCGGCGGCTGGCGTACGCGTGCTCAACAACGAAAAGGTTGAAGTAGATGGTTTGCAGATTCTCGGTGTGCACTACAGGAATGCGTGGCATCGCAGATCCTTGGCGTCGGCGCTCCAACGCATCCGTTTGGATCGCGACCGTGCGAGCATTTTATTGACGCACGCTCCCGATCATCCGGAGATTGCGGAGGCTGCGGGGATCTCCTTGCAACTCTCAGGACATACCCACCTCGGCCAGTTCATACCCTGGAGCTGGATAGCGCGGCGGATTTACCGGCAGTTCGTGTACGGCCTCAGCCGAATAGGGAAGATGCAGGTTTTCACTTCGAGTGGAGCCGGTACGTGGGGGCCGCCGCTGCGACTCGGATCCAATCCAGAGATTGTAGTCCTACAGTTCGAGTAGAGTTGGCTGCTTGCGGCAGCCTGCTGCCAACGATAACAACGACATGAGGTTCACTGTGGAAATCCAACGTCGCGGAAGTTGGATTTTGTCCTCACCTCGCGCCGTCCATCCCGCCATCTCAGCCCTCAGGCTGCGGTCTGCCGCAGCCTGAGGCGGAGAGAATCCCTGTGCAACTTCGCAATTCAGGTTAAGCGCTTTTTCTCTTCGGCGGAAATAGGGGGAAAATAAGCTTTGCTTCACCTTCTCAACGGATTGGGGTGCACAGCAAGCGACTCGGAACGAGGCCCGGAGCCGCCGCCCGAAATCCAGGTTCTGCGGACCGGTAGCAGTTGCAGAGCTAGGGAAGATTGGCTGGCCGGGCTCGAGGGACTCACAAAGGTTCCGCTGATGACATAGAGCTGACCAGGGCCGCTGCCCCTGAAGTCCGCGGGTGCCCCCATGCGCGTGGTGAACGCCAGGCCATTGCTTCCCCAGCGTATGAACGCCGTGGGCGTTCCAACCACATTTTCAATCGTGATGGATCCTATGGCTGTGAAGGTCGTTTGGTTGAATGATTCGATGGTGTAGTTCGATGTGCCGACTTGTGTAGACGTTTGGCCAAGGATGAACACTTCAGAGTGGGATCCACAACGGAGAGAGGCCCAGGAAAGATCGTTGAGGCCGGTCTGCTCCATCGGTAATTGCCAATCGGAATTCCATTGACTGCATTGATTACCTCGCCCCAGTCGGTGTAGACGAACCCCGTGCTTCGGTCGGAGTGCAGATGCACTCCCTCGGCCCGAAAGGAAGAGTGATACGTGGTGATCGCACTAACGCCGTTGGCGCCCACCGGCATCGTAAAAAGCGCATCGTCGCTGACTGTGGTGTAATACGGGCTGTCATTGACGACGGTATATGCGGCATCACTGCTGTCCGGTTATAAGTTGAAGAGAATCAATTGGTTCGGATCGGCGACTAGATTCTCTCGGGAGTCCAAGGTCTCAAGTGCTTGTAAAATCGGCACTTTCTCAAAAAGCGTCAGACT
>Ga0137377_10000854_pt1 | contig 19945 bp, 9 predicted proteins | sample SagtaG_22_FD_104815 | JGI IMG/M metagenome (GOLD analysis project Ga0137377, IMG submission 104815) | Vadose zone soil microbial communities from Sagehorn Ranch, Mendocino, California, USA - Sage2_L_40_16 metaG | ecosystem: Environmental > Terrestrial > Soil > Vadose zone | place: USA... | reverse complement strand
TCTGGGCAACACCGGTGGCGAGACCGCCGGATGTGATGGTCGCCACACTTGTGTTCGATGAAGCCCAGCTGACGGAGCTGGTCAGGTTCTGCGTGCTGGCATCGGTATAGGTGCCGGTGGCGGCGAACTGTTGCGTGCTGCCCTTGGCAATCGACGGGTTCGCCGGCGTGACGGCGATGGACACCAGCGCAGCCGGTCCGATGGTCACCGTGGTGCTGCCGGTGACGCCGCTGAGTGTCGCGCTCACCTGCGAGGTTCCCTGCGCGATGGCCGAGGCGAGGCCTGCCGCGCTGATGGTCGCCACGGCGCTGTTCGACGACGCCCATGTCACCGAGCCGGTGATATCCAGCGTGGACCCGTCGGTGTAGGTGCCGGTGGCGGTGAACTGTTGCGTGGTGCCCTTGGGGATGGACGGAGTCGCCGGGGTGACCGCGATCGAGACCAAAGTCGGTGGTCCGACCGTTAAGGTGGTGCTGCCCGTCACTCCGCCCGATGTGGCGCTGATCTGGGACGTACCCTGCCCGGCCCCGCTAGCGAGACCGCCCGCGGTGACGGTCGCCACCGCGGTATTCGATGACACCCAGGTCGCGGAGCTGGTCAGCGTTTGGGTACTGCCATCGGAATACGTGCCGGTCGCGGCGAACTGTTGCGTGGTGCCCTTGGCGATCGACGGATTCGCCGGGGTGACCGCGATCGACACCAGGGTCGCGGGCCCGACCGTGAGGGTGGTGCTGCCCGTGACCGCGCCCAACGTGGCGCTGATCTGAGTGGTACCCTGCGCGGCCCCGCTGGCGAGCGCGCCCGTGGTGATGGTCGCAACCGCGGTATTCGATGACACCCAGGTCGCCGCGCTGGTCACGTCCAGCATCGACCCGTCCGAGTAGTTACCGGTGGCCGTGAACTGTTGCGCGCTGCCCTGGGCGATCGTCGGATTCGCCGGGGTGATCGCGATCGAGACCAATACCGCCGGTCCAACCGTCAACGTGGTGCTACCCGTCGCTCCGCCGACGGTCGCGCTGATCTGGGAGGTGCCCTGCGCTGCGCCGCTGGCCAGACCGCTCGCGTTCACGCTGGCCACCGCGGTATTCGAGGACGCCCAGGTCGTTGAGCTGGTCAGGCCCTGAGTGCTGCCATCGGTATACGTGCCGGTGGCAGTGAACTGTTGCGTGGTGCCGTTGGCGATCGTCGGATTCGCCGGCGTGACCGCGATCGACACCAGGGTCGCGGGTCCGACCGTCAGGGTGGTGCTACTGGTCACCGTGCCAGACGTGGCGCTGATCTGAGAGCTGCCCTGCGCGGCTCCAGTGGTGAGGCCGCCGGATGTGATCGTCGCGACACTCGTGTCAGATGAACTCCAGGAGACCGAGTTGGTCATCTCAACGGTCGACCCATCCGAATACGTGCCCACGGCGGTGAACTGTTGGGTGGTCCCCAGGGCGATCGACAGATTTGCGGGCGTCACCGCGATCGACATCAATACCGCCGGTCCCACGGTCAAGGTCGTGCTGCCGGCCACCCCGCCAAAAGAGGCGCTGACCTGGGAGGTGCCCTGCGCGGCGCCGCTGGCCAGACCGCCCGCGGTGATCGTCGCCACCGCCGGATTCGACGACACCCAGGTCGCCGAGCTGGTCAGGTCCTGCGTGCTGCCATCCGAATAGGTGCCCGTGGCGGTGAACTGTTGCGTGGTGCCCTTCGGGATCGATGGATTCGCCGGAGTCACCGCGATCGACACCGGGGTCGCCGGTCCCACGGTCAACGTTGTGCTGCCCGTCACCCCACCCGAGCTGGCGCTGACCTGGGAGGTGCCCGGCGCGGCGCCGCTGGCCAGACCGCCGACGGTCATGGTCGCCACCGACGGATTGGCCGATACCCAGGTCGCCGAGCTGGTCAGGTCCTGGGTGCTGCCATCCGAATAGGTGCCGGTAGCGGTGAACTGTTGCGTGGTGCCCTTCGGGATCGACGGATTCGCCGGGGTGATCGCGATCGATATCACGACCGCCGGTCCGACCGTCAGGGTGGTGTTGCCGGTCACCCCGCCCGAGGAGGCGGTGACCGTGGTACTGCCTTGCTTGAGAGACGTGGCGAGGCCGCCGGATGCGATCGTCGCGACACTCGTGTCCGATGAAATCCAGCCGGCAGCGTTGGTCATCTCAACGGTCGACCCATCCGAATACGTGCCGGTGGCCGTGAACGGTTGCGTGCTGCCCTTGGGGATCGATGGATTCGCCGGGGTCACCTCGATCGACACCAGGACCGCCGGTCCCACGGTCAACGTCGTGCTGCCGGTCACCCCGTTCGAGGTGGCGCTGATCTGAGACGTCCCCTGCGCCGCGCCGCTGGCGAGGCCGCTCGCGTTGATGGTCGCCACCGCGCTATTCGACGACACCCAGGTCGCCGAGCCGGTCAGGTCCTGGGTGTTGCCATCCGAATAGGTGCCGGTCGCGGTGAACGGTTGCGTGGCGCCCTTCGGGATCGATGAATTCGCCGGGCTGACCGCGATCGACACCAGGACCGCCGTTGCGACCGTCAAGGTGGTGCTACCGGTCACCCCGCTCGAGGCGCTGATCTGGGACGCGCCCGGCGCCCCGCCGTTGGCCAGACCGCCGGACGTGATGGTGGCGACACTCAGGTTCGAGGAACTCCAGCTGACGGCGTTCGTCAGGTCCTGGGTGCTGCCATCCGAATAGGCGCCGGTGGCGCTGAATTGTTGCGTGCTGCCTTTGGCGATCGACGGATTCGCCGGGGTCACCGCGATCGACACCAGGACCGCCGGTCCCACCGTCAACGTGGTGCTGCCGGTCACTCCAGCCGAGGTGGCGCGGACCTGGGAGGTGCCCTGCGCGGTGCCGCCGGCCAGACCGCCCGCGGTGATGGTCGCCACCGCCGTGTTCGAGGACACCCACGTTGCCGAGCTGGTCAGGTCCTGGGCGCTGCCATCCGAATAGGTGCCGGTGGCGGTGAACTGTTGCGTGGTGCCCTTCGGGATCGATGGATTCGCCGGGGTGATCGCGATCGACAGCAACACGGATATTTGGACTTGTTGAGATTTGACCGACTCAGCATTGCCGGCCTTGTCCACGGAGAAGAACTGGACCGTGCTGGTTCCCGACACGGTGAAGGCTCCGGTGTAGAGCGTGCTCGACGTGGTCGGTGTGCTGCCATCCGTTGTGTAGTAGGAAGCTATGACCTGCGAACCGCCGGGATTATCGGTGGCCGACATCGTCACACTGACCGGCGCCTGGTACCAGCCCAGCGAGCATGCCGCCCCGTTGCACGCGACGGTCGTTGTCGGAGCGACCGTGTCGATCTGGACCTGCTGCGACTTGACCGACTCGAGATTGCCCGCCATGTCCGCGGAGAAGAACTCGACCGTGCTGGTGGTCGACACCGTGAAGGCTCCGGTGTAGAGCGTGCTCGAAGTGGTCGGTGTGCTGCCATCCGTCGTGTAGTAGGTGGCACTGACCCCGGGGCCGCCGGGATCCGTGGCTGACAACGTCACGGTGACGGGCGCGTTGTACCAGCCGCTCGAACACAGAGCCCCATTGCAGGCGATGCTGCTGCTGGGCGGGTTCGTGTTGTAGCTAAACCCGACCGAGGGGCTGGCGCCGGTGTTGCCCAGGGTGTCGGTCGCCTGGGCGGTCACCATGTAGCTGTGCCCGGAGGTCAGGTTGGTGGCCGGGAAGCTCAGCGACCAGTTGCTGGTCCCCGAGGTGACCGGGACAAAAGTTTGGCTGGCCTGGTTGAAGCCCGCCCCGCCCCACCACTGACCGGTCGTGGTATCGCGCACCCCAACCGACACCGCGACTAGCGAAAAGCCGGAATTGGACGACGCGGTGCCATTGACCGATCCCGTCCAGTTAGAGCCATACGTGGTGGTGTCGGTGGGATAGCTGACGGAGGAGCTGGGCGGGGTGTTGTTATAGCTGAACCCGACCGCGGAGCTGCTACCGACGTTGCCCACGCTGTCGGTAGCCTGGGCGGTCAGCGTGTAGCTGTGCCCGGCGGTAAGGTTGGTGGCCGGGAAGCTCAGCGACCAGTTGCTGGTCCCCGAGGTAACCGGGACGAAGGTCTGGCTGGCCTGGTTGAACCCCGACCCGCCCCACCACTGACCCGTCGTGGTGTCGCGTATCGCGACCGTCACCGCGGCCAACGAAAAGCCGGACCTGGACAACGCCGTGCCATCGACCGATCCCGCCCAGAAGGCACCGTAGGTGGTGGCGTTCGTGGGCTGGGTGACCGAAAGGCTGGGCTGAGCCGTTGGGGCCGGGGCCGGACCGAATTCGGCTGCCTGGTAATGGCTCGTGATGTCCTGTGGGGTGAGTGCACTGCTGTAGACAGCGACCTCATCAATGCCACCGGTCAGGTAGTACAGTCCGCCTATTTCGTCGCCGATGTAGCCATTGATATTCGCGGTGGCGGTGGCGGGTAGGTCAGTGCGTTGGCCGATCTGGACGGCGTTGCGGTACAGCGTCAGGGTCGCGCCCTGCCGGGTGAGCACGAAGTGCACCCAGGTGTTGATGTCGGACGCCGGGCTATTCGGCTGCAGAACATACGCCGTGCCATTCAGCGTTACCCCGGCGTACGCGGCGGTCGGGAACGTCGCGTTGCCCGGCCGAGGCAGCAACTGGACGGTGCTCGCGCCGCCATACAGGGTGTTGTTGCTCACCGAGCCGTTGGTCAGGTAGCTCCAGCCTTCGATGGAAAAGTCACCGACGGACGGCAGCGATGGAGTCGTGACCAGCTGGCTGGTCCCGTTGAAGGTTGCCGCTGTGTCCGGATCATTGACCATCGCGCCCGTCGATCCGCGAGTCACGCCGTTGACGTACGTGCCGTTGTGATTCCCTAAGACGTCGAACGCCGTACTGCCGGCGGACTCGTTCAGCCGCCAGTACGCCAGCAGCGACGGCTCTGAGCGCACGGCGTTGTAGTACGGCGTGGTTGAGATGGCGGCCGGCACTGGTGTCACGCCGTTGAGGGCGGCGGTATAGCCATTGGTCACATCCAGGCTGGAAAGGGCACGGTTGTAGACGGCGACGTCCTGCACCCTGCCGGTCAGGTAGTAGGAGCCATTACTCTCGTCCGCGATGTAGCCGCTGATGCTCGTGGTCGCGGTGGCCGGCAGGTCCGTTCGCTGGCTGATCTGGACCCCGTTGCGGTACAGCGTGAGGGTGCCGCCCTGGCGCGTGACCACCCAGTCCACCCAGGTGTTGATGTTCGAGGCCGGGCTATTCGGCTGCAGGACATAGGTCGTGCCGTTGAGGATGACCGCCGCATAGGCGGCACCGGGGAAGCTCCCGGTGCCCGGTCGAGCCAGCAACTGTGCTGAGCTCCCGCCGTACACGGTGTTGTTGTTCACCGAGGCGTTGGTCAGGTAGCTCCAGCCTTCGATCGAGAAGTCTCCCGCGGTCGGCAACGCCGGCACCGCCACTCGCTGGCTGGTCCCGTTGAAGGTCGCCGACGGGCTCGGGTCGTTGGCGATCGCACCCGGCGATCCGAGCGCCGGATTGTTCACATAGGAGCCGTTGTAGGTGCCGGTCGTGTCCCAGGCCGTCGTGCCGGAGGACTCGCCCAGCCGCCAGTGGGCCAGCAGTCCGGTCCGCCCGGCGACGAGCGCCGTGTAGGACGCTGTCGCCGCGCTCGCCAGTACCGACGGCGACTGGCCGCCGGTATTCGAGGCGACGAGTTTGTAAAAGAAGACCGCCTGGCCCAGGCCGGTGTCGGTGTAGCGGCTGGTCCCGGGGGGCAGGCTGATGCTGACCGGGTTGGCGAAGCTGGGATCGGTACCGCGGTACAGCCAGTAACTGGAGGTCGTATCGCTATCAGTCCAGGTCAGACTGACTGACGATGCGGAGGGCACCGCGGTGAACTGGCTCGGGGCGGCGGGATAGACCAGTGGAGGCGGTGGCGCCACGGCGTTCAGGCCGGCCATGTAGCCGTTCGACACGTCGTCGCTGGAGAGCGCCTGATTGTAGACGGCGACGTCTTGCAGGCTGCCCGTGAGGTAATAGGCGCCGTTGTTCTGAGCGGCGAGGTAACCGTTGAGGCTGATGGTGGCGGTCGCCGGAAGGTCGGTCCGCTGGGCGATCTGTATCCCGTTGCGATACAGCGTCAGCGTTGCACCCTTGCGGGTGACCACCCAGTAGACCCAGGTGTTGATATTGGAGGCTGGGCTGGTCGGCTGCAGCAGGTAGGTCGTGCCGTTGAGGATGACCGCCGCGTACGCCGCGGTGAGGAAGCTCCCCGTGCCGGGGCGGGCCAGCAACTGCACCGTGCCGCTCCCGGCGTAGACGGCGTTGTTGTTGACCGACGCGCTGGTCAGTCGGGTCCAGCCTTCGATGGAGAAGTCGACGGCGGACGGCAGCGTCGGCACGTTCACCCGCTGGCTGCTCCCGTTGAAGGTCGCCGAGGTGCTCGGGTCGTTGGCGATCGCGCCCGGCGAACCCAGCGTCGGGGCGTTGACGTAGGTGCCGCTGTAGCTGCTGGTGGTGTCGTTGGCCGCCGTACCCGAACTCTCCCCCAGTCGCCAGTGCGCTAGCAGGCCGGCGCGACCGGCGATCAGCGAAGCGTAGGCGATGGTCGAAGCGCTGGCTGACACATACGGCGACTCGCCGTTGGGGTTGACGGCTACAAGCCGGTAGTAGAAGACGGCCGAAGCCAACCCGTTATCTCGGTAGCTCGTGGTCCCCGCGGGCAGCTTGATGCCGGTCAACGCGCCGAACGCTGGATCGGTGCTCCGGTCCAGTTCGTAGCTGGCGCTGGCGTCGTTGTCCGTCCAGGACAGGTTGACCGAGGAGGTCGAGGGCACCGCGCTGAGGTTCGTCGGTGCGGCCGGCAGCGGTAGTGTCCCCGCCGCGAACTTGTTGAGGACGTTGGCGGTCATCGTCTGGATAAACGGCGAAGCGTAGTCGGCATGCTGCTGTCCGCCCAGGGAGAAACCGAAGTTGAACAGCGCCCATCCCCATTCGATGGATGCCGCCGAGAAGACCCACGCGCCGCTGGCTGCCTGGTAGATGGTCGCGTTCTGGTAAACCGTCGCGTTGTTGGTGTTGACGATCGGCGACTTGGAGAGGAGCTGATACGTGCCAGGCGCTGATGTCGGCGACGGGAAAGCGGGGTTGTACGCCTGGATCTCGTAGCCGACGACGTTGGGGATGCTCTCCCCGTTGAACGCGCCGGTGTTGGCATAGACCCAGTTCGATGCATTCTGGACGATGTAGGGCGCCGGCGTGGCGCTACTGACCCCGAGTTGGACGCCGGCCGAGTTTCCGCCCACCAGTAGCTGCTCCGGCATATTGACCTGCGGGTCGTGGAAATGGACGGTCACGGTGTTGTTTTGCACCGGGTCCAGCGAGGCGTTCTTGTAGCAGATCATCTGCCGGTCCGGCGCCCCGGACGCGGATGGAGCGAAGCGCACCTGCCAGGACACGTCGTCGGCGCTCAAGAAGGCCAGGTTGACGTCCCGGTCTCTGGCCTGGGCGAGATTGTTGACCATGGGCATGGACCAGTACTCGTCGTGCCCACCGGAGATGAAGCCGTTGTGACTGAGCAGGCTGCTGGCGGACAAATCCACGTCGACGGACGTCGTGTAGCCGAGGTCGTAGCCCTGTTGCTCGAGCCAGGCCACGTCATTGGCTTCATAGTCGAGGAAGCCTCCCGAGCCGCTGGTCTCCGCGTATGGCCGGTCGAAGGAGACCCGGACCGCTCGCTGCGTGCCCAGACCGGTCAGCGTCGTCGAGCTGTCCTGGTCGTAAAGATCCTTGCCGGTCAGCGGGATCGTGGAGTTGGCCGGGACGTCATTGGGCCAGTTGTTGTACGCCTCGTAGGTGTTGACGGGAACCTGGTAGAGAAGCGAAGCGTGCCGCGCATCGTCGCGCACCACGAGGAGCATGTAGCTCTGGTAGCCGGCCGCGTTTGTCAACTTGACCAGGTAGACGCCGCTCACCCAGGTGGTCGGAATCGTGAGCTGGTAGCTTGCCGCCCAGTTGCAGGCGATCATCCCAGTGGTGCTGTCCATTGGACAGGTGGGCTGCACGACCCCCGGGAGGTTCGGAATGTCCAGGATGAACCGCCCACCCAGCCCCTGGTAGTAACCGAACCGATAGAAGTCCATGCTGAACGACTGGCCGGGGTTGACGCTGACGTAGAAGGTGATTTGCTGGCCGAGATTCACGCTGCTCGCCGACGCGTAGCCGTCGATCTGCTGGTTTGTGCCGTTCGCCTCCTGTGAAACTTTCCAGGCGGTAGTGCCTGGCTTCGAATTCTCCTGCGTGACCGGGTTGGACAGGTCGGGGTAGGGTGGGGCAGGAGAAGCCGGAATGGGCAGTGGTGGCGCCGTGGCTCCGTTGTTCGGCGCCGTTCCGAGGCCGAAGTAGCGGTACAGGCCGGCCTCCAGGCTGTAGTGGCTGTACGCGTTGGCGTCGAACCCGCCAGCCGTGACGCCGGCCCCGACCTCCAGCGTGACGATATGTTGCGGGTTCGCACTGCTCTCGTCCCAGGTGATCAGGACGGTCACGTTCGGTTGGGCCAGGAGCGATGGGACAACCGCGGACAGCCAGTTGTCTCCCATATTGATCGGGCTGGTGCCGGAGTTCGGTCCGAAATAAGCGGGACAGGACTGACCAGTCGCCACCGGCGTGTGCATGTCATTGCACTGGTTGGGGACGACATAGCTGAAGCTGGGAAGATTCGAAGGGCTGAAGGCGCTGTTGGTCAGCGGCACGTCATTCGCCGTACAGGTCGTATTGCCCTGGTAGGCGTGGGCTGGATCGTGCTCCGTGGTGTACAGCGGATCCGGGCTTCCCGGCACGATGCCGGTGGTGCCCGCGCCACACGTCCCCGTCATCGATTCCATGAATTCCTTCCAGCTCGTCACGCCAGAGGCATCGATCGCCTGAAAGATGTTCGGCGAGGGTGGCGTGAGCGCGGTGGTCAGGCCGCTCGTCATCCCAAGGTAATTCGGAAAGCTGCTCGACGCCAGCGCCGTGTAGTTGTTGAACAGCGTTCCCTGGGAGATGAGCTGATTCAAGTAGGGCGCCTGACTGCTCCCGATGATGTTGTCGTAGGACTCATTCTCGAATGGGATGACGACCAGCCTGGTGCTCTGGGCAGCGGCGGAGGTTGACGACGAGATCGTCGCCAGGCCCGTGCCCAACACCAGGCCGCTCCCGATCAAGGCCACCAGCTTCCGGAAGGTCCGAGGGGGCTGAGCTCTCAACTCGCTCCCCCGCACAGGGTGATCGGAAACATGCCGCATCGTCGTCTCATCGATCACCCCTTTCGTCGTTTGGGCGAACGCCCGAACGGAATAGATGGTTATTGGTTGATCTGCATTACAGCGTCCGGCGGCCGAGGCGGCAATGGGCATAACGACCGTCGCCGACGGTCGAGTCCCAGGGCCCTGGCCGGCACCTGGCCTGCGGCTTCACCGCTGGTCGCAACCATGTACACTCGGCGTCGTGCACCGGGCAGCCATGGCGCTCGTGCTGGCCGTGGTGTGCTCCGGTTGCGGATCCGTGCAAACGACCGGCCCAACCGGGATTCACAAGATCCGCCACGTGGTCATCATCCTGCAGGAGAATCGCTCGTTCGACTCGTATTTCGGTACTTACCCCGGTGCCGATGGCCTTCCCATGGTCGCTGGAGAGCCCGTGGTCTGCGTCCCGGATCCCGCGACCAACGCCTGTGTCAAGCCCTTTGTCGACCATTCGGATGTCAATCAAGGGGGCCCGCACAATCTGGTCAACGCTCGCGCCGATATCGATGGCGGCAAGATGGACGGCTTCGTAGGGCAGGCCAAGCAGTCCGACGTCATGGGGTATCACACCGCAAGTGACATCCCGAACTACTGGAGCTACGCGAGGGACTTCGTGCTTCAGGATCACATGTTCGAGCCCAACGCCTCCTGGACGCTTCCCGCTCACCTGTACGAGGTCAGCCAGTGGTCGGCGCGGTGCACCGAGCACAACCATGCGTCAAGTTGTACGAACGCTCCGCAGAGCCCGGGCCTCCCTCCCGATTTTCCGGGGTCGTCCGGCAACGACCCGATCTATGCCTGGACCGACATCACCTACCTGCTGCACAAACATGGCGTCAGTTGGGGCTACTACGTGGTCAAGGGTAATGAGCCGGACTGCGCAAACGACGGGGCCATGACCTGCGCGCCGCTCCATCAGAGCTCGAACACCCCAGGTATCTTCAACCCGCTGCCGTACTTTGACACGGTCAAGGACGATGGCCAGCTCGGCAACATCCAGTCGGTTGATCGCTTCTACGCCGCCGCCAGGGCCGGGCTCTTGCCGGCCGTCTCCTGGGTGGAACCGTCGGCCGAGGTCAGCGAACACCCGCCGTCCCCGGTGAGCTATGGCCAGAGCTACGTCACCAGCCTCATCAATGCCGTGATGCGGAGCCCGGACTGGTCATCCACGGCGATCTTCCTTGCCTGGGACGACTGGGGTGGATTCTATGACCACCTGGGGCCGCCTTCGGTCGATGGCAGCGGCTATGGCCTGCGCGTCCCGGGGCTGGTCATCAGCCCCTATGCCCGGCGTGGTGTTGTCGACCATCAGACCCTATCCTTCGACGCCTATGACAAGTTCATCGAGGATGATTTTCTCAACGGTCAGCGGCTCGATCCCGGCACCGACGGACGCCCCGACCCGCGCCCCGACGTTCGGGAGAACGCGAGTATCCTGGGCAATCTGGCCCGCGACTTCGATTTCAACCAGCCGCCCCGCGGTCCGATCGTTCTCCCCGTGCACCCGGCCAGCACGCTGATCGGTATTCCGGGTCCCGCGACCGGCCTGGACCCGGCGATCGCGGCTGCCGAAGGTTAGCGCTGGAGGACGGATGATCGGCGGAGGGAATAAGCGTCTGCACCGGCGTTTGACCGCCGGCCTGGTGTTGGCCGGCGGCCTGCTGCTGATCGCCTTTGCGGCCATCCTGGCGAAGCCCTCGGCGACCAGTGGGACGACGGCGGAAAACATGCTCTCTAACAGTGGGACGCCCACGCCAACCCACAGCCGAATGGTGACCCCGACGCCAACCGCCAGCTCCAGCCCCACCCCAACCCGGACACCAACGCCGGCACCCACGCGGGTTCCCACGCGCCCGCCAACCGCCACGTCGCCCCCGTCGGCATCCGGGTATTTCGGTCTCCGGCCGGTCGGCAGCTGGTCGTCGCTTCCCTCCGGCGCGCAATGCGCCGCCCAGGTCCACGACTCGACGTGGGAGCCGCGTCCGCAGAATTCCCAGCAGAACCACACCAGGCCGGCTCCCGGCGCGATGGCCGCCGCCTTTGCGAGCAGGCCCCGCAACCAGGGTGGAAGCTACAACCCGCTCTGGGACAGCTGGCTCATGCGCCGCGTGGACGGGCAATTCAGCGGCACGACCGACGAGATTTTCCAGTGGGCGGCCTGCAAGTGGGGTCTGCCGGATAACCTGGTTCGGGCCGACGCTGTCGAAGAATCCACCTGGTTCCAATACTTGCATTACCCGACTGACGCATCGTTTGGCGGCGGTGGGGGCGGCAGTTGCTACTGGCTCTACGGCTGTGGTGACGCGTTTTCTTCAGCCAGCGCGGCCTCGACCGTCTACTGCAACGGCATCGCGACGGAAGGTGTGCTCTCGTCCGAGATCCACAACTACCAGCGAGACCCGGTGACGAAGGCGGGCGGATACCCGTGGACGCCCGCCGGGGGCCTGTGTCCCAAGACCTTCTCGATCCTGGGCGTGATGAGCTGGGACGATCCCGCCTGGCAAGCTCCGTATCCCTCCTATCCCGGCAACCAGAACGGGACCTTCCCCTTCACCCGCGACTCGACGGCCGCCGCCGCCGACTACTGGGGCGCTTCCATCCGCGGCTGCTACGAGGGCTGGGAGTCCTGGCTGAGATCGAGCGGCAACTATGCCGCGGGCGACCTGTGGGGTTGCGTTGGGACGTGGTATTCGGGCGATTGGCACTCGAGCGCGGCCAATACCTATATTGCCCGCGTGCAGAACGACGAGAACACTCACATCTGGCTCACGGCGTCGTTTGACGACTCCCGGCAGCAATACGGCTGCGATCCGAAGTACGGATGCGCGAGCTGAGCGGGGGCGCTTTCAATCGCAAATCGAGGAACCGCTCGGTTGGCCGCCGGATCGTTGGACACCGCTGTGCCCGTCGTTGTGCTGTGTCCCGGCTTTCATGGCCACGCTATCGCGCGAAGCCTCGGGAGGCTCGGCGTGGCGGTGTACGGGGTTCATTCGGAGACGCGCTCCCCTGCCGCGCGATCGCGGTACTGGCGACAGAACTTCTTCTGGGATATTCGAACCTCCCCGCCCGCCGAGTCCCTCGAGCGGCTGGTCGGACTGGCCCGGAGCATCGGCTCGCGCCCGATCCTGATCCCGACCGACGATGAAAGCTGCATGCTGGTGGCCGACCTCGCCGCCCCTCTGAGCAGGGCATTCTGTCTGCCCGAACAGCCCGTCGGCCTGGCGCGCGCGGTGTCCAACAAACAAACCCTGTATTCGATCTGCCAGCAGTACTCCGTGCCAACACCAGCAACCCTGTTTCCCCAATCGCGTGAGGACGTGGAGCGGCTGATGGAGCAGCTGACGTTCCCGGTGATGCTGAAGGGAATCGACACCAAGGCATTGCGGCGTCGGACCGGAGTGAGCATGGTCGTGGTGAGGGATAAGGGGAGACTGCTGAGCCAGTACGACAGGCTGGAGACACCCGGCTCTCCCTCCCTGATGCTCCAGGAATATATTCCGGGGGGCTCAGACATGGTGTGGATGTTCAACGGATATTTCGATCGAGATTCGCGGTGCTTGTTTGGCCTGACCGGGAAGAAGATCCGTCAATATCCGCCCCACACCGGCGTCACGAGCCTCGGGATTTGTCTCGGGAATGCGCAGGTCGCCCAGCTCACCCGCGACTTCATGAGGGCCATTGGATACCGCGGCATCCTGGACATCGGTTACAAGTACGACGTTCGTACAGAGCAGTATCAGCTACTGGACGTCAACCCCCGAATCGGTACGACATTCAGGCTGTTTGTCGACTCGGGCGGCATGGACGTGGCGCGCGCCCTGTACCGTGACCTCACCGGCCAACCGGTTACGCAGGGACGCTTGCTCGAGGGTCGCAAATGGGTGGTCGAGAACTTCGACCTGGTTTGCTCGCGTACGTATCTCCGCGATGGAAGCTTCACGCCGGCAAGCTGGCTCCGATCCTATCGCGGCGTACAGGAAGCGGCTTGGTTCGCGACCGACGACTTACGCCCCTTTTTTTCCATGTGGTGGCGATCCTTGCGACGGGGAATGGGCGCTTGACGTCAAACGCACTCACGCTGCGGACTGCCGCCTGGTACGGTGACCGCCTGGTGACGGTCGCCGTCCCGGCTTCGTGGCAGGTGACGGTGCTTGCGCCACCCTCGGCCTCCGCCCTGACCGATGCGCAGATCAGCGAGCGTTGTGAGTCACCAGTCGGCCAACCCCCGATCCGCGAGCTCGCCCGCGGCAAGGCTCGACCGCTGATCATCGTCGACGATCTAAACCGTCCCACTCCCGCCGCTCGAGTGGTACCGATCATCCTGAAACACCTCGACGACGCCGGCATCCCCGCCCGCGATGTCAGCATCGTGATGGCCCCCGGGACGCACGGGGCGCCGCGGGCGGACGCGCTGGTCAAAAAGGTCGGGGCGAAGGCCGCGTCTTCCTGCCGGCTGTTCGTGCACGATTCCGACCGAGACCTCGTGCGTCTCGGCCGAACGTCGTTCGGTACACCGGTCCTGGTCAACAAGGAGATTGCTGGGAGCGACTTCGTCATCGGGGTTGGTGGCCTGTACCCCAATTGGACCGCCGGCTTCGGCGGAGGCTCCAAGCTCGCGCTTGGCGTGCTCGGATTCGAGTCCATCGCGTGGCTACACTTCGGCCACCGGAGCACGGGCTGGGGAACGCCGAATGACCAGAGCAATTTTCGCCGTGATCTCGACGAGATTGCCCGACGAATCGGTCTTCAGACCACTGTTTCCCTTCTCCTCAATGGCGATCGCGAGGTCGTGGACGTCGTCTGTGGTGATCCGTGGACCGGCTACGCCCCAGCTCTTGAGCTGGTCCGAACGGCCTTCCGCGCATCCGCCCCAGCCGAGGGCGTGGACGTGGTGATCTCTAACGCCTACCCCAACGACCTGTCCGTCACCTTCGTCCGAATGAAGGGAATGCGGCCGGTCACCGCCGCGTCCGCCCGCACGTCGAAGGTCGTCGTCGCCGCATGCAGTGAGGGAGTCGGATTCCACGGCCTGTTCCCGATGAGCGCCTCAACCGCGCAGCGTCGGCGCCTGACCGCTCTCAAAGCCCGAATTCTGCTGCGAAAGCCGGACCAGCTGCTCCCGAAGCTTCTCCGACGGGTCGGCCGACCGCTCAGACGACGGGCGCCGGTTCAGGGCACGCCAATCTGGCTGTTCCGGCCGGAACCCGCGGGCGCCGTGGCGCTCCCGAACCAGATCGGCGGGATCAATGTGAGCTCGTCCTGGGAAGAGATCGTGGCTGCCGTCGGCCGCGAGCAGGGAAACCGCGATCCGCTGCGCGTCGCCGTGTATCCGTGTGCCGCGCTGCAATGGCTTGGCTGAGCCGAGGCTACCCCGGCGACTGGGCGCTGGGGTGCTGCAGCCGCTGGATCGAGCGCCGGAGCGACGGCTTCATCTGGAGGGCCGCGTTCATGCGCCCGGATCGCAAGCCCTCCCGGTCGAGGGCGACCTGGCGCCAGCCGAGGCGTCTCAGGTCGGCCAGGAGAGTGGGAAGCTGCGGGTCCGCCGCCAGCCGCAGGAGGTCTTCGCCAGGGACCTCAATCGTGGCCAGGTTTCCAAAGTGACGAACGCGAACAGACTGAAAACCGCGGGCTTTCACCAACTGTTCCGCCTGGTCGATGCGGGCGAGAAGCTCAGGAGTAATCCGGATCCCATAGTCAACTCGCGAGGAGAGACAGGCAAGCGCCGGTTTTTCGGGTGTCGGCAGCTGGAGGTATCGAGCCAGAGCACGGACGCTGGCCTTGCCAACACTTTCCTCGAGCAGCGGATTGCGCACGCCGTATGGTCGCGCGGCCAGTAAGCCAGGCCTGAAGTCACCGGTATCGTCGAGGTTGGCTCCCGAAAGCACGACCGTGGCGGCTCCGGCAAATCGCCTCGCCAGGGAACGCAGCGACGAATAGAGTTCGGTCTTGCAGAAGTAGCAGCGCAGCGGACCGTTTTGGGCGTAGCGCTCCATCTCGACCTCGTGCGTGATGACGGTTTCGTGGGCGACCCCGAGATAGCGGGCACATGACCGCGCGTCGTCCAGTTCGCCGGCCGGATAGCTTGGTGACAGGGCGGTGACGGCGGTGACCGCCGCAGGTCCAAGGGCACGTGCCGCCAGTGCCAGCACCACACCGGAGTCGACGCCTCCCGAAACCGCAACAACCGCGTGCGGTGCGCCATAGGATCGAATGCGCCGCTCCAGTCGATTCGCCGTGGCCTGTGGCGATCCACCGGCGAACGCGGATCCGTTCATCGTCCCAAAAGCCCATGGGCCGCGGCGACGGCCTCGTCGTACAGCGTGCGCACGGGTTGACGTGTCCGGCGGGCCAGCTCGGCAACGTCGTCGTGCTCCGGCGTGGCGCTCATGACCCGATCGTTGAGCGTTCCAACCTTTACCCGGACGCTCCCGTTGGTCAGCGTCACCGTCCTCATTGAGCGATTGAGTTCAATCCGGCGGATGGCCTGGACACGCACGCCAAAGGTCGGCGTGGTTTCGAAGAACACCCTTTCGATGGCGGCTTCAGCCTGGGGCTCGCAGAGAGCCGATAGCACGATCCCCGGCCGGTCTTTTTTCATCTGCGCCGGCACCGTCCACGCGTCGAGGGCTCCGGCGGCTCGCAATGCCGCGACGGCATCGGCGACCAGCTGCGGTGACAGATCGTCGAGATTTGTTTCCAGGAGGCTGAGGGTCCGCTCCGCGGGCTTTTCCGCCGAGGATCCGACGAGAACCCGCACGACGTTGGGACGGCGCTTCCAATCCCGCGTCCCGGCTCCATATCCGATCGCTTCGACCGTCATTGCCGGCGGCTCCAGCGCGCGACACCCAAGGGTTGAAAGCAGGGCGGCGGCCGTCGGTGTAACGATCTCGCCGTTCTTGACGCCGCGGATGGCGAAGCCACGCAGAAGGTCCAGGGTCGCCGGCGCCGGCAGCGGCCAGCCCGCATGGGTTCCAGCAAGCTCCCCTCCAAACGCGATTGGCAGCGACGAGACGAACAGCTGGTCGACCTCGAGCTCGTGAAGTGCGGCGGCCACGCCGACGATGTCGAGCAGCGTGTCATCGGACCCCAGCTCGTCCAGAAGCAGGTCCTCGACTGGGAGTCCGTGCACATGTGCCTCTGCTTCCGACAATTTGGTCAGCACGCCGCGGGCCACGCGGCCGACACCCGCTGGCAAGCTCGATGCCTGGATGACATCGTGGAGCTCGCGCACGGGACGAGGCGCAGCCTTGCTCGTTCCTCGGCCAGTGGACGTGGCGCGGAGCAAGCTGGCACGCAGACCGGCGCGCTTCACCGAATCAAGCGATATCGTGAAACATCCTGGCAGCACCGCTTCAACCGCATCGACCACAGCGGGCAGGGGTGCGCCGGCATCGAGCAGCGCGGCCAACAGCATATCGCCGGCCGCACCGCCAACCACGTCGACGTATCCAATCCGGCTCACGTGCGGCTGCGGCGGGCGATCAATCCGGCCGCGTATCCGGCGCCCACGCCGTCGTCGATATTGACGCAGACAACCCCTGGAGCACACGAGCTCAGCATCGAGAGGAGCGCGGCCAGGCCGCCAAATGTCGCGCCATAGCCAACGCTCGTCGGGCAAGCAATGACCGGACAGGCAACGAGGCCGCCGACAACGCTCGCCAGGGCTCCCTCCATGCCCGCCGCGACGACCACCACGTCCGCTTTGTTGAGGTCTTGATGGATGGCGGCCAGTCGATGCAGGCCAGCGACGCCGACATCAGCTTCGAGCTGGACCTCAGTCCCGACGACGACGGCAGCGAGGGCCGCCTCCTCTGCCACCGGGAGATCGGCGGTACCGCCGGTGACGAGCAGCACGCGTCCCTGGGGTTTCGACAGCTGACGAATGATGGCAAAGGCACCCGATGATGTCTCGCGCCGCGGCAGACCCATGCCATCCGCGACTCGCCGGAGCGCCGCCAGCTGGTCGCTCGAAGCCCGCGTGACGAGAACCGAACCGCGGTTTCGTCGAAGCAGACGCTTCACGATCTCGACCAGCTGAGAGGTGGTCTTCCCATCTGCGTAGACGAACTCGCAGACGCCCTGCCGCAGCTCACGATGGTGGTCGACCTTGGCAAAGCCGATGTCCGCGAAGCTGAGGTCGCGCAGGGTCTCGCCGGCTTCTTCGACACTGAGCCGCCGGTCGGCAACTCTGGTGAGAACGGAATGAAGCCAGCGCCTGAATCCGTCGGCTCGCTCGAGAGAAGCGGCTGGCGACTGCAGATCTTTCGCTGCCAACGTCGTGATCTCGCGGGGAGCATCCTTCACAGGCGCTTCGAGTATAAGCATCGTGCGGTTCAACCTGGCAACGAGTCGAGCGCCTCGGCGGTATCCTGACGGCGTGGCTGAGGAAATGCCGGCGCAACCCGATTGGGCGCGCGCGCATCAGCAACGGATCGACGCGCATTTCGACGCGACGTCCCATTACTGGAAGGACCTTTACGATGAAACGTCGCTCTACGGCATCATCCATCAGCAACGCCGCGAGCTGGCGCTGCGCTGGCTCGACCAGTGCCGTTTGCCGAAAGGATCGCGAGTCATCGATGTCGGCTGTGGCGCCGGGGTCCTGGCGGTTGATCTGGCAGCCAGGGGCTACCTCGTCGATGGCATCGACGCCAGCCCGGCGATGATCGAACTCGCGACCAAAGTCGTGGCTGACGCAGGCGTCGCCGACGCCGTGCGGGTCCGGGTTGGCGATGCCCACCACCTGCCCTTCCCGACCTCGGGCTACGACTTCGTGATCAGCCTGGGAGTGCTGCCGTTCGTGCACACACCTGCTCTCGCGCTCTCCGAGATGGAGCGGGTCGTGAAACCGACTGGATACGTTCTGCTGAGCTCAGACAACCTTCTCCGGCTCAACCATCTTCTCGACCCGCGATACACCCCCGTGTTCGCGCCGCTCAGGCAGATCGTGAGGCCGGTTCTCATCCGCCTCGGCTACCGGCTGGGTCTACCAGGCTGGCGGTCGACGTCCCGAACACTGCGGCGCCTTATGGCGGATGCCGGGTTGAGCGTGGTGAAGTTGCAGACCCTCGGCTTTGGTCCGTTCTCGTTATTCGGCTGGCGGCCGCTGCCAGAAAGCGGCAGCATCCGCCTTCACCAGAGGCTGCAGAGGCTGGCGGCCAGGCAGCTTCCGATCCTCCGAGCAACCGGGGCGCAGCACATCGTCCTCGCCCGGCGAGCCTCCACGGCGACGAGCACTCCCTGAGCTGATCCGGCCCTCCAGCACGCCGGAGGGTGCGCGGGACAGATGCCCAGCCGCGCGCTGACAGTCCTGGTCGGGCGATCCGATTGGCTATGGACGGAGTGGGCCCCCGACGCGAGCATGGTCAGACGACGATCGGGTGAGGCGCGCGCGGATGAGGAGGCGAATTTCCACGAGCACGGATATCGGTCAACGGTTGACCACACGCGAATACCTGCGGCTGATCGGCGTGCGCGAGCTGCCCGCCCTCACCTCTCCGTTCGACCCAGGTTATGACCTTGCGACATTGGAGAGCCATCTGGACCAGAGCGCCCATCTGATGGCGTCCTTGAAGATCTCAATGGCCTGTTGGCTGATTGCCGACGAGAGCATCACCAGGCGGAAGATCGCTGCCGCGCAGGCTCACCGCGTCGCCGCGGTGACCGGCGGCGGGCCATTCGAGATTGCGCTCGCGCAGGGCCGCCTGGCCGAGTATCTCGACCTGTGCGCCGAGGTGGGCGTGACGAGGATCGAATGTGGAGAGGGCTTTACAACCCTTGATGTGCCGCCAGAGGAGATCGTCGGGATGGCTAAAGAACGCGGGCTCGGTGTCCAGTACGAGATGGGGAAGAAGCACGAAGGCGCGTTTACCGATGATTCACTTGAGGCGGGGATGGCCCGCGCCCACAGCTGGCTCGAGGCCGGCGCCCAGGAGATCGTCGTCGAGGCACGTGAAAGTGCGCGCGGGGTGGGCATGTTCGACAGTGACGGCCAATTGAACCACAAATTCGCTGATCGAATCGCGGAAGAATTCGGCCTCGACATTCTCACCTTCGAAGCGCCAAACAAACCCAGCCAGTTCGCCTTTCTCGACCATTTCGGACCCCGCGTCCGGCTCTCGAACGTCCGCCTCGAGGAGTTGCTGCGGGTTGAAATCTACCGACGCGGCCTGCATTCGGATGCGTTTGGCAAGGCCAATTTGCGTCCCCTCCCACCTGCGGAACCTCGGTCATGACGACCGGGGGGCGGCGCCGGCGCGTCGTCATTGACTGCTTTCCGGAAAGCCTACCGGCCTATTCGAATGGGTATGCGATCGTGGCCGTGGATGTCATTCGCGCGACAACCACGGCCGTGACCGGGGTCGCCCTGGGGCGGCGCTGCTTTCCGGTCGAATCGATCGAGCAGGCGGTCGGACTGGCCAGGCGATTGCGCAATCCCTTGTTGGTGGGTGAGCTCGGCGGATCGATGCCGTTCGGGTTCGATCTGCAAAACAGCCCCGCTCAGCTGGCGGCGCGACCGGATACCGGTCGGCCGATGGTTCTCCTTTCCACCTCCGGAACTCGCCTCATGTGCGGGGCCAGGGGCGCACAAACGGTCTACGTGGCGTGCCTTCGCAACTATCGGGCCACCGCCGCTCAGCTTGCGCTCGAGCATCCAGCCGTGGCGATCATTGGGGCTGGAGCGCGCGGCGA
>Ga0137377_10000851_pt1 | contig 19971 bp, 14 predicted proteins | sample SagtaG_22_FD_104815 | JGI IMG/M metagenome (GOLD analysis project Ga0137377, IMG submission 104815) | Vadose zone soil microbial communities from Sagehorn Ranch, Mendocino, California, USA - Sage2_L_40_16 metaG | ecosystem: Environmental > Terrestrial > Soil > Vadose zone | place: USA... | reverse complement strand
TACTTGCGGCGGCCTGATCAGGTACCAGAACGTCAGCAGCCACAGCGGCGCGACGTACAGGCTGTACGCCCAGCCCGGTGAGCTGAGCGAGGTCGACGTCGAGAACAGCTGCAGGAAGATCAGCGGCAGCAGCGCGTAGGGGATGATCAGCAGCCGGATGCCCTGCCGCCAGCCGCGGTCGTGCAGCCAGCTCTTGACCGGGATGAGGATCTCGAAGAACGACCCCATGTCCAGCTGCGACAGCGGGATGCCAGCCTGGCCGGGGACCGCGGGGCCGCCGGCGTAGTTGGGTGCCCCTTGCTGGTAGCCAGCCCCGGCCTGGCGGCCAGGGAAACCCGGCATTCCGGGGGGAGCCGCACCTGGCTGGCCCTGGTACCCCTGGGGGGCGCCGTAGTTCTGCTGCTGGGCGCCCGGCGCGCCCGCGTAGTTCTGCTGGCCGTAGTTCTGCTGGGCGGCATAGTCCTGCTGCGGGTAGTTCGGCTGGCCGGCCCCGGTGGCGTAGTCCTGGGGCGGGGCGCCGTAGCCGGCCGGAGCGCCCTGGCCGGGGCCCGCATAGGCGGCAGCGCCGACCGCCGCTGCGTCGCCCGCGAAGCCAGGCGCCTGAACGCCTGCGCCGCCAGGCGGTTGACCAGCGACGTTCGTCTGGCCAGCGGCCGCGGCTCCGCCGCCTGCCGCCCCGGCTGCGCCGCCTGCGGTCCCGGCCGCCAGCTCGGTCCCGCCAGGGGCGCCAGCGCCGTAGTCCGCCGCGGTGGCGAGGCGCAGGGCCGGGCCCTGCGGCGAGGCGAGGTTGACGTCGACCTGCTGACCGACGGCGAACTGCGCGACCGGCTGGCCGGCCAGGAAGGTCGGCGCCTGCCCGGCATTCTGCCAGACCCAGCCGGCGGCTTCCCAGGCCAGCTGCGCGTGCCTGCGTGAAACGGTCGGCTCGTTGACGACGATGTCGTTTTCTGAGCTGCGTCCGATCCGGACGACGGTACCCGGGGCAAAAATAAAGTTCTGGCCATTAAAGGTGACCTGCAGTGTGCTCATCCGCGGTGCCCTTTCCGGGTCATCTAGCTCACGATCCTGCCATGGGCGGACCCGAAGTCAATCGTCATCGGACGGATGCCAAGCCGCCGCTGCGGGTCGACGGTCTTCGCGGTCTCTCCGACTGGTGTCATCGTCCACGCCTTCGTGCTCACGTTGCGCAGCACGAGCTCGCCCGGGCGAGCGGGGTGGTTCTCGACAAGGGCGATCACGGTGTCGTGATCGCGATTGCGGGACAGGTGATGCGGCGTGATGACCGCGCCCTGGGACAGGGCGATCGTGCCGCCAGGCAGTTCGATCAGCGTGGGCCCCGGCGGCACCTGGTTGCAGTTCCAGCAGCGCAGGCCGGGGTCATCGGGGTCGTAGAAGACCGAAGCCTGGCAGGAGCACACCGAGACGCAGTCAGCGAGCCTGACCAGCGCGCGCCGCCAGACGCCCTCCGCGACCCGGCCGAGGCCGGACGGGTCACGCAGGCCCGAGGAGAACGCCCGCTCGAAGACGGCGCGGAAGAACCTGGGGTACAGCCGCCACCAGACGCTGACCGGGTCGCCCGGCCGTGGCGGGTTGGAGTGGTCGTCGGGGTCGAAGATGAACACCGGCTCGGTGCCGAAGTGGCGCAGCGCCAGGTCGGTCTCTGACCGGTGGCTGGAGTCTGCCCAGGAGTACGACTCGTCGGTCTTGACGCCTTCGAGCGGATGGCCGTGCATGAACAGGTAGAACATGAAGACCGCCAGCGAGTGCAGGTCGGTCAGGCTGGACGGGGCTGCCTCGCGCCGCACCACCTCTGGCGCCATGAAGCGCAGCGTTCCCCAGACGAAGACCTCGCCGCCGTCCAGGCCGACGTTGTCGTTGTCAATGATCGCGACCTCGGACGCGTCGGCGTCCACCCACAGGTTGCCGAAGCTAATATCCCGGTAGCACAACCCGGCCGAGTGCAGCGCCTCGAACGCCGTGACCAGGTGCCTGCCGATGGTGGAGACGACGCGGAACGGCGGCTGATCGGACCTGGAGACGAGCTGGGCAAAGGACGAGAAGCGCGGATCGAGGCGCGGCATCACGTAGCCGAAGCCGGACAGCTCATTGCTGATCACCAGGTCGATCGGCCAGATGAAGTCGCGGTGCGGCCGGCCGCGCTCGACCAGCGCGGCGATCGACTTGCGCAGCTCACCCGACGGCGCGTAGCGGTACCACTTGACGGCATAGGGCGCGCCGCCGATGGTCACCGCGTGCACGACGCCCTGACCGCCTTCGCCGAGGCGCTCGCCGACCGTCACCGCGCTTCCGGCGCGCAGCATCCGCAGGGCCCTGCCCTGCAGCGATATCTGCTGGCTCATCGAGCACCGGTCCCCGGCGGCCGCCACTCGGTCGTCGGTGGCTCGTCCCCGCCTGGGCCAGCACCGCCTGGGCCAGCACCGCCTAGGCCAGCACCGCCTAGGCCAGCACCACCCAGGTCACCGCCGTGGCCGGAGTCGCGCTTGCGGTCATCGCCGGCCTGACCCTGCCGCACCTTCGGGATCTCGGTGGTGGCTGGTTCGTGGCTGACCGCTTGCTCGCCGGCCGGCGTCGTCTTGCGCCGCGGCGTGGATCGCTCGAGCATGACAGGCTCGGGGGCCGGCCGGTGGGCGAGCTGGCGCATCGTGACCGGCTCCGTGGACGGCGGCGCGGCCGGCACCTGGACCGGCACGGTTCCGGCGTGCGGCACCGCCGGAATGGTCGTCTCCTCCGACCCGACGTCGGAATCCTGGCCCGCGCGCTGGCCGGCCTTCGCGGCTGAGATCAGCAGGGCCACCGTCGTATCGTCGGCACTGCCGTCGGACGACGCGCACCTGGCAGCCCATGACGGCAGCTGGCTGGCCAGCCAGTTCACGTCCCGGTCCTTGAGCATCCAGGCCAGGTCTTCGCTGAACGCGCTCGCCCACCTGTCAACCACCTGCGCGTTGCCGTAACCGTCGGTGGCGAGCAGCACGGCGAGGAGCGGGTGCTGCGTCGTGTCGACGGCTGCCACCCTGAAGTCCGAGCGCGGATCGGCGCCGCACAGGCTGGTGGTCACCAGGCCGTCCAGCTGCGGGTCGGCCGGGACCGGCTCGATCGCCCGCCCGTCGGCCTGAACGCCGACCACGTCGCCGTCGCCGATCTGGGCCAGGATCAGCCAGCCGCGCAGCACCATGGCCAGGAGCAGCGTCGAGCCGTAGGCGATGCCGGCGTCGTCACCGGCGTGCCTGAGCGCCTGCTCGGCCTCGGTGAACGGTTCGGCCTTGACATCGGCGAGTACGGCGTCCCGCCACCGGCTCACGACGGCAGGCACGAGGAACTCCTCGGCCAGCTTCGTGAGCTCCTCGGCCGTCGCCGCGGGAGTTCCGGCTGCGTCCGGTTGCGCGAAAATGGCATCAGCCGACCCGAGCCGGTCGGCGAGTTCCTGGGCGACCTGGCAGCCGATCTTGACGGCGAGCCTGGAGCCGCGGGCGCTGCGCAGGTGCCTGGAGTGGCCGTGCCCGTCGGCGACGGCCGCTACGGCGCCCTCGGCGCCGGCTCGCTCGGCGGCGACCGCGTCCTGGTTCGGCGCCTTGCTGGCGACGTGCGACGCGCCGCGCTCGGACGCGGTGAGAACAAGCCAGCTGTGGGTGCGCCGCGGCTGATCTGGTGGTGCCGCCGCTGGCAAATTTGTCACAGGATGTCCTCGAAATAACCGCCCTGGCTGGCCTGCCTGGTGGGAACCTCCGGCTGAGAGCGCCTGGCCGGGTCGGCGATGTTGAGCTGCTCGGCGAGCGCGCCGCGGTTGACGCCGACCTCGGACATCCGCGAGACCGCGATCGACGCGGTGACCAGCCGGTCGGCGATCTCGTCGGTGCCGTCGGCGACGAGCACCGGCACCTCAGGACTGCGGAACCTGTCGAGCGGCTCGGAGTTGGCGTCGCGCCCGATCGCGACGGCTAGCCGGAGGGCTGAGCGGCCGGCGGCCATCTCGAGCAGCGAGGCGAGCCCTGACTCGAATGCGCCAGGCGGATCGGTTGGCAGCCCGTCGGTGACGAGCAAGATGGCCGGCCGCAGGGCACGTCGTTCCAGCCGGTCGGGCGAGAGCGCCTCGCCGACGGCGCGAAAGGCCGGGCCCATGTTGCTCCGGCCCATCGGCACGTACTCCAGGTTCCGCCAGTGCGCGCTGAGCTGGCCGACAGGAACGGGGTCTGCCACGTACCACTGCGGCGCCGAGGCGAACGACAGGATCCTGATCAGCAGTTGCGCCTGCAGCTGGTCCCGCTCCCAGTCGACGAGGTGGGGCAGCATGGACCTGAGCGCGTAGTTCAGGGCCTGCATCTTCTCGCCCTTCATCGAGCCCGAGCAATCGGCCATCACGATGAAGTGCAGCGGGCGCCGCGCCACCCCGCCGCCTGGCATCAGCGTCTCGGTCATCAGGCTTCCGCGCGCGCCCTCCGGGCCGGCTCTGCCCTCGCCCTCCGGGCCGGCCCTGCCGTCCAGGTGGCTAGGTCACTGGCCATAGTCGAGGGTCTCCCACCACTTAAGGATCGCATGAATCGAGGTGCCCTTGACATTGTCCTGGCCGATAAAGAACACATCCTGGGTGGGCATGGTCCAGATCAGAACGGGCTTATTCCCGTCGATCAGGCACTCGATGTCCTGGCCGGTCTTTGACTTGTACTTCGGGTTCTTATTAGCATGCCAGCCGACCTTGCCCTCCGCGGTATTCGAGGGCGGGGGGCAGGTACTGCCTGCCGCGACCTTGTCGAAGCCCACGAAGTGGTTGATGTGGGCGAGACCCGCCTGATAGTGGGCGGCGCTGTCGAACTGGTAGCCCCAGACGACGATGTTCGCCCGCGTGGTCTTCGAGCAGAACGTCCTGGCGTCCAGGGTCGACTTGTCGAGACCGAACAGCTTGGCGGTGATGCAGTCCCTGCCGACCGCGCTCAGCCCGACCGGGTTCATGATCGACTGCAGCGAGTCGGTGCCCGGCGGATGTGGTAGGGCCACCGGAGACGATGCGGCCGGGCTGGAAGGCGTCGGGCTCGTCACCGGGGTGGTCTTGTGCTTGTGGTGCGTCCCGCCACCGCCGCCGCCGCCGCTGAGGCTCGCGGCGATGACGACGGCCACGACCACGACGGCGGCGATGCCGCCGCCGATGATCAGGCCGCGCTTGCTACCGCGCCGCTTGATCGGGCCGCCAGGGCCGCCTGGGATGACTGGCCCCAGCGGGCCTGTGGGAGCGGCCGGGCCGTAGCCCGGCTGGCCATATCCGGCTGGCTGGCCACCACCAGGCGGGGCATAGCCGCCGCCCTGCCACCCGCCGCCTGGCTGGCCGCCGTAGCCGCCTGGCTGGCCTGGCTGGCCGTAGCCGCCTGGCTGGCCTGGCTGACCGTAGCCACCGCCACCTGGCTGACCTGGCTGGCCTGGCTGGCCGTAGCCGCCCGCCTGCGCGCCGCCGCCCTGCCACGGCCCGGGCGCTGTCGGCTGGCCCCCGGCGTATCCGCCGCCCTGACCTGGCGTCTGCCCGAACCCCCGGGTGGGCTGCTGACCTGGCGGGTAGCCGGGCCTGGGAATGGGCGCGACCTGGGTCGGCATGCCCTGCTGGCCCTGGTCGAACCCGGAAGGCGCGCCGCCGCCAGGTTGCCCGCCACCATGGCTGATGCCCATGGCCGTCGCGATTTCCCCGGTCACCCAGGTGCAGGCATCAGGGGTAAAGGGCGTCGTCGAGGAGAATGACGAGGCGGTCAGCCTGATCGCGGTATTCGAGTCCATTCCCTGGTCGACGTGCTGGCGCAGGCTGTTCGCGAGGCCGGCCTCCGCGGCCGCGACAAGGATGCTCTTCTCCCGCGGCGCGTCAGGCAGCAGGTCCTTCAGGAGGTTCGACATCGTCTGCGCGCTCGACAGCGCGGGCACCCCGTGCTCAGGGTCGGTGACGATGGCGTTGAGCGCCGCCCTTGCCTCGGCGGCGTGCTCCCATGACATGTCGGTCAATCCGACTCCCCTCCGCATGGTCAGCTCAGTGACCAGTGAAGACGTCTATAGCCCGGCGACACGGCCGATGACGTCGGCCTGCCGAAATGACAGAAAACCGCATTCGGCAGTGACGGCATGCTAACCGGACGAGCCAGGCAATGTCACGCGGTACCAATGCCTGGCGGTTACGCACTCGGAACGAAGCCGAGGGGTGCGCGCGACCGTGCGCACGAGGGGTGCCGCGCCGCCTGACATGTCCACGCCATATTCCGCGGCTCCCGCGTCGCGCGGGTTCGGCGCTGCGTCACCGAGGACGGAGCGCGCTGAGCCTGGACAGTGCCTCTTTGAGTACCTCTTCCTTCTTGCAGAACGCGAACCGAACCTGGAACTGGCCGGCCGCGGTGTTGTCGTAGAAGACAACGCTCGGGATCGCGACCACCCCGGCCTCGTACGGCAGCTTCCTGCAGAAGTCCAGGCCGCTCACCTCGCCAAAGGGCCTGATGTCGGTCGTGATGAAGTACGTGCCCGCCGGGCGGTACACCTCGAAGCCCGCTTCGGCCAGCCCGTCGCACATGAGATCACGTCTGCCGAGCAGCCCGCTGGCGACCGAGCGGAAGTAGTCGCCGGGCAGCGCGAGCGCCTCGGCGATGGCGTACTGGAACGGCCCGCCGTTCACGAACGTCAGGAACTGCTTGACGGTGCGCGCGGCGGCGACGAGTTCCCTGCTCGCCGTGATCCAGCCGATCTTCCAGCCGGTGAACGAGAACGTCTTGGCTGCCGAGCTGATCGACACGGTCCGCTCGCGCATCCCGGGCAGCGACCCGATCGGGATGTGCTCGCCGGCGAAGACCATGTGCTCGTAGACCTCGTCGCTGATCACAAGCAGATCGTGTTCGCAGGCTAGCCCGGCGATCGCTTCGAGCTCGGCGCGGGTGAAGACGGCGCCCGTCGGATTGTGTGGCGAGTTCAGAAGGATCAGCCTGGTCCGGCTCGTGATCGCGGCCCTGACCGCGTCCAGATCGGGACGGAAGTCCGGCGCCCGCAGCGTGACCGGCACCCGGACGCCGCCGGCCATGGCGATGCACGCGACATAGGAGTCGTAGTACGGCTCAAACGCGATCACCTCGTCGCCAGGCTCCACGAGCGCGATCAGCGAAGCGGCGATCGCCTCGGTGGCGCCGGCGGTCACCAGGACCTCGGCATCGGGGTCGACTGGCGAGTCGTAGAACCTGCGCTGGTGGGCGGCGATCGCGGCCCGCAGCTCGGGGATGCCCGCACCAGGCGGGTACTGATTACCGCGGCCGCTCATAATCGCATCGGCCGCCGCCCTGGCTATCTCGGCCGGACCGTCGGTGTCAGGAAAGCCCTGGCCGAGGTTGACCGAGCCGGTCGCGACCGCGAGCTCGGACATCTCGGCGAAGATCGTGGTACCCAGGCCAGCCAGCCTGCGGTTGAGCAGCGGACGATTCATGTGGCTATGACATCACGTCTGGTCCTGGTCCGCGCCCGGTCGGCGGTTCCGCGAAGTCACCGGCCCAGGGGCCCGGGAACGGGAGGTGCGGCCGCCGCCAGCCGCGACCGGATTCTTCATCGTACCTTCATACGGAAATCATTGCCGTCGCACGCTGGTCGTGTCTGCTGTAGTCATCGCATCGGAGCCGACGGTTTCGTTCGCTCGGTTGTGGTGGTCACGATGATCATGATGTTCATGATGTTCGAAGTTGATCGCTGATGTCGCTGATATCGGTCTAGGGAAACTTGGAAGGGTATTAGCTGTACTGGCGTATTGACCGCTTTGGGTTGACGGAGTTGCCGGCTCATGAGACGCTGCTACTCAACGTCATTGAACGGTGACTCAATGTCGACTACTACGGGGGAGTCGAGGTATCTCGGGGGGATACATGAGAGCCCGCGAAACGATGTCGCGCTGGGTGATCGGCGTGGTGGTGGCGGTCGCTATGGCAGGGGCCGTGCTCGCCGTCGCTGAGGTACAGACGCCCGCGCGGTTGCCGCTGGCCCTGGTGTTCCTGCTCGCGGTGCCCGGCTTCGCGGTCGCCAGCCTGTTCGGCGGCATCGACCCGCTCGGCCGGGTAGTCATCGCCGGCTCGGCGGCCCTCGTGATCGACATGGCGATCGCCGAATCGATGATCGCCACGGGCACCTGGTCCGTGCGCCTGGGCATCGCCCTCGTCGCGCTGGTCAGCGTCGTGATTGCGGCAACACGACCGCTGATCGCCAGATGGTCATCCCGTCGGCCCGCCCGTTCCTCAGGCGCGGCCACATCCGGGCACCCTCGGCGCTAGCCGCCGCGACCCGGACACAGCCGATCAACTAGATCCCGCGGCGATGTCGCCGCTGTCCAAGGCCCCTGAACAAGGCCCCTGTCCGGCAGCCCGTCATGCGCTGATCGCTTCGGCGACTCGGCTGCCACATTATCGCAAAGCGAGGGACCCAGATCTCGGTTTTTAGCGTTACATAAGCAAGTCACTCGGCAGAACTTCTGATTCAGAGTACTGATGACAGTTCATGCCTGATAACTGCACATCCAAATAATGTGAATGCGCTATTCGTCGCGTGCCGGATATAGGCACGCAAGGACTGGCTTCGCCAGTCATTTACGGGGGAACAATGCACTACTTCGATGATGGCACATACCTGCGGCCCGCGAACGGAAGCCGGCCCAGCCGGCGTTTCCTGACGCCTGACAAGGGCGATCAGGCCGGCCGGCAGCGACGGAACGGCCGGCCGCCGACGCGCTCGAGGAAGGTCCGCCCTGGCGGCCTGCGCGACCATCCCGGCCTGCTGGACGGCAGGCGGATTCCCGACCTCAACGGCGAGATCGCGCCCCGCGCCGAGCTGGATAGCGGCCTGGATGACAGCACCGCTGAGGGCTGGCCAGAACCCGGCGCGTGGGGCGTGCCGACGACCCGTCCGCCGAGCGACGGCGGCGCGTACATGGCCGCGCTGCCGAGCCTGGCCGACGAGGAGCCCGGCGCCGGTCGCGTCTTCCGCACCGTGGCCGACGGGCTTGCCATCGCGCCGCGGGTCAGCATCGTCGTGCCGGTCATGAACGAGGCGGCGAACCTGCCAGGGGTCTTCAAGACGATACCGTCCTGGATCGACGAGATTATCCTGGTCGACGGCCGGTCGACTGACAACACGATCGAGGTCGCCAGGAGCCTGCGCCCCGATGTGCGGGTGGTGCTGCAGGGCGGCATGGGCAAGGGCGACGCCCTGGTTGCCGGGTTTACCGCGTCGAGGGGCGACATCATCGTCGCCATCGATGGTGACGGCTCGACGGACGGCGCCGAGATCGTGAGGTTCGTCAGCGCGCTGATGGCGGGCGCGGACTTCGCCAAAGGCTCCCGGTTCAGCAGCGCGGGCCACACCGATGACATCACCGGCATCCGCCGGCTTGGCAACAAGGTGCTGAACGTCATCGTGAACCGGCTGTTCCACACCAGCTTCAGCGACCTGTGCTACGGCTACAACGCCTTCTGGGCCAGGCACCTGCACGAGCTGGCACTGGACAGCCCCGGATTCGAGGTCGAGACCCTCATGAGCATCAGGGCCGCCGAGGCCGGGCTGCGTATCTACGAGGTGCCGAGCCACGAGCGGCTCAGGCAGCACGGGACCAGCAACCTCAGCGCGATCAAGGATGGCTGGCGGATTCTCCGGCTGATCGCGGCCGAGAAGCGTGCGGTCTGGCGTCGCAGGGCCCAGGAGAGGCGTGCCGCCAGGCGTCGCAAGGCGGCCAAGCCCAAGCCGTTCATGGCGCCCGGTTACCTGGCCCAGCACGGCCCTGGTGAGCTGCCGCTGCAGTCAGCCATCGCGCTAGCCTCCGCTGGCCAGGCCGACGCCGCCACCCAGGCACAGGGGCCTGAACTGGGCGGCGCGTCCCGCGACAGCTACGGCCATGGCGGGTACGGCGGCGGGTACGGCCGCGCGGCGCACTCGGCGTCCAGCGCACAAAATGGCGGTCGCACGGCCGGGACGGGTGTCGGCCACGGCCCGACGGGGCAGGTGGACAGGTGACCAGAGTTGCGCCAGAGGCAGATGTCACGCCAGCGGTGACGGGGGCTGCAGATACCGAGGTGGTGACCGCGGTGAGCGCTGCGACGGACCAGACGGGACCGACGGGATCGTTGGGGCAGTTCGGCCAGGCCGGGAGCGCCGGGTGTGCTGCAGGCGCCAACGGCGGCGCGGGTCCGATCTCCGTGGTGATCTGCGTCTACACGGAGCGGCGCTGGGATGACATCCTGGCGGCCGTCGAGTCCGTCCGCGGCCAGAGCGTGCCGGCGCATGAGCTCATCGTCGTGGTGGATCACAACCCTGCGCTGGAGAGCAGGCTCATCGCCGAGCTCGGGCCCGCGCCAGGTCGTCAGGCCACGCCGGGCATGCAGGTGAGAGTCGTCGCGAACCGCGAGGCGCGCGGCCTGTCAGGCGGCAAGAACACCGGGGTGGCCGAGGCCACTGGCGACGTTGTCGCCTTCCTCGACGACGACGCGACCGCCGACCGTGACTGGCTCAAGTTCTTCGCCGACAGCTACGCCGGCGATGGCGTCGGGGGCGTCGGCGGGCTGACGCTGCCGAACTGGGACACCAGGCGGCCTGCCTGGTTTCCGCGCGAGTTTGACTGGGTCGTGGGCTGCAACTACCTCGGGATGCCCGGGTCGCGGCACCGGGTCCGCAACCTGCTCGGCGGCAACGCGTCGTTCCGCAGCTACGTGTTCGGGCTGGCCGGCGGCTTCACCGCCGACGTCGGGCGGTCCGGAGCCAGGCTGCCGCTCGGCGGCGAAGAGACCGAATTCTGCATCCGGATCGGCCAGAGCCGCCCGGACGTCAGGCTGCTCATCGATCACCGCGCGGTGATCAGGCATCGCGTTCCGGCCGCACGCGGCCGGTTCGGTTACTTCGTGACCAGGTGCTACGCCGAAGGGCTGTCCAAGGCCCAGGTGAGTCGTGCCGTGGGCTCGGCCGATGGGATGTCGGCAGAGCGGCGGCACGCGGGAAGGATCCTTCCCGCCGGTGTCGCCCGTGGCGTGGCCGACGCCCTCCGCGGCGACGTCGCCGGCCTTGGCCGCGCCGGGGCCATCGTCATCGGCCTGGGCGTGGCTGCGATCGGGTACGCGGGCGGCCTGCTCGCGGCGACCGGCGGCCGCGGCACGCGCCGCCGGAACCACCGGGCTGGGCGGCGCGAGCCGGAGAGCCTATGACGGCTACCGCCAAGCGTCGCGCCACCGACCAGGCGCCGCAGCCTGCCGCGCCCGTGCCATCGCGCGGACAGCGGATCCCGATTCTTCTGTATCACGAGGTCACGGCCAAGCCGATGCTGCCCAGGCACCTGGCCGTCCGGCCCGAAGACTTCGCGCTGCAGGTCGGCTACATGACGGGCGGCGGATTCGCGTCGCTGCGGGGCGCGGACCTCGCGCGGCTGCGGCGGAACGGCCGCGAGCTGCCTGAGCGGCCGGTCGTGCTGACGTTCGACGACGGGTTCGCCGACGTGCATGAGCGCGCGCTCCCCCTGCTGGCCAGCCACGGAGTCACAGGCACCCTGTTCGTGACTACCGGCTGGATCGCGGACGGGAGCCCGCCCCGCGCGCCCGGTCCAGGCCTGGCCGGCAAGCCAGGTTCCGGCATGCTCAGCTGGAGCCAGATCGAGGAGATCGCCGCGGCCGGTATCGAGATCGGCGCGCACACGCTGACCCATCCCCAGCTCGACCAGCTCAGGCCCGCCGTGCTGCGCAGCGAACTGCAGGACAGCAAGCACCTGCTCGAGGACCGGCTCGGGATCGCGGTAACCGGCCTGTCCTATCCGTTCGGCTACTCAAGCAGGCGAGTGCGCGCGGCGGCCGCCGCCGCGGGCTACTCCTACTCCTGCGCGGTCGGCAACCGGCTGGCCCGCGAATCAGACGACCAGTTCAGCTTGCCCAGGGTCACAATCGGGAGGGCGACAAGCTTGCCGGGATTCGCCAGGATCCTGCGGGCGGGGCGGCTGCCGCCCGAGTACCTCGCGTACCACGCCCTCACGAGGGGGTGGTCGGTGGTCAGGCAGGTCCAATCGGCGCTGAACCGGATCAACGGTGACTGACGGCTCTGGTGGCCCGGCGGAGGCACGGACCGTGCACCTCCAGTCCGGGCCATCGGGGCCACCGCCAGCACCGGCCGCACAGGCGCTGGCCGAGCATGGCCGGCGCCGGAGCGCTCCCGCGCTCCTCGCCCTGCGGGGCAGGCAGTACCTCACGTCCGTGGCCCGGCCCACCGGCGACCACGCGCCGCTGATGCGCAACGCCTACGCGCTGATGGCCAACACGGTCGTCACGGGCGGCCTCGGGCTTGCCTACTGGCTGCTCGGGGCGCGGCATTACGCCGCGGCAGACGTCGGCCGCGCGTCGGCCGCCTACGCCGCGATGAACCTGCTGGCAGGCATCACCGCCTTCAGCCTGATCGGCGCGATGGCGAGGTTCATCCCGCAGTCCGGATCGGGAACCGGGCGGCTGATCAGGCTCGGCTACCTGGCCAGCGTGGTCACAGCCATCGTCGGCTCCTCGATCTTCCTGCTGATGACCGGCCGGCCTGGCTCCTCCTACTCCGAGCTGAACGGGATCGTGCCGGGGATCATCTTTACCGCCGCCGTCGCCGTCTGGGCGGTGTTCACGCTGCAGGATGGCGCGCTGATCGGGCTGCGCAGCGCGCGCTGGGTGACCCTCGAGAACGCGCTGTTCGGCGTGGCCAAGATCGCGATGCTCCTTCCGCTCGCGACGGTCATCCCGCATACGGGGCTGTACGTCTCGTGGATGGTCCCCGCCGCTCTTGCCATCCCGCTGGTGAACCTCCTGATCTTCCGCAAGCTGCTCCCGGCCCATGCCAAGCGGGCTAGTGATCTGGCGTCGCCGAGCCCGCGTCAGGTCGGCAGATTCCTGGCCGGTGACGTCACCGGGGCGCTCATGCTGCTCGCCACCGTGAGCCTGGTTCCCGCCCTCGTCGCGATGTTCGTTGTGCCGCACGTCAACGCCTACTTCTACATCGCCTGGACGATTGGCACCACGGTTGACCTGCTGGCCGCGAACATGGCGCTCTCGCTGACCGTCGAGGGAGCGTTCAATCCGGTCAGCCTGGCCAGGCACGCTCGGGCGGCACTGCGCAGGATCTTGCTGATCCTCATTCCGGTCGCGATCGGGGTTGCCCTGCTCGCGCCGCGGATACTCGGGCTGTTCGGTCCCGGCTATGCCCGCGACGGGGCCCCGGTGCTCGTCTTGCTGGCAGCGGCGACGCTGCCGAGGACGCTCACCGAGATGTACCTCGGCGCGCTGCGGGCTCAGAGCAGAACCTCGCTGGTCGCCCTCGTGCAGGGCGCCAGGGCCGTGCTTGTGCTCGGCCTGACCGTCGCCCTGACCCTATCCATGGGCATCCTCGGAGCGGGCGTGGCCGTGCTCGCCAGCCAGGTTGTGATGGCCGCCGTCGTGACGCCTGGGCTGTGGCGCGTGCTGACGGCCGACCGGCGCCGCCCGGCGACCGAGGACAGCATGAGCGGGGACGGCACCCGCGGTGGGCGGCGAGGGCCCGGACTGGCGATCCGACGGGACGCGGCGTAATGACGACGCGACCTGGCACCTCGATCAAGGCCGGGCCTTCAGCCAGGCTGCGCGCCGGCGCCGAACCACGGCGCCGCCGGCGCCTGCCGGGCTGGACCGGCCTCGCCGTGACCGGCGCCCTCGCCGTCGCCGGGCTGCTGGGATTCCTGCTGCCGCTCGGCTGGGTGAAGATCGGCTCGATGAACGGGCTGGGCCTGTTCTCCGTGCTGCCGGTCGCCTCGCTGGGCGGCCTCGGCCTGCTGATCGCGGCCTTCGCCACGATGCTCGTGCGGCGCAAGCCGGTCGCGCTCGTCCTCGCCGCTATGCTCGTCGCGATCATCTTCTGCCTGGACGGCGTGACCTCGATCGTCGAGCCGCTGCCGAGGTTCGCGACCACCTACCAGTTGTACGGGTTCGTCAACTACGTCAGGCACACCGGCACCGTCGCCCCCGGCGTCGCCGCCTACTTCAGCTGGCCCGGCTTTTTCGCGCTGATCGGCTTCGCCGCGAAGGCCGCTGGCGCGCACAGCCTGCTTCCGCTGCTGACATGGTGGCCGGTCATCATCGACACCCTGATCGTGGTGCCGTTCATGCTGCTCACCCGGGCACTGAAGATCACCTGGCGGGCCCGCTGGCTCGCCGCGCTGCTGCTGTGCGCCGGCAACTGGGTCGGCCAGGATTACTTCTCGCCGCAGTCCCTCAATTTCCTGCTCTACCTGGCGTTCATCGCGATCTTGCTCACCTGGTTCACCGGCCGGGTCACATCCAAGCCCGGATCCCGCCGGGTCCCCGGCGAGCGGCCGGCCAGCCAGGTCAGCGCCACCCAGCGCGCGCTGTTGCTGATCCTGGTCATCGGCATCTTCACCGCCTCGGTCATCAGCCACCAGCTGACGCCGTTCCTGATGATCGCCAGCTGCGCCGGCCTGGTCATCGTCGGCCGCTGCGCACCGCGCGGCCTGCCTGTCCTGCTCGGCGTCATCGCGGTCGGCTGGATCAGCTTCGCGACCGTGGGGTACTGGTCCGGGCACTTGTCGACGATTTTCGGCCAGATCGGCAAGCTGGGCGGCACGATCAACTCCAGCGTCGGCAGCCGCCTGATCGGCACTCCCGTGCACGAGTTCCCGGTCTACGGCAGGATCGCGCTCGCCGGGCTGATCGTCGGCATGGCGCTGCTCGGGCTGCTACGGCGAATGCACCGCCGGGTGACCGACCGGGCGCTCCTCATCCTCCTCCTCGCGCCGCTGAGCATCGCCGCGCTGCAGAACTACGGCGGCGAGATCGCGCTGCGGATCTACCTGTTCGCTCTGCCGGCCGCCGCGGTGCTCGCCGCCTGCCTGTTCTTCCCCCGGGCCGATACCGAGGCCGATGCCGGCACGGCTACCGCGCCCGAGCCGGCCGACCGGCGGACTCGTCCGGCCAGGCGGCGGACGTGGTCAGCCACGCCGCTCGTTCCCGCGGTCGCGAGCGGCCTGGCGGCCGTGACCCTGGCCGGGCTGTTCATGCTCTCGCGCTACGGCAACGAGGCGTACGAGCAGATCCCGCGCGGCGAGAAGGCGGCGATGGACTACATCTACGCCCGCGCAGGGGGCGGGACGTCGTTGCTGTGGCTGAGCAGGCCGGCCGGAATCAACGCGACTCCGCAGATGCCGTGGCAGTTCCGTCACATCGCGGACGTGCAGTTCGTCTCGCGCGACTCGCCGCGGAACCCGGCCGATGTCGCGGGCGTCATCGCCGACCTGAAGCACCTGGGCAGGGGGGCCTTCCTGATCGTCACGGCGACCGAAGCGACGTTCATCAGGCAGACGGCGAGCTTCTCGCCCCATTGGGTGCGCAACTTCCGGGCGGCACTGTCCGCCGCACCGGGCGTCAGGGTCGTGCTGAGCAACCGCGACGCCGCTGTGTACCAGGCGCGGCTGCCCGCCAGCGCGCTGCGGGCTCGATCGAACCTGCACGTCGCGCGCTCGGTGTCCGGATCGACCATCTGGACGCCGGTGGGGCTCGCGGCGCTGGCTGTGGCCGTGCTGCTGCTCGCCGCCCGGGAGCTCATCAGGGCGGCGCTGCCCGGCCGGCGGTCACTGATGCGGCCGCTGGCGCTGGCCGCGTGTCCCGCGGTCTTGCTGCTGCTGATCGCCGTGATCGAGCGATTCAAGGTGATTTCATGACTATGCATCGGGAAAGCTGCGTCGTCCGCCTGGACAGCAGCGTTCCCGCGCTGGTGCTCAAGGTCGGTCAGTACCCGGTGCACTCGGGCAGCCTCGGGGTGCTCAGGACGCTCGGCCGGTGCGGCGTGCCGGTGTACGCGATAACCGAGCCCGGGCTGCCTCCGGCCGCCGCGTCGCGCTACCTCACGGGGCGCTTCGTCTGGCGGGCCACCGGCCGGGAGCGACCCGACATGCTGATTCCCGGGCTCCTGGCGGCCGGTGAGCGGATCGGCAGGCGGTCGGTCATCGTCGCGATCGATGACGAGGCCGCTGTCCTGGCCGCCGAGCACCGCGAGGAACTCACCGAGCACTTTCTGATCCCGGACGTGGCTCCCGGCCTGCCGCGGCGCATGGCCAGCAAGGTCGGCCTGTTCGAGCTGTGCCGCCATCACGACATCCCGACGCCCGCTCTGGTGACGCCAGCCAGCGTCGCCGAGGTGGCAGAGTTCGCGGCCACGGCCAGCTTCCCCGTCGTGATGAAGAACGCGGACCCGTGGCAACGGCGCGTGCACCCCGTGGTGGCCGGCACAACCGTGATCGGCAGCCCGGACGAGCTGCTCGACATCGTCAGCGATGCGAGCGCGGACGGTCATCGGGCAGGTGACGGTGCGCCCGACTTCATCCTGCAGGAGTACCTGCCCCGCCAGTACTCGCAGGACTGGGTTGTGCACCTGTACAGCGACGCGGACTCGAACTGCACGGTCGTGCTGACCGGCATGAAGCTGCGCTCGTGGCCGCCGGACGCTGGCGTGACCGCCTGCGGGTACTCGATGGCCAATCCGGACATCGCGGCGCTGGCCGAGAGGTTCTGCAAGCAGATCGGCTACCACGGCGTCGGCGACCTCGACTGGCGGCTCGACCTGCGCGACGGCCAGTACCGGCTGGTGGACTTCAATCCCCGGCCTGGCAACCAGTTCCGGCTGTTCGAGACCGAATCGGGCGTCGACGTCGTGCGTGCCCTGCACCTGGACATGACGGACCGGAACGTGCCGCCCGGGCGGGAGGTGCTTGGCAGGCGCCTCATCGTCGAGCATGTCGATGTCCCGGCCAGGCTGGTCTACGGCCTGCGCGGTCTGCGGGGAAGCCAAACCGGCCCGCCAGGACCGGACGGCGCCGCATCGGCGCGCCAGCACCCCGGGGCGGCGCGGACCGAATATGCGTGGCTGGCCACGGACGATCCGTTGCCATTCTTCGTCATGATCCCGCACGCGGTGCGGTCGGCCGCGGCGGAACTCGGCCGGCGACTGCGCGGGACGCTCCGGCGGGACAAGCCCGCCAGCGGATAGCTCTGAAGGGGGCACCTGTGCAGATTTCGGTCCTACGCCCGGCGGATCTCGAAGCCGCGGAGATTGATGCCTGGCACGCCATGCAGGACCAGAGCGAGCTGCTTGCCAACCCGTTCCTGTGCCCGGAGTTCGCGATCACGATCGGCCGGTCCCGGCCGGGCGCCAGGGTCGCGGTGCTGAGCGACGGCACCGGGCCGGCGGGATTCTTCCCGTTCGAGCTGGGGCGGCTGGGCGCCGCGACGGCGATCGGGGCCGGGCTGAGTGACTGCCAGGGGCTCGTGCACGCCCCCGGTGCCGACTGGGACGCGCGCGAGCTGCTGAAGAGCTGCGGGATCGCGGCCTGGCACTTCGATCACCTGGTGGCCGGGCAGGAGCCGTTCGGCCGCTATCAGGCGGCGACCGCGGCCTCGCCGGTGATGGATCTCGCCGGGGGGTTCGCCGGGTACGCCGAGGCGGCGAGGGACAGGTCGCCGAGGTTCTGGCGTGACCTCGGCCGGAAGACGCGGAAGATGGAGCGCGAGGTCGGCTCGCTGAAGCTGGCCGCCGACTCGCGTGACGTCGGGGACCTGCGCGCGCTGATGAGCTGGAAGTCGGAGCAGTACCAGCGCACCGGCCGGAGCGACCGGTTCGACCAGCCGTGGATCGTCGATGTCGTCGAGAACCTGATGTCCTGCCGCGCCGGCGGCTTCCGCGGCGTGCTGTCGGTGCTGTACGCGGGCGGTGTTCCGGTGGCCGGGCATTTCGGGCTCGCGTACGGCGGCGTGCTCGCCGAGTGGTTCCCGGCGTACGACACCGGGTTCGCGAAGTACTCGCCTGGCTTGATCCAGCTGGTCAGGATGGCCGAGGAGGTGGCGGCGCTCGGCATCACCTCGATCGATCTCGGCAAGGGCGAGATGCGATACAAGGATGAGCTGAAGAGCCATGAACTGACCGTCGCCGAGGGTACGGTCACCCGCCCGTCGGCCATGTCCGCGCTGCACTGGGCCGCGGCCGCGCCGCCGCGCTGGGCGGTGCGCACGATCAGGAAGCATCCCGGGCTGTACCGGGCCGCCGACCGCGTGCTCAAGGGAGCCGGGCGGATCAGGGTCGCACTTCGGGCACCGCGCTGAGCGCAGGCCGGGCCGCGGCCCAGTGCAGCGCGGACATGCCCGCGCCCGGCCGGGCGCTCAGCCTCTATCCTGGTCTCATGCGGGCATGGGCCGTCCACGAGCCGGGTCCGATGGCGACGGGGCCGCTGGTCCTCGCCGACCGGCCGGTGCCCGAGCCCGGCACTGGCGAGCTGCTGATCCGGGTGCTGTGCTGCGGCGTTTGCCGCACCGACCTGCACCTGGCCGAGGGTGACCTGCCGCCGCGCCGGCCCGACGTGACGCCCGGGCACGAGGTCGTCGGCCAGGTCGTCCGGGCAGGCCAGGGAACCACGAGGTTCGCCGAAGGAGACCGGGTCGGGGTGGCCTGGCTGGCGGGAACGGACGGTTCGTGCCGGTACTGCCGCCGCGGCAGCGAGAACCTCTGTCCCCGCTCGGTCTACACCGGATGGGACCGCGACGGCGGGTACGCCGAGTACGTCGTGGCGGCCGATGCCTACGTGCACCCGCTGCCGTCCGGCTTCAGCGACGCTGAGCTCGCCCCGCTGCTCTGCGCGGGCATCATCGGCTACCGGGCACTGAAGCGTGCCGAGCTGCCGCCAGGCGGCCGGCTCGGCATCTACGGGTTCGGCGGCTCGGCGCACCTGGCTGCCCAGGTGGCGATGGCGGGCGGTGCCGCTGTGCACGTCTTCACCAGGGCGCCTGCGGCCCGCAAGCTCGCACTCGACCTCGGAGCGGCCTCCGCGCAGGACTCCTTCGATCCGTCACCTGAGCCGCTCGACTCGGCGATCATCTTCGCGCCGGTCGGCACGGTGGTGCCGCCCGCGCTGCGCAACCTCGACCGGGGCGGGACGGCCGCCATCGCCGGCATCTACCTGTCCGACATCCCGGCGCTGAACTACGCCGATGAGCTCTTCCAGGAGCGGACGCTGCGCAGCGTGACCTCGAACACCCGGGGTGATGCCGAGGAGTTCCTCCGGCTGGCCGAGCGGCTGCGGCTCAAGGTCAGCGTGACCCCGTACCCGCTGGAGGCGGCAGACCGGGCGCTGACCGACCTCGCCGAGGACCGCGTCACCGGCGCCGCGGTGCTGACGGTCGCCTGAGGCTGCCCTGTTCCGCGCGCCCGGCGAGCGCGCGGAGTGCCAACGGGAAAACCTCGGCGGGCGGGGTCACCAGGCCAGCGCCGACCTGCCCTGTCCCGGCAACCTTCCCGGCCATACCGGTGTTGATCTGCGGCAGGATCCGCGTCCGCGCGACGAGCGTGGCGTCGATCCCGGCCGGCGTGCCGCGGAACTCGAGCGCGGGGACAGCGAACAACGGATGCTCGGCGAGCGTGATCTCGTACATCCGGCGGGTGGTTGCCAGCGCCAGGGCCGCGGTCCCGCCGACCAGGCGGACGATGGCAGGTGCCGCCGCCATCGCGAACCCGCCGAGCCCGGCGGTCTCCGTGATGGCCGAGTCGCCGATGTCCGGGTTCGCGTCGTCCGGGCCGTAACGGGCCAGGAACAGCCCATCGGGCACCAGCGCGGGTGCGGTGAACCACTGGCTGCCTGTGCCCGAGACCTGGATGCCGAAATCGGTCCCGTTGCGCGCCATCGCCACGACCATCGTCGAGCCGGGGACGTCTCTGGCCGCGTCCAGCGCCAGCTTGCACGCGGGCATCGCGAGGTTCAGGAAGAAGTGGTCGTTCCCGGCGATGAACCTGGCCGCGGCCGCGACATCCGAGGCGCTGAATCCCGACTCGACCATGGCCGGCAGCAGGTCGCGAAGCAGCATGAGGGTCCCCGCCCGGTTCCTGTTGTGCGCTTCGTCGCCCATCTGGACCATCTGGGTCAGGATCGCGGTCACG
>Ga0137377_10000846_pt1 | contig 20016 bp, 13 predicted proteins | sample SagtaG_22_FD_104815 | JGI IMG/M metagenome (GOLD analysis project Ga0137377, IMG submission 104815) | Vadose zone soil microbial communities from Sagehorn Ranch, Mendocino, California, USA - Sage2_L_40_16 metaG | ecosystem: Environmental > Terrestrial > Soil > Vadose zone | place: USA... | reverse complement strand
TTACCGACTGCAGTTGCCTGTTCCACAATGGCAACCTGCTCTGCCGGATACACCGCCACATCCACGATCTCGACCGCAGGTTCCCGTAGGAGTTCCTCGACTGTGTCATGCACTTTTGGAATGTCGTGTTGCTTGGCAGTACGGTCTGCTCGTTCACGATTCTTGTCGGTGATGCCCAAAACCTTGAACCCGGCTTTCCTATAGGCGGGCAAATGCGCATAATTGACGATTCCACCGGCGCCAACGATGCCGATTCCATGATCCAGGCGTTTTGGCATTTGTGGTTTGTAGTCGAGATGGGGAAAAATTTCTGGCATTTTTTCAGTCTCTCTTACTGATGTGTTTCGTCAGAATATTGTGTATTGGCAAACTCTAGCAGTACCGGAGCCGCGGGCCTAACAATCTTTGTTGGTGTGCATATCTCAATTCGCCCGTCCACGTTTGGCGTCTACTGTTTTAAACTATCCCGCAGGTTTCCCCTCATCTTCACATCCGGACTTGCGGAGTCGAATCTGTTGGTTTAGGATTGCGACCTTTTTCAGGTTGCAGCCTGGCTAATTGCAGGCTAGCGACGAGCTAACCTCGAGAATGGGACTTGTCGCATGAAGCTGATCCGATTTGGCGAGCCAAACAAAGAAAGACCCGGCGTTCTCATGGAGGACGGGAGGCGCCTGGATGTCTCTTGCTTCGTGCGCGATTATGACGAAGCATTCTTCGCAAACGACGGGCTCTCTGCGCTGGATCGGTGGCTTAGGAGAGATGCCTTGTCTGCTCCGAGGGTGGAGTCTGTTGTTCGTCTGGGACCACCGATCTGCCGCCCCAGCAAGATCGTTTGCATCGGCTTGAACTTTCGCGACCATGCCAGAGAAAGCAAGATGGAAATTCCGGAAGAGCCGGTCATATTCTTCAAAGCTACTACGTCACTGACCGGTCCAAATGACGACCTCGTCATGCCGAAGAATGCGCAGAAAGTTGACTGGGAGGTTGAGCTGGGCGTCGTAATCGGCAAGAAGGGCAACTATATTGAGAACAAAGAAGCGCTCGAATACGTAGCTGGCTACGTTCTGCACAACGACTACTCCGAGAGGACGTTTCAGCTCGAACGAGGTGGGCAGTGGGTTAAAGGAAAAAGTGCGGACACGTTTGCGCCGCTCGGACCTTTCCTAGCCACGCGCGACGAGATTCCTGATGCTACCCGGCTTGCAATGTGGTTGAAGGTTAATGGTGTGTTCAGGCAGAAAAGTTCGACGACTGAAATGATCTTCGAAGTACCGACTCTGGTAAGCTATGTCAGCCAATTCATGACCCTTTTGCCGGGCGATGTCATCAGCACGGGAACTCCGGCTGGAGTCGGACTCGGCATGAAGCCACCGCAATACTTGAAACCGGGCGACGTGGTTGAATTGGGTATTGACGGGCTGGGCAAGTCGCGGCAAAGAGTAGTCGCGTGGAAGCCAGCGAGCATTGACAATGTTGTATCTCGTCATGCGCGCTGAGGAATGTGCAGTCGTATGCGATTCTGCTTTAAAATGATTTTCGGCCAATCAGATGCAAGGCTCCTGGGCTCTCTGTTCCTCGCAGGGCTTTTCAGCGCTCACGGCTTGGCTTATTGCACAAGTGCCCACGCCATCGCGGCTACCTGAGAAGATTAAGCGACGTCTGTTCATCTCGAAGACGTTGCCGCTCAAGGAGGCTTGAAGGTTCTCAACGTTCATGCGCTGACACTCACAAAGAATTCGTCATTGACTGGCAATGGCGCAATCGTCGTCGATTACGACAACAACGGCTGCCCTATTTTTTCTCCCCAATGGTTTCAGTGGCCTCGACCACAGCAAGACCTTAAGGCGCCAGTCGAGACGTGTCGCAAGGCGAAGCCGTGCAAAATAAGGGCTTTAAGCGGCATTTCCGACGGATATGACGATGATGGCCAACAGCAAAACGGAAACTCCTGTCCAGCAGTACACCAAAGCGCGGCGACTGGCTTCTTTCCATTCTCCGGAAACAGCGCCCCAGAACAGACCGGCGATGATGTCGAGCGTCATAAAGATGGGCCAGCCTACGATTCCGCCGAGCGAGCCCAATGACGTGGCGCCCATTCCGTAAAACACAATTCCACCGAACCACAACATGCCCATTGCCATGCCGAGTGGCCAATAACCCGCCGAATCCCCCTCGCGGAACACACTCCATGTGTGGTTCTTGCTTAACAAGTACACGCAGTACAGCAAATTGACCACAAATCCACTCGTGACGGTCAGTGTCCAAATCGGGTTGGCTGCCATAGCGTCGCTTGCGCCAGCCTGCAGAGCTCGCACTCTCAGCTCAGCTCCAAAGACGAAACTGAAGTTCATCATCGACGAAAAGACGCCGGATAAAATACAAATCACTAGTCCGACGGTAAATCCTGAACGGGTGCCGCCGTCCGCTCCCAGGTCGTGCTCGCGAGTGCGCCCCGCTAGTGCGAGAAAGTAGAGGCCAAGGGCCATAACGGCGCTACCGCCGATCAGTGCCAAGCCGCGCTTCGCCAGGAGTTGCTCAGGATGAAGAATGACCAGCGGCAGCAGGGAACCGAAAGAGGCGGTGATGCCCAGGATCAGCGCGAAGCCGAGCGCCATTCCTACGCGGCTGATCCCAAGGCCAAACAAGGTTGCGCCGGCGCCCCACAGCAACCCAAACAAAACCACCTTGATCAATGTGGATGAGGAGGCTCCCGAGTATACCTGCGGCACATTCGGAACAGTGGCAAAATTGATGATCCAAGGAAAAATCAGCAGGCCCGACACGGCGAAGAGAAGCCAGATATTTTCCCAACGCCACGCCAGCATCCGTTTCATGGGAGCAGCGAAACTCCCGTTCAGTATGCCAGCAACGATAACTACAGCGAGCGCCCATATCAGATGTCCGCTCATCCGTTCTCCTGAGAGTGGAGCTCCCGTCTTAGGTGGCGAACGAATGCCACACGCAGCGAGCACAAAGATGAACCGTCAAGGACAGACTCGTCAACGGAAATCCGCAGAACGGTTGAGGAACTCATCTTCGTAGAAGGCCACAGCATCCCTCGATAACAGTACCCGATATTCGTTTCCAGTAAACGGAGGGAAGTACTCCCATGGATGACCCCTCGAGAAAACCAAACCTTCTCTGTTGCCAGCGGTGCCTGTTTCGGGCTAGAGTGCGCTGAATGTTCAAGCGATTGCTACGGATTGGGATTTTGTTTTGTCCGTTGGTGCCGCTCGCGTCTCAGGATATCGATACGAATATCACGCTAACGAACCGCAGCCCTTCCACGGTAGCCGGTCAGATCTATGATGCGTCCGAACGCGCGGCCTTTCTGGCATTGTTCCCACAAAAACAGCCTGAACAGATGTTGGAGATAGCTAAGTCGTTCCTGGCGCGTTTTCCACAATCCGCATTTCTTTTCCAGGCCTACGAAGTAGCAGCACGAGCCAGTTTTGACTTGCAAGACTACGACTCGGGGCTGAATTACGCCGAGAAGTCGCTAGCCCTCTTACCGGAAAACCCGTTGCTGCTCGTGTCCACGGCCGACGTCGAAGCACGGAAGCACCGGGACGAGGCGGCGATTTCTCACGCCCAAGATGCGATCGAAGATCTCGATCGATTCTCTGCACCCAGCACCGTTGCGCCAGAGAGCTGGCCGGATCTCAAGCGTAAGCTGAAAGCAACTGCCGATTTTGCCAAAGGCCGGGCGCTCCTGGGAGAGGCGCTCGAACTCCCGAAAGGGGAGAAACGCACAGAGCTGCTGAGGAATTGTGAGATCTCCCTGGAGGAAGCCCAACGCCTGAATTCCTCGGATTCCGAGATCACATATTTGCTGGGTTTGGCGCAGCTCTCCGCCGAAGAGTTGCTACCAGCGGCCGCCAGTTTTGTCAGAACTTGCGAGGCGAAGGACACTCTTGCGCCGAAGGCATGCGAGAACTTGCAAACCATCTACAAGATACTCAAGCTGGATCGCCGCGAAAGCTTTGAGAGGTTTCTGCAGCGGGTGGAATATCAGGAAAAGAGTTCCTTAACAGATCAGGCCCCGCAAGCAGGGGCGGTCAAAGACCACATCGTTCAGCCATTGGCTGACTATGCCGGCTCCGAGTCCTGCCGCGGATGCCATTTCAGAATTTACGGAGATTGGTCGCAATCCGGCATGTCGAAAATGCTGCGTCCCTATGCTCCGCAGAATGTCGTTGGAGATTTTCAAAACAGCAATGAATTCTACTTGGATGATGACGCGCAATACGTCAATGGCAAGGTGGTAGTGACCCGCGGCAGGAATCACATGCCGTTTGCTCGCATGGTGATCCGTGACGGCCGTCACTATTTCGACATCCAGCAGTCAGACGGCAAGTGGCACACATATCCAGTAGACTACACCATTGGGTCAAAGTTTCAGCAGGCGTACGCGACAAAGCTACCCAATGGCGAGATCCACGTTTTTCCCATCCAGTACAGCAAGGTAACAAAGAAATGGATCAATTATTGGAAAATCATTGATGCGCCGGGAAGCGAACGAGCCGACTTGCGAGCTTGGGAAAAACTTGACGGGGCTACTAGCTATCAAGCCGTCTGCGCTGTTTGTCATACCAGCCAGTTGAGAAACGTGAAGGATGGCGGTTTTGACGTGCAAAATGTGGAATTCAAGGAGCCTGGAATTGACTGCGAAATGTGCCATGGTCCCTCTGTGCAACACGTCGCGGAGATGACCGCGAATGAACCTTTTCCGAAACAGCCACTTGATCCGCCGGTGAACTTCCATGATGTGGGTAACCGGGACTTCGTTCGTATCTGCGCTCAATGCCACATGCAATCGGCAATCCGCACACCTGGTGCGACTGGCGAGTTGAACTATTCCCGATCTGGCGAGTTCTTCGTCAGAAATCCGAGTATCCCGTTTGGCGAATTCTCCCGAATTGGCTTTTACAAGGATGGCCGCTTCCGTCAAACGACCTTCATTGTCGAGGCCCTTGAGCGATCGCAGTGTTTCAAGAAGGGCCAGGTGAGCTGCGGAACCTGCCATGATCCTCACGGATTAGGTGCGAGCTCCGACCCAACTTCTCTGAAATTTCGTGATCAACCGGACCTGATGTGCACCGGCTGCCACTCACAATTCAAGAACAGCGCCACATTTGTGACGCACACCCATCATCGGGCCGAATCTGAAGGCAGCCGGTGCGTGTCCTGCCACATGCCGCGCATCATGGACGCTGTACTCTTCCGTGCCCGCACGCACCAGATCGATGATATTCCCGACGCTGAGATGGCAGAGCGGTTCGGACAGCGGGACAGTCCGAACGCGTGCTTGCTGTGCCACTCCGACAAGAGTTCTCAATGGCTCAAGCAGGAATTAGCGGCATGGAAGCCAACTCCTCGAGGATGAGAGCGGGTGAATGTCTCCGCAGCAATCTGTTGCGGCTCTTGGCGGGAGTGGCGGCGACGGGCTTAGCACCTTTAGTGATTCTGCCGTGCTTTATTTCCCAAATCAAAGTGCTCCGGGCAACCGCCTCTGCGGATCAGGGTCCCGCTGCAAATACCGGCTATGTTGGTTCCCGGGTGTGCGCGAAATGTCACCCAAGCACTTACGAATCTTTTTCACGAACTGACATGGGGCGCTCTATGTCGGAAATCACTCCATCGCTTCTAAAGAGGGTACCGGCATCAGCCAGCATCTTCGACCCCAAGCTTAATCGCCATTTCGAGATCTATGCACGCGACGGGAATCTCTACCAGAGCGAGTACCAGACCGCTGTCGACGGCAAAGAGGTTTTTCGCGAAACGCAAAAACTCGAATGGATAATCGGCTCGGGAGCCAATGGCAGTGGGGCCATTGTTCGGCGTGACGACTACCTTTTCGAAGCCCCACTTTCCATTTACGCGAAGATCGATAGCTGGGCTCTCTCTCCGGGCTACGAATTGGGCGACTACGGTTTCAACCGTCCAATTCTTCCCGGTTGCATCGCCTGCCATAGCGGCCAGCCCCGGCCGGTTTTGGATGGGAACGGCCGTTTTCAAGAGCCGCCCTTCACAGAACTTGCCATCGGCTGTGAGAACTGTCACGGGCCGGGTCAATCGCACGTTGCCGCAGCGCAAATGGGATCACCGCTCGGCTCGATTACTAATCCGGCGAAACTCTCGCCTTGGCTCGCGGACAACATCTGCATGTCCTGCCACCAGACCGGTGATGCGCGAGTCCTCCAGATCGGGAAGACATACCGCGACTTCCGGCCGGGCAAGGAACTGGACGAGACGCTTAGCATCTTTCTGGTTCCGTTTGGGCGAGATTCTGTGCCGAAAGATGACCTCTTAGAACACTACCTTTCGATGCGCGTCAGCAAGTGCTACCTGAAGAGTGGTGGACGGCTAAGCTGCATCAGTTGCCACAATCCTCACGTCCAGCCTTCTCAGCAGGAAGCTCCCGCGTACTTTCGCCAAAAATGCCTGGCGTGTCATACGGAGAAAAGTTGCGCCGTGCCCTTCTCGCTACGGCAGCACAAAAAGCCCGCGGACGACTGCGCGGGCTGCCACATGCCCAAGCGGGACGTGAAAGTGATTTCCCATTCCGTTCTGACCAACCATCGCATCATCGCGGAGGCCGAGGAACCTTTCCCAGACGCGGCCTTTCACATGACTACGGCCCAGCTTCCCGACCTTGTTCATCTCAGCGCAAATCCCGTACAGCAGAACGTGCCGCCGCCGCTGACACTCCTGCAGGCTTATGGACAAGTCATGCTGGCGCATCCGGAATATCGGGAGCGGTACTGGTCAATGGCGAAGCAGTTGGAATCTACACAGCCGGAAAATGTTCTTGTGCTGGAGGCGCTTGCGGATTGGGCTGTACAGAAAAAGAATGTCGAGGGAGCATCGTTTGCAGTTCGATATCTTGAGGCCGCTATCCGCCATGGCACAACGAACCCGGCAGATTTTGAGCAACTGGCAACCCTGCTAGTCGCAGCCCATCGTCAATCTGATGCCCTCGAGATCCTGCAGCAAGGGCTGCGATTAGTCCCCTATGATGCCGAACTATACCGGTTGAGCGCGCGAGTGTATTTCTCCCTGAAGAGAGATCAGCAGGGTTGTGAAGTGGTCGCAAAGGGGCTTCAAAACTTTCCCCAAGACAACGCGATTCGAAGTCTAGCAGACCACTGTGTGACCAATCCGCGTGCGAACAAGTGAACCTGGGCGAATAATGACTGGATGGGTAGCCTAAGAGCGGCCGGATGCAACCTTCTCCGCGCGGCGGGGACCTGTCACACCGGGTTCACTCTGTGGAAAACCCATAGCAACCGAAATGGCACCCGCGGCAGATCTAACGGCTCGAGCCAGGGCTGCGATTTGGCCTGGAGTGACGCGGGTCACCGGTCCCGAGACGCTCACAGCAGCAATTGGTTTGCGATCAGCGTTGAGAATTGGGGCGCTTACGCAACGTGCACCCTGCACTGCTTCCTCGTCGTCTACCGCGTAGCCCTGCCGCCGGACTTTTTCGAGTTCCTGGCGAAACTGCAGCAGATTCATGATCGTCTTAGCCGTCGATGGCTGGAAAATGATGGTAGCGAGAATGTTTTCTCGCTGTTCGGGGGCCAAAAAGGCTGCTAGCGCCTTGCCTAACGCTGTCACGTGCAGCGAACGCCGGGTGCCGACTCGCGATGAGAGTCGAAATTCGTGTGGGCTCTCGATCACCTCCACATACAGCACCGTCCCTTGATCCAGCACAGCCAGGTTCACCGTTTCTTGGGTTAACTTCCACAACTCCCAGAGTATCGGCCGAGCTACGGCTTGAAGGGTCGCGCTCTGGTTGCCGCGCGCCGACATTTGCGCCAGTCTCGGACCGATCAGGTAAGCGCCCGCCTCGGTCCGAAGGAGGTAGCCCTCGCGTTCGAGATGTTTCAGAAATCGGTGTGCGGTGCTCTTGTGAATTCCAGTCAAATCACAGATAGCCTTCAGACCTAATCCAGCAGAGGAGCCTTGCAAGGCTTCGAGGATGCGCAAAACTTTGGAGATTACGCCGACCGGTGCTGCTCCCGCACTCGACTTGGCGGTCCTTCTCGCGGGAGCTCTTGCGACCGCAAGCGCCTTCCCGGACGCTTTCGAAGGCATGTTCACCGCTGTTCCCATGCAAAATCCTGTTTCAGCATACGGAACATTAACATGGAGTTCCCGAAAACGCTATACTTTAGTTTCATATATTGGAACGATATTCAGAAAAATGAAATTTTTTGATTGACAACGTTTGAAAAGTAGTGCTAGAAGCTTGTGCGTTGTGGGGGCTCTTGCGGGCCATTCAAGAACAAAAGCGCCGCATGAAAGTGCGGAACCACGCCGCTGAGGCCAAATATGCGACCTCGTGCAAGGAGGATCTTGCGATGAAACGACAGATTTCCTCGAATACATATGAGCGAGGGATCGGGGTGCCGGCACTGTTGTTTGCGGCCGTGTTGGTGTTGGCGCTCTCCGCCACTCCGGTTTTGGGCCAAGCCACCGCAGCCCTTAATGGAACGGTTCGCGACTCGGCGGGCGCGGTAGTGATCGATGCAGCTGTAGTACTGCACAACCGCGACACAAACCTGGATCGTACGGCAATGACGAACAGCGTGGGCACCTATGTCATGCCGGAGGTGCAACCGGGGAACTACGATTTGAAAGTCACAAAGAGCGGCTTCAGTCCGGCGGTCAGGTCGGGCGTTTCACTGGTGGTCAACCAGACAGCGACCTTTGATTTCACGCTCAAGGCCGGAGCGGTCACTGAAGTAGTCAACGTACAGGCAAACGCGGTAGCGCTCGAGACTTCGACTTCAGAACTGGGTGTCGCTGTAGTCAAGCAGCAAGTCAACGATCTGCCGCTAAATGGCAGGAACTTTACCCAACTGCTCAATCTCACACCAGGCGTGAGCACAGTCAACGTGTCACAGAACTCCGCCACGAGCGGCGGCATCTGGTCGAATCCGATCGGCACGTTCTCTTATCCCTCCGTAAATGGTCAAACAAATCGCAGCAATCTTTACCTGCTCGACGGGATTAACAACCAGGGATCATTTGGGAGCACGTATGCCATTCCGCCGATTGTTGATGGCATCCAGGAATTCAAGGTCCAGTCGCACAATGACGACGCGGCATTTGGCGGCGCTCTAGGTGGCATCATCAACGTGGTCAGCAAGTCCGGAACGGCCCAGTTTCACGGCAGTTTGTGGGAGTTTGTGCGAAATACTGACTTCGATGCGCGAAACCCTTTCCTTAAAAAAGTCACTCCCTTCCAACAGAATCAGTTTGGTGCCGCTGTCGGAGGGCCACTGTTTGTACCCGGCCACCATTCAGGCAGCCAAAAGACCTTCTTCTTTGCCGCGTACGAGGGCTTTCGCCTGCACACTGCCGCGGCAAACCTTTTCAAAGTCCCCACAGCGGCTGAATTGGGGGGCAACCTGACTACGGTTGGTGGTGTACCTTTAGCCGGTCAGGTGTTTAACCCGTACAGCATTGTCGCGAATCCGAGCAGCAAGACAGGGTTCTCCAATTCTCCTTTCCTGTGTGACTCCAGCGGCAATCCGTCGCCAGATACGAACAAAATTCAGTCATCGGGAACCCCTTGCAACAAGATTCCTGCCGACATGCTGGATCTGAACATGGTCGCCTATGCCAGAGCGCTTTTCCCGGCTGGAAACCTAACCCCGACGGTGCTTTCGCCCTTTAACGCTGTCGATACCACGAAGTCTGTCACCCGCCAAGATGAATTTACCGCTCGGCTAGATCATCAGTTCTCAAGTAATGACAACGCTTTCGCCCGTTGGAGCCAGTTCAGGCAGCCTGTTTCGGGCTCCGGAGGATTTACCGGGCTCTTCCACAATCAGATTACGAACGGGTACACGGTTGGATTGGGATATCTGCACACGTTTTCAAGCAGCGCCGTGTTAGAGACTCACTTCGGGCGCGTGTTGATGAAGATCAGCCAAGGCTCGGACTTTTTGAACACCTCTGTTAGTGGAACTAGTCTGGGCTTCTCGCCGAACTTCGCGAACAATTTCATCGGCGGCGTGTCCCTGATTCCGCAGATCACCATCAACGGCTTCATCGGGAACATTGACCCGAGCGCACACGGCGCAGCACAGGTTGACGACACGCAGGCATCGAACATATGGCAATTTGGCGGGAATTTCACCAAAACGTACGGGCACCACACCTTCAAGATGGGCGCGGACTTCGCCAGCAACAATGCCAACGCGCTGTACCTAAACGCCTCAGATATATTCAGCGCGACAAATACTGATGATGCTGCCAATCCGGGGAGTGCCGGGAGTTCGCTGGCATCTTTTCTGCTCGGCGTTCCCAATAATTTCCATCGCCGCAACGTGCATGAAACCGAGCACGGCGGCTGGGTTGATGCCGCCTATTTCACGGATTCTTGGAAAGCGACCAATAAGCTGACTGTGAATTTCGGCCTGCGGTACGATTTGACGCTGATGCCCATCTATGGTGATGCGAAGACCGGAAATCAGTTTGTCGGTGATCTAAATTTCAACAATGGAACCTTCATTTTGGCGCACCTTCCGCCATTGTGCGCCCAGCCACCCGCGACGCCGGTTCCTCCCTGCGTGCCGGGTCCGGCCCAAGGGAATCCGGGCCAGGGCGGTTCCGACTATCTGCCGCCTAATGTCGTCGTCACTCCGCATTCTAACGGGGCCATCTTTGGAAATGAGCTCACCGATTTCCAGCCGCGAGTGGGAGCCGCGTACCAGTTGTTCCCCAACACCGTGCTGAGAGGTTCGTATGGCAGGTTTTATGACAACTGGGCGGCCGTTACTCAGAGCGCTCAGAACTATGAAGGATCGTGGCCGGATACTGGCCAGCTTGGCGGTACTCTAAACCCACTAAACGGCCCGCCGAACACATCAGCGGAGGCACCCAGTGGCACGGGGCCAGCGATTGCTCCACCCACCCCGTTCGGCGGCTTTCAGTGGTATGCCGACCCGCACATGCAAAGGCCTTATGCCGACCAGTTCAATTTCGGCATTCAGCAGCAACTGGGATCCAATGGCGTAGTAACCGCAAACTATGTCGGATCGCGCGCCCATCATCTTGACATTGGCATTACGGGCAATACAGGAAAGACCCCATCAGCCTTGGCATCCGCCATATTGCCGAATGGTGCCACCACAAGCTCTCCGTTCCCTTACATCACACCGAGCGATTTCGACACCGCCATTGGGGAAAGCAGCTACGACGCTTTTCAAGCATCGCTAAACGGCCGATCATTTGGTGGGTTGACTTATCTCATCTCTTACACATGGTCAAAGACGCTCGATCTTGGGTGTACGGGCTGGTACGGAGTAGAAGGCTGCAGCATACAGCATCCTTACGATCTGAAGCAGGACAAAGGTCCTGCCGCCACAGATACTCCGCAAATCTTCTCGGCGGCTTGGGTTTACCCGCTGCCTTTCGGCAAAGGCAAAAAGTACGCATCGAGCGGACCCTTAAACTATATCGTGGGTGGCTGGACCGTGAACGGGATAGTCTCGTTCAGTTCAGGGAGGCCGTTCTCAGTTGGTGCAACTGGTGATCTCGCTCACATAGCATATAACACCGCTTGCTGCGATTTCGGTTTTGGTAATTATGAAAGACTTAACCTCGTAGGCAATCCCAACTCCGGAGCTTGCTCGAACGGGAGTCCAGTACATACAGCCGCATGCTGGATCAACGACACAGCATTTCAGACTCCGGCCGCGGGTACCTTTGGCAATCTGGGCCGGAACAGCCTGCGATCCGATAGATTTAAAAATGTGGACTTCTCGCTGTTCAAAATTTTTCCCATTACTGAGGGCACAAAGCTTGAATTTCGGTTTGAGGCGTTCAACTTGACGAACACCCCGGTTTTGGCGATACCGGATCAAAATAATAGTGACGCAAGTTTCGCAAAGGTTTCCAGCACGGCAAACACCGCCCGCCAGCTTCAGTTCGGGCTTAAGTTGTATTTCTAACGCGGGGTGATGGTTCAGCTCTGAATTGCCGTAAGCGATAGCGCCGGAGTCGCCCCGGTATTGTTGTTCCGAATCCGAAAGGATCGGCCGGATGAACAGTCCGAGCACCGCACGAGCAGTTGCTCCTCGTTACTGGAAGGCTGTAATCCCGTCTTTTGTTCGACGTGCCGCACCATGAGGCAAGCTCTGGTGACCCCAACTTTTTCCGTATCAGGCGAATCGTTGTCGATCGGTTCCGAAGCGATACACTATGTAGTGTTGCTGTTCGCGCGAACTCGTTGTACTCCGGGAGGGAAGACCGGAATGTTTTTTTCTAGCAGCAACTACTTGGTCGCCACCGTCTCGGTGCTTACACTAGGGGGACTAGCGCGCTCTCAGGCATCTTCAACCCTGCCACCTGCGCCATCTTTGCAGTTAGTTTCTTTGCCAAGAACTTGCCAGGATCAGGGGCATGGTTCTAAGAAGATCGCTGCACTTCTGGAAATTATTCGCAATCACCCAACCGCTGGCGCTTTAAACACACTAGGAGCCTTGTACGCGCAACAAGATTTTTCATCGTGCGCAGTCGCTGCGTTCGAGGCTGCCATCCGCTTGGATAGCCGGAATTGGGAGGCACATTACAACCTCGGCATTGCTCGCATGAACAGTGGCGATAGGATGCACGCGACGAATGAGTTCCGCGCTGCGATCCATGAAAAACCCGACTCCGCCATTTCTCATTATGCTCTGGGAACCGTTCTTCAGGAGGAGAATAAGCTAGTTGATGCTGAAGCCGAGTTCAAAACCGCTCTGAGTATCGACTCGCACATGAGCCTGGCGGCCATCCGTCTCGCCCAGGTTCAAGTTGTCCAGAAGAGGCACGCAGCGGCAATCGCGACTCTCCAGCAGGCGTTGTCACTCTCTCCTGCTGGCGACCAAGACGAACTACTTCGGGCCGCACTGGGAGTCACCTACGCGCAGAGTGGCGATGTTGCGACAGGAACCGAGTCTCTTCGAAAGCTCGTGGTGCAGTATCCAAATTCTGCCGATGCACACTTCAAGCTCGGCACCCTATATGCCCAACAAAACAAAGCTGACTTGGCCGTTGCTGAATACCACACGACTCTCCGTCTCGATGCAACTGCCAACGGAGTTCGGCTCGCCTTGGCGCGCGCACTACTTTCACAGCAGAAATACTCGGATGCGCTTACAACATCACAGGAGGGTGTCCGGCAAGATCCGCGAAGTGCCGAGGGTTATCACTTGGAAGGGCTAGCCTACAAGGGCCTTCAACAATCGAACCACGCAGCGGCGGCACTCGAGCGAGCGGTGCGCATGGCTCCAGCTAATTACGAAATCCGGCACGATCTTGGAGTTATATTTATGCAGCTCGGTCGAGCCGACGATGCCGTTCGCGAATTCGAAGCGGCTGCAAGGATTAACTCAAAGGAGCCAGATCCCCATAGTCAGCTCGCTCAGCTATATGAAAAAAAGGGAGACAAAAATCTCGCGCGAAGGGAACGGGCGAAGTACGAGTTGCTGGTTAACAAGGGGGAGGCGGCGTCCGAAGCCACCCGGTTTAATAGCGAGGGAAATCAGTTGCTCAACGCGGGAGATGCGCGAGGAGCAGCAGAAGCCTACCGAAAGGCTCTTGATTTAGTTCCAGGAGATCCGCAACTGCACTACAACCTCGCGCTCGCGCTGGATCGCTTAAGCGATCAGCAAGGTGAGCGCCAAGAGCTAAAACGGGCGCTTCAACTCAAACCTGATCTGGCAGTCGCTCACAATCAATTGGGCCTATTGGCCATGCAGGCGGGCGAGCAAATTGCCGCTGAGCAAGAATTTAAGGATGCGCTCGCCATTAACGCGAAATATGCCGAAGCGCTCAGCAATCTGGGGGTGCTCTACACCCAGCAAGGGAAAGATTCGGATGCCGTCACTATGTTCCATCAGGCGACGCAAAGCGATCCCAGCTACTCTCAGGCATACGTCAATCTGGGTCTGCTGCTAGCGAAACGTGGAGAGTTTGTCGAAGCCGAAAAACAGCTCCAATCAGCAGTTCAGGCTGATCCAAACAATGCCGGGGCCTACAAAGCTCTGGGCATGGTGCAGACGAAGACCGGGCGGAGCGCGGATGCCATCGGAACGTTTCGCAAAGTTCTCGAGCTCCAGCCGAACTCGTCCGATGCACACCTAAACCTGGGCATTGCTCTTATAGACCAATATGATCGCATCGCTGGGTTGCGGGAGTTCACTGAAGCCGTACGTCTCAATCCCAATTCCCCAGCCGCACATTCCAGCTTGGGACACTTCTACTTCGAAACCGGGAGATATGAAGACGCTCGCAGGGAGTTGGAGACCGCATGCCGTCTTCAGCCGGACAATGCGGGGGCGCTGTACTTCCTTGCTTTGACCGAACGGCAGACCAACAACGTCCGACGGGCAGCAGAGCTTTTGCAGAAGCTTGTTGCTCTCGAACCGGATCACTCCGATGCACAATTTCTCTTGGGTCAAAATTTGGAGAAACTGGGAAAGACCAATGAAGCGATCGACCACTGGAAACGAGCGATCGAGGCGAACCCGAATGACTCGCAAGTTCTCTACAGTCTCGCGAGAACGTTGAATCGATTGCACGATCCCCGGGCGCAGGAATATCAGGATCGCTTTGACGCGCTGCAGAAAAGGAAACAACTTACAGATCGCGTTGCCCAGTTGGGAAATCTTGCACTGGAAGCTGCCAATGCACAGAATTGGCCGCAGGCGATGGAACAGATGGCGGAAGCCATTCAAGTCTGTGGGGATTGCGCTGAAAGGGCTCACCTGCACAAGAATCTCGGACTGTTTTACGCGCGAACAGGAAACATCGGCGAGGCAGAGAAAGAACTGCAAACAGCCTTGCGGCTAACACCGAACGACGCCGACGTGCAGAATGCCTTGAACCAGCTTGAGCAGGCACGCGAGGCACAGTCCAGGTGAGAGACTTTTCGATGACTGGCGGAGGTCCTTTCTGAAAAGTAATTCAAATTCTTCTGGCCTCCACGGCAAAATCGCCGTCGTGACAGGGGGAGCCAGCGGTATAGGACGCGCGGTTGCACAAAAATTTGCGGCCAACGGAGCGTGCGTCCGTGTGCTGGACATCAACAAGGATGCAGCCCAAGCTGTCGTCTGCGAGATTGTCAAGGCTGGCGGCAACGCCAAGGCTTATGCCTGCGACGTTTCCCGGATCGACAACGTGGAAGAAGTGTTCAACGAACTACTCCAGGACACTCGCGTTCACATTCTAGTGAACAATGCCGGCATTTCCCATGTGGGCAATCTCGAGGCCACCGCAGAACACGATTTCGACAAAATTTTCTGCGTAAATGTTAAGGGCGTGTACAACTGCATGTACGCCGCGGTGAGCCACATGAAAGCGAACGGAGGCGGCGTCATCCTGAACATGGCTTCCATTGCAGGAACTTCCGGCCTCGCGGACCGTTTCGCCTATTCCATGAGCAAGGGCGCGGTCGTTGCTATGACCTATTCCGTAGCAAAGGATTATCTGTCCCACAATATTCGCTGCAATTGCATTTCGCCGGCCAGAGTCCACACCCCATTTGTGAATGGCTTCTTGCGGCGCAACTATCCTGGCAAGGAGCAGGAAATGTTTGAGAAGTTGGAAAAAGCGCAGCCCATCGGCAGGATGGCTCAACCGGAAGAGATCGCTGCTCTTGCTCTCTTTCTTTGCTCTGACGAAGCTTCGTTCATTACCGGTTCGAACTAGCCAATTGACGGAGGGTTCTTAAATCTTCGCGGTTGACTCTCGATCGCTGCCGCAACGGAAGAGACGCAGTGTTACGCCCTTCATGGATCTGCAACTCAAAGACAAAGTTGTACTGGTAACGGGCGGCGCAAAGGGCATTGGCGCGGCGATCATTAAAGCCTGCGCACAGGAAGGTTCCACGGCGATCGCAGTAGATCGGGACGTGCAGGCGGGCCAGCAATTACATGGCGAGCTCAGCGCTCCGGGGGTGCAGACCAGTTTCATTGCCATGGATCTTTCCTCACCCGGAAACTGCGAAGCGGTTGTGCAGCAGACCGTTGCGAGATTTGGTCACATCGATGCGCTGGTAAATAACGCAGGGGTCAATGACAAGATTGGCCTCGAAAATGGGGGTCCCCAAGAGTTTCTCTGCTCGTTGGAAAGGAATCTCTTGCATTACTACAACATGGCGCATTACGCGCTCCCACATTTGAAGCGGACCCGAGGCTCAATTGTCAACATCAGTTCGAAAACGGCCCTCACGGGCCAGGGCGGGACCTCAGGATATGTCGCCTCGAAGGGGGCAATTCTAGGCCTGACCCGTGAATGGGCAGCGGAGTTGCTTCCGTACAGTATCCGTGTGAACGCGGTCGTACCTGCGGAAGTGATGACCCCGCTCTACCAACAATGGCTGGACAGCTTTCCGGATCCGCAGGAAAAACTGAAGGGTGTTATTGCCAAGATTCCTCTCGACAAGCGGATGACGACCCCTGATGAGATTGCGGCAATGGTAGTCTTTCTGATTTCAGCGAAGGCTGGACATATCACTGGGCAGCACTTGTTCGTAGACGGAGGTTACGTGCACCTGGACCGCGCTTTGACCTAACCGGAGGGATATGACAAAACCATCCGTGCCAATTACCGAACGCCGATATGTTGTGCCGCTGATCCTAGTCACCAGCCTGTTTTTTTTGTGGGCATTCGGCGTCAATCTGAACGACATCTTGATTCCCCACCTGAAGAAGGCGTTTCGCCTCTCCGACTTTCGCTCGTCATTGATCCAGACGGCGTTTTTTGGCGGATATTTTCTGGCGGCTTTGCCGGCGGGCTGGCTGATGGAAAAGATCGGCTACAAGCGAGGAATTCTCGTCGGACTGGTGACCTGCGCGAGCGGGGCTTTCCTGTTCATTCCGGCGGCATCAGTGAGACTATATGCATTCTTCTTGTTTGCGCTGTTCGTAATGGCTTGTGGCCAGGGCGTTCTGGAAGTAGCGGCGAATCCTTATGTGACGATTCTGGGGCCACTCGAAAGTTCGGAACGCCGCTTGAACCTAGCGCAGTCCTTCAACTCTGTCGGCGCGGTAGTTACTCCAATTGTTGGCGCGGCGTTCATCCTCTCGGGAGTAGAGTATTCTCGAACGCAATGGTCTGCAATGAGTCCAACGCAGTTACAGGCGTACCAGGCGGCGGAGGCCAGTACTGTAAGAATGCCATATCTCGTAATCACAGGCCTCTTTCTTGCTGTGGCGACACTCATCTTCTTTTCGAACCTGCCTGAAATCCGCGAAGAAGAGGGCGAGGACTACACGTCCGCACCAGCAAGCACGGGCTTGCTTGGACTTTGGGCGCACAAGCACTTGCTAAAAGGCGTTCTAGCCCAGTTCTTCTATGTCGGCGCGCAAGTCGGTGTGGCAAGTTTTGTCATCCGTTTCGCACAATACAGCATGCCGAGGTTACCGGAGAAACACGCCGCGAATTACCTGAAGCTACACCTGCTGGGATTCATGATTGGCAGATTTGCCGGGTCTGCGATGATGAAGCATATCGCGGCTTCCCGCCTTCTCTCGTTATTCGGGTTGTCGGCATTAACTTGCCTGACCATTGTGCTGCTTGGAACCGGAGTGGCGCCTATATGGGCGCTAGTCTTGCTCGGCTTCTTTCATTCAATCATGTTCCCGACCATATTTGCCCTCAGCCTCAAGCATCTCGGCGCACACACCAAGTTCGGCTCTTCCTTATTAGTGATGTCCATTATCGGAGGAGCCATTTTCCCTGCTGCTATGGGGTATATCTCCGATATGAGCAATATCCGCTATGCGTTTCTGGTTCCGTTCTTCTGCCATCTCTATGTACTCTATTTTGCGACACGAGGGTACCGTCCGGCCGTTGACTTGCCCAAGGAAACAGAGCTGCGGGGCATTCCTGTCGAGGACTGAAGATCCGCGATCGAGGACAAAATATGAGCGTGAAAAACATACTTTTAGGCACATGTGTAGCTGGGGTAGTTCTGGAGATTGGTGCGGCTACGCCGTGTGCTCAGTCCGCGAAACCTTCGACCCGAACTAGGACTCGCGAGACCGCCGAGCAGGTTTACAAGAACATCCAGGTGCTGAAAGGAGTTCCCGCCGACCAACTCATTCCGGCGATGCAATTCATTGCGGCCTCTTTGGGAGTGCAGTGCGACTTCTGCCATCTGGAAAACGCGTTTGAAAAGGATGACAAAGAAACCAAGCAAACGGCGCGCAAGATGATGCGAATGATGTTCGCTATCAATAAAGACAACTTTGATGGTCATCGGGAAGTGACCTGCTACGCATGTCACCGAGGCTTGCACAAGCCGGTTATAACGCCCGTTATCAACGAGGAAGAAGCCAAATCCGTCCCTGAAGACAAGATGCACCACAAGGAAGCAAGCACTGCCGGTCTGCCGAGCGCGGATCAAATTCTTGGAAAGTATCTGTTAGCCGTTGGGGGCGCTGATGCCGCGGCCAGAATTTCAACTCGCATCCAGAAAGGGACGTTAACCGTCGGCTCGGAACCCTTTTCTGTCGAAATCCTCGCCAAAGCGCCGGCTAAACGAGTCACCACGGTACATTTTCCCGGTGGTGACAGTGTTACAGGTGTTAATGGTCAAGAAGGCTGGCTGAGCACGCCGGGCCGGCCGGTACGTGAGATGAGTCCTTCAGAAGTGGATGCCGCAATAATGGATGCGGAACTGTTCTCCCCCGCTAGCCTGAAGCAGACCTTCAAAGAGTTGCGTGTTGAACAGCCAGAACAAATCAAGGGCCGAGAAGCTTATGTTCTGACTGGCACACGAGAAAGTTTACCGCCAGTGCATCTTTATTTTGATCAGGAGTCGGGACTGCTGGTGCGCGCCTTGCATTTTGTGGAAACGCCGCTAGGCCGCAATCCCACCGAGATTGATTATGCAGACTATCGTGAGGAGGGCGGGCTGAAGACTCCGTTCCGCTGGACTGTGGCTCGTACCAGCGGACGCTTCACAATTCAGATCGAACAGACGGAACAGAATGTTCCGATTGACGACGACAAATTTGTGAAGCCAGCAATCGCTCCGTCAACGGAATCGCGAAGGGGTCCGAGTTGAGCTTATCAATAACGGAAGGAGTGTAGCGTTAGCGTGGGACTTGAAAGCGGCAGTTTGGGATTTCTTCGAGCACTGCTCGCACGGCTGGCTTTGCCCTGGTCGTGCCGGAAAGTCGTCGCCAAGACGGACTTGCGTTTGGGATCGATTTCACTGATTGGCTGTTAATCGGATCCAGCCATTGCCATCAAGCGGGAAGTCAATCAAGTTGTTCAACAGCAAACCCGAACGCTCACCTTCACATCTTCCCGTCTGCTGCGTCGCAAAGAATATGCGGTGGAATTATCTTTCACTCCCTAAGCTTGGATGTCCGAGTACGCGCTAACTGTACAGCACTGAGCGCTGATGCTATGTCAAAGCTCACGGATGAATCTGCGCCCAGCGTCCGCCCGCCTAGACTGGGGAATTAGGCCCCGCTTGAAACACTGAATAACAGTAGCCGGCGGATCGCCGAGCCCGGTGGCCCGCCGAGCCCGGCGGCCCGTCGGCCAACCGTACGAGTTCGGCTTCAGGCTGAGCCAAAATGGAAATTTGGAATTGGTTACTCCGGAACAGATTCCGCCAGAGAGCCTGGAGCACTTCCCGCAGAGAACCGGATCGGTTGGGGACGATACCCATTCCGCGTTCGGATATGGTACTTCTTGAGATGTTCACCCAGCAGTTTCACGGTGACACTGCGCCAGCCACGGTTCGGATTCGCCTGCGGGTAATAACTGAGCGAATAGAGATGACCTAGGTCATCTCGGATCGAAGCAAATGCCCGCTTTTGGTCTCTCCAGGTCTTGGCAAAATAGGCTTTGCCGCCCGTGGCCGCGGTCATGCGTTCAAACACCGCCGTGGATACTGGCTCCAACTTGGCTTGCTCGGTACTGACCATGTAAATGGGGATCCCGCTGTACTGGGCTAACTCGACTACATCTTCGGGAGGAACCATACTGGCGTTG
>Ga0137377_10000842_pt1 | contig 20064 bp, 12 predicted proteins | sample SagtaG_22_FD_104815 | JGI IMG/M metagenome (GOLD analysis project Ga0137377, IMG submission 104815) | Vadose zone soil microbial communities from Sagehorn Ranch, Mendocino, California, USA - Sage2_L_40_16 metaG | ecosystem: Environmental > Terrestrial > Soil > Vadose zone | place: USA... | reverse complement strand
TCAGGACTGGGGTCACCACGAGTTTGTGTTTGGTTTGACCGGACACGCCGGGGATTGGCGCAAAGCTCAGACTGACTGGCAAGCTTACCGGCTGAATAATCCACTGATCGCCTTCCAGACGGTGAAGCACAAGGGAGCGTTGGGCAAGACCTTTTCTCTTGTACATTTGAACAACTCCCGCATTCGTGTGCTTGCTTTGAAGAAGGCAGAAGCGAGTGATGAGATTATTCTTCGGATGGTTGAGCTGGACGGCAAGAATGCACCGGACGTGCACGTTTCTTTTGCGGGCCCGATTGTTGCTGCACGCGAAGTGAACGCTCAGGAACAGCCCGTTGGATCCGCAGACATAAGCAACGGCGAACTCAAAACGTCCTTTACCGCGTATCAACCAAGAACCTTTGCGCTCCGTCTGAACTCGGCGCCCACGAAACTGAGCTCCGTGAGATCGCAGCCCGTGTCGCTTCACTATGACTTAGCCGCCGCGAGCAACGACGACACAAAAACCGAAAACGGCGGCTTCGACGGCACCGGCAAAGCTTTGCCAGCGGAGATGCTGCCCTCCAAGATTACGTATCACGATGTAGTGTTCGATCTCGCGCCTGCCAAGACAGGCAATCCAAATGCGCTCGTTGCCAGGGGCCAGATGATCGAGCTGCCCCAGGGTCACTATAACCGCATCTACATCCTGGCTGCGTCTGCGGATGGAGATCAGAAGGCCTCATTCCAGGTCGATGACGCGAAGGTCGATCTCAACATCCAGGATTGGACCGGCTTTGTCGGTCAATGGGATACCCGCCTTTGGAAAAACCAGACGGAACGCGACTGGGCGATCTCTGCGAATCACGCAGTCTGGCCGCCGGCGGATCTACAGCAGAGGGAGCAGCGTCCTGTCTCTCCAAGATATCCGGAAGACTATGTCGGCCTACAACCAGGGTATGTAAAGTCCGCTGACCTTGCATGGTATGCCTCCCACCAGCACACTGCCGATGGGCTCAATCAGCCGTATCGTTACTCCTACCTTTTTGCCTATCGTATCGAGGTGTCCAGCAGCGCAAAGACACTCAGGCTCCCGAACAACGATAAAATTCGTATTCTCGCGATTTCTAGCGCAGACGGGAACCCGGAGCTCGATGCTGCACAACCGCTTTACGATAGGCTGAACGGGATCGCACCGCCGAATCTATCAACTAGAACGAGTCGCTAATTGCGATAAGTCTCACTTCCGGATGGACGATCACTTGGACAGATTGGTCAATACAATCGCGTCAATCAGGACTTGGCCGTTGAGTCCGTCCTATACTTCCCGCTAAGTTCGCTCGTCGTGTGCTGCTACAACGCAGCACGATGCGGCGGAAGCACTCCTGAAGAGCACTCTATGAAAGCGATCGTACGCGCACAATACGGATCACCAGACGTGTTGCAGTTCGCGGAGGTAGCGTGCCGCGATAGGGTCTCGCCTGCCCACCGAAACGAGCCGATGTAGAAGTCGTTTTTTAGAATGAGGTGAATGTTTCCACGGCTCATGGTCTCTCCAAAATCGTCTTTCAGCGCCGAAGAAGCGCAGTCTTGGCTTTGTCGATCACATGATTTCCGGCGCTGTGTAGAAAAATGATCCCGATGAACCGGCGGTAGTTGCCAACGAACATCCAACGACATCGGAGCGAATAGAGCATTCCATCTAGACATACCCCGCGACTATTTCGCCTACCTTACTAGTCGGCGAAAGATCGCCGAGATGACGAGATCACGATCGCGGGTTGTTCGACAGGGTGCATTGCTTTTGGATGGAGGAGTCGTTCGATTCCACATTCCGGCTTGCGTCACCGCTGCACCTGAGCAATCGCCAATCGTTGCACACCGCACGATGACAAGAGCGATGTCGAAATCCTTCGGCCTATGTCGAGATTTCGGCGGAGACTCCTGGCGCTTTTCGACAAGCTAAACCCACCACAGAACGACCCCCCCTGAATTCAGTTACATCGCAGGATGTTCCTTTTGCACTGGTTTTGGCATTGCAAATGCTTCTTACGACGTTGAAGGGCAAAGCCAACCTTCAATGGAGGACACAATGCGTTCCGAGTTAGTCTTCAACGCCATGACATACGTTTCAAACCGCTTTCTCCTTACGAAACTTGCCTCGAAGGCAACCCGCAAATTACACAGACCAAATACTCGCATACAGGACACGACAAATGACGCATTTGTACGGTTTAGTCGTGCCAAACCAATGGCAGAAATGGCAGAAGTGAGATGTATCCCACAACAGACGGCCGTTCCATTGCGCCGGGCGAGTTAAGGCTCAGCCGTGTTGTGCACATCCAAAGCGCTTCCTCTCAGGGAGGTTGTTGGGATCATCTCCAAGACGGTTGCATCCAATGCAACTCAACCTACCGGATAGGACACGAACAAAGGGGGTAAATATGCTGGAGCGAACATGTTTGCTTGATGAAAGAACGACGAGATACGCGACTGTCGCCGACTTTTGCGGGATCTTCACAGAAGAGATGCACAGTCTTTACCTTCTCTCGTTCATGCTAACCGCAGACAATCATAAGGCCGAACAGTGTTTTGTCAGCGGAATGGTAGCCTGCGAGCAGGAAATCGATGCTTTCATGGAGTGGGCGCGAACATATGCCAGGCCCGCGATTCTCAAGCATGCAATCCGGATGATCGTGCCTGCGCCAGAGCACACTGATAACTTTTCGTATATCAATTTTAAAGGGGCGGCAACACCTGGAAAGAACAACCTTTTTGGAACGATTGTGGCACTCAATGCGTTCGAGCGTTTTGTCTTTGTGATGTCGGTTCTCGAAGGGAAGTCCGACGACGAATGCTCGACTCTTCTAAGATGCTCAGGGCGGGATGTCATGATTGCTCGCGAACTGACACTCAAACGTTTGGCAAACACCGATAATGACTGCGATCAATCCAATGGGGCCTCGCCCACGTGGCGGACACGCTTCGCGAATCATCACGCCTGACCCTGCAACCATCTTTTCGCACTGACTGGCAAGACAAAGAGACGATCTTCGCCCCATGTCGATTACGCTCATCGACTCAACAACTGATTGATTATTCGTCCGCCTTCTGGCTCCGGCGGCAATCTGCATGCTGGGACTTGAGGAAATGCCGGCGCACCCGATGCGAACTTAGTGGCCTTTTTCTTCAATTGATGATCCTGCCCCAAGAAGGTTTCTGCATTTCTTACGCAAAATCTGGTCCCTGAGCGTCTGACAGGGACAGGCTCCTGTCGGTCAATTGGAATTGTTGCTCACAAGCTTGCCGCAGCATTCCGGTCGATCCGGCAAACCTTGAACGACCCCATCCGCCATTAAATGCTGGATGACCGACGATCGTCAGTTCGCCGCCCGTGTCTCGTTTAACTACCCTAAGGGCCACACAGCCTTCCCACCGCTCTGCAGGGTTCCTTGGCCGACGCCCTGACTCAGATCCGGCGCCTCGGTAAAACGACACTCCATCGCGAGTTCGCGCAGCGGTGAGGTGTAGGGACCGGCATTTGGTTGCTTACTTCCTTGCCACGACTGGTAAAGCAGTGCAAGTCAGAGCTGAACGAGGCGGTGCATCGAGCGCCAGGCGCATTAGACGCCTGAGCTTCGCGCGCGCCCGTGATATCTGAGCCTTCACTGTTGTGTCCGCCACTCCCAAAATTTGTGCTGCTTCGCGCGTGGTCAGCCCATCCAAGTCACGCAACTGTACTACCTTGCGCAACGAAGGCGAAAGCTCCGCTACGAATTGCATTAGACGCTCGTGCAGTTCCGACTTTATAGACTCATCTTCGGGACTTGGTCCGCAGTCCGCCAATCGTTCTGACACGGAATATTCCTGCTCCTCCCCGAGTCGTTCATCTAACGACAAGTGGGTATGACGTGACCGTCTGCGCAATTGCGTTAGGGCAGAATTGATGACAATGGTGGTTAACCACGTCGACATTTGCGCCTGCCCTTTGAATTGATCCAAGTTCCTGTAAGCGGACAGGAGTGCATCCTGAACCGCATCCTCCGCGTCGGCCGCATTGCCCAAGTATCGATAAGCCCGTCTGTAAAACGACGGCAGGGATCGTAAGAGAACTGCCTGCATTTCCCGAGTTTCTTTTTCGTGGATGGGGACGTCGGCGCTCTGTTCGCTTCCCACGTATGCCTGAGTCGTTTGCATATCGGTTCCTCCCAATTCCCCAGCTGCTGCACTCCGCGTGCCAAACAACGTCAGGAAGCTTAGCGGCGTATTTTCAGCGGAATGAGTCGACTGGGTGGTTGAGGATGGCCTTATCAAACTCAGGTAGAACCTCCTGCGGTTGACACACACGTCGATATTTCGACAGGCTTCGGCTTTCAATTTTGGCCACACAGACCCAGAATCGTGGAGAGAGCGGAGAGACTGGCTTGACATTCGTTGGCGGTGGATTGCAACAGTCCCGCAATTGGCGTCGGCGCACGGGACATTACATCTGCGCTACTAACACTCGCGCCCTCCGAATGGAGAGTGGGCACGAACCTTATGCAGCGGGGCGGAGACGATGCCGAACAATGGGAGCACGGCATGCAAGTCTAGTAAAATTCAGTTCTGTCGAGGATCAAAACTCTAGAGCCGTGGTTGTAGGCGCGGATAGCGAACGGCATTGTTCGGATTTGGATCCACTGGTGACCTTCGTCTGCTTCCGGCTCCGGCTCAATGTCGTTGCGGCTACCTGTCTGTATCTGATTATTATCGTTCTACTGTCCCTCGAGGGCAGCTTCCTCTTATCGGCCCTCTTATCGCTCATCGGAGATGGGTGGTTGATCTACTACTCTTTCCGGGTGAGCGATCCACTCAATGCTGCAACCACCATTGCCCTTTTTGACAACCTCAGCAGTTATCACGCGCTTGGTGTCGAGAGTGCGCAAATCGGCAGAGGAACTGCGGCGCCGGGAAGCATACTTGGCGGAGGCTCAAAAGCTCAGCCATACGGGGCAACTTCGGCTGGAGGGTTTCCTCAGGTGAGAACCTCTGGTCGGACAAAACTTTTGAAATCTTCCAATACGACCGAACGACGCAACCCATTTACCCTGCCCAGAATTGAGGCACAGTAATGACCTCCCAAGACACGCTCACCGTATTCGTCATTGATGACGATGCGGCGGTGCGTGCGTCGATCCAGGGCCTGCTGAAGTCGGTGGATTTGCGGTCCGAGGCCTTCGCGACGACGCGAGAGTTCCTACGCAGCAAACGGCCGGACGGACCAAGTTGCCTCATCCTGGATGTGAGGCTTCCTGGAGTCAACGGTCTGGACTTTCAGCGTGAGTTGGCTGACGCGGACATCCGCATTCCCATCATCTTCATCACCGGTCATGGAGATATCCCGATGACGGTGAAGGCCATGAAGGCCGGTGCGGTGGAGTTCCTGACTAAACCCTTCCGCGATCAGGACTTGCTGGATGCGGTCCATCAGGCTCTAGAGCGCGACCGGGTGGCGCGCCAACAGCAGAGTGACATTGCTGAGTTACGCAAGTGCTACAAGTCGCTGACCACGCGCGAGCGAGAGGTCATGAGTCTGGTGGTTTCGGGCATGCTCAACAAGCAAATAGCTTCCGAGCTTGGTACAAGCGAAATCACCGTGAAGATCCACCGCGGGAACGTGATGCGAAAGATGCAGGCTGAATCACTGGCGGAATTAGTCAGAATGGCCACAAAGCTTTAGCGTCCTGCGAGAAGCAGCTCGAAGCCGCCCGGTTGCGCAAGAGAGTTGTCCGTTGGCAGTCCTCCCGTTTTAGATGTCGGTCCCTCAAGGACCATCACTCAAGCTATAAGCTGCCCTTACTGATCAGGATGGTATTAGCGACCCTATACCAAAGCATGATTGTGCCGTCGTTGATGACGGACTAGGCTGTTGGTATGGCCATGCAAAGGAAGAGCGACCTAGTGGCGATTGTTGATGATGATGACTTGATGCGCAGCGCATTGCAGGGCCTGCTGAAGGCTGTCGGATTGCCGTCGCGAGCATTTGCGTCGGCGGAGGAATTTTTGAACTCTGGCCAACAGCATCAGACTGCATGTCTGATCGCCGATATCCGAATGGCGGGAATCTCCGGTCTCGAATTGCAGGCAAGGCTGAACGCTGAGCACTGCAGAATTCCGACCATCTTCATCACAGCACACGGCGACGCACAAATGCGGATGCAGGCGTTGAGAGCAGGCGCAGTGGAGTTCCTGGCAAAACCGTTCGACGACGAAGCTCTGGTTGAGAGTGTTCGAGCTGCTCTAGAGAGTTGAACGCGAGGGGACACACACACGCGGCACAGGAGGGTCTCTGTGGAAGCTTTCGAAAAAATCGAGAGTGGTGATCAAGTTTCTTACGCGCGCAGATTCGAGCAACTCATAGGCAATAGCCCTGCTCTGGAAGTGGTACTGCAACAGGTCGAGCGTGTCGCCCCTATGGACTCTACCGTTCTTATCCAGGGAGAAACCGGTACAGGCAAGGAGCTGATCGCTCGCGCGATTCACAACATCAGCTCGCGGTGCGGACGCCCGTTTGTGAAACTCAATTGCGCTGCCATTCCACTGGATTTGCTGGAAAGTGAGATCTTTGGCCACGAGAGAGGCGCCTTCACCGGAGCCATCGCGCAAAGGATTGGCCGCTTTGAGCTGGCTGACAAAGGCACACTCTTTCTGGACGAGGTGGGCGATATTCCGTTGGCACTGCAGCCTAAACTGCTGCGAATACTGCAGGAGCAGGAGTTCGAGCGCTTGGGCAGCGTCCGGACTCACCAAGTGGACGTTCGCCTGGTGGCTGCAACGAACCGGGATCTGACGGAGATGGTGAAGCGGGGCGAATTTCGGAGCGACCTCTACTACCGTCTGAATGTGTTTCCGATCCTGCTGCCGCCGCTGCGTGCGCGCCGCGAAGACATTCCGGCCCTGGTGACGCATTTTGTTGAGCTTTTTGGCCGCCGGATGGGTAAGCAAATCAAACATGTTCCTCCGGAGATAATGTCTGCGCTCAGCTCACACCCGTGGCCTGGGAACATCCGCGAGTTGCAGAATTTGATCGAACGTGCCGTGATTCTTTCTAACTTTGGAGTGCTTCCCAATCCTTTACCGACTGTAGCGTCTCAGAGTGTCATCATCCCTCCGACTGTAACCACTCTGAGGGAATCCGAACGCACTCTGATTCTGCACACGCTTCAAGGAGCCGGTTGGGTGATCGGCGGCCCGAAAGGGGCAGCCACTAAACTTGGCCTGAAGCGTACTACTCTGATCTGCAAGATGCAGAAGCTGGGGATTTTTCGGCCTTCTTTCCAGGGCAGCCAGGATGTGATTTGGCCTGCACCGCAGGAGCCGCCGCCGCTGCCTTCATAATTCGTGACGCCCTGGGGAACAATCTCGTTCCAGATTATGTGACTTCAATTGAGGAACGCGGCTTTTATGGGTGGCTTTGGTTCTATGTGCGGTCATCATCAGGACACGCGACTTATGGACACCATCCTGAAACTCAAGTCCAAGGTCATTAACCCCGATGTTCTGGTAGGGTAAAAGGTCATTCCGAGCGAGGCCACGTGGGTTGAACCTGGGAGTAGCCGTAGGTCACGATGGCGCTCTCTACGTTACAGAGGACTGTTCTCGCAGCGCTGGCGCGTGACCTACACCGGGACCGTAGAGAGAACCTAAGAAAAAACAAAACCTGGACTTAACGGCAGAGGCGTGACCTGCGATCCGACCTTTTCGCCGGGCAGAAATGATCCATATGAGCGCTCTTACGGCTACTCCGGGTCGTTTCCGGGATCGCGGGAATTGTCCAGTCTCAGATACAAGCGCAGCGCGCCACCATGAAGTCCCTGGAGTTGCAAAGGCAACTCTCCGCAGCGCACCTGCGGGTATTCCCTTGGTAGAGGCGGCGCCTTCTGCTTTTGTGCGAGTTGTAGGCTGCGGTTCATACAGACCCAACTTTCAAAGCAATGGCGTCCCCTCTCGAATCTCGTCGGACGCACGCTTCAAAACCCTTTCACCTTGCTTTATATTTCCGCGAATCGCGACTTCTTCTCCAAAGGCTGCCCCCTTGCGAACATCGACCCAATGAGCATGTCCGTTGACTGAAGTGATTACGAAAGTGCGTTCCGTTGTGGAGACCACACTCGTCGATGGCACCAGCAGGAGCGGCTCGGCCGAACTTACGGGCCAATCGACAGACGGATACATGCCAGGAGCCAACGTGCCGTCCTTGTTGTACGCGTCGAGTTCTACCATCATCGTTCGGCTCTGCGGGTCGAGAGCGCTGGAGATTCTAGCGATCTTCCCTGTATATGTCTTGCCCGGTTGCGCTGCGATGTGGAAGGTGACGGACGCACCGCGTACCACGTGGCCAACGTAGGTCTCCGGCACTGGAACTGTCAGACGAAGATGCCCTGTCTGCTGGAGCTTGAGCAAGGGCATCTGAGCATTTGCCTGGACCAGCATCCCAGGATGAACAAACCGGTCGGTGATAGTACCGTCGAAGGGCGCTGTGACATGGAGATAACCCTCTGTCTCCTGGGTCGCACGCAACCTCTCCTCGGCTGCGCGTGTGGCGGACTTTCTGCTCTCGACGGCCGATCGTGCTGCATCCCGTTGCTTCTCTGCCTGGACAAGTTCGTTGCCTGCGATTGCTCCGGGCGTCCTTGATGCTTCCTGAAGTCGTAAGAACGTGCTCTCGACAGCTGCAGCTTGAGCCTCTGCCTGGCTTTGATCGGCTTCTGCCTGATGAAGAGTCGACTCGGCCGCAGCGGTCTGCGCCTTCAACTCAGGCGCGGAGAGTTCGACCAACAATTGACCTCGCCGTACACTGCTGCCGCGGTCCACAAGCACCCGCTCGATATAGCCGGGTACTCGAGCCTCAATATCAGCCTGCAGAAAGGGGGCTAGCTCCGCCGGCAAAGAAATGGTTCGTGATGGATTCCGGCTTTCTACCGTCGCGAACTCTACGTGCGTGGGAGCCTGCGCGACGGCTGGCAGGCAGAAGGCGAATGTTACGAGGGCAATTCTTTTAGGGCTGTACATAGTAGCGGCTCTCGGGGTCCAAAGGGTTCAGTGAATTCGAAGTGACAGAGGCGCGTCGCTGCAGAAGCGCGTAGATCGCCGGCAGAACCGCCAGTGTTGTGAAAGTCGAGAAGATGAGGCCGCCGATCACGGCGCGACCGAGAGGCGCGGCTTGTGCTCCGCCTTCTCCGAAGCCGATGGCCATCGGAATCATGCCGCAGACCATGGCTGTTGCAGTCATGAGAATCGCGCGCAGACGACCAATCGCGCCTGTGCGTACGGCAGCTTCTGCACCTTCGACGTGGCGAGCTTGCTCAGCAAAGCTCACCAGGAGGATGGAGTTAGCGACCGAGATCCCAACTGCCATGATCGCTCCCATAAATGACTGGATGTTAAGCGTAGTTCCGGTAAGGAGCAGCATCAGCACTACGCCGCAGAGCACGCCCGGTATGGTGCTCAAGATGGCCAGCGGCAGTCGTAACGACTGAAAGTTCGCCATGAGAAGGAGAAAGATGGATGCGATCGCGAGCAGAAGGCCTATTCTCAGTCCGGAGATCGTCTCCTCGAGAGCAGGAATCTCTCCTCGAACCGTCACCGTAGATCCCTTGGGTGGTGGTGCCGCGATGTTCTTGAGCGCAGCCTGAATCTTCTTCTGTGCCTCACCCAGAGTTATGCCGTGTAGATTGGCTGTCAGACTCACGACGCGCTGACCGCTCAGGCGCTCGATCATCTCCGGCATGGTGCTGTATTGCAGGTTTGCGACCTGATCGAGCTGAGGTTGCGACAGTCCATCGCGCATCAATGGAAGAGATGACAAAGCCGGTAGTCCTTGCGCACGATTTGGCGGGATCTGCACCTGAATCTGGAAGGCGTTACCTGTGCGAGGATCGCGCCAGTAGTTTGGCGCAGTGAAGCGCGAAGAACCCGTTGCCGGAACCAGGGAGGCGGTCACATCAGCCATGGTGAGGCCAAACTGCCCCGCATACTGACGGTCGATGTTCACCTCGACCGTCGGATACTTCTGCGGCTGCACCACAGAGATATCGCGCAGAAAGCTTAGCTTGTGAAGCTCCGTCTCTATCTTGGCGAGATAGTCATAGTTCTGATCGAGGTCGACTCCCTGCACATCGATCTGCACCGGAGTTGGTGAACCGAAGCTCATTACCTGCGAGATGATGTCACCTGCCTCGAACGAGAGCTTCAGGTTAGGCAGCTGTTTGCTGAAGGCGGCTCGCAGGTCTTCGCGCAGGCGCTCGTCATCTGGATGTCCAGGCCGAAGCTGCACTTGCACCAACGCTTCCTCTGGTCCGCTGGTGAAGAGATGAATCAGGTTTACCGGGTAGCTCGATGGCTGCACCCCAACGTAGTCGGACGTAATCTCGACATTTTGCTTGCCTATGGTTTTGCCGATGAGGTCGAGTGCATGTAGAACCATGGGCTCGGTCTCTTCGATGCGCGTTCCGATGGGTGCCTTGAGGCGCATTCGCAATACCGGGCCGTTAGAGTCTGGAAATATCTCCGTCCCCAGACGCGGCGCTGCAATAAGCAAGATGATCGCCGATACAGCGAAATAGCTGAGGATCACGGGCCATCTGCGTCTCAGAACGATCGTCAGGATACGCTCATAGCGGGTCCTCAGTCGTCCGAAGGCGCCTTCCATCTCCTCTCGCCGATGCGACTCCTTCATCATCCAGGTGGCGAAGACGGGAACCAGGGAACTGGAGAGCAGATAGGAGGCGATCATCGCGAAACCAACTGCGAGCGAGAGGGGAACAAACAGTTGCCGTCCAACCCCGCTCATGAAGAAGGATGGAACAAAGACGGCAAGGACGCACAGCATCGAGAGCAGACGTGCAATCACTGTCCGTTTGCAGGCTTCAAGGATCGCCTTCGCACGAGAAGCGCCTGGAAGTAATTGCGTGTGAATATTCTCAATCTCCACCGTCGCCTCGTCTACGAGTACGCCTACGGCAAGCGCTAGTCCTCCGAGCGTCATAATGTTGATGGTCTGGCCGGTTGCCCAGAGGAGCAGGACAGCCGCGGCGAGAGCAAATGGGATATTCGCAACCACGATGAGCGCGCCTCGCCAGTCCCGGAGGAAAAGGAGTACGACGAGTCCCGTCAGAACAGCGCCCAGAAGCGCTTCCCGGACCAGGCCGCTGATAGCGTTCGATACGTATCCGGACTGGTCGAAGGCGAGCTGTACATCCACGTCGTCGGGAATGGCCTTCTTGAATACTGGTAACGCTGCCTTCACAGCGCTTATGACAGCGAGGGTGGAGGCGTCCGAGCGCTTCGTTACCGGTATGTAGACAGTGCGCCGGCCATCGACATGGGCGTAAGCCGTCACGATATCGGTTCCGTTCTCCACTGCTCCGATATCGCGAAGATAGACGCTCGTGCCCGATCCCGGATGGACCGGCGTGTTCATCAGGTCGCTTAGCTCCGGCCCAAGCGTTGCATTGGTGCGTACGATGCGGTTCAGGGAGCCGTCATATAGATTTCCGGATGGCGCTACGACCGTGCCGCTGCTCACGGCGGAGATGGCCTGCTCGGGGGAGATGCGGTACTGTTTCAGCTTGTCTGGATCAAGTGTGACAACGATGGTCCGTTGATTGCCGCCGAAAGGAGGAGGTGCAGAGACGCCGGGCAAGGTCGCAAATAGCGGCCTCACCTGATTGAGGGCGAGGTTTTGTAGTTCGCCCTGGGTATGCGTGGAACTTGTAAAGAGGAGCAAGCCGACGGCTACGCTTCCAGGATCGAAGCGGGTGATGAACGGAGGAACTGTGCCGGGAGGCATGAAGGCCCGGGCTCGAGTGACGTAGCCAACCGTCTCCGCCATAGCCTGTTGCATGTTGGTGCCTTCGCGAAAGGTCAGCTTCATCAGCGCGGCGCCTTGAATGCTCTTGCTATCGACCGCCTGGATGCCCGTGATGTAGAGGAAGTGGTACTCGTAGTAGTAGGTGAGGAAGCCTTCCATCTGCGCGGGAGTCATGCCGCCATACGGCTGCGCAACATAGATGACGGGGTTGCCCACCTGCGGGAAGATATCCGTGCGCATTCGACCTAATGACATGATGAAGCCAGCCAGGATCGCGATCAACGCAACGATGACAGCAAGAGGTCGGGTTAGAGCTGCTAGAACAAGACGCATCGTTTCCTTTACCTGGGACTCACTTGGTGACGGCTTGCAGGAAAGGTTGAATGTCCCCGCGAGCCGCTTCAATTTGAAGAAGAGCGCGCCATACATTCAGACGCGCGATGGAGTCGTCGATCTCGGCCTGAACTACAAGCCGCTGTGCCTGTGCCACATCATCGATCGGCGCAAGGCCCGCCTGATAACGAGCCTTCGCCTGATCGAAGGCCATTTGTGCTGACCTCACTTCAATGGGTGTGTTTGCCGCGACCTCTCGCGCCGCGTGCAAGGTTGCCTTGGCTCTTGCAAATTGCTCCTGCAATACCTTGTCTGCAAGTTGCTCGCTCGCTTTGTTCGCCCGGAGCGTTGCCGACTGGGCAGCTTCGCGAGCGTGGATGCTGGCGAAGTCCATGAACGGAAATGTAATATTCACTCCGGCGGCGTAGTTCTGCACGTTGGGGGTCAGCCCGTTTGCTCCAGCGAGACGTTGTCCAGTGGTCTCAGCGCCTGTACCGCGAGCGTACCCCGCAGCCTCTACGTTAAATTGTGGCACCCAACTACGTTCCGTCGCATGAAGCTGCGCAGCAGACTGCGCCACCGTCGCCCTCTGCTCTTCCATTACAGGATGATTTGTGCTTTGGAACGGTAGGTCTTCCTCTCCAGCTGGAGGTAACTCATTCAATAATCGAGCGGTATCGAGAGTGGTTCCGGCGTTGTCCGCACGCGGCAGAAACTTCGCCAACGTGGCCCTTTCTGTCTCTCCGGCTTGCTCGGCGTAGACAAGCTGGGTCTTGGCCATCGCACGTTCCGCCTCGATTCGCGATTGGTCGGCACTTGGCCGTAGCTCGGCGGAGGCTAACGCATGGATGCTTTGCAGCAGAACGTCCCAATTTTCTACTGCTGCTGCCGCCGCCTTCTCTGTCTGCCCTGCTGCGATCAGAGTCAGAAAAGCATCAGCTGCAGCCGTTGCTACTTCAAGTTGACTCCTCTGCGAAGTTGCGTCCGCCTTGTCTCTGCCAGCGCGAGCTGCCTCTAAATTGGCGTGGCGCAGGCCGAAATCAAAGGGTTGCCAGCTGACCAGTAAACCTGTTGCACTGCCCCATACGGAGCCACCGTTATTGGTGCCAATTACGGGGCCGGACATCGAAGGAAGGGTGCTCTGTGGAAGCATGGTCCCGAAAATGTTATTGCGGGTTGCACGGTTGACTTGCACCAGTCCATCCGCGCGTGGAAGGTAAGCCGTTCGCGCAAGACGGATGTTGGCTGCAGACGCGTTGAGCTCTTCCTGTGTGACATGAATCAACGGATAATCGCGCAGCGCCGACTGCACCACCTCCGTTATGGTTATTGCGCCAACAGAGACGGGTGAGGTCTGACTTTCGCTGGTTTGTGCAGTTATCACCGATGCTGCTCCAAAAAGCGCGACCGAGCAAAGAAGCGCTCGTGCGCGGCTGCGTCGGCTAGCCTGTGCGCGCTGGATCATAGTTTCAAACTTCCGCAAATACTGTAACATTTGCATGTAATGAATATTACATCACATCGAGAGCCCGTGCCTTGGCTGTTGCTGATCTTCAGCCTGCCCGCGAAGAGAGGCAGCGAGAGGGTAGGGATATGGAGAAAGCTCCAGAAGTATGGGACGCTCGCGTTGCGCAACTCCGGCTATGTGTTGCCGAATACGCCAGCGAATCAAGAAAGGTTCGAGTGGCTGGCTACGGCGATACGGGGATTCAAAGGGGAGGCCTCAGTGCTTCAGGTCCAGGCGATCGATGACCCTCCGTCCGACATACTCAAGGAACAGTTCCGCGAAGAGCGCAAACCCGACTACACGGCGCTCATCCGGGAGCTTCAGCAACTCAAACTATCCACTCAGGGATTCTCGACGCAATTAGCACGACTGAAACGGCGGTTTGAAGAGATTGTAGAGATCGACTTTTTCGAGTGCCCGCTCAAGGCAAAAGCCGAAGAAGCCATCTACAAGGCGGAACATCCGGTGACCACTCACGAGCGAGCCGGGAAGGGTAGGGTATCCAAGATGGAATATCAAAACCGTGCCTGGATCACACGTCCAGGGCCAGGAATCGATCGCGTCTCTTCTGCCTGGCTTATCAAACGATACATCGATTCCAAAGCCTCCTTCCTCTTTGACAGTAATCCAAATATCCATCCTGAAGCTGTGCCGTTCGATATGTATCAGGCAGGTGGCTTCGGCCATGAGAGCGAGAAATGCACGTTTGAGACCCTTTGTGCCCGCTTCGGTCTCGCGGACAAGAAGGTGCGACTGATCGGGCAGGCTATCCACGATGCCGACCTCGATGACGAGAAGTTCGGTCGCACCGAGGGCATCACCATCAACCAGATTCTGAAGGGATGGGCCAAGCAAGGCATCCCAGACGACGAACTGCTGCACCGAGGGATGGACCTGATCGAAGCGCTCTATCACTCGATCGCGTAGCAAACGGAGGAAATGATGATAGGGCGAAACGTGTTGTCAGCCGCTGTGTGTTTGCTCATCTGTAGTTGTATGGCGGGGATGAGGATGGTGGTCGCGTCGAGGGCTTGGAGCGGAACGGCGAGGTCGGAGCCTAGTGGAAAAGGCTCGGCCAGAAAATGCCGCAAAAAAATGTGTTGCACAAAATTATTTCTGTGTTACGTTCTGATAATTCATCAGTGAACACGGTTCTGTTTACAGCAGACCGTTTACAGCAGACCGCGTCGTGCGGTTGCAACATACTCTCCTGAGTAACTCGCGAGCCTCGGTATGCCGAGTCGAAGCGAGATTTACTTCCATAGTAAGAGCTGTGGCTTGGGTGTTTTTCGACTTGAAGAGATATCAAGCTGGCTAACTCCCAGCGTGTTGAACTGACTCCACTCTTGTGCTACCCGCTTTAAACTCCTAGATTTCTGTCTCGTGCGTTGTAACCTGCAGCTGCAATATCGGCATCCGGACAAGGGCGACGCCCCTCCCCTTTTTACGAGAAGCATCGCGGTTTAGTTCCCTGATTGTGACGAAGTGTTCAGGCTTTGTGACGAAAGTCCTCTTTTATCTCGAATTCACGCCACAAAGAGTTTCCTAAGTGGCTTACCAAGAATGCCGGGGTCGTCAAGCCGGAGAAATAGAGATTCAGGAACGTTTCGAAGGAGACCAATGATGCGGCTTATTTCACGTTTTCTGACGTGGACGGTAGCGATAACCATGCTTTTGGCTTTTGCGTTTTTGAACGTGGGACATGCCTTCGGGCAAGGCACCAGCGCCGGCACGGTCGTCGGCACTGTCACGGACGCAACGGGCGCAATTATCCCTGGCACGATCATCACCTTGACCGAAGTTACGACGAAGACAACTCGTAAGACGGTCAGCAACGAGAGCGGCCAGTTCGTTGTTGTGGGTGTTTCGCCGGGCATTTATGACATCTCCGCAACGAATGCCGGATTTTCGACCAATGTCATCTCAGGCGTGGTTGTAAGCGTGGGCACACAAACGACGGCGAACTTCAAAATGACCGTCGGCTCCCAAGCCACCACCGTCGAGGTGCAGGCCTCGAACATCGACCTGCAAACCATGAATACCTCCACCGGTACGACCGTCGACCCTGCTATGGTTGAATCACTTCCCGCTATTGGTCGCGACGTGGCCACCTTCACCACCATGCAGCCTGGCGTCACCCCCGGCGGCAACGTCGCTGGTACTACCGTGGATCAGGCCACCTTTCAACTCGATGGTGGCAGCAACTCCAGCGATATGGACGGCACACAGGGCGTCTACACCAACAATAACATCGGCTCCAGCATCGGCGGCTTCTTCTCCAACGCCACCGGTCCTGGAGGCGTGGTGCCGATGCCGCAGGACAGCATTGAGGAGTTCAAGGTGTCTACTACCGGCCAGACGGCCGACTTCAATAACTCTTCGGGTTCACAGTCGCAGGTCGTCACCAAACGCGGCCACGACAAATGGCATGGCACTGCCTACGAGTACTACCTGGACAGCAACATCGGCGCCAACACCTGGCAGAACAACTTCCCGAACGCCTATACGCCAAAGGCCAGCTATCACTTCAACCGCTTCGGCGCCGCTACCGGCGGACCCATCGCACCCAAAATCTGGGGTGGCAAGACCTACTTTTTCGCCAACTATGAAGGGTTCCGTTACCCCCTGGCTGCTACCTACGAGCGGGCAGTTCCATCGTATGAGTTTCTGCAGCTTGGTCAGCTAACCTTTGGCACTAAAGTCGTCAACAACGTTACCGTGCCCAACACTTTTTCTGCAGCTCAATTGACGGCTGCCGATCCCCGGCACATCGGTCTGAACCCGACACTCGCGGCCTTCTACAAATCGCAACTGCCACAGGCACCAGTCGGGAATAATGGATCGGTAAGCGGTTTAGTGGGCACCTTCGATTCAAGCTGCGGCGCGCTTTCGGGCTCGATCTGCGATAGCGTCAACATCATCGGTTACAAAGCCAACATCCTGACTCCGCAGAGCAGCAACTTCCTAGCCACCCGCATGGACCATGATTTCGGCGCCAAGTGGCATTTGATGGCGAGTTATCGCTATTACAGCTTCACCAACCTTAGCTCCAACCAAGTTGACATTGGTGGTGTTCTTCCGGGCGACACCCTGGGCGTTCCCAAGGCCTTGACGCCCCGGCCGCAGTCTCCCTGGTACTTCGTGGTCGGCCTCACCACCAACATCAGTTCCTCCCTTACCAACGATTTCCACTACAGCTATCTGCGTAATTTCTGGCAGTGGAAGGGAGCAAACGCTCCGGCTCAGGTCTCAGGTGCTGCTGGTGCGATTGAACCTCTCGGCGAGAGTTCCACAAATGTCCTTTCCCCGTACAACGTCAATGCACAGAACATTCGTACCCGTATCTGGGACGGCAAGGATAACTACTTCACGGATAACCTGACCAAGCTGAAGGGTGCTCACCTTATCCAGTTCGGGGGCCAGTTCCAGCACAATTGGAACTACCACCAGCGTACCGATAACGGAGCAAGCATCAACTTCACGCCCACCTACCAGATTGGCGGCGATGCGACGGGCGGTAACATCGCTTACTCGTCTTCAGGGATCGGAGGTGTGGCAACGACTGGTAACTATCGGCGCATAGCGGATACTTACTATGGCTTCGTAACTGCCACGCAGGTAGCCAATACCTACACCAACTCGGGCGGTAACCTTTCATTGAACGCTCCGCTCACCCCCATCGCCGCCCATACAACTATTCCCTACTACAACGTGTATGCCACCGACACGTGGCACGCCAAACCCAGCCTCACTCTTAACTACGGAATCAGTTATGCGATCGAGATGCCGCCGTCGGAGCGGGACGGCAATCAGGTCATGTTTACCGATGTGAGCGGCAACGCGATCCACATACAGGACTACCTCAACAATCGCAAAGCCGCGGCTCTAAGTGGACAGGTCTACAATCCTGAGATCGGTTTCGCGCTGCTCAAAAATGTCGTGGGCGGACGCAAGTATCCCTATGACCCTTACTACGCTGCGTTCAGCCCGCGCGTCTCCTTAGCCTGGAACCCGAGGTTCCAGAACGCGGCCCTGTCCAAGTTATTCGGAGATGGCGCAACTGTTATCCGCGGTGGATATGGCCGAATTTACGGTCGAGTCAATGGCGACGTGCAGGTGCTTAATCCGCTTCTCAGCCCTGGCCTTATCCTCGCAACGCAGTGCAAATATGCGCAATCGCCCGTTACTGGTTCGGGTTCCTGCACGCAAACCAACTTTAACGAAACGACTGCCTACCGCTTCGGTACAGTGGATGGCCTGGCTCCGGCCTTGACCAACGCTCCATTGCCCGCGAAACTGCTCCAGCCCTATCACCCGGGCTTCGACGGTCCCGGCGTATCGATCGCCTCGCCAGTTGATCCCACGATGCGTCCCAATGACGTCGACACCTTCAATTTCTCCATCCAGCGGCAAGTCAGCCGCAAGATGCTGGTCGAAGTCGGCTACATCGGTCGCCTCGTCCATCACGAGTACATTATGCAGAACCCCAACGTGATTCCTTACATGATGAGCCTGGGCGGTCAGAGCTTCGCATCGGCTTATCTGGCGATCGAAGGCGCCTTCGGATGCGCGACCTCTGCCAGCCTCTGTTCCACTACCGCCGCCAAAGCAGGAACAAAGCCGACCAGCGTCAACCCAAATGTCGCTCCGCAACCGTTCTTCGAAACCGCACTCGGGGGTACCGGATACTGCGCCACATACGCAAGCTGCACCGCTGCGGTCGTTGCGAAGCAGGCCAGTAACTTCGGTTCGCAGAATGTCTTCAGTCTCTGGCAGGCGCTTGACAACAACACCAATGGTGCTTCTGGCGCTGGATTTAACTTCGCCCGCAGCCTGATGGGCACTCCTACCTCCAGTGCAACTTACGGTGGTGCGGGTCAGGTTGTGACTGGTTTGAGCGTCGGCACGGCGAACGGCTATAGCAACTATCACGGCGGTTACGTCTCCTTCAAGGCGAGCGACTTCCACGGCCTGACCTTCCAGGAGAACCTCACCATCAGCAAAGCTGTAGGTCTGAATGCCTATAACCAGTCAACCAGCTCGATTGCCGCCGTGGATAGCTTCAATCTCCGTGAGCAGTACGGCCGTCAGAGCTTCGATCAGAGGGTCATCTTCAACACCTTCATTGTGTATCAGATTCCTTACTACAGGGAGCAGAACGGTATCATAGGCCGACTTGCCGGCGGCTGGACGCTCTCTCCTGTCCTTACGGCGGGTACAGGTCAGCCGCTCCAGTGCGTCACCAACAACAATGGTCAGAATTTTGGCGGTGAAGATGGCGCCACCTTTACTGACAGCAATGAGAACTGCGTCTTTACGTCGCCCTACTCGGGGGGGCGTCCGCAAACCTATCGCAATGTCGCAGGAAGCACCAATTCTCTTGGGGTTGCGGTCGGAACCACCTCAAAGGGCAACGTCAACTTCTTCAGCAACCCTGCTGCGGTCTTTGACACCGTTCGGCCCCTGCTGCTCGGTCTCGATAGCCGAAGTGGCGGTGGCGGCCGGATCAGCGGCCTGGGATACCTCAACCTGGATTTGAGCATCAAGAAGAGGCTCGTTGTCTACGAAAAGGTAAGCATGGAGTTCTCGGGAGTGTTAACCAATGTCATGAACCACCTCGATTTCGCCAACCCCAGCCTCAGCCTCCAGAGTACTTCGAATTGGGGTACCAGCAAGACCCAAGGTAACAGCCCCCGCCAGATCCAGATGGGGGTACGCGCCAGCTTCTGAACTTGATCTGATAACTGAGCCGTTTTGAAATGCGTACCTTCGAAACTCCCGAACTACTTCAGACGCGCACCGACATCGAATGATGAAAGATATTATTCGGATCGTACTTCCGTTTCACGCTTTGAAGGAATGGATATAGATCGCCGGTGCCGTAATACAACTGCGGCCAGTAGGGGTGTTGCAACATATCGATATCCGGATAGTTGATATAGCACCCCTCATATCGGTCGCTCCAGAATGGCGTCCCGCTATACTTCGCGGCTGCACCCGACGTTGCGTACAGCTCGGTATAGAAATCCCTCATCCACTGGATTTGTCCTGCGTCCTGTGACGGGTCAGTCCACGTCGCGATGAACTGCAGCTTCAGGTTCGAATCCCGTTGAGCCGAAGAGGTCTCTTCGAGCAGGTGCTTTCGGTTCACCGCGCCGCCAAACGAGTCCGCCAGCACCGTGTTACGCGAGAGATCGACCCCGGAGATCGTGCGATTTAGATGCTTGTAGATACAGGAGACCTCTTCTGTTGAAAAAGCCCGCTTCATGAAACTCGATTTGTACTTATGCCGAAAGTTTAACGGCGGACCTCCAGAGTTCCGGCCATTTGATTCGTTCCAACGCATCTTGGTCAGGGCGTGCTGCGCTAAACAGACGTTAGTTCCGGCTTGCGCCGG
>Ga0137377_10000839_pt1 | contig 20077 bp, 12 predicted proteins | sample SagtaG_22_FD_104815 | JGI IMG/M metagenome (GOLD analysis project Ga0137377, IMG submission 104815) | Vadose zone soil microbial communities from Sagehorn Ranch, Mendocino, California, USA - Sage2_L_40_16 metaG | ecosystem: Environmental > Terrestrial > Soil > Vadose zone | place: USA... | reverse complement strand
TGCTGGGGCTTTTCATCAGCATGGGAACACCGCAACGAATGTCTTGCAGCAGAGTTTCCATATTCAACCTCGAACTGCTATTCGTAGCGCAACGCCATGATGGGATCGATCTTGGCCGCACGGCACGCCGGCACCAGCGCGGAAGCAATCGCCACCAGCAGGATGATGAGCGTAGCCAGGAACAACGTAAGCGGATCGCTGCTCGAAATCCCGAACAACTGGCTGCGCACCGTCATTCCCAGCAACAACGCCGGCAGCGCTACGGCAATGGCAATTCCCGTCAGCCATAACACCTCGACCATGACCACGCGCACAACCGAGGCTCGGCTCGCACCCAGCGCCATCCGAATGGCGATTTCAGACGTCCTCTGCGCGGTCGAGTATGCCAACACTCCATATAAGCCAATGGCGGCCATCAGCGCGGCGAGCGCTCCAAAGCTCACCGCCAGCAGCGCGATGACCCGTTCCGTGGTCAAGTTGTCGTCGATTTGCTCCTCCATAGTTCGGAAGCTGTCGAGTACCAGTTTCGAATCAAGTGACTGCATAGCGCTGCGGATCGTCTCTTCGGCGCTCTGCGGTGCTTGAAACGTGCGAACGTAGAAGGTCATCTCGCCCGGGTCGGCATCCTGCAGATAGCAAGTGAACACAGTCCGTCTGATGTCCTTGCGAACGCCACTGTGCTTTGCGTCCTTAACGGTGCCAACGGTTTCGATGTCGGGCTTCACGGTCCCGCTGCCATTGGCCAGATAGTGCTCCAGCGCGCGCTGTGGCTCACCGAAGAAATGCCGCGCGAAGCTTTCGTTGACCACCGCCACCTTCTGGGTTCCAGTTCGATCCGCATCGGTCAACTCGCGCCCCGCAAGCAGCGGCATTCCCATGCTGGAGAAATAGCCGGGATTTACTTTCGGGTGCTCGACATTCATGTCTTCGTTTTCTTTTGCCGCATAGCCCGCGAGGGTGATGTTGTTCCCCCAATTGTTATTTGCCAGTTCCGAGTCGGTCGTAGCGGCGACTGAGCGCACCCCCGGCAGGGCCGCCAGTGCGCGTAGCACTCGTGAGTCAACCTCGAGAGTCTGTGTGGGTTGATAACCGGCGAGAAACGGATCGATGCTGAAAGTAACCAGATGATCGGTGACGAATCCCACATCCAGCGACTGCAGGGTATCGAATGTGCGCGTGAACAGGCCGGCGCCGACCAGTAATACCAGACTCAATCCGACTTGCACGCCAACGGCGATGCGCCGGAAGCGAACCGGCCCTCCTCCGGTTATGACTTGTTGTTTGAGCGCGGGCGCGAGATTGGGCCGCCAAAACTGTACAGCCGGAGCCAGGCAGAAGAACAGACTCGCGGTGACTGCCAGAGTGAAGTTGAAAAGCAGGATTCTAAAATCAACGTGCGATGAAAGCGGCAACTCCATTCCGGTGCCGCCCCAGAGCATGGTGATCAACACGGCTGAGATCTGCGGCGCCAAGATAATTCCGAGGACGCCGCCGGTTAGTCCTAGCAGTAACCCCTCCACCAGAAGTTGTTGAATCACCCGTCTGCGTTTGGCGCCCAGCGCATAACGCACAGACATTTCGCGCAAGCGGCCCGCCGCGCGGACCAGCAAGAGGCTGCCCACATTGGCGCATGCCATCGATGCGACCAGGCCCACCATCGCCATTACAATCAGCAGGGGCGTTTCGAGATCCCCACGAAGCGGGGAAAGTCCTTTTGTACCCTCAAGAAGTGAAAGGTGGGACTTGGCCAAGAAGTTCTCGCGGAAACTATCTGTAGTGTGCCCCATCTGTTTCAGTTCGTCGGCACGGATCGCATACCACAATGGATTGATGGCTGCCTCCGCTTGTTCGCGGCTGACGCCCGGCTTTAGCCGGGCAACGATGTTGAGCCAGCTCGAACGGCGGTTTTCCAGGTCGTCATCCCCCGGCATGACCTGGGATTTCATCATCATCGGTGCAAATAGGTCTGGGGTGTCTCCCATGACGACGCTGTGAAAACCCTGCTGAGCCACACCGACTACGGTGAACGGGTGACCATTTACTAAAACGCCCTGGTTCAGAATGCTGTGGTCCCCGCCAAATCGTCGTTGCCAATAGTTGAAACTCAAAACCAGCACGGGATTGCCGTTGGGCACGGTGTCGTCAGAAGCCACGAACAGGCGACCCAACGCCGGCTGCACCCCCAGCACGTCGAAGTAGTTGCCGGAGACCAATTCCGTCGCGACAAGTTCCGGCTGGTTGCGCCACTCGAAGCCGGCCTGAGTCCAGTTCGTTGCGAGGACCCCGCTTAACACCGAATTGCGGTCGCGAAGATCGCGATACATGGGATAGGAAAAATAGAGCTGATTGTCGGAACGGGAACTGAGGTGTCCGGTGTTACTCCCGAAATATCGCAAAACGACGAGCCGATTTGGCTCCTTCACCGGCAGGCTGCGCAAAAGCGCCTGGTCGAGCAGTCCGAAGATAGCTGTATTTGCTCCGATGCCTAGGGCCAGAGTGAGAGCGGCCACCGCGGTGAAGCCGGGACTCTTGCGAAGCTGCCGGATGGCGTAACGCACGTCTTGTAATAACCCGCTCATGCGTGCACATCCGCCATCAGCTTTTTCAGTGCTTCTTCCGCCACCACCTTGCCGTCGAACAGATGCACTTCCCGTTGCGCATGCTTGGCGAAGCGCGGATCATGCGTCACCATGCAGATCGTTGCGCCCTCGCGGTGCAGGTTCTGCAGCAGGTCCATCACGGCTTCGCCGTTGCGCGAGTCGAGATTTCCGGTAGGCTCGTCCGCCAGCAGGATGGAAGGCTTCCCGCCCAGAGCGCGCGCCACGGCGACACGCTGCTGCTGGCCGCCGGAAAGCTGCGATGGATAGTGCCGGAGGCGGTGCGCCATGCCCACGCGTTCCAGCGCCTCCATCACCCGCTTCTTGCGGTCCGGAGCAGGCATTCTCTGCCGATACGTGAGCGGCAGCTCGACGTTTTCATACACAGTCAAGTCGCCGATCAGGTTGAAACTCTGGAAGATGAATCCGATCTCTTGATTGCGAATCCGCGAGCGTTCGGCAAAATCGAGATTCTCGACTGTCTTCCCATTCAGCGAGTACTGTCCTTCCGTGGGCGTATCCAGCAGGCCAATGATCGACAGCAGCGTCGATTTGCCGCACCCTGAAGGGCCCGACATTGCCACGTACTCTCCTTTATTAATGGAGAGGTGCACTCCGGAGAGTGCGTGGGTTTCGATCTCGTCGGTGTAAAAGACTTTGGTCAGGTCCTGAATCTGGATCAGTGGTTGCCCCGCTTCGGTCATAAGTTATTTGCCTCGAATTCGTGATGTAAGTTTCACTCAAGGCGGATACGATCCGTCTTGTCCCACCGCGACATGTCGGAAAGAATTACGGTGTCGCCTTCGTGAAGTCCCTCAAAAATCTGAATTGAATTCACCGATTCGCGTCCCACCTTGACCGGGACGCGCACGGCCTCTTTGCCATCGGTGTCCATCTTGAACAGGCTGATGGTGCTGTTTTCCTGTCCGAATGCTGGCCGCCCCACATAAAGCACATTGTCCAGCCGCTCCAGGTCGATGGTTCCGTCGACGCTGAGATCGGGCCGGGCTCCCTTGGGCAGTTCGCCTGTTAGTTTGACGTCCACGGTGACGGTTCCGTTTTGTACTGCAGGATCGACCCGCATCACCGTGCCGCTGATGATGCCGTTGTGTGTGTCGATCGATGCGGGCTCGCCAAACTGCACATCGCGCGCTTGCGTTTCCGCGATCTTCAATGCGGCCATCAGGTGTTCTGGCTGCACCACTTTGGCCAGCATGGTTCCAGGCTGAACGTGCTGGCCTACCTGCATGGGGAGATCGACCAACACCCCGCCGATGCCAGCTCGAACTCTAAGCGCATCGAGTTGCTTTTGCTTTAGTGCGGCGAGAGTGCGCGCCTGGTCTACCTTCGCCTGCTCCTGCGCGAGCTGTGTCTCGATGGCTTTCTTGTTGATCGTCAGCCTCTGCCCTTCGAGGTCATTTCTGGTGGTGAGTTCGTCCGCTTTGCCCTTGGATGACTTGTAAGCCAGACCTGAAATTACGCCGAGGTCGTAAAGCGCTTTGTCCGTGTCGGCCTGTCGTTGCGCCTGACTGTAGTCCGCATTCACGGTTGCGGCGCCGGCTTTCTGGGTCATGAGGTCGCTGTCGAGCCGCACACGCAGGCTTTGATACTCCGCTTCGGCCGCTTTCAATTGAAGCTGCGCGTCAATCGCTGCTTGCTCGACCTGCGAATTGCTCATCTCGAGTAGAACGGTGTCAGCTTGCACCTGCGTGCCCGGCAGCACACGAATACGCACTACCGTCGCTTCGGTTTCGGCGGGAATCTGACGAACCGCTTCCTGCACCGGCATCAACGAACCCGGTCCCCTCACCTGCCGCAGCATGGATCCTCGTTTCACGAGATCGGTCCACACGGTTCCGCGCTCGACGGAGGGAGCCGCCGGCTTCAGCCTCATGACCCCAATCGATACCGCCACAACCAGCACGGCTCCGGCCCCGAAAAGAACGATCTGTCGGCGGCGCTTCTGGAGCCTGAATTCAGGCCGAGCGATGTCCATTGCTTTGCTCGTAAGCAACCGCTGCACCAACTTTCAGGAGGGCCAAATGGTGAAAACACGGAAGATAACTTCGTATCAAGCGTATCGCGGCAGGATTGAGTGTCCATTCCCGAACGAGGGTGTCCATGACCGAACAACACTGATCAGAGCCGGAAGGTTTTGTTTAGAACCCCGAAATAGCGATTCCTAATCCCTGTTCGTGACTGCGAGCGGAGGCGCAATCCGCGGATGGATCGAGGAATGAGCACGGTGCCCAGATACGAAGGCCCTGGTGACGCACGATTAGAGCTTGGGCAGAGCTGACTAGAGCGTGATTGGAACGGCGGGCAAGGCACGTAGGCGAAGGAACGATGGTGCCGACACGCCCAGCTGCGCACAGGACAGCCTTGATTGGTAACTTTCGCGATCGGGCAGGAGGATCGCTCGCAAGCTAGTTCCTGCCACACTTAAGACTTTCTCCACCGCAACCACTCTGAATATCCCGCTTTCCCTTCGAAACGGTATGGATGGTAGGGATGCTCTCTTATCCAGGCCTTATTTTGATTTCCATGCAATTTCCAGGGTTTTTTCGGTACTGCAAGCTGCCCGCGGCCAGCACATCAGTGGGGATACACTACCAGGGTGGCGCCCAATTCCAGACAGCGTTACGACGCGATTGTGGTGGGCGGTGGTCACAACGGGCTGACCGCCGCCGCTTATCTGGCGCGTGCCGGAATGTCGACGCTCGTCCTCGAACGCCGACATATCGTAGGCGGTTGTTGCGTGACGGAGGAAATTGCCCCCGGCTGCCGCGTGTCCACTACTTCTTATATTGCGAGCATGCTGCGGCCTGAAGTGATCAGCGATCTCAATCTGCCGGAGCACGGGCTTCGCATGATACCGTGCGATCCCGCGATTCAGGTACCTTTCGCCGATGGTCAAGTGGTGCCATGGTGGGCGGACCGGGATCGGGCTGCCGCCGAGTTTCGCAAGATATCTTTCAAAGATGCCGAGGCTTTTGTACGCATCGACGATCAGCTGAAAAAATTGGCTCGTTACTTGCAGCCATTCTTTCTGGAGCCACCGCCGGAAATCGATACGCGCAGCCTGCAAGGTTGGTCGGATATGTTTCGGGTTGCCAGACGATTCCGGGCGATCTCCAACTCGGAAATTTCGCAGCTCATCTCCTTCTTGACCGGGAGTTTGGGTGACTTTCTGGATCGCCATTATGAATCCGACAAAATCAAGACCCTATTTCTCGCCAACAACGTCTACGGCAAGCATGGCGGGCCATTTCAACCAGGCACTGCGATCGGTTTGCTTTTTCATTTGCTGAGTGGCGGGGAACATGAACTGCAAGGCTTCTATGGGCATGTAATGGGGGGGATGGGCGCCATCACTCAGGCGCTTTCGGCAGCGGCACGACAATTCGGTGCTGAGATTCGGACTTCTGCTCCGGTGGCACAGATTGCTGTGCGGAACGGGCGGGTTTGCGGTGTGGTTCTTGAAGATGGAATGGAGATTAGTGGCAGGCTCGTGCTCTCAAACGCCGACCCTAAGAGCACGTTCCTGAGGATGATCCCAGCCAGCGAACTTCCCGAAGATTTTGTCCGTGCAGTGCGTGGAATCAAGATGGATGGCCCATGTGCGAAGGTAAATATGGTGATGGCGGAGGAACCGCGCTTCACCGGAACTCCTCGAAACGCCACTCCTTTGGAGCGTACGTTTTACACCGTGGTTTCGTCGCTTGAGTTTGCGGAGCGCTGCTATGCCATCTCCAGGTCCGGTGAGATCCCGGAGGAACTATGGGTAGATTGTGTGGTCTCTTCTAATGCGGACGCTTCCCTTGCCCCGGTGGGCAAGCACATCTTGACGTGCTTCGTGCAGTACGTACCCTATCGCCTGCGGGAGGGTACGTGGGACGAAAAGCGTGAACTTCTGGGCGATCGCGTGGTGAAGAAAATTGCCGAGTATGCTCCGAATGTGCCTGGTGCGATTGTGGCGCGACAAGTCCTAACCCCGCTTGATCTAGAGCGGACGTATGGTCTGACGGAAGGGAACATTTTCCACGGTGACTTGACGCTCGAACAGTTATTCTTCATGCGCCCTGTCCCTGGGTGGTCGCAGTACCGGACGCCAATCGCGGGGCTGTATCTGTGCGGCGCGGGAGCGCATCCCGGTGGCGGAGTCACTGGCGCTCCCGGTCACAATGCGGCTCATCAGGTCTTGCGAGATGTGAAGAAATGGCACTTTAACGGAGCTGACGGATGAACAACGGCCACTCTGCGCCGAAGACTGCTGACATCGTAATTTTGGGAGCCGGCGTGATGGGCGCATCGATTGCATTTCACCTCGCGCAGCGCAAGCCGGGGAGCATCATCGTCCTGGACAAGGATTGTGTGGGCATGGGGCGAGTGTCTGCCCCGCACCCGTGCTTCCAACTTTCGGTTAGAACATGAGCACATCCGTGGGGTTAGTACCGAGAGATCGACGCGCCGGTGGTGGTTGCTGCCACGGGTACCCCTGTTTCGGCAGGTCGCGTACGATCTGCCGATTGAGTCCGAATATCATCAGGTAGCGATTCTGAGGAATGCGCCGGGGATGAAAGGGAACGGATGTGCGTGCATCGACTCCGCCACTGCAACTTACTTTCGCTCCGAGGGGCTCGACAATTTTCTGGTCGGGGATTTCAACGGCCACCGCGGCGTAGACCCGGAGAATTTTCTGCAAAACGCTTCGGTAGAATCCCTGGAAGAACTCATCGAGCATGGCTGCCGCCGTGTTCGGAAACGTCAGAATGCTGAAATTATGTGCGGAGTTACGGGCGTCTGTGAGATGACGCCGGATTCGCGCCCGCCTCTGCGGGAAATTCCAGGAGTGGACGGCCTGTTTGTGTGCGCCGGTTTTTCTGGCATGGGATTCAAGATTTCTCGGGCAATCGGGCTAGTCATGTCTGAACTGTTGCTCGATAGATGCGGCAAAACCGTTGACATCAGCCCTTTTTGGCTCGGTCGGTTTGCCGAGGGGCTTACTATCAAGGCGGAATACGAGTACAAAGACGACTAGGTTTGTGGTGCCGCCGTCCCCGGCGGCCATGTCGACCGGCTGAGCTAACGGCCGAGCGCCTCATGAAAGTAGCTGAGGGGTCAGCGCAAAAGTCAGGAAAAGGAGCGATGCATGAAAAAGAGAGGTCTTCTTGAGCGACTCGAGGAAGGACCGGTCCTCGGTGATGGCGGCTATTTGCTGGAGCTTGAAAAGCGTGGATGGGTTCGCGCGGGTCCGTTCACGCCCGAAGTGGCACTCACATATCCCGATGCCCTTCGTGAACTGCACATTGAGTTTCGTGAAGCAGGGGCCGACGTTCTGCAGGCGCTCACGTTCTATGCCAGTCGCGACAAACTGGCAACCGTAGGTCTGGAGAATCGCCTGGAGGACTTGAATCGTGCCGCTGTCCGTATCGCTCGTGAGGTTGCGGGGGATAGATGCCTGGTGGCGGGGAATCTAAGTCTGACATGGATGTATGAACCCAACAGTCCCTCCGCAGCCGATCGGGTCCGCAGGACGTTCGATGAGCAGCTCGCGGTGCAGGTGGGTGAAGGCATTGATTTCGTTATCGGGGAGACTTTTTCCTGGCTGGGCGAAGCTCTGATCGCCGTCGAGCGGGCGAGGAAGACTGGGCTACCTACCATGGTAACCATCTGCTTCGAGAACAAAGACGAGACCGCCGAAGGAAAGACTGCAGCCGAGGCGGCGAAAGCGTTGTTCGATGCCGGCGCCGATATCGTCGGCATGAATTGCTTACGGCCGCCGGAACACATGCTGCCTGCTATGGAGCAGATGCGCCGGGCGGTGTCGGGCTATCTTGGATGTCAGCCCACTGCCTACCGCACGCCGAAGGAGAGACCGGACTTCACCAGCTTACCGGAATTTCCTTATGCGCTCGATCCGCTGCAACTCACGCGCAAAGAAATGGCCGACTATTCGGTGCGAGCGCGCGAGATCGGAATCAACTACATCGGGGCTTGCTGCGGTGCCGTTGCCGCTCACATACGGGAGATGGCTCGTGTGTTGGGCAAGCTCTCCGAAGATTCACGTTTGTGGATGAAGGGTGGTGCAAAGCCAATGTCGGCGTATGAATACTACGATCATGACAAGGTGGCCGGCGCAGTAAAGAAGTAGCCGAGACGGAGCCAGGAATTCACCCAGTGAAGAAACCACCGTGCAATCCGCCTGATCTGAACCTCGCCGGGCCGAGTATTTCTGTTGCCGAGGCGACCGATCCCCAACGGCCCCGGCGTGTACTCGCCTTCCGGGACCTGGTGCTTTTCTACGTGGTTACCGGCATCAGCCTGCGCTGGATTGCCACCGCCGCCGCCGCTGGCCCTAGTGCGATAGCAGTTTGGATCGGTGCCTGGCTCGTCTTCTACACGCCTCTCGCCCTCTCCGTGATCGAGCTTTCTTCGCGTTATCCCAACGAAGGCGGTTTGTACGTTTGGAGCAAACACGCCTTTGGCGATTTTGCCGGATTCATGTCCGCTTGGACATACTGGGCATGCAATCTGCCTTATTTTCCCACGGTTCTTTATTTTGCCGCCGGCAACGCGTTGTTCATTCTTCCCCGCACCACGATGCATCTCTCATCCGACGCGAGATATTACATTGTATTTTCCGTGCTCGCGATGGCGGTGGTGGCAATCCTGAACATCATTGGCTTGGACGTTGGCACGTGGCTGCACAACCTAGGGGCGCTCGCCATGTGGGTGCCGGTGGCAATTATTGTTACCTTGGGCCTTATTGCGTGGCACCGCTTCGGTGCCGCCACCTCCTTCGCTCCCAGCGCGCTCGTTCCCAGCTTCAGACTCAAGGACGTCCTCTTTTGGTCCGTGCTGATCTTTGCCTTCGCCGGAAGCGAAGCCGCATCCTTTATGGGCGACGAAATCCAGAATCCGCGGCGATCCATTCCGCTTGCACTTTTTACCGCCGGCGCAACCGTCGTATTGTGTTACATCCTTGGAACTGTAGCCGTCCTGCTCGCGCTGCCTCAATCGGAAGTGAGCAACTTGCAGGGCCTAATGCAGGCGATATCCAAAACGACACAACGGATTGGATACAATGGCATTATTCCCTTCGCAGCCGTCCTGATCGTCCTCAGCAACCTGGGCGCCGCGGGAGCCTTTCTTGCTGCAGTCGCGCGCCTACCCTTTGTGGCGGGCCTCGATCGTTTTCTGCCCCCGATTTTCGGGGCGCTCCATCCCCGCTGGCGAACGCCCTGGTTTGCTCTGTTGACGCAAGCCGCATTTGGCGTGGTCTTTATTGTTTTGGGGCAGGCGGGCACCAGCGTCAAAGGCGCCTACGACGTTCTGGTCAGCATGAGCGTGATCACGTATTTCATTCCTTTCCTCTATCTCTTCGCCGCCATGTTCAAATTGCAACGTGAGCCGGTCGGACCCGACGTGATTCGCGTGCCGGGTGGCAAGCCGGTTGCCCTGATGATGGCTTCCTTGGGCTTCTGTACCACTTTGCTGACGATCGCCTTGTCTCTGATTCCGGCGGCCGATGAGCCTAACAAAGTGTTGGCCTTCGTAAAGATCGTCGGATCAACCGGCATCGTGCTGATTATCGGCGTATTGCTGTACAGGCTCAGGAAGAAGTGGGTAATTGCCGAACCCGCTATGTGAAGCTACGCGATGAGTTCCTGAGCCACGGTGACTGTTCCTCGAACACATCGCCCCAGCCGTGTTGCCAAGGGCCGCATTGCGGAAGTTACATAAAACTGGGTCTCACTCCTCGGGTGCAGGTGCGGACGACGAGACTTTGGCAGACTTCGGCTGACCCGCAATGATTGCCTGCCAGTTCAGGAGAACGTTCCAAAGCAAACGCTGGTCGCCGCGGTTCAAATCGCGGTGCATCGGGTTGAAGTTGAAACAGACGACGTGCCCCTTACCCACAGGCATGTCCAAGATTGCAGGCCGACCGATCAGGTTCTCTTCTCCCCATGCCTGGCCGCTTTCGACGAACGGTTTCCCGTCGGTATCACCCCATTCCATCACCATCCCGCTGCGATCTTCGGGACCGTCCAGGCACGTAGTGCAATAGGCCATGCGCAGCCATTGACGAGGGATGTTATACAGCGGGAAGTTTTGTCGGAAGACGTAGGTGTGCGCGGGATAGCCGTATGCGATGGGATGGTACGCGCGGTCGAAAGTGACCCGAACATGCGCGCCTGGAGTCCGCGTAGCTGCCTGCTGGGACGCTGCTGACGAGGCGGCGCCGCCGCCCGCCGTGCTACGGGGAACGCCCCCGGAAGAACGGCGGACAAAACGCACCAGTCCGCCTTCCAGCGCCAGCATGGTCCCGCTGCCGAGAGTTACCATCAGCCCTCCATCTTCGATGAAATGTTGGATCTGTGCGAGTCCTTCGTAGCCAATGCCTCCAGTAATGTCGTCGGATTCGGCGGGAGTACCGAAACTGGGCGTCTCAGCGGTCTTCTTGAAAGGCATCGGCGACCAGATCTTCGGTAGACCCTCAATCTGCTCAGCCAGTTCGAGGTCAACATGTCCGTAAAGCAGGACGTCGATGCGCGCGCGGAGATTGCCCACGCGAATGTCCTCGTCGCGCAGATACGTGTAAGGAACTTTGCGCTGATCCAGCGAGTAACGTATCCACCCGATCGAATCAGTATCAGCCCACGGAACCCAAACACCAATGCGCGGCGTTTTCGCTTTGTGACAAGGCACATCCGGTGGAGTGGAAACTTGGATAAAGTCGAGGCCCAGTTCCGCGGCGGTGGAGAGAATGGCCTCGTGCAATCCGGCTTGACTGGCAAGAATCCATGATCCGGCGGGAAACTTCGCGCCGCTTTCCTCGAAGTCACGTTCGGCGACTTGAATTCCGAAATTAGCCAGATGATAACGGGCGGCGAGAAACGATTCCTGTCCAGTGTCCTTCAGCAAATAGATAGGGCCTGTGCCGGTGACGCGTCCAGTGGGACGCGGCGCATCGGTCAGCTGAGTCAGCGCAACGTCACGGATGGACGCGTCGGCCGTTGCTATCGCCTGCAAATGGTAGTTGGCGGGGAGTTCCCAGGAGACATCGTCGTAAGGCGCTTCTCCATCTTTCGGGTAGTGCTGCGGTGTCAGCAAATCGACAACGTAGTTGCGGTAGGGCTGATCGAGGCGAACCACGTAGGTTCCTGGCGGAAAACTGCCCTCCTTAATCTGAATAACGCCCTGCGCTCGGGCAACTTCGATTTGCTGACCCATGAGCCGTCCTATGAGTTGCGCCACCCGCGCCGGGTCTCCCTGATCTTGCGGAATCAGAAATGCGTAGGGTGGCTGCTTCAGCCCTTTCTGCAATGAATCCCATGCCTTCCGGTAGAAATTGCGCAACATTTCTTTCGACCGGCGTGCCGTGTCGTCCAGTGCTGCAAGTGCGCCCGTTTCCTGGTAGTTGAGGTTGTCGCGAGCCGACCAAGTGAGCTCGCGCGGGGCGGGAAGAGGACGGTACCATTCCATTTTTGTATCGGATTTAGAAATCGAGCGACGTTCAGTTTCCGCGCTGCCGTTGCCGAAGGTCTCGTAGCCACGTCCAATGCTGTTGTGATTCATGGCTACGGAATCGAGATAGAGGTGAGCGAACGCTTCCCCAAAATTCCAAGTCGAAACGCCCGGCATTCCCATCCCCGTCATGGCTTCGACTTCGTGAAAACTGAGTTCCAGAAATTCGCTGTAGGTGATGGGGTCAATGTTGGGGTTATAGGGACCTGTGCCGTTCCAGGTCATCATCAGGGGCGTGCCTTCGTGCAAGTCGTGCACGACTGTGGGATGCCACTCGTGAAACATGCGGTGCACGGCCTTTGTAGTTTCGTGCGTTTGCTGGTGAGTATCACGGTTGATGTCCACGAAGGTGTATCTCGACCAGTAGGGCGGCGACTGGCGGGGCAGAGTGGTGCGGTCAGTTTTGCCCTTGAGGTAGCGGTAGAACCAGTCAACCATTTTGTCCCGGCCGTCGGGATTGGAAATGGGATTGATCAGCACGACAACCTGTTCTCGGATTCGCTGGATCATTGGCTGCTCCGATACGGTCAGGCGGTACGCAAGTTCGAGCATTGCTTCAGTTGACCCGGTCTCATCGGAATGGAGGGCAGCATTGAAGTAATAAATCGGGCGGGAGCTTACGATGATTTTTTCTGCGGCGGCCTCGTTGGTACGGCGGGGATCCGCTAAGGCTGCCGTAGCGTCTTTTAGGCGATCAAGGGCGCGAATGCCAGCCTCGTCTGCGATGGCGAGCAAGAGGATCTCGCGCCCTTCTTCACTATACCCGATGGTGAACACGCGAACTCGCGGGCTGGCGGCAGCCAGAGCACGGGCATAGGGGTAGGCTTTCTCGGTACCAAGCAATTCTCCTGGAGCGCCCATGATGCGGCCCAGAAATTTCTCGGGAGACGGAACGGTACTTGATTGGGGGATATATGAGACCCAAGGTGAAACATAGTGCGGATCGGTCGTAGCCGCCGCGATGGCCTCGACAGAGCCGGCCTCGGGAATATCAGGGCTTTGCGCGATCGCGGGAAGAGTGAACAACGCAAGCAGGAATATCCACGCCGGCGTGAGTCGCGACACGATGCCTCCTCAGGTTCGATTGAGGGTGAAAGTTTAGCACGCGCTCCGCGTGGAATGAGCTAACTAAGGTCGACCCATCGTGGTGGATTCTTATTTCCTTCGAGCCCGCTGTTGATTGACAGACTACCTGCTACTAACTTACGGTTGCCGCGGTGCGGGTAAACTCTGGGCGGCTGCGCGCTCGCGTTGCGCGTCGAAGGTTCTCCCTAACTGCAAGTAGGCGTCGGCCAGGAAGGAATGAGGCTCACGCGAATCAGGCTGAACCTGGGCCGCCGTCTGTAAATTCGCGATGGCCGCTGCTGGACTTCCCTGCAGTGACAGAATTCTCCCGCGCAGCAGGTTGGCGCGGTAGTGGTCGGGAGTGAGACTAAGGGTGGTGTCGAGTTCGGTCATCGCCTCCGGAACTCGATCGATGCGAGCGTAAACAGCTGCGAGGGAAAAGTGGGCATCGGCCCAGCGCGGCGCACGCGCGACTGAGGCCTCAAATTCGGGCGCGGCGGCCTTCCAGTCTCCAGTTTCGTACAATGCCAGACCTAGTTCGTAATGGCCCATGCCGTTATCGGGGAGCAACTTGGTCGCCTTCTGCAACGGGGGAAGCGCCTTGTCGTAGTTCTTCAGCCGGGCCTCAGCCATTCCATATTGCATGTTTGCCACCGGCATGTCCGGCTGCTCTTTCAATACCCGCTCCAACAGTGGGACGGCCTCCTGATAACGCGCATCCTCCACATCGAACATGGCGTCGTGCAGCAGGTTGGACACCTCGACCTTAGTTTTTGGGTCTACTCCGCCGGGAAACTTGTTGTCATGGGCGGCGGTTGAGTCTGAGGCAACGTAGCCCAACGCCTGCAATTTCTGCGCTTGCTCGGGATCTGGCTTAGCCAGCTCTACCAAAGTCTGGCTGGTTTTTTGGCGAAATTCATCCAGCTTGAAATCCAACGTGTCTGCCACAGCTTTGGTGCCAGCGGCCAGATTCCGGACTTCCGCTGGGTCGGTGACCTGATCGTAAAGCTCGCGTTCTGGCGCCTGGACGTAGAGGTATTTTCCGGAACGCAGGGCCCGCAGCGAACTCCAGCCGAATGCGCGATGCGGGTAGTCCGTCTCGGCGTAAGCCGGACGGTCCTCCTGGGCGACGGGGGCATTGCGTCCTGCAGGCGGGGCAGGTTTCAAAATGCTTAACAGCGATTCGCCCTGCACTTCTTTCGGAATCGCAATGCCTGCTTCCTGCAGAATGGTCGGCGCAACGTCCACCATTCCGACGCGAGTCTCGATATGCTTGCCCGCCGAGCGGTTGAGTGGCAGCTTGATCAGAAGCGGCACATGGAGGGTTTCGTCATAAAGAAAAATGCCGTGCGTATTTTCGCCGTGAGCCCCCAATGATTCGCCGTGATCGGCCATCACGGCAATCATCGTCTCATCATAAAGGCCATGCCTGCGCAATGCTTCCAACAACTTGCCAACGGCGGAATCTGCATACGCAATCTCGCCATCGTAGAGCTGCGAGGCATAGCGCGTTCTGAACGGTTCGGGCGGATCGTACGGGTCGTGCGCATCGTAAAGATGAACCCAAAGGAAAAAAGGACCGTTCTGCAGCTGGCTGAGCCAGGCCAGCGCATGCTGCACGACGTCGCCAGCCCGGCGTTCCACCGTCTTGTAGCGATCAGCTCCGTGTCTGCGGAGGTGGAAGCCGGCGTCGTAAACATCGAATCCGCGGTCGAAGCCGGGCGCGGTGCCATCGAGCGGATCGAGAATGAGAGATCCAACGAACGCCCCTGTCTGGTACCCGTGCTGATGCAGGAAATCGGGCAAGTAGGGAAGCCGGGGCGAAAGCGGAATCCCGAAATCATTTACATGGTTAAACTGAGGATAAGTACCGGTCAGGATTGTCGTGTGCGACGCAGTCGTAAGGGGCACGTGCGAATACGCGCGGGAGAAGGCCACGCCTTGTTTGGCCATCTCGTCTAGATTTGGAGTGAGTCCGCGGGTCGAGCCTAGAAATCCCATGCGGTCGGCGCGCGTGGTGTCGAGCGTGATGAGAATGATGTTCGGTCGCAGCGAGTGACTCTGATGCTGCGCCACCTTCGCCGACGTCGAGCCATCCGGAAGCTGCGCCGCCAAACAGAAGAACACGCAGAGAAAGAAGAGCGGGAAAGGAAAACCGAGATGCCGGACTGCCATAGACGCGAAAAAGGGAGTCTACCACAGTAGACTCCCTGATCCGCTCGTTCTGAGTGGTTTCGCTAGAAAGTGAGCTTAAACCCGAAGTTCATATTTCTGGGGCCACCCTGAGCAACTACAGGGTTACCGGAGGACACGTCCGGGGTTTGCACCAGCATCCCGAAGCTGCTGCTGGTGGCGGTGTTATCTATCCCGTACTGGGAGAAGTTCGCCCGGTTGAGCACATTATAAACCTCCCAGCGTAGCTCGAAACTCACTCGCTCGTTGATTTTGGTGTTCTTGATCAGAGACATATCCCATTGGCTCAGCCCCGGCCCGATCAACAAATTTCGGCGGGAATTGCCCACGCGACCGTCAGGCGGGTCCGTAAATTGACCGGGTATATTGGCCACGTAGTGGTCCGGATTTCGCGTGTTGTAGACAATGGGGGAGCCATCGTAATCCGCGCGGATGGAAGAACCCGTGAGACCCTGTCCGGAGCGTTCTGTGCCGCCGTTCTTAAAAACACTAAGCGGCCTTCCACTAAGAGCCGTATAGATCGTGCTGAGTTGCCAACCGCCGCCGAGACGGGTTCCGAGAGCGTGAATGCCCGGCAAAGAGTACACCCCGCCCACGTTGAAGTTCAGACGCACATCGTGGTCGCAGAGACCGCGGCTCCCACCGAAATTCGGGTGGCCAGTTCCGTCGTTGCTTATTTGCGGGTAATCGCCTTGCCCGCCACGGTTCACGGAGTTTAAGTCGAAGCACTTGCTCCACGTTAGGTTGTACTGAGTATCCAGGCCATGCCAGCTACGCTGGTTGAAGGACGCCTGAAGGCTGTCGTACTGGGACGTAGCTTGGTTACCAATCTGGATCACGTGCCGCAGGTCTGGGAATGCCGTGGCAAGTGGGCGGAAAGGGTCGCAACCGCTCGGGCTGAAGCATGCGGTCCCCATGGGAGATGCGTTCAGGTCATGGAAGATGATCAGGTCTCGCCCGCGCTGGCCCGAGTAGGTAACCGTGACTACGTTGTTGCGGAACAACTCGTCCTGAACGCTGAGATTGAAGTTGTGATACCGCGGCGTCTTGAGGTTGCTAATCACGGAGAAGGCATTAAATGGGGGCTGCCCAGTGGGATCGGCACCGTAAAGCGGCCCGGCGACGGCCGAATCGAAACAGACGTAGTCGCCAACATCCGCAACCGGGTCGTAACAACCTTGGCCGAGGGTGTAATTTGTAAGGGGCGGGCCCTTAAGCGACCCGCCACCGCCGCCGACGTCCGAGAAGTTCGCAATCTGGAAGAAGCCCAAGTTAGGTTCGGTAAAAACACCCGCTCGCGCGCGTGCGAACGAATAGGGAGCTGCCAGCGTTCCGAAGTTGGCAACGTCAAAGGTAAGCGAGTACCCGCCACGCAGGGCGGTTTTGCCTTTGCCGAAAACATCCCAAGCGAAGCCCAGATGCGGGCCAAAATCGTGGTAATCCACGTCATGGATGCCGCTGATGCCTTGTCCCACTTGGACTAGGCCGCGGCCCGGGACAAAGTTCGCCTCCAGATTCTTGGTGTCGCGGAGCGTTCCGTTTATCTCATAGCGCAGGCCGTAGTTCAAAGTGAGCCGAGGCTTGATCTTCCAGTCATCCTGGAGATAAAAGCCCACGGAATTCTGATACATGTGGCGATGGGTATCGCCGAAGCTGCGATCGGCCAGGTCGGACTTCCCCAGCAGCAATTCCTCTATGTCATTTTCACGTGGATCCCCATTGAGATATCCAACGTTACATGTCCCGTTGCAGTAGGCTGTGTAGTATGCGAAATAGCCCACGGCCAGCCCGGTGCGAGCGAAATTGCGCAAGCTGTTGGTAGAGGCGCGCTGGAAGTTGCCGCCAAACTTGATGGTGTGATTGCCCTTTACCCATGAGAAGTGTTCCGACCAATCCCACGTCTGATCTGGACGGGTGGTGATCGGGTAGCCTTGCACGCCTCCGATGTAACCGCCGTACCCGAGGTGGTACATGTAAACATAGGGCACGCCGAAATCCCCCGGACTCAGCGGGCCGGTATCAATCCCAAGACTCTTGGGATCAATCTTGTTGCCAATACCAAGGATCTGAGAGAAGCGAGTAAACCCTAAACGGCTCTCCAGGATCTTGTTCGCGCCCATGTTCCAGGTCCAGCTCACACCCGCCATCTGCGCACGCGAAGGAGCCACAGAGTTGAACATATCTTTCGGGTATGCTGGATTAGGCGGCAGACCGGCGAACGGCGGGCCACTTTGCAGACTGTCGCCGAAAATGTAGCGCACTGCCAGAGAATGGTTCGCACCAAGCTTGTAGTCAAACTTCACACCAAACTCGTTGTTGCTGGCCGTGCTCGGGGTCTGCTGCGTGATAGAGCCACTGGGGTCGACGGGGAAGTAGCTCAACAGCTTCTGTCCAATCGGATCGATCATCTGGCCGTTGTTCGCGATATCGGTCTCCGCATCGGAGATCTCCTGCGGAGTTGGAACCGCCCTAGACTTGATCGCCACCGACTTATTTCGCTGACCTTCGTAGAAAAGGAAGAAGAAGGCCTTGTCTTTCACAATCGGTCCGCCAACATTGGCGTGAAACTGGTTATTGTGGATCGGAGTTGGTTCGCATTGACCGGGGCCGCCGCATCCATTGTGATTGGCGAAGTAGTTATCGGCATCGCCAATCCCGCTGTGATTGACCCAGGTCGCTCCGCCGTGCCAGGTGTTGGTACCGCTCTTCATGCTCAACAAGATCGGAGCGCCGCCCTTCACGCCAAATTCGGAGGACGGCGTCTCCTGAACACTCAATTCCTCAATGGCATCCGGAGGAAATGTCACCGCGGGAATGCCTAGAATGCCGGTCTGGTTGATGGCCGAGTCGCCGTAGTAGCGGTCGTTGTTGTAGAGACCGTCAATGAAGTAATTGTTCGAGGTGGTGCGAGCGCCGTTGATGCTGACGGCGAGGAAGCCGCCACCCGGAGTACGTTGTACGCCCGGGGTTATCGCCAAAAGCGAGTTAAAATCGCGCCCGTTGATGGGAACGTTCTCAATCTTCAAGCTGTCAACGTAATTGTTTTCGTTGGGCGAAAGCTCGGTCATCGGGGCCGAACCTTCCACCTCCACTGTTTCAGAGCGCTGGCCAATTGCCATCTTGAAGCTGGCCTGCACAATGGCGCCGGCACGCACTTCAGCAGTGATCACTGCGGTTTTAAAGCCCTGCGCGATGGCCGTAACTTTATACTCACCGATGGAGAGGTTCGGAATGCGGTAGTTGCCGGCGTCGTTGGTCGTGGCTGAACGGGCAAAATTCGTTCCGGTGCTTACTGCGGTGACCGTCACCTTAGGGAGCACCGCGCCCGTGCTGTCGGTCACCTGGCCGGAGAGATCGCCAGTAATCGTTTGTGAGAAGGCCGGTCGACAGTTGACCGCGAGCAAGCCGACAACAAGCAGAACCGAGGCGTACGCCAAGAAATGTTCCCTTGCCATTTGAGCTCCCCAGTAAGCTGACTGTGAGCGAGGTCACACAACGAGTGTTAGTGCGCATTTTTGATTGTGGCGAGATCGTTAGTCAAGGAAAATGTGCCGCCCGTGACCGAGAGTCACTTTCCTGCAGAGAGCCACATCGGGGCAATCCTGGAAGAATCCAAATACAATCTGGTAGATACAGACTTGAGTGCGGGAGATTACAGCGGCGATCCCCAACGCAAAGACGCATGATCGACGCTCTGGAAACGGTTCCTGGCGTAGAGTCTGTGGGATTGGCCGATTCCAGCGCGGCGTGCGCTGTCGGTTGATCCTATGATACTGCTGCGCGAGGAGTGAACTAACGCGGCACGGGTGGAATAGGTTCTTCGACCCGCGAGATTAAAGCCGCGTCTCCCCCTACGTTTCTCTGTGGGTCTCCTCTGAAGCACGCCGCGAAAGCTGCAAGCGACTACTAGGCGGCAACTTGGTACTCGCTCTGAACCAGACCGCTCGAATAGTGCCGAGTGACTATGTGACGGAGCCGAATGTCGCGCGGCAGTGTGCCGAAGAGAGGAACTCCGCCTCCAATGAGCACCGGCACACGGGTGATAATAAGGCGTTGAATCAGCCCCGCCCGCAGGAACCCTTGAATCGTCATCCCACCGTCGACGTAGAGGTGGTGGGCTCCGCTGGCACCAAGCTGCGAAACGATGTCAGCCGGAGGCCCGGCCATCTGTTCCACAACGCCTCCGGCCCGTGACAGGTCGACGGGGCGACTACTCAGGACCACCACGCGTTTGTCACCATAGGGCCAGTCTTCCATGGCCAGAACCGTCTCGAAGGTTTTGCGACCTATCACAATCGCGTCGACAGTTGCTATGAACTCGTTGTAGCCGTGGGGTTCGCCTCCGCCCGGCGGCAGAAAGTCAAGATCACCGTTCGGGCGCGCGATGAAGCCGTCGACGCTGGTGCCGACAAAGACAGATACCGTCATCGTTGACTCCTCATTTTCTCACTCATGCATTGACCCGATTGTGAGCGAAGGCGATTTTACGACATCAGCAATCCAATGCGTTGGGGTGCTTTATCCTAAAGTCGTTCGCTGCTCATTGGTGAACGCACTTGGAGGAGCTGACATGATTGATCGAATCGCAGACGGCCGCACCGACCTCGTGTTCGATTACCTGGGTGAAGGGCATCTCGCAACATCCAAGGATAGCAATGGCACGTCTCTCATCGAATGGTGTGCGTACTATG
>Ga0137377_10000833_pt1 | contig 20097 bp, 16 predicted proteins | sample SagtaG_22_FD_104815 | JGI IMG/M metagenome (GOLD analysis project Ga0137377, IMG submission 104815) | Vadose zone soil microbial communities from Sagehorn Ranch, Mendocino, California, USA - Sage2_L_40_16 metaG | ecosystem: Environmental > Terrestrial > Soil > Vadose zone | place: USA... | reverse complement strand
GGCTGATTTCGGGCCTTCGGATTTCCGATAACGGAGATCGGAACCATGGCGTTTTCCAGAAGGGAGCACTCAGCAGCCACGTTAACCCCCACGCAACGACCACTCCAATCATCCCAGCCAAATCTCCCAGACACTTAGCCAATTGCGGCCAGATTGCAGGCCGGCGAAAGTAACAGCCAGAGTAACAAGAACGCCTGACCCATAATTGGGGAATTTACGGGCCGTGGCCTTTGCCAGCTGGCATTTTAGAGGAGGAGGTCTCTTGAGATTTTTGGAGACCGCAGATGCCCAAGAAGCGAATCGAGGACGTCTCCCACAGGCATGCCCGCCGCGCAGGTGGCTGAGGAACGGGGAGCTGGCCGGGTACCTGGGCGTCAGCAAGATGACGCTGTGGCGCTTCAAGCGAGAGCCTGACTTCCCGCCCGCCGCGACCATCAACAACATCGACTTCAACGACCTGGACAAGGTCGATGCGTGGATGCTCGCACGGCCTTCAGGGCGTTACTTACAACGCGCCAGCTCGTTCGAGATCTCCTCCGCTCAATGACGGCGTCATGCGGGCATCCGTCTGGTATTTACCACAGCCCCAAGCAGACGGTCTTGAACTAGAGTCAGCTTGCCAACGGCCTGCACCAAGTCGTCCATCGTGGTCCGGCCAAATCGTATCAGCATGATCACGCCGTCGAGAAGGTTCGCACAAGCCCTTACGTCGACATAATCCAGTACGGGAGGAAGATCGACGATCACGTAGTCGTACCCTTGTCTCAGCTCCTCGAGCAGTCCCTTCATCGCCCCGGAGCCCAGGATGCTCGCTGGAAGCCCAGCTCCGGGGCGATGCTGATCTTGGAGCAGGTCGAAGCCGTAGGACTTGAGCGAAATCACCGATTGTTTGCCGACCCTCTGCTCGCTTCCGAGCACCGAGCCCCGCGGCTTGCTCCTCGGAGCAAGCATCCTGACCAAGCAGGGATTCCGCAGGTTTGCATCGATCAGGATCACGCGGCTGCCGCTCCGCGCAATGGACCATGCCAGGTTGAAAGCAAGCGTCGTCTTGCCGTCACCAGCGCGAGGTGAGGTTATCCCGATGACTTTCCCGTATTGCGATTCAACGCTGTCGTCAATGACGAGCTTCAGTTCAACCAGCATCTCCGCGGCCCCACCACGACGCTTGTCGAGGATCCGCGCGAGCCATTCCTTTCGCGTCCAGGATAAACGGAAGTTCCGAAGGTCAAACGCCAGCCTTGCCCTAACCATGGCGCGCCAGCTTTCGATGATCGGCAGGAAGCCAAGAACGCGGAGCCCCGCATCATTCTCCAGCTGCTGGCGCGTCTGTATCGAGTGATCAAAGCGCTCGCTGGCCAGCGCCAGCGCCACTCCCAGACAACATCCGATGAGCAACGACACCCCAGCGACGACCGGGACATTGGGTGAGGTTCTCGTCAGCGGCGGCAGTGCGGGCGACATAATGCGCGCCTCGGTGACGGGAAACGCGCGCTCCGCCGTATTCTGCGTGTAACGCGTGAGGCTGAGAAACGTTTCGTAAGCACGCTTTGCCGTTTGTGCTGCAGCTTCCAGTCGCTGCTTCTGCTCTGGCTGCTCCGCAGAGCTGTTATCCGCAGCTTGCATCGCGCTGTCGACCTGCTGCCGCAGGTCTGCGATTCGCTTTTGCATCCACGAATTTGCACGCTCTGCGCTCAGCGCACGCGCGCTCAATTGGTCCTCAATATAGGCGTCGGCAATTTCATTGCCGATCCGAGCCGCTTTTTCCGCATCAACAGACGAGAACAAGATATTTGCAAGAAAGCTCGGGCCGATCCGCGTGACATTCAACGCGCGTTTGAATTTTTCCATCGCGGCGCGCAGCCGCGCCTGTTCTGTCGTAGGTCGCTCGAGCTGAACCAGCCCGACCATGGAGAGAAGGCGCATGATCCGGCCGGGCACAATGAATTCGGGGTCCTCGTCAAGCGCGAGCTTCTTTATAACCGCTACGGCAATCTTGTCGGTCTTGATCGTCTCGATCTGACTTTCAACGACCGCCGTATCGACGACCGCGAATTGAGCGCCCGGAGAGTCGGACCGCTTTGTATCGATCAAGACCTGCGCGGTTGCGGAGTAGGACGGCTTCGCCACGACCAGATAGAGGCTGCCGGCGCCCAGAGCGAGGCCCATGGCAAGCAGGAACGAGGACAATCTTCGCCGCAGCACCTCGAGCACGTCTGCAAGAGAGACCCCGTTGCCAGGCGTGGCACGGGGCTGGAGATTTGCGGTAGTGGAGGTATCTAGCATGATGATGCCAGCCAGACGAGTTACTGAGGGCGTCCAGTCAGTTGCGCTGCCACAGCTGCCGCTGATCGGACGTTGCGGTTTGGCGCGGCAGGTTCTCGCCGGCCACCGGAATGCCCTCCGAGCGGACCGAGACCTCGACGACATCGCCGGGAAGCAGCTCAGTATCCTCCGTTGCCGCAAAGCTGTCCTCACGGCCGGAGCCGGCGCGGAATATGGTTATGTTCGGCTTGTCGCCAGTCCCTCGAACGAGCTGCGAGCGCACCACGCCGGCATACACCACCTTCTCGCCCACGCTCTGGACCTTGGCCTGGATCGTCGCCAGCCGCATTCGCGCTTCCTCCAACTCTCCAAGCAATGCGATCCGGCGCCGATCGTCGGTCGCCTGCAGCTTCCGCTGAAGCTCCACCCGAGCTTGATCGAGCTGAGCCAGCATGGCGGATGTCTGAAGCGCGCGGGTTGAGGAGAACAGCATGTTTCTGCGCTGCTCGGCGACGCGCGTGCTGGGAAGGACACCTTTTGCGAGGTACTGCTTGGCCTGCTTGTACTCCGCGAGATCGCCCTCGCCGTCCTCCCGCTCTTCTTTCAGCTGGTCACTCAGAATAGAGTAGCGGTCGTCCTGTTGCTTGAGGGCCGCGACCAGGCTCTCCTTCTCCTTCCTGTGGTCTTCATTGCGGGCGATCTGCTGCTCCCGCTCAATGCTCTCGAGGCCCGAGATCACGGAGTCGGCGACCGGAGTCTTCACGAGGCCTTGAAGATCGAGCTGATCGCTTCCCTGGAGCTCGGCTTGCAGCCGCGATATGCGGATTTGCTCGCGCGCGAAGTCCGTCCAAAGGGACATGTATTCCGAGCGCAGATCGGCCGATTCGAGAAACGGGTCCTTAGCCCGGAAGCGCATGACGTCGTATCCTCCGGCGAGGGCCAGAGCCTGGCGCACGGTAAGCCCCGGCCGAAACGCTTGCTGGCCGGGCTTCGCCACATCACCGTTCACATAAACCGGCCTGTACTCGGCAACCGAGAGAGTGACCTCATCGGCAGTGAGGAGCACCGGATATTCCCTTCCGTCATCCGTTCGCCGACGAAAGACCTTCGTCGGCAGGAGTTCCCGAATGCTCGACTGCAGCTGGGAGAGCGTCAGCCCCGCCGCGTTCATGCGCCCGAGCAGGGGCAAGGAAACCCGTCCATCGGCATCGACGGCAGCACGGTGACCCAGGTCGGGCGCGCCGATGACCGAAATCTCCACCACGTCCCCGGACGCAAGGCGGTACTCGTCAATTCCGGCAAGGCACGGCTGCGCCAAAAGCACCCAGACAGGCGCCCAAAACCAAGACGATCTGATTGCTGCCATCATGGACTCACCGCTGTCCTGGAAACAAAGAACGAGGCCCGCGCCCATCGGCGCGTCGGATGCAGGACTTCGCCGCCAACTCATTCATCAAGCTGCCGCTCCCCGTCCGATCCGGGCTCTTGTCTGCGCGGCAGTGCATCGGGCCGGGTTTCCGCGGTTCCGCGCCCGCCTCAAACGTTCACGATACTGGTATCATATCCTGAGCCGATACGATATGTCCAGCACGATCACTAATGATTTCACGGACACCCGGAAGGCGAGCGCGGTATCGTATCGCAGCACATCGGTCGAGCCGGGACGCTGATGCAAGCCGCTCAGCGGGTTGCCAGGTAATTTTCCGCAGCGTGGAGCGTACCACCCGCAAGGCGACGCTGATGTTTCGTGACCGGGCGATGGTATTCGATCAAGCGCCAATAGTGCTGCCGGCCGCAGAATGCGCAGCGCATCGGCACCTTGCCTCGGCGGAACATAACGAGATTGCGCGTCTCAGTGCTGAGCTGCGTTTCCAGGTTGCGGCCCGTAGTCGCGCAAGAGAACTGTATGCTGGCTTGTACGCGCATCGCTATACTCCGCTACTTGCCTCCAGGATGTGTAAGGTCTGCTAACGGCTGGAACCAGACTCGTTTCGGCAGCAAAAGAAAAATCGGTTCGGGGGTACCGAAGGGATCATCTTTACCATGACACTTGACATCAGCTTGCATGGTAGCCCGTTCAGCGTGGCTCAGCCTAGAGCGCAATGGGACTAGGTTGAATCGCCATCGCGCTCGAGGTCTTTGATTGAGCGTGATCTTTTCGGAAAACCGCTACACACTTTTCCGGATCAGGCTCTAGGCAACGGTCGCACCCTGGGTCGCGTACACGGCGCGTAACGCGCGAAACTCCTCCTCAAGCTTTATCTTCTCTAGCAGCGCGTCGGTGAACAGCTCGCGAAGCCGAACATTCTCGCGCTGCAGCTCCTGGAATGCGCTGATCTGCTCCCGAGGAGACAGAGCGGCAAAGCTGGCTGCGTCGATTTTTGATGGCCCGCCGGCTGCCGACGCATCGCTTGCGGCGAGGGGGGCCCGTGGCTCTGGCGGTGGCGAAGCGCTCGAGCGGTCCTTGCGCCACCGGTGGTATGTCATCGGGCTGATTCCGAGCGCACGCAGGATCTCGGATCGTCGCTTCCCCTGCGCGGCCAGCTCATCGGCCTGGCGCAGCTTGGCGGCGATTTCGGCTGGAGAGTGCTTCGTCCCGGTCATCCCCGTAGCTCTGCTCTGCTGTACTCTAAATAGGTGTCACTTCGATGAACCGCCACAATCGCGTGTAGTTGCCAATCCCTTGAGTTTCGTTCCCAACAGCTTTCCGAATGGTTTCTGAAGCGGGTCGAGGTTGTGTCCTGTGCGGAACGATCGATCTCAACGATCGACGATACGGTACGATACCAACAAGACTTCATGGGTCCAAGTCGTTTGCGACAGGAGTGTGGCAGAAAATGCGGCATCGAGTGCTCAGATATCATTAACTCCGATCGTCACGCCCCGCATCGCGTGATGAATTCGGACACGACCGAGTACATCGGCTTGACCTGCATGTCCCGGTCCAGGGGCAATGGCCGATTCGGCTGACCGTCCTGTCGCTTATAGTAAATCGGAACCCAAGTATATTTATCAGAGAGTCCCCAGGTGACGATTCCTGTTGGCTGGGCGGCGTCGAAGACACAGTCCAGGAGCTCCCGGGTTTTCTGAGCGACCAGCTTGTCCCGCAACACCTCGTCTGTGGGAAACTCGGTGTCGATGACGTCGAGCTCCGTGATCATGATATCGAGCCCGAGACCGTGGACCGCGCGCAGAAATTCACCCAACCGCCCTCGTTCGATGGCGCGACTGCCGATCAAGTGCGCCTGCACCCCTACTCCGTGAACCGGTACATTGTCGTCCCTCAATCGACGCAGGAGGTCGAGAAAGGCATCTCGCTTGGCCTGAGACCGCTCACCCTCGAACTCAATGTCGTAGTCGTTGATGAACAGCCGTGCGGACGGGTCGCAAGCGTGCGCGGTCCTAAATGCCAGCGGGATGTAGTCGGGGCCGATCTGCTTCGTCCAGATCGACTCGCGGAGATCGCGAACCGACGTGGGTCGATCGGGTATAGGCTCGTTGACGACGTCCCACGACGGAATCACGCCGGCATAACGTGTCACCGTCTGACGGATGTGACCGACCAGCTCCGCTTCCGCCTCCGCTCGCGAGCCGATGTCGGCGGTCCATGGGGGAAGCGCAGCGTACCAGGCCAGCGTATGGCCACGCACATTCAGGCCGTTACTTCTGGCGAACTGGACGATCGAATCGGCGTCGGAAAAGCTGAATTGTCCTCGCTTGGGCTGCACGGTCGCCCACTTCAGCTCGCTTTCCGGCACGACGACCTGACAGAACTTCGTCACTGCCTGTCGATAGGCAGCATCGTTTCGCAGCGCATCAGCGCGGACCGCCGCACCGAACACCGGATGGGCCCTATTCGGGCAACCTCGCCCGAGCTCGCCGGAGTGCGCTGCGCGAATGCTCGCGTTGCATGATGATGCGACGAGCGTCGTTCCAAGGGTCTGCAGGAAAGCCCGCCTGCTCTGTCGCATCGCGGCCGGCCGGCGCTCAGTCGGACACAAGTTCTCTGTGCAGTCTGGCATATCCCTTCTCCAGTCGTGTGATATCAGGGGCTCAATCGACTCCTTGTACAGCTCGCGCAGGCCGTGAGGTTCCTGGCCGGACGGGACCCTGCGGCTTTGCCGCCGCGCTGGGCTGACAAGTACTGCCAAGGCTATCGGCGCTGGAGCCGAGCGCGGTGCTGACGGAAGCGGCCGCGAGCTCCCACCAAGCCTCGAAGTCGACCGACCGGGCGGTCGGTCCCCGCCGTGCAGCCGCAACTACCGCATCGGCAATTTGCGGCAATGTGGCCTCGCGAGGGATCAGCTGCACGGCACCGTCACGGATCAGCGAGCAATATCCGGGATGATGGGCGACTTCAGCAGCGCATGCCGGGTCACGAACCAGGACCGGGCGACCTGTTTCAACGGAGGTGAGAACGCTCGACCGCCGCGTCGTGAGCCCCTCGGGAAAGAGGTACAAGAACACATCGGCGCATTCGAGGAGCGCGAACAGCTCGGGTGTCCTCTCGACGTAGCCCGTAACGAAGACCGCATCCTCCAGGTCCATTGCTCTGACCCTTTGAAGAAACCGGCTTTCATATCCGTCGATGGAGTTCGTGAAGCCGCCAACGAACAGGACGGACGCGCGGATCTGGTCTCGGCGCAAGTACCGGCAGACTTCTAGCAGGACTGTCGGCTCCTTCCCCCGGTAGATTGATCCAAAACAGCCGATGACGACGTCGTAACCGCTCTTGAATTTTTGGACCTGCTCGACGCGCCGACTGCGCTCCCGCACGGCGGGGCGCAGAACGGGAGGCGCATGCAGCGCAAGCCTGCACTTCGACCTCGCCCATTTCACCACCGGATCCGCCTCGAACCCCGCCTTGACCGTCGGCGAAAGCATGATGATGGTCCGGCACAACGCAACAAACGGCAGATAGGTCGCTCTTCTGAGCGGATGAAGATCGGACCACTCGTGCAGGAGAAGCACGATGCTTCGCCTGGTCGCGGACCCCAGCAGGAGCAGCACGATGGGCAGGAGCACCGTCCGGCTCCAGGCGAGCAGCGGGAATGAAAACACGATGGTGTCCGCGCGCAGAACCCGTCGCGCCGCGGACCCGATCCCAAAAGGTGCGACCGGAACTTCCTCGTATGCCTCGCCCAAGGGCTGCCGGCGAAGCGAGCGGACGAGCTTGCTCGTGTAGTCCCGGACTCCGCAGGGAAGGCCTGTCTCAGGCACGAGAAACAGGCACCTGCCCGCTTCGCCGGCTCGCCGCCAAGAGAATTGGAGCGAGCGCCTGAACCTCCGGACCGGCGATCCCTCTGTCACGCCACCCTCCGTGCTATCGATCCGCCCCTGTACCACACTAATATCGTTTATACCATGTTTTTCGATAATTGACAGTATCTATGGTTTACAATATGTTTCATGTATCGTATATGTATCATTGAACCTTGACCCTGCCGATCCAGCGACACGACGGAGAGGACCATGGGGGCCCTGCCAAGGCACGTGCCGGATGCCGCCATCGCCGGAAACTCGATTCTGGCCTCGGTCCCGGCTCCGGAGCACGCCGGATCCCGGCCACGCAGGCGGCTGAACCGCGACCTGCGCACCGTTGTTGCCGTCATGGTAGCGACGGAATACTTCACGGCCGCCCTGGCGAGCTACCTCGCAAGCCTGATCTACGGCTGGGGCTTCGTCGGAAGCACGCTTCCGGAGACGCAGTACATCGTTTCGGCGATCTGCATCGCGACCCTCCTGATCGCCACTGCCCTCGGATTCCGGCAATTTGTGTCGGTCCAGACCCAACCCCGACACTCGTTCATCATTCACGGCCTGGGCGCGATCGTGCTGGCGTTCTCGCTGTTTCTGTCGATGCTGTTCCTGCTCAAGTTCGGCGAGCACTATTCCAGAGGGACGTTCCTCCTTCAGTTCCTCTCGGTCTGCACGGCCGTGCTCTGGAGCCGCGCTGCATGGCACCGCGCCGTCCGCAACGCAGTCTCCAGAGGGACAATCCAGGCGCAACGCGTGATCCTGGTCGGCGACCCTGCCCAGCGATCATCGTTCGGGCGCGATCTTTCGACCCGCGGCATCAACGTGGTCGCGTCGCTGGATGTGCCGGGTGCCGCGGCACGGGCCGCAGCGGGCAAAGAGCGGCCCATTTCAACCGACATCGACGCCAGCTCAGCCGACATCGACAAGGAAATTCAACTGATCAAGCCGACGTGCCGCTGGCTCCTTCCAGACCATGTCATCCTGCTCACGACGGCCAACAGCCTGCAGATGACCTGCCAGTTCAGCCGATGCCTGTCGGATCTGCCGGTGACAGTGCTGGTCGTGCTCGTGGATTCTCCCGATGTGCTCGCGACATCGCGAGTCGTCGAGTTCGGCCACGCGCTTGCAATCGAAGTCCTGAGGCAGCCTCTGTCGGCCTTCGACCTGTTCCTCAAGCGGTCCTTCGACCTCATCGTTGCGACCACCGGGCTGGTTGTCCTGACGCCCGTCCTGCTCCTGGTCGCGCTCGCCATCAAGCTCGACTCACGCGGCCCGGTGCTGTTCCGCCAGACCCGTCACGGCTTCAACAACACGAGCATCAGGATATTCAAGTTTCGTACCATGACGACGGTCGAGGACGGTTCGCAGTTCCGCCAGGCCGTCAGAGACGACCCCCGGATCACGCGCGTGGGCCGCCTGTTCCGCCGGACCAACATTGACGAGCTTCCGCAGCTTTTGAACGTGCTGCTCGGCCAGATGTCCATTGTGGGCCCTCGTCCGCACGCGACCGCGCACAACAAGATGTTTGAAAATCGCATCGGGTCGTTCGCGCGACGGCACAATGTCAAGCCCGGGCTAACGGGCTGGGCGCAGGTCAATGGCTGTCGCGGCGAGACGGACACGCTGGCCAAGATGCAGCGGCGTGTCGAGCTCGACCTGCAGTACATCGACAACTGGTCGTTCCTTTTTGACTTGCGCATCTGTGTTCTGACGCTGTTTTGCAAGAAAGCGTACGCCAACGCCTTCTGACGGCTTCGATTGCTCGCAAGCGCGTTCGCGACATTGCGCAATAGCAGATGGAGCTCGACCATGGCCGGAAGCGACTGGCGTCATCTGGTGGGCGAAGTTCCGAGAGTGACGGTCGGAGGCCTTCAAGTTGCCGCCCTCACAAGAGCCGAGACTGCGGAGCTGATGATCACCGTCGCGAAGGAACGCGCGCGGGCAGGTCCGCCGCCCCTGTTCACATCGGCCAACGGCGAGGTGCTGTCGCGCTGCTCGTTCACGCGCTCGATACGCTCCCTGTTCGAGCCCGCCGACCTGATCAACGCAGACGGCCAGCCGATGGTCTTCGCATCGCGCGCCCTTGCAAGCCGCGCCCTGCCCGAGAGGGTGGCAACCAGCGATTTGTTTCATGACGTTGCGATTCGGGCCGTGCAGCGCGAGGTCACGTTCGCTGTGATTGGAGGCGTCGAGGACGAGAATTGCCGTGCTGTCGAGAATACCCGGCGCATATACCCTGGGATCTCGATCGTGAGGCGCTCGCATGGATACCTGGATGAGATCGCGCAGCGCGCGTTGGCCGAGGAGCTGTCGAGGCTGAGGCCGGACATCGTCTGGCTCTGCCTGGGGGTCCCCCGCGAACAAGCGTTCTATTGGCGCTGGAGGCACGAGCTTCACGGCGTCGGCATTGTCAAGACGGGCGGCGGGCTAATCAATTTCCTCTCGGGGACCCGGCGACGCGCTCCGAGGCTCGTCCAGAGCATGGGGCTCGAATGGCTGTTTCGCCTTGCGCTGGAGCCGCGGCGGCTGTTCTGGCGGTATGCCCTGACGAATCCGCACTCGCTGATGTTGCTGCTGACGTCGACGAGGTGATCTCTTTCGGAGCCTTCTGCGGCCCGCTGCCCAACAATGAAGCGCTCGCCGCGTCACTCGCCACATCAAACGGCGAGCTATGGCTTAGAGCGCGATGGGATTAAGGTTGAACCGCCATTGCGCTCTAGCTCTTTGTTTGGGCATGATCTTTTCGGGCATGCTTTACCGGATCATGCTCTGATGCGATATCGCGCCAGAAAATGAAGACCGAAGGATGCGCTCAGGAGGAAGAACCAGATTCGATTGCCCCTGTCGAACAGCGCCGACTCGAAGCAGTTGACGTAGATGCCGAACAGCCAGAATCGCAGGAACAGCAGCGACAGCACGCGATTGGTCTCTCCGTTTGCCCTGTTGTGGAAATTGATGAGCGGCATTACGACGATGAGTATGAGTGTGAACGCAAGACCCGGAAGGCCGGTCGTCAAAGCGATATCCATGTAACCGTCGTGGCTGTGAGCCGCGAGATTGGCCCAGAAGTTGGCCATTTCAGCGGAGAAGACGTCGCGTGTCCGCCAGAACGCCATGAACCCGTGACCGGTGATCGGCCGCTCCATCGCGTGATCGATGGCGAACCGCCACACATCGGTTCGCCCGGTGAAGGAGGTATCGGGGAGAACCGCGTTCAGCACGTCGCTGGTCGCGGCGCTATAGCAGGCGATGACGATGACCCACGCCAGCACCAGAAGCGGGCCCAGGCAGACCACCATCTTCACTCCCAGGTGCCTTGCCCGCTCGGCAACGTGCGAGACGACGAGAACAAACGGAAGCAGAATCAATGAGGTCTTGGCCGACGTAAAGAACAGAAAGACGAGGGCAGCAAGAGCAATCACCATCCCCACGGCCGCATTGGCCGTGGCGGCGACGAACAATCCGACGAAGACGAACAGCGCCATCATCGCGCCCGCCTCGTTCTTGTGCGCATACATGCCCCGCCAGGTTCCCGCAAGGGAGGGCTCCGTCAGGTCCTGAACCTGGTGCACCGCAAGTCCGGGGACGGCGACGACGCCGATGTAGCAGACGAGCACGATGGCGCCTACTACGGCTCCCAGCATCCAGGAGAAATGGCGCATCCCTGCGGGAACGAGGAGCCACGTCCAGGCGATCACCACCACGATCATGGTAAAGCCGAAGCGTCTTAGCGAAAGCTCGACATTTTGCGAGAACGCTACCGACAGCAGCAGAGCGGAGATGGCCAGGACGAACGGAAGGGTCAGGGCCGACCGCAGGGCATCGAGAGATCGCGGCGCGACCAGGAGAACGAGAACCGCGGCGACCAAGACGTAGACCACCTGGTTGAGGCTGTCGCCCGATTCCCATGCGGTCGCCATGTCGGAGCTCGCAAGGTCCGGAAACGGGTGCAGAGGCGCCAGCACTGCCCACGTCGCCACAACGAACCCAATCGTCCGCAGCGCGAGCCCCTGGGGAGCCGCTCCCGGCCGGTCGATCGCGGGCTCAGAGCGGATGGACTCAATCGTCATTTGCGTACCTGGCGGCGGTGAGACATGGATCGGCTCAATTCTGCTCGGGGTTGCGGTACTGCTCGGGGACCGCACCGAGCGAAGCAAGCAGGCGGCCGCAGGCGACGAGCAAGGGGTGGATCGCAGCAACCGGTACCGGAGAGGTGACGAGCAGAACCGGGACGCGCAAAGAGGACAGGCAAAGGATCGCCAGGGACTTGCAAGCGATCGCCACGCGACGGCTGGTGTTTTTCGCGCGTTTTCGCTCGACAAGATAATTGATTGCACCGATGCGGAGCCCGCGAGCGGCGAGCCAGGAGAGCCGGGTCCTTCGCAGGGGAACACACTCGAATACGGCGGCGCTCTGATCCCAGTAGAACTGCAGGCCGATCGCGCGGCATCGGGTGAAAAAATCCGTATCGCCGCCGCCCAGATAGTTGAAGCTCAAATCGAACAGCGGCGTCTCCAGCCGTTCGAAAACGGTGCGGCGGATGAGGCAATTTCCGGTGCCGTAAATGATCGGCACCTTGCCGCTCCTGTCGTAGGGTGGATGAAACGACGGATGCTTGGCGAGGTGAGCCTTGCTCGGCAGCTCGAACTGCGGGAATACGGGACCGCCGACAACATCCGCACCGCTCCGGTCGGCAGTCTGGACAAGGCGTGCAAGCCACTCGCCGCTGGCAAACTCGTCATCATCGATCATTGCCAGATAGCGTGCATGAGGAAAGGCGTCCCGCGCCGCCGTGAACGCGCAGTTGATCGCCATGCAGTTGCCACGCCGCGGCTCGAGAACGCAGAAACCGAGCAGCAGACCGCTCTCGATGAACTCCGCCGCCACCGCCGCACCCTCGCGATCCCTGCTGTCATTCTCCACGATGACGCAGCCGAAGCGGAACTGGGCCCGCTGATCGGTGAGCGACCGAAGAGCGCGCCGCAGTGAGGCAGGCCTGCGAAACGTGGGTATGCAGACAACGATCCCCACCTCGAGGGGATCGAGGTCTGCACTGGTGCTCAGGATTCTCCCGCTGATGCCGGACATGCGAGCCGTTCTCGTCATCTCGAAGGGGCTTGCGTCATCCCGACTGGCCCCGCCGCCCGCGGGTGCGCGGCAGCCAAGGCTTCGATCGACCGCTTCGCTTCCGGTCCTCGCGCCGTCCGCCTGCGCGGCCGGCAGGGTCCCGCGGTGACAATTTAACGATAGCATGAGATCATTCGATATCATAGTTCGAAAGATACTATACCGTTTACGCAGAGAACGTGGTATCGTTCAATAATCCCACACTGAGTTACGCCGGTGCTGGTCGTGCAAAGCCATAGGGTCATGGTCCTGGCGGTCGAGAAATGGGAGCTCGGCGCCCGCATGTGCTCGGAGCTCCGGAGGACCGGGTTTACAGTGGCCGCAGCCTGTCCGGCTTTTCACATGATGCGGAGGGCGAGAACCGCCGACGAGACGTTCGCGTTCAGCTGGCTCATGCCGCACCTTACCTTGGCGCGAACCATGAGGCGGTGGCAGCCGGCGCTCGTGATCTGCGTCGACGACGTGGCCGTGCGGATCCTTCAAGCGCTCCATCATCGGCTTGTCCGGTCGCGACTTGAGACGGCAAAGCCGCTGGTCGCCTTGATCGAGCACTCGCTTGGTGATCCCCGATGGTACGGACTGACGGAAAAGAGCGCGATCATGTCGATTGCGCCGGCGCTTGGGATTCGCTGTCCTCGAACCGTGGAGATCGTCGACAGGGCGGCCTTTTCTCGCGAGCTCGCCACGGCGGATTTCCCCATTGTGCTGAAGCTGGATGGCACGACCGGTGGGGCCGGCGTGCGGATCGCCCGCGCAAGGGCGGACGCCTGGACGGCGTACCTGGAGCTGAACGCGATCCGCAGGAAAGCACTGCTGCTGGATCGGCTGCGCTCCGCAGGCTTTCGAAGAGGCGACAGAGCGGCGGCTCCAGAGCCGCGCGTCACGATTCAGCAGCATATTGAAGGCCGGCCAGCAAGTCGCGCCCTCCTGTGCTGGCAGGGCACGGTGATCGCCGGCCTGAGCGTCGAGGCAACCGAGGTGTCATGCGAAGCCGGTCCTGCGACCGTGGTGAGAATGATCGATCACCCGGAGATCGAGGCCGCGGCGCGCAGCCTCACCGCCCGCCTGGGCCTGAGCGGATTTTGCGGGTACGACTTCGTCATTGATCCGAACGGTCGCGCGTTCCTGCTGGAGGTCAATCCGCGCGTCACTCCCACATGCCATCTCAATTGGCGCGTGGATCTGCTCGGCATGTTGTTCTCGCGAGTGACCGGCCTGTCCGGACGTGCCCGGCAAGTCTACCGCCCGGATGAGACAATCGCGCTGTTCCCCCACGAGTGGCTCAGGAACCCTGCAAGCCCGCATCTTGCGTCTGGCCCCCACGACGTTCCGTGGCACGAGCCCGCATTCATCCGGGCATGCCTCGGAATGCGTGGAGCCGGCGAAAACTCCTGGTGGGCGGCGGTCCGCAAAGTGCGGATGCGCTCCAGCGCGAGTGGCGAACGGGAATATCTACCTGCGAGTGACCGCTTAGTTCTTGGTTGAGCGTGATCTTTCGGAAAACCGCTACACTCTTTTCCGGATCAGGCTCGAAGCGATGGGTGCCCAAAGATGGCCAGTGACACCAACGTGGTGATCGTCGGGGCCGGGCCATACGGCCTTTCGCTGGCCGCCAGCCTGCGCGCCAACGGGGTGGAGCATCGGATCTTCGGGGAGCCGATGAAGGCATGGCTGACGCAGATGCCCGAAGGGATGCTCCTCAAATCTGAAGGATTTGCATCAAATCTCTGCGCGCCCGGCAGGGCCTACTCGCTGCGGGAATATTGCGAAGAAAATGGACACGCGTATGAGCATCTCGGGCTGCCCGTCGAGCTCGACGTATTCAGCAGCTACGGACTGGCATTTCAAAGGCGATATGTGCCGGAGCTGGATTGCCGGCCCGTGACGCGGATCGCCATGTTGCCGGCCGGCTTCAGCGTCGAGGTCGCCGGTGGCGAGGCGATGCGGGCGAGAGCCGTCGTCATCGCTGTCGGGCTGACCTGCTCCGAGCACACTCCGGCGGAACTGTTCGGCGTCCCGATCGAGCTGGTGTCTCACAGTTCGGCGCACCGGAATCTCGAGCGCTTTCGCGGGCGCGAGGTGATCGTGATCGGCGGCGGCGCGTCAGCGATCGACCTTGCCGTCCTGCTGCATGAATGCGGCGCATCGGCGCGGCTCGTGTCCCGCCGCGAGGCCGTCGAGGTCCATGACAAGATGCGCCTCCCCCGCCCCTTGTGGCACCGCGCAAAGCGTCCGCTGTCCACGATTGGTCCAGGTTGGAGATCACTGTTCTATGCAAGCCTGCCCCAAATGTTTCATCTGCTGCCGCGAGACTTGCGGACGTCGATCGCGGGAAGCTATCTCGGTCCGGCAGGCGGATGGTTCATGAAGGAGCGCCTTTCTCACGTTCCCCACATCCATGGTTGTCGAATCCTGGACGCCACCAGCCGCAAGGGTGGAATCGAGGTGCACATTCATCGCAATGGCAAGACCGAGCGCCTGGCCGCGGATCACGTGATCGCGGCCACTGGCTTCAAGACCGACGTGCGGCGCATGAGCCTTCTCAGCGCGCCGCTGCAGTCGCGACTTGACACCGCCCATCACGCCCCCGCTCTGTCGCCGCATTTCGAATCGAGGGTTCCCGGACTGTATTTCGTCGGTCCGGCGTCAGCGAACAGCTTCGGGCCGGTGATGCGATTCGTCGCGGGAGCCCAATTCACGGCCCATCGCCTGGCGGCACGACTGAGCGGCGCACGAGCACGCGACCTCGGCAGGAGAAACTCCGGCACCGCTCTATTCCGCCACGCCGCCGGCTCGTTCCCTGGCCGACCGGCCGCTTGCTCCCGGCGAATGAGAGCTCGCATATCGAGGCGCACATGGACACGCAGAACGGTGACACCCTCACGGCCCTTTGCAAGCTCTTGAAGGATCGCTTTGGATCAAAAGCCATTCGGCTCTACGAGGCTGGGGGCGGATCCACAAGCTGGTTGCCGAAGGAGCTGAGCGAACGCGCGACAATCGTTGTTGTCGACATCGATGAGATGCAGATCCGAAACAACACCTATGCTCATCAGAGGATCCTGGGAGATATCCAGTCCACCGTGTTCCCACCCAACAGCTTCGAGCTGATCGTCTGCTACAACGTGATCGAGCATCTCCCAAGGCCCGACGACGCCATCAGGCTCTTCCATGGCGCGCTCGTCCCCGGCGGGGTGCTCCTGATCGGGGCGCCACATCCCCGATCTTTTTCCGGGCTGGTGACAAGGTTTACCCCGCATTGGTTTCACGTGTGGTTCTACCGCGCCATCCTTCACTGTCAGAATGCCGGCGAACCCGGCGCTCCACCCTTCCCTGTCGTATTCCACCGGATTGTAGACCCCGACGAGCTCCGGGCATTTTGCAAAGAGTTAGGCCTGAGGCTGGTCGCCTACAACTCGTACGAAAGCCCGAACTACCGAAAGATCCGGGAAGAATGGCCGCTGCTTGGGGGAATTCTCCATTCCTTCAACGCGATCCTGACCACGCTCGCCCGTGACCACAGGGATCCGAGCCACGGCGACTATCACATTGCTTTCGAGCGGCCTATCGCGCCTGCTGAGTGACCGCGCCGTCTAACCGGTCCACATTTCCGATCAGGTCTCCGGCGGGTCGAGCGCGGTAGAAGGTCAGGAACAGAATGGTCGCCGAAGCCGCATAGGTCGCCGCAAACAACAGGTTGAACATCAGCCCCATGTGACGAAGATCATGCTCGGACAGGAAAATGACCACCGTCAGAGCGGCTTTCATCAGCGTCAGCAGCACGGCGGTGAACGCACGGACCTCCATTTTCCTCCAGGCGAAGAAAAGCTCGGCGTGGTATTCCTGCAGGTTCTTGAGCGGAGGCACCAGCGGCATGAACATGAAGAGGGACGTCGCTTCGGCTACCTGGTGTCCCAGGATCATGGGGTACGCAGTGAGGATGAGGGCAATTGCAGCGAATCCGAGAAGAGAAATCGCCGCCAGACCCGCTTCGATGACGAGCCCCGCACTCCATTTCGATCTCTGCCCCCCGCTTCGCATGATCTCTCTGACGAGGAGGAGCAGGAACCCGCGCACAGGCACGCCGGTCAAGTCCAGGACTCGCATGGAAATTGCATATATCCCCGCGGTGCGGCCATCGACGAGCAATATGGCTATCAGCTTGTCCAATTCCGATTGTGCGTAGAAGATGAAAAACGAGAAGGCGAACAGCAGGCTGTCGCGCAGCCTCCCGATGATCAGCGGAGCGACCCTGCGAAAGCAGACGCGCCTCGAGGGGCTGAACGCCCATATGTAAAAGGCGGTACCGGCGCCGTTCGCGACGAGGTACATCAGTGCCCACTCGTCCAGTGTCGTGAACGTCAGCTTGAAGATAACCGCCGCGACGAGCCGGGTCCCTGACCCGATGACGAGTCCCACGGACGCCTGGGAGAATTTGCCGAGCCCGTTGTTAACCTGAGATACCGCTTCGAGCAGGCGCCACAGCACGATGTCGGATACTGCGATCGCAAGATACGTCGAGAGCGCAACGCGCCCTGCAAACGCCAGCTCATAGAGCAGATAGGCACAAGCGATGCAGAGCGGCGTCGAGACCAGGAACGTCGCGTACATGCCCGCGAGATAGCGGCCGACAAGGATGCTCTTGGTCGCCGCGGTCCGGAAGGCGGCCGACGCAAAGCCAAGCCCCGCAAAACTCCCGATGATGATGCCGGCCGCGGAAATGCCCGCGAACAGCCCGAACTCGTTCAGAGACAGGGTATTTGCCAACAGGACGAAATAAGCACCCTGGATCGTCACTCTCGCGGCGGAGCCGGAAACGATCGTCAGGTATTGGCCCGAGTATTCCCGCACCGAGCTCATCAGCCGATCGCGGCCATCGTGCCGAACTTTGCGTGACATCGATGATATGCGGCGCCTCGTTGCTGATATCATGATCAGTTCCATTCGGCGATGGCGGCAGGACGAGCAGCTCTCGACCGGCCGCTCCGGACTGCGGCGGCGCGTCTGAAAGGCGCCCGACGGGCGTGAGTGGCACCGAGCGGCGCATGCCCCGTTCAGCCCATTGATATTTGTGCCGTGGAGTTGACATCCCTGTTTCGACTACCGTATCGTATCATCCACTAAAATACGATACGAACTATCGTATAACATCATACGACCGCCTATGTCGAGTGGAGCTTCGCGATGGTGCTGGAGATCTTGAGGCGGCTGCTGCCGGTCGTCTCGGCTCATCGCGCGTTCGCGCCGCTGAGCAGGCTCACCTTCGGAAGCATCGGCGCGATCCTGATGTTCCACGAGGTGCAGGAGGACCCGGACGACGAGCTGAGGACCGGCTGCACCCCGGGGTTTCTCGACGGGCTCGTGCGCGGGCTGATCGCGGCCGGGTGGGACATCGTCACACTGGACGAGGCGCTTCGGCGCATCCGCTACCGGACGGGGAGCCGCTTTATCGTCGTTACCTTCGACGACGGCTACCGCGACACGTTCAGCCGCGCCCGCGTTATTCTGGAGCGATATTCGGCACCGCTCACGGTGTATGTTCCGACCGGAGCGATCACGCGAGAGCTCAATGCTTGGTGGCTGGGGCTGCGCTCGATCTTCAGGAATCATGACGTCGTGCGCATCGATGCGATGGAGCGCACGTTTGTGTGTTCTAGCCTTCCGGCGAAGGTGAAGGCGCTTCGGCAGACCTGCGCTTGGATTGCCCAGGACTTCTCGGTCCTGCCAATGCTCTGCGAAACTTTTCAAGTCTATCGCGTCAGCATGGACGATCTTGTTGAGCGCTACTGTCTCGACAGCAACACGCTGAAGCGGCTCGCACGAAACCCGCTTGTCACGATCGGCGGCCACACCTCCTCGCACCGCCCGCTCTCGCTTTTGGATGAGGAGCAGATGCTTCGGGAAATCGCGGACAATCGTGCCTTTCTTGAGGGCATGCTCGACACCAAGGTCGAGCACTTGTCCTATCCCTATGGCACGGTTCGGGCATGCGGCGAGAGGGAATTCGCAGCGAGCTTGAGGCTCGGCTTCCTGTCAGCGGTGACGGCCGAGAAACATCATCTGGATCGACGGCACGTCCGGCTCCATCGGTTGCCGCGTGTCGACGTCACGGGCGGCTACTGGGAAGACATCTGCACCGAGATGAATCCTGGTGCCCGCACGGAACCGTCGGCTGTGCCGAGGCGCAGCCCGACGGATGCGAAGCGGCCCGCAGCCACATCGGTGCATCTGTGATCGAGACGAGCGGCGAGAACGGCGGAGGTTGAGGCATGGGCGAGCAAGGTCTCATCCGCGGCTGGCACGACAAATATCGCAGCCTGTGGGGACATCAGCCGATTCGATTCGGGCATCAGCTGCACAAGCTGGATCTCTTCGGTGCCGACGGCCTGGCAAGCCTCATCGAGAGCTATCCCCGCCGGCACTTCAGTATCATTCAAACGAGTGACAACACGCAACGCAGGCTCTGGCGAGAAGGCGAGCTCGGAGGGCTCTCGGGCCGCGAGGTGATCGAGGCCATAGGACGAGGCCGCCTCTGGCTCAACATGCGGCGGCTCAACGAGGTTGATGGACGATATGCGCGGCTTCTTGAGCAGCTGCTCGACGAGATGCGGCAGCTCGCTCCTGACTTCGTCACGTTGCGACGCGGCTGCGGCCTTCTGATATCCTCACCCCGGTCGCAGGTCCATTACCATGCCGACCTTCCCGGACAGGCCCTGCTGCAGATCGCGGGCCGCAAGCGCCTCTACCTCTATCCGGCGGAAGAGCCTTTCATCTCGTGCGAGCTCTTGGAGAGGATCGCGGTCTTCGACCTCGAGATCGACATTCCCTACCACAGCTGGTTCGACGAGTATGCCCTGACTTACGATCTCGAGCCGGGCCAGATGGTGTACTGGCCGACCAATGCTCCGCATCGCGTGGAGAACCAGGACTGCCTGAACATCTCCTTGACGATTGACTTCCTCACCGAGCCCATCCGGCGCGCGCAAATTGTCACGCTCGCCAACGGGCTCCTTCGCCATCGCTTCGGCTGGCGGCCGCGCAGTCGAAGCATTCAAGGGCCATCGTATTGGGCAAAGGCCGTCCTTCAGAAGGCCTTGTGCAACGGCTCTTGGATACGACAGGCGCGGCTTGCTCGCAGGGCAGTCGAGTTCCGGCTCGACCGCGCCGCCCCAGGCGCGGTGGTCGATCTGATCACGTGATCGCCCGGCCGTGCCAGACGGTGAACATTCGAGGACGGTTGCGGTGACTTCCTATCAGGACGATCGGTTCCTGGTTCTCGTCGACAATCACGCGACAGGAATGGCGTCCCGCTGGGATGCCCTTGCGGACGGAGCCGCAATGACGCCGTTCCAGGCCGGCCGCTGGCTCGAAAGCTGGTACGGCACGGTGGGGCGATGCGGGGGAGAGCCGATCCTCTTGACGGTACGTGACCGGCGGACCCAGCGCCTTGTC
>Ga0137377_10000825_pt1 | contig 20172 bp, 22 predicted proteins | sample SagtaG_22_FD_104815 | JGI IMG/M metagenome (GOLD analysis project Ga0137377, IMG submission 104815) | Vadose zone soil microbial communities from Sagehorn Ranch, Mendocino, California, USA - Sage2_L_40_16 metaG | ecosystem: Environmental > Terrestrial > Soil > Vadose zone | place: USA... | reverse complement strand
CGGTCCGACAGGCTGCCGAAGGTCAGCAGGAGGGCCGCGAAGACGAGGTTGTACGCGTCGACGACCCACTGCAGCTCGGTGGTGGTCGCGTGCAGTTCCCTGACCAGGGTCGGCAGGGCGACGTTGACCAGCGTGGTGTCGAGGTTGATGGCGAACGCCGCGAGCAGCAGCGCGGCGAGGATCACTGGCTTAGTGCGCATAGTTGAGATACTGAAGTCACTGCTTTAAAAAGTCAAGTCATAACTGTTGGATCTCAACTTCCGATGCGATACGCTCGGGTCATGCGGAGTTACGGTCAGTACTGCTCGGTGGCGAAGGCGCTCGATGTCGTCGGCGACCGGTGGACTCTGCTCATCGTCCGCGAGCTGATCCTGCAGGGTCCCTGCCGCTACACCGACCTGCGGGCCGCGCTGCCTGGCATCGCCACCAACATGCTGGCCGAGCGCCTTCGCGAGCTCGAAGCGGCCGGGCTGGTCCGGCGGGAGGAGGCGGCGCCGCCGGTCGCGACGACGCTGTTCCAGCTGACCGACGCCGGGACCGAACTCGAGCCGGTACTCAACGCGCTGGGCGCCTGGGGCATCAGGTACATGGCGCAGCCGGCCGACAACGACGAGTTTCGCAGCCACTGGTTCTCGTTCCCGGCGTCGCTGTTCCTGCACGACCGCGAGCCTGACGGCCCGCCGGTCGCGATCGAGCTGCGAACGACGGGCCGTGCCGCGGTCATCGAGGTATCCGGCGGCACCGTGCGCACCAGCCTGGGCACGACGCACGTCCCCGACCTGGTGCTGAGTGGCTCACCGCAGCTCATACTCGGGCTGCTGTCCGCGCACCTCAGCCTGGACGCGGCCCGCGCCGCTGGCCTGGAGGTTGACGGGGACGCCGGTATTCTCGCGCGGCTAACGGATCCGGTAGAAGGCCGTGGGCTTCCAGCCGTGCCCGTAGTGGACGAGGCTCACCCTGGTGCCTGAGTCGTGGGCACCGAACGTGTAGCCCCACCTGCGGAAGAGCTCCACGTGGCCGGTTCCGTAGAAGGCCAGGTCACCCATCCGCGGGTGCCTCACCCTGATCAGCTTTCGGCTGGCCAGCATCCCGTACGTCGTCCTCGGCAGGCTGATCCCGGCGTGCCGGTAGGCCTCCATGACCAGGCCCGAGCAATCGAACCCCGGACCTGTACCGCCGTAGACGTACGGATGACCCTTCTGCCTGGCCGCCCAGCGATAGGCGCGCAGCCGCCGTGGCAGCCGGCGCCGGTGCCTGGTCGACGCCTGGCTGGCAGTGTCGATCTGCCTGGTAAAACCTGCCTGGTGAGTGCTCGCGGCCGGTGCCGCGTGGGCGGCAGGAGCCTGAAATGCGAAAGCCGCGGCGACCCCGACGGGGACTGCCGCGACCGCGGTCACGCTGCGAGCTCTGCTGAGCGGCCGAACCATTCACGTCCGATCACGCGAAGTTCGCGCAGGACCAGCGGGGACAGGCGCGTAACGGCGCGCCTGACGCGGCTGACCTGCGCCTGACAACGCCCCACGCTAGCGGCGCGGGGCAGGTATTGCCTGGCAAAACACCAAACAGGTACCCGACGCGCCGGCCGGCGACGCGGGAAACCGGCAGACCTTTGCCTGCCACTGACCATTGACCTGCGCGCTAGACCGGCTTAGGACATGCCCAGCTGCGGGATGAACGCCGCCAGCGCCGCGGTAATCAGCGGCACGAACACGCTCAGCGCGGTCAGCGGGTTGCGCAGCAGCGGAACGTCCAGGTGCAGCAGCTTCTCCAGCCGGGCCCGGCCCGACATCCAGTCCTCGGTCGGCTCCAGCGTGACCCGGATAGGTCCGCTCGACCATCGCGAACGCGCACGACCGCCACGCGGCGACCAGCGGGATCGTGATCACCGACAAGACGATGGCGAAGAACGCGCCGTAGAACAGCACGCTGGCTGGCGGGAATTCCGCGCCCCGCCCGGGGTGAGCCTGCAGGAAGCTGGCGCGCAGGGCCCCTGAGTTCACGATGGCGGCGACCACGGCGATGGCGAACGCGGTCCAGCGGACCCCGGTCAGAGGGCACGCAGGCCCTCGAGCACGCTCTTCAGCACGTTCTCGTCGACGGGGCTGCCCTTCGTCGGCTTGACGATGCTGACCAGCCCCTGCCGGTTCAGGTCACTGAGCAGCACCTGCACCACGCCGAGCGGCAGCCCCGTTTCTGAGGCCAGATCCGCGACGGCGATGGGTGCGGCGCATACCTCAAGCAGCAGCCGGTGCTCGGGCGCCAGCCACTGCAGGTGCGCCTCGCGCAGGTTCTCCGCCATCACCATATCGACGACATCGAGCACCGGGCCCGCAGGCCTCGCCCGGCCCCTGGTCAGCGCGTAGAGCCTGACGACCGGGCCCGCCTCCTGGTCGAACCATCTCTCGCCGCGGGGACTCATGATCCCTGCTCAGGAGTCATCCGGCTGGGCGGCCTGATTCCGCCCGCCTAGCCAGCCTTGCTGCAGCGATACGACGAGGGCGCCGATCTCCTCGGGGGTGCTGGCCGCCGCCGGCTCGGCCGCTGCCGGCTCGGCCGCCGCGACCTCCGGGTCGTAGCGCACCCGCCTGGGCAGCCCGAGGGTGTCCTCATCAGGGATGAGCGGGTCGGTCGCGAGCCTGGCAGGCGACGGAACGGTGGCCGGCTGCCAGCCGCCTGCCGGCAGTCCGAGCGGGTCCGGGTAGGCGCTGATCAGGTTGGTGTCGGTCGTGCCGGGTGTCACCGTGATCGCGTGGGGCAGCAGCACGATCGCGGCGACGCCGCCGTATGGTGACATCCGGAGCGTGATCTTGATGTTGTGCCGCGCAGCGAGCCTGGCGAGGACGAAGAAGCCGAGCTTGTCGCTGTCGGCCAGGTCGAACTCTGGCGGGTTCGCGAATCGTTCGTTCGCGAGCGTCATGTCCCGCTCGCTCATGCCGAGGCCGCCGTCCTCGACCTCGACCACGATGCCGTGCGCCACGCGCTCCGCCCGCACGGTGACCTCGGTGTTGGCTGGCGAGTTGGTCGTCGCGTTCTCGATCAGCTCGGCCAGCAGGTGGATCAGGTCGGCGACCGCCGTGCCGATCACCGCGTCGGTGCGCCTGGTGAGCAGGCCGACCCTGGTGTAGTCCTCCACCTCGGCGATGGCGGCGCGCAGCACGTCGACCACCGGAACCGGCTCCCGCCAGCCGCGGCCAGGCGCTTCGCCGGAGAGGATGATCAGGCCCTCGGCGTGCCGCCGCATGCGGGTGGTGAGGTGGTCGAGCTGGAACAGTTCCTCGAGCGTTCCCGGGTCCGTCGACTTGCGCTCCATCCTGTCGAGCAGCGCGAGCTGCCTGTGCAGCAGCGACTGGCTGCGCCAGGCCAGGTTGCGGAAGACCTGGCTGACGCCGCGGCGCAGCCTGGCCTGTCCGGCGGCGGCCTCGACCGCCGTGCTCTGCACGGCCGTGAAGGCCTCGGCGACCCTGGCGATCTCCGCGATCCGGCCCGCCGCTGGCGGCGTGGCTGACGTGTCGACGTCCTGGCCATGGCTGAGCTGATCGACCACGTGCGGCAGCCGTTGCGTCGCCAGATCCTCCGCGGACCGCTGCAGCCCGGTTAGCTCCCTGGTGATCCGGCGGCCGAACCTGACCATCAGGAAGACGGACAGCACGACGGCGATCAGTCCGAGGCCGCCGGCCAGCAGCACCTCGAGCAGCAGCCTGTCCCCGATCTGGGTGCCCCTGCTGGCCAGGATGACCCGGTCCTGCTCCTCGGCCTTCTGGAACCCGCCGAGCAACGAGAACGCGGTCGTACTCCATTGCGCCTGGGTCACCGGGATCGGGCGGCCGCTGCCGATGCTGCTCACGATCCGGTTCTCCATCGCGGAGAACTGGCGGTAAGCCGGCGAGGTGTAGACGCTGTGATAACCGGCCGCCAGGGACGGGCTGAGCTGCTTGAGCGCGTCCCCGATCAGCAGCCGCTGCTCGGCGACGGTCTTCGCGAACAGCAGGCGCTCGCCCTTGGTCATATGACCGCGGCCGGCGATCGCGCCGTTGACCAGCGTCACCTCCCTGTCGGCCATCTCGAGGCCGCGCCCGGCCATCAGGCTGGCTGAGGCTTGCTGATACAGCGAGGAGTCGTTGACGACGATCAGCTTGCTGTAGACGCCGAACTGAGCGTCGATGATCTTGTTATACGCCTCGAAGGCCGCGAGCGGGGTGAGCTGGCGAGCGTCGGCCTCGGCCCGGATCGGGCCGAGCTTGCCGAGTGCGGCGCTGAAGTCAGACAGCGCGTGCTTGGCCTGCGGCAGCATCATGCTGCCGCCTCCGCGTACGCCGTGCTGGAACGCGGCCACGGCGGCGTCGGTCATCTGGCGCTGCTTATTCAGGGCCGTCGCGGGCTCCCGGCGATTGCCGCTCAGCCAGACAAAGACCGCCGAACGTTCCTGAGCGAGCTGCAAGCCGAGCAGCTGGGCCGCGCCGCCGTAGCGCTGGTTCTCTGTGGTGAAGTCGTGCTCGCGCAGCGCGTTCAGCAGCGTGACGCTGGCCGCGAAGCCCCACAGCGCGAGCAGCGAGACGAGCGGCACGATGAACAGCGGGGCGAGCATCGCCCTGATCGACCGCAGCCGGGCCGGGGTGGCCATAACGCTGCCGACCCGGCCGGGCCGACGCTGAGTATCCGCATGGCTCTCACCCCGCATCCCTGGCTGATGTCCCGTAGACGAGCGGCTCTTCGACGTGCAGCACCCCGCCGCGCAGCTGGTTCAATTGCCTGCTCACTAGCGGTGCCTGCTCACTAGCGGTCTCTGTCCGCTCGCACTCCGGGCGATGACGATGTAATGGGTGAGTTTATTGACAGAACAACGCCAGAAAGATTAACACCGGACCGATCGGTCTGTAGTGGTCTATCCGAAGGACGCCACTTCCGGGATCGGCGCTCGTCAGCCGGCGAGCTCCGGAATCACCTTGCTGGCGAAGAGCTCGATGCTGCTCCGGTCGTAGGCCGCGTCGAGGAAGTGGACGATCGTGTAGGCCAGCCCCAGGTCGGCGAGCTTGGCCAGGTGCTCGGTGATCATCTCAGGAGTGCCGGTCAGCGGCCCTGACGACAGCATCGCGACCTGCCGTTCCAGCGCGTCAGCGGGGATCAGGGGCCGGTAGTGCGCGCGCGCCCACGCAAGCTTGTCGGCCAGGTCCTTGTCGGTCTCGCCGATGATGACGTTGAAGTTGGCCGACCTGACGATCGCGTCGAAGTCGGTACCAACCTCCTTGCAGTGCCGGGCGAGGATCTCGGACTTGCGCGTGAACACCTCAGGTGTCGCGTCGAAGTTCGTGTACTGCCCGTACTTGGCGGCGATCCGCAGCGTCTTGCGCTCGCCGCCGCCGGCGATCCACAGCGGGATGCCGCCGTCCTGGAGCGGCACGGGACGGCCGATCACGCCGTCGACCTGGTAGTGCTTGCCGGCGAGCGTCGCCTCGCCTGTCGTCCAGAGCTGCTTCATGATCTGCACGCCCTCGTCGAGCATGCCGAGCCGGTCGCCGGCCCCGGGAAAACCGTAGCCGTACGCCAGCCATTCGTGCTCGTACCAGCCGCCGCCGATGCCCATCTCGACCCGTCCGCCCGAGATCAGGTCGATGGTGGCCGCGACCTTCGCGAGGTAGGCGGGGTTGCGGTAGCCCATGCACGTGCACATCTGGCCGAGCCGCACGCGAGCGGTCGAGGCGGCGAACGCCGACATCAGCGTCCACGCCTCGTGCGTTGCCTCCTGGGTAGGCACAGGAACGGTATGGAAATGGTCGAAGACCCAGATTGACTCGAAGGGCAGGGTGTCGGCGGCCTTGGCCAGGTCACGCATGGTGGCCCATTGGTCCGCGGGGGCGATGCCGGCGAGATCCAGTCGCCAGCCTTGCGGTACGAACATCCCGAATCGCATGGGACCATCCTATTAGGGGCAGCCGCGGCCCCCCTTCGCGCCCCGGCCCTCGATTTCCATGCGCAACGGACCGCACCGGCCGCCGTTGAGCGGAGGGTAGTCGACCGCGCAGGCGGTGAGGACGATGATCACGTTGCGCTCGGCGACGAAGGAGATCGCGTCGCCAGGCCGCGACGCGGCCACGCCGATCGCCAGCCTCCCGTCTGCCAGCGGGCCCGAGTCCTGGAAGAGGTTCACCGGGTCAGGAACGACGGGCAGCGACACCACGCCGGACGCAGCGAGGAAGTTGTCGCGGCAGTTCGGGTGGCCAAACACCCCGCGGCTTTCGTACAGGTCCTGGTCGCAGGGCGGGAACAGCATGTCGTGCGTGCCAGGCGAGGTATCGGCGCGCAGCGCCAGGATCGGCTCGCCGCGCTGGTCGCGGAAGTGCTCGCCGATGGCGGGGAACAGCCGCTCGCACCGGTCTCGCGTGTGGCTGACCGACAGCCACCGGTGGTGATCGTCGGCGTCGATCGCCCACATGTCGCCGACCTGGTGGCCAGCCACGTCAACGACCCTGACGACCGCGCCGCGCGGCACGCTTACCGCGCGGCCTGATTGCGGCGGAACGGTGATGGCCCTGCTGGCATCGTCCATGGCTGTACTGTCGCCTGCGGGGAGCGGACCGCGTCAAGCGGGTGGCGGGAGCGGCTAGGCAGGCGCCGAGCACGCTCGGCGCGCGAGTGCGGGTGCGTCCGGTTGCAGCTGACGGATTTTCGTCGCGGCCGGCACTGGCAGGTAACCGCGCGCGATGGCGGCGATCCGGTCGCTCGCGGTGCCGTCGCCGTAGGGGCACGGCGTGGTAGCAAGCCGGGCGGCCAGCCCCGTATCGGCGATCATGGCGCGGCCGACGTCGCCGATGTCGGGGCCGGGCCCGATGAGCTGGGCGAAGCCCGCCGCGATCGACTCAGGGCGCTCGGTCGAGTTCCTGATCACGAGCAGCGGCCGCTTGAGGACCGTGCACTCTTCCTGGACGCCGCCCGAGTCGGACACGATCAGCCGGGCGAGGCTCGCGAGGCCGAGGAACGTGTGGTGATCGGCGGGCGGGCGCGCCAGGAGCCGGCCGAGCTCGGCCATTAGCCCATGCCGCTGCGCGGCCAGTCGCATCCTGGGGTGCGCGGGCAGCAGCACCGGCAGGCCGAGCCCGGCGAGCTGGTCGAGGATGATCTTGAGCCGGGCCGGCTCGTCGGTGTTCTCCGGCCGGTGGATGGTCGCCAGCACGTAGCCGCCCGGGATGACGCCCGCCGCCAGCGCGATCGCGGCCGCGTCGTCCGGCGCCGGCACCATCGCCATGGTCGCCTCGACGATAGTGTTGCCGGTGAGCTCGATCTTGTCCTCGGGGACGCCCTCGGCCCGTAGCTGCTCGACGGCGAGCGGCGTGGGCGCGCAGTGCACGTCAGCGAGCACCCCGGCCAGGCAACGGTTGACCTCTTCGGGCATGGCCCGGTCATAGGAGCGCAGCCCGGCCTCGACATGGATGACCGGGATGCCGGTGTAGCTGGCCGCCTGCGCGCCGGCCGACGCGGTGTTCGTGTCGCCCTGCACGATCACGGCCGCGGGACGAGCCTCGCGGAATGCCTTGCCGAGCTGCTCGATCATCCGGCCGACCTGGACGTGCCGCGGCGCGCCGCAGATGCCGGACAACGTCCTGGCGACGGAGACGCCGGCCTCGAAGAAGAGCGCGCCGGCGAGCTCGGCGTCCTCGTGCTGACCGGTGTGCACGACCCACCCGGCCGGCCCGAGCGCCCGGCAGATGTGCCGGAGCTTGATGATCTCCGGCCTGGTGCCGGTGACGATCGCGACCCGGCCGCGGGTCATCGCGAACCGACCGCGATGCGCGGCGGTGCCGCTGGCGCGGCCGCGGGCAGCAGCGGCGTGCGCTCCTCGATCCGCCTGGTCTTCTGCCAGCCGTGCGAGCCGGTGAGCCGGCGGAACAGCGCGATCCAGCAGGCCACGTACGCGATGTAGTTCCCGGCCAGCAGCATGTCGCCCAGCAGCAGCGACCGGAAGAACTTGCCCTTGCACTGCCTGTAGTACATGTAGCCGGCGCTCCACAGCGGCATGAACGACATCACGTACCAGGCGCCGATGCTGGCGATCTGCTGGGTCAGGTCCGAACCGATCGGCGGGCCAGGGGCCCAGCCCATCGCCCAGCCGATCATCATGATCACGTTGTAGTTGAAGAACAGCAACCAGGGCAGGACCATGACCCAGGGAATCATCAGGTACAGGGTGATCTCGATCATCGCCAGGTGCGAGACCTGGCGCGAGGTCCAGAGCCTGCCGAGCCACTCGGATGCCTCCATGTGGCCCTGATACCAGCGGGTCCGCTGCCGGACCAGCGCCCGCAGCCCGGGAACGCCCTGCTGGCTCACGTGCGCACGCGGGGTCGAGATCAGCCTCCAGCCAGCGACCGACAGCGCCAGGCCCAGATCCAGGTCCTCGGTCAGCCGCCGGCGCCACGGGTTCCGGCCGAGCTCGACCATGGCGGACAGCCTGCTGAACTGCCCGTTGCCGCCGAGGCTCACGGTGCCGGTCGCGTTCCTGCCGATCTGCCCGATCGCGGCGACGCCCCAGAACTCCAGGTCCTGCAGCGTGGTCAAGAGGGAGTTGGTGTTCCTGATCTTGACGGGGAGCTGCACGCCGCCGACCCGGCCGTCGCTGAAGAGCGGCAGCACCTCGTCCAGCGCCCGCGGTGACAGCTCGCCGTCCGCGTCCATCACGCAGACGATGATGCGGGAGGCCGCGATCTGGCGGACGGCGGCGTCGTGCAGGATCGCCGCGAACCCGGTGTTCAGCGCCGGTCCCTTGCCGAGCCTGGCCTCGGGCAGGTCGCGGCGGACGACGGTGACCCGGTCCGCGCTGACGGCCGCCGCGACCGCGCCGGTGGCGTCATCGCTGCCGTCGTCGACCACGACGACCCTCGCCCGGCGGTCGGTCAGCAGCGCCTGCACCGTGCGGGCGATGACCTGTTCCTCGTTCAGGCACGGGACGAGGAAGTAGGTCACGAAGTCGTCAGGAGGCACGACGATGCTGGCCCGCGGCGGTTGCGACTCCGCCGTCAGCAGCAGCAGCTTCAGCCGCGACCAGAGCCGGACGGGGCGCTCACGCAGCGCGAGCCTGAGCCTGACGCTGCCGGTGGGCATTGCCTCGGCGTCCGTGGTGCTGAACGAGCAGGTGGCCGGGCCTACACCGGGGTCGGTGACCGTGAACGCCATGCATATCTCGTTCACCACGATCGGGCTGGTGACTGAGGACATCTACATCGCGTCCTCGACCTGCGGCCCGTTCAGCTCGCCGGTGCCGCTCGCCAGCGGCAAGGGCCTGGCCATCGGGCTCGGCGCGTTCGGTGCGCTGGCCGTCGGAGTCGGCACCACCAGGGTGCATCGCCGCCGGCGGCTGATGAGCGCGTAGACCGACGTAGTGGCGGGCCGCCAAGGCTGGCCGGCCCGGCCACTACCGTCCCGGAGGACGCCACGTGCGCAAGCTGAACCTGTTCGCCGCTGCCTGTCTCGTGACGGGGGCGGCTCTCGTGTTGTACACCGCCTACCGGATTCTGGATCCGGGGGCTGGCCGGATCCAGCGTCAGCTGACCGTGAAGCTGCACACGCACTGGAACGAGCGGCCGCGCCAGCTCACCGTCAGGCTCGGCCAGCCGTTTGCGATCATGCGGATTCCGAGGCTCGGGGCGCGCTGGAGATTCGCGATCGTCGAGGGTACGGCGCTCAGGCAGCTAGCCGAGGGCCCCGGTCATGTTCAGGGAACGGCGCTGCCCGGAGTGCCGGGCAACTTCGCCGTCGCGGCGCACGACATCACGGCGGGCAACCCGTTCCTGCACCTGGGCAGCTTGCGCCGCGGCGACTCGGTCATCGTCCAGACGGCCTACGCCAGGTACCGCTACGCGGTCAGGACAGAGCACGTCGTGCGCTACACCGATACGCCGGTCCTGGATCCCGTGCCCGGCCACCCTTATGCGCGGCCGACGACGCCTTTCATCACGCTGATCACCTGCACGCCGGTCACGCTGGCCTTCACGCCGTGGCGGATCGTCGTCACCGGCACGCTCGTGCAGATCACGCCCAGGCAGGGCTACGGGCAGAGTGCGCCTGCGCGGTCAGCCAGGGCGCGGTCAGCAACGGCCGGGTCAGCAACGACCCCTGGGCAGGCCGGCCACTAGGTAGCCCTGCCCGCCAGGAAGGCGCGGCCGGAGCATATGCCTGATCATTGCGCATCCGCCGGATACTCGCCGCCAGCTAGCTATCACGTTTTGTGAACCCGTTGCCTTATTGGCTTCGTTTCTTTCTGCCGAGCGCACGTCGACGCGCCGGAATTCGCGGTTCGTTGGACATACGGTGCACTACCAGGAGAGACTAGGGCGAACAGCGGAGATGGCCGGTCCCGAACTTGCGGGATCAATCCGCTGCCCTTTGGGCGGTTATGGCGCCTGGCAGCAGAGGGAAAGGCGAACTCTTATGGCTCAGAAGACAGTTGTGACGGTGCTGTGCGACCTACCCCATGATGCAGAGGTCGAAGGAACAGAGTCGATCTCATTTGCCGTGGACGGAAACGCGTATCAGATTGACCTGTGCCCGCCGCACAGCGAGGAATTCGGCAAGAAGGTCGGCGCGTTCGCCCCTCACGCCAGGCGGGTTCTGTCCGGCAGCCGTCGGCGCAGAGCCAGGGGGGTGCCAGGCCGTCAGCGCGGAGCGGACATCAGGGAATGGGCCCGTACCCGCGGCCACCCGATTGGTGATCGCGGCCGCATCCCAGACAGCGTCATAGCCGCCTACGAAGCCGCGCACTAACAGCCGCGGCCAGTCAGTTGTGGCAAGATGGCGCCCCGTGAGCCTCGAGGGCACCCAGCCACCACGACCGCCGGCGCGGCTGCCAGGTGACGACGCGCGCGACGTCATCGCCCTGGTAGAGGCCGTTGACCGGGAGGACTGCGACGGCATGGCGGCGATCCTGCGCGGCGCCGATCACCTCGGCCTGCCTGTCGGGCTCGCGGTGCTCTGCGCTCACCTGCTCCGCGAGATCCACGGCGACGACATCCACGGCTGGCTGGCCTCGCACCGGCAGGCCGCGCTCGCCATGGACGAGGCCTGACGGTTGCCTGCCTCAACGGGAGCGGCTGGTGCTCTCCGGACTCGCCGCGGCGGCCGCGGCCATCCGCTCCACGATGCTGATCAGGTCGCCCGCCGCGCCAGGGCCGAACCTGCGAGCCAGCGTGTTGCGCGCCTCGGGGCTCAGTGCTGCCCGGCCGCGGCGGGTAGCAGCCGGGCGCTGGCCGCGCTCGAAGGCGCCGCTGTAGCGCGCCGGGAACTGCACGTCTGTCTCCCGCGGCGAGCTGACTGCGGTGTCCGGGACGTCGGAGCGGTGTCGCTGCGTCATCTCGGTGATGACAGCGGTCAGGGCGGCCCATCCGTATAGCACGATGGGATAAGACCACGGGAGATGCGACGGAGGCGGCCGCGGTCAGGATCTCCCCGCTAAACGGGGAGAAGTGTTTGTCGGCGCAGCCTTCGCCTACGGCGCGACAGCGTTGCTGACCTGGAGCCTCGGTGGCGACCAGGTCAGGGTCCTCCGACAAGATGAGCATGAACTGCATCGACGACTCCTTTAACGGCGCTGATCACTGAGTTCGTCGGGCCGTGGTGTCACATCGGGCGTTGCGCCGTTCGTGGAGTAGTCGTGAGGGCGCCACCAGGTGCCCGTTCCCGGCAAGCGGAGGCGTGGGATGAAGTACCTGATTCTCGGACTGATCACCGAGTCTGGCCAGCAGCTGCCTGGCCCTGACCTTGAGGCGTGGATGCAGGAGATCGGCGCCTGGTACGAGAAGTGGGGCAGCTCGGGCAAGCTGGCCGACCCAGGATTCCAGCTCGACTCGGTCGGCAAGGTCAAGACGATCAGGACCGGCGGCGTGTTCGACGGCCCGTTCATAGAATCCAAGGAGGTGCTCGGCGGCTACTCGCTGCTCGAGACCGACACCATCGACGAGGCGGTCGAGATCGCCGGCACCTGGCCGGGCGTCGAGCGAGGCCTGATCATCATGGAGGTCTGGCCGGTGATGGCCCAGTAGGCCGCTACAGGGACAAGCGGCGGGTGAGCAGCTCGCGTTCGGCCGGGTTGGCGGCCAGCGCGAGCGCTCGCTCATTGGCCGCCCTGGCGTCGTCGTGGCGACCAAGCTCGGTCAGCAGTTCCGCCCGCACGGCGTGAAACAGCCGGTATCCGTCCAGGTCACCGGCGAGCGGCTCGACCTCGGCGAGCGCTGCCACCGGGCCGACGGCGAACTTGGTCGCGACCGCGCGGTTGAGCCGCACAATCGGTGACGGGGCGATGAGGTCCAGCCTGTCGTAGAACCGCCTGATCTGACGCCAGTCCGTGTCGGCGTAGCTGGCGGCCTGCGCGTGCACCAGGGCGATCGCGGCCTGGATCTGATACGGGCCAGGGCGATGGAGCGCGATCGCACGGCTGAGCAGCTGCGCCGCCTCGCCAGCCAGCGCCCGGTCCCAGCGTGCGCGGTCCTGGTCTTGCAGCCGGACCAGCCGTCCCCAGCCGTCGAACCTCGTCGTCGCCCGCGACTCGTGCAGCAGCAACAGCGCAAGCAGCCCGAGCACCTCAGGCTCGCGCGGCATCAGCCGGTGCAGCAGCCGGGTCAGCGCGACAGCCTGCGCCGCCAGGTCCCGGCGGGCCGGCGTACGGCCGGCGCTGGCCAGGTAGCCCTCGTTGAAGACGAGGTAGATCACGGCGAGGGCCTCGTCGCGACGGTCGCCGAGGTCCTCGGGGTCAGGAACGCCGACATCCGCGCCAGTATCGCGGAGCGCCTTGCGGGCGCGGGCCAGCCGCTGGGCCATCGCCTGCTCGCTGACCAGGAAGGCCGCCGCGATCTCGGGCGTCGTCAGGCCGCACACAACGCGCAGCGTCAGCGCGATCTGCGACTCGCGCGGCAGCGACGGATGGCAGCACGCGAAGACGAGGCCGAGCAGGTCGTCTTCGTCGTCGGTGCCAGGGGAGCGGGACTCGGTGACGGCCAGCAGTGCGAGCTTGTCCTGCCCGGCCCGGTCTCGCCTGAGCCTGTCGATCGCTTTGCGCCGCGCCGTGGTGGCGAGCCAGCCGCCGGGATTCGGCGGCACGCCGTCGGTGCGCCAGTGCTCGAGCGCCTCGATGAACGCGTCCTGCACCAGCTCCTCGGCCAGGCCGACGTCGCCAAGGCGCGCCGCGAGCGAGGCCCTGATCCGCGTCGCTTCCTGGCGGTAGAGCCGTTCGAGTTCGCCGGCGCCCGCGTCCCGGCCGCGGGCCGATCCCGGCGGGCCGGCGGTCACGGGCCGCGCCGCTGACCGCGGACGTTGCCGGCAGCGTCCGCGACAGCGCCGACCCTGATCTGCTCGATGACCTCCCGCAGCGCCGGACCATCTGGTGCCGCATCCGCGCGCCGGAGCAGCGCAGCGCCGAGCTGGTCGGTGAGCGTGCTCGCGGCGGCCTGGATCAGGAGCACGCGGCCGCGCTGCAGCAGCGGAGCGAGGTCGGCGGGCTCGCGGCCCGCCGCCAGCAGCGGGAGAATGAGCCGCTCAGCGATGACGTCGGCGAGCGCAGATCCCAGCGAGGAGACCCCGCGCAGCAGCACCGCGGCCAGTTCGAGCATGTCGCCGTCGGGAACGCCGCGGTCGGCACCGTCAGCGACGAGAGCGAGCAGGGCCGGGCTGCGGACGAGGAACCCGTCCCCGGTCGGCTGGATCAGCCCGGCAGCGCACGCGCCGTCGAGCCGCGGTCCGGCGAGCGCGGGGAACCGGTCGGTCAGCTCGGCGTGACTGAGCCGAAGCGGCGTCTCGTCGAGTGCGCCAGGCCCGGCCTCGACGCCGAGGACGGCCGTGAGCCCCGACCCGGAATCCCACGCCTGCAGCAGGTCGCGGATTCCCGCGAGCGAGTAGCCGCGGTTCTGGAGCCTGCCGATCAGGGTGAGCCGGTGAACGTGCCCGGGACCGTAGATGCCCACCCGGCCGCGCCGCTCGGGCGGCGGCAGCAGCCGCATGGTGTGGTACTCGCGGATCGTGCGGACCGGCAGCCGTGCGTGCTGCGCCAGATCGTCGATGGTCATCTCGTCCACCCCTAGACAATATCAGCGCCAACCGTTACGGTAAATACCGTGACAGTGAATGCAGATCTAGATTCGCTTGTGCTTGAGGAGATCCGCGCGGCGACGGGCCGTCCTGACCTGGCGTTCGCCGGGCAGCCCGGGCGGCTGACCGGAGGCTTCTGGGCCGAGCTCCTCGCCTTCACGCTCGCAGACCCGCCGCCCGGCTGGCCCCGCGCGCTGGTAGCACGCGTGATGCCCGATCCGCTGACCGCGCGCAAGGAGTCGATCGTGCAGGCAGCGGTGGCCGCGAGCGGATTCCCCACGCCTGCCGTCCGTGTCACAGGCGGGCCAGAAAGCGGCCTCGGCCGTGCCTTCATGATCATGGGCAGGGCGTCAGGAAATCCGCTGCTGTCCGGCCTCCATGGCCTCGGCGCCCTCGGCTCAGGCCTGCGCCAGGCGAGCCGGCTCGCCCATGTCCTCGCGTCGACGATGGCCGCCCTGCACGCGATGGACCCTGCGCCGGTGCGCGGCGAGCTGGCCGGGCTCGCCGGCATTCCGGTCACCGTGCCCGGCATGCTGGGCTACTTGCGGGCCGCGGCGGCGCGGACGGACCGCGCGGACCTTGTCGCCGCGGACAGCTTCCTGCTTGACCACCCGCGCCCGGCCGAGCGCGAGGTCATCTGCCACGGCGACCTGCACCCCTTCAACGTCCTGGCCGACGGCCGCGAGGTCACCGTGCTGGACTGGAGCGCGTCCCTGCTCGGTCCCCGCGGTTACGACGTCGCGTTCACCACGCTGATGCTCGCCGAGCCTCCGCTGATCGTGCCTCGCGCGTTCCGCCCTGCGCTGCGGGGCCTGGGGCGGCTCCTGGCCGGCCGGTTCATCACGCGCTACGAGGCGCACGCCGGCACCACGATCGACGGCGACGACCTTCGCTGGCATCAGGCCGCGGTGTGCCTGCGCGCGCTGGTCGAGGTCGCCGGGTGGGTGCAGGACGGCAGCATCGGTGAGCGATCCGGGCACCCGTTCCTGACGTCAGGCCGCGCGCTCGCGGAACGCGTCACGGCGGTCACCGGCGTTCCCGTGCGCCCGCGCTGACCCCGGTTCACGGTCGCGCACCGCCGGGTCGCACACTGGCCATGCCGGCCAGCGGAGCAAGGAGAGCCAGTGGAGCAAGGAGAGGATGTGCGCCGATGACGATAGCCCCCGACGACGAGTCGCTCGCGGATCTGGGGGTCCGCCGGGCGAGTGCCGGGGACCTGGACGCACTCACCGCGACGCTGACGGCCGCCTTCGCGAATGACCCGGTGTGGAGCTGGGCGTTTCCCGACCAGCGCGCGCTCGGAGCATGGTGGTGCTTGCTGATCAACAGCGCGCTGCGGTATCGCTGGGTCTGGACGATCGACGACTACGCGGCGGTGGCCGTGTGGATTCCGCCAGGCGGTGTCGAGCTGACCGCCGAAGAAGCTGCCCAGGTCGGGCCGAGGCTCGAGGATCTGGCCGGCCCGCGTGCCGCCGCGATCCTCGACCTGGTCGAGCGCTTCGACGCCACGCACCCGGCGGAGCCGCCGCACTACTATCTCAGCCTGCTTGGCACGCATCCCCGGCACCGGGGCAAGGGTCTTGGCATAGCTCTGCTCGGCCGCAACCTGGCGACGATCGACGCGGAGGGCATGCCCGCCTACCTGGAGTCGACCAACGCGGCGAACGACAGCCGCTACGAGCGTCAGGGTTTCCGCAAGGTCGGGTCTTTCTCCAGGCCCGACGGGCAGCTCGCGATCTCGACCATGTGGCGGGACCCGCGGTCCGGCTAGCCCGGCAATCTCACTGCGCCGAGCATGGCCTTGGTGACGAACGTCCGCGACTACCCCACGAGCCAGCGGGCGCTGATGGCGAGCGCGGCGAGCGCGAAGACGCCGAAGATGACCACCCAGGCTCCGCCTGGCAGGTGCGTGAGCCGTGCGAGCTGGTCGGCGTCCGTGCGCCAGTTCCTGCGCCGCCGCCGGTCGCGGTGCAGCTCGACGACCGGCCGCACGCCGCCGAACAACAGAAACCAGGTCATCGTGTAGCCGAAACCGGCCTGCACCACCGGCGACGCGTACAGGCAGACCGCGGCGACGGTGACCGCGGTCACCAGCACGGCCAGCACGCCGTACAGGTTCCGCACCGCGATGGCCAGCGCGATCAGCAGCAGGAGCCCGAGCAGCAGCATCCCGGTCAGGTGCCCGATCGTCAGCAGGACCGCCGCGCCGAGACCGACCAGGGAGGGTGCCGGGTAGCCCGCGGCCGCGGTCAGCGCGACGCCGAGACCCTTCCCGGCTCCGGTCGAGACGGTCTCGCCTGCCGTGTCGCGGTACAATCGGACCCTGACCTTGCGCTGACCGGTGGCGAGCGCGACGATCGCGTGCCCGCCCTCGTGCACGATCGTGACCACCGTCCGCGCCCGCGGCCAGGTCCAGGCCGAGGCGACCACGACGAGCGCGAGGGCCCCGCTGCTGAGCGCCAGCCACTGAGGTGGCATGGGCTGGGCAGCCAGGGCGTGCTGCCACACGTTGCCGGCCCGGTGCAGCAGGTCGCCGAAGACTCCGGACGCGCCGTGCCGAGGGCTGAGCACCTGGCGCGCTGTCATACCCGTCCCGGCTTGCCTCGTGGGGCGCGGCAGCCCGTGCTGCCACCGTCCCAGCCAGCGTAGGCGAGCGGGCGGACCAGTCTGGGCGTCCTTGGCCCGAACGTGACTTCTGTCATATTCGGCCGCTCATCGGAAGGTCTGGCGTCGCCGCGGGAGTTGTACTTCGCGGCGCTCACGACCTTCCCCCCGAGTCGGCCGTGACCATCCCTCGTGAGCCAGGCCCTGGTCATGGCGCTGATGTCACGCCCAATACCTGCTAGTCGCGGCATGCCGCGAAGCGCTGAGGGCGGACGAGGCAGGTAATCCCCCGATGAAGATCACGAAGAAGATCGCAGCTGCAGTTCTCGTGCCGGCCGCCGTGGCCGGCATCACGGTCTCGAGCCTGGCGGTCGTGCAGGCGTCGACCGACCAGCCCGGCCAGGTACAGGATCCGGTCCGCCACGTCGCGCTGGCCCAGCCAGCCAAGCTGGCCAAGCCGGCCGCTCACCACGCCACCGCGCACAAGAAGGCGGGTGAGGCCGCCGCGAATTCCCTGAACCACGCCCGCCCTGCGAAGGCCAGGGCACACCACCCCGCGCACGCCAAGGCGCACCGGCGGGCGCATGCCGAGCGGACCCCCGCGGCCCAGCCGACCGCCCCGTCAGCCCAGCCGAGCGCCCCGTCATCAAGCTCGATGTTCGCGGGCATGTCGTCCTTCGAGCGGTGCGTGGCGTGGCGGGAGAGCGGCGACAACCCGACCGCGTCGTCGGCCGGCCTGTTCGGCATCCTGCCCTCGACGTGGGCGTCCCTCGGCTACCAGGGAACGGCCGGCACATCCTCGGTTATCCTCCAGAAGCAAGCGTTCACCCGCCTGTACTCCATGTACGGCACCTCCCCCTGGGCCCCCTACGACGGCTGCTGACCGCCCATCCGGCCACTTACCCCGCGCTCGTCAGCCTCCGGCGGGAGGTTCAGGACCGTATGCCCGATTCACCGCTGACTAGATCGGGGTAAGTGGCTCGGGGCTACTTGAGCGCACCGGCCGTGAGGCCGGAGATTATGCGGCGCTGGGCGAAGATGACGAGGAGGGCCACGGGGAGAGTGACCAGGACGACGGCGGCGTCGATGCGGTTGTAGAACACTTGGTACTGGCTCTGGCCGAGGCCGATGATGGCCAGCGGCGCTGTGTACTTGTCCGGCGTCTCCATGAACGACACCGCGAACGCGAAGTCGTTCCAGGCCAGAATGAACGACAAGATCGCGACCGTGAAGATCCCCGGCACGGCCACGGGCAGGATGACGCGGCGCAGCGCGTTCAGCCGGGACGCGCCGTCGACGAGCGCCGCCTCCTCGAGCTGGTGCGGTAGCTGGGAGAAGAAATTCGCGAGGAACCAGGTGGCCAGCGGCAGCGTGTAGATCAGATAGGTGATGATCAGCGCCGGGTAGCTGTTCAGCAGCCCGATCTTGCGGTAGGCGAGGAAGAGCGGGCGCACCATGGCAAGCGGCGGGAAGAACCCCGCGATGAGAACGAACCCGAGGATCGGGCTCTTGCCGCGCATCCTGGTCCGCGACAGCGCGTAGCCCCCGAGCACCGAGACCACGATCGTGATCAGCGTGGCCGCCAGCGCGACGATCGCGCTGTTCAGCAGCGACCTGCCGAAAGACAGGCCGGTCGCGGAGGTCTGCGTGAGGTCTACCGAATAGCTGCCCCAGGTGACGTGCCCGGGAAGCAGGCTCGTGGTGCCGTTGGCGAGCGCCCCCGGGGTCTTCAGCGACGTGATGACGATCCAGTAGAACGGGAACAGGCTGCCGATCACGAACAGCGCGATCAGCAGGTAGAAGCCGGTACGCGACGCGGCCGTGCGCACGGTCATAGCACCTGCTCGGATCTGAAGACGCGCACGTACGCGGCCGCGATCAGCAGCGCGATCACCACCAGCGCGACCGAGATCGCGCCGCCGTAGCCGTAATCGGAGTAGACGAAGAACGCCTGCCAGTTCAGGTAGGAAAGGACGTCGGTGGATGTCCCCGGCCCGCCGCCGGTCATCGCGTACACCACGTCGAAGATCAGGAAAGAAGAAAGAGTCCGGAAGATCAACGCAACCATCAGCGCTGGTCGCAGCAGCGGTAGGGTCAGCCGCGTGAACGTCCGCCAGGCCCCGGCCCCGTCGATCCTGGCCGCTTCGTAGATGTCGCCGGGGATGACCTGGAGCCCGGCGAGCAGCACGATCGCCACGAACGGCGTGTTGCGCCAGGCGTCGGCGGCCAGGATTGCCCCCCACGCGGTCCACGTTCCGGCGAGCCACGTGGTGTGCGCGAGCGGCAGGTGCAGGGCGGTCAGCACGTAGTTGACCCACCCGTTCTGCGGGTCGAACATCGACTTCCACAGCTGGGCCGAGACCACGGTGGGTACCGCCCACGGGATGAACACCGCCGCCCGCACCAGGCCCCTGCCGCGGAACTTCCTGTTCAGCGCCAGTGCCAGGGCCAGGCCCACGACCGTCTCGACCGCTACCGAGACGACCGTGAACCCGGCCGTGTGCGCCAGCGTCGGCAGGAACTGGTTGTCGGTAAAGATCCGCTGGTAGTTCGCGCCGCCCGCGAACGTCGGCGGCAGGCCACTGTTGATCACATTGTGCTGGAACGAGTTCCAGACGTTGTAGATCAGCGGGTAGGCCGTGATCGCGAGCAGCACGACAACCACGGGCGCGACGAGCAGGTATCCGAACCGCCGGTCCCGCGCGACCAGGCTGTACTGACGACCGCCCTGCGAGGCTCGGGTCGCCACCCCTAGCCGCCGGCGGTCGCCTGCAGTTGCTTCACGGTCGGCGCGGTCGTGGAGAGCGCGCTTGACGGGCTCGCCTGCCCACTGAGCACCGACGAGATCATCGTCTGCAGCTGGGTGGAGATCTGCGTGTACACCGGGGTGACCGGGCGCGGCGTCGCGACGCTGAAGACCGCCTGCTCCTGCCTGAAGTACGGCGCGGTGGCGTACAGCTTCGGCGTGTATGCCGACTTCACCGCGGGCGGGTCGCCGGCTGCGATGGCACGGGCGATCTGCGCTTGGTTACTCGTGAGGTACTTGATGAATGCCCAGGCCGCCGCCTGATGCGTGCTCTTGGCGTTCATGACCAGGTCGTCGCCGCCGAGGGAGGCCTGCGGCTTGCCGGTGGGGTTAGGGAACGGGATCCAGCCGGTCTTGTCCTTGACCGAGGGGTAGGCCGGGTTTGAGCCCTGGGACAGCGCGAAGATGTACGGCCAGTTCAGCGCGAACGGCGTCTGGCCGGCCAGCCAGGCGCTCTGCACGTTGGACTCTTCCCAGGTGGACACCGCGGTGGGCGCGATGTGGTACTTGTGCACCGCGTCAAACATCATCGTCAGCACGGCCTTGTTGGCCGGGGTGTTGATGTTGCTCAGGTTCGACGGCGCGATCTGGCCGCCGAAGCTCTGGAACGCCGTCACGGCCCCCTCGTACTTGTCGCCCTCGAAGGCCAGGCCCTCCTTGAGCTTGGGATCTGCCTTCATAGCCGTCAGCGCGTCCTT
>Ga0137377_10000816_pt1 | contig 20226 bp, 19 predicted proteins | sample SagtaG_22_FD_104815 | JGI IMG/M metagenome (GOLD analysis project Ga0137377, IMG submission 104815) | Vadose zone soil microbial communities from Sagehorn Ranch, Mendocino, California, USA - Sage2_L_40_16 metaG | ecosystem: Environmental > Terrestrial > Soil > Vadose zone | place: USA... | reverse complement strand
GCACTTTACCCCGATACGATTCTTCGCGACCTGTTCCCGGCGTGTGCGCATCCGCTCGAGATCGTGCAGGCGAACCAGTGGGTCCATCAAATTCGTGATGTGGAAGGCAGCCTGCCGCGCAATGGGTACGACTATGGTTGGCATCCCAGCGTAAGAGCCCTCACCGCCTACCCCGACCTGCTCCAGCGTTTGGGAGCGGACATGAACTGGGTGACCAGGTTGGGTTCTGCTTTTGCCGTAGATCCTTCAGCCGTGATGAATGCTGTCGCGCGGCAACGCACTCAAGCGAATTGGTTCCGGACTAGTGCCGAAGGACGGAATTGAACCGCCGAGCCGGCCTTTTCAGGCCGGCTCGGCATTCCCTCCATCTTTCTTCGAATAACACACAACAAGATCTCACTGATCAGTGAGGGTAGCCGCGGGTACGACAGGGAGAAATCCTGAATCTGTTGGTTCTTTTTCGGGTCCACGGCACGAATGTTTCTAAGACGCGGCTTTCATCTACACCGATCCTTCTATTCAAGATTCACTTGGGTTTGATTGGTATCCCACCTGCACCCAACTAAATGGCGAATCAGGGTGAATATACGAACGAGTTTGGATCGAGTACTGTCGGTCTTTGCCATTGTCCAGCCCGGCGAAGGACCGACGGCATTTTTGTTGATGATGAATTTGTTCATCCTGATGACTGCTTACTACATCGTCAAGCCCGTCCGTGAATCCCTAATCCTCGGAGGCTCTGGTCCCGAGATCAAGAGCTACGCAGGCGCCGCGGGGGCGCTGGCATTTCTTCTGCTCGTTCCAATCTATGGAAAACTGGCGAGCCACCTGAATCGCGTCCGATTGATCAATAGCGTAACAGGGTTCTTCGCATCAAACCTTGTCATCTTCTATGTTTTGGGTCAGCTCAAAGTCTCCTTCGGGATTCTATTTTTCTTCTGGGCAAGCCTCTTCAATCTCATGCTGGTTGCCCAATTCTGGGCGTTTGCAAATGACATATACAGTCAGGAACAGGGAAAGCGGCTCTTTGCAATCGTCGGTATCGGCAGCTCGCTAGGCGCCATCTTTGGCGCTGCAGTTGCAGGCCGGCTCTTCGTATCGGTCGGATCGTACGCGATGATGCTGGTTGCGGCGGTCTTGCTGGCCGTCTGCATGCTGCTGACAAACTGGATCCAGCGCCGCGAGGGCGATTCGGCCCGGATCCGCCGGTTTGAGGAGCCGTTGAAGCCGGTCGGCGCATTCCAAGTGGTTCTCCGCCACCGGTATCTCTTTTTGATAGCCCTGCTCATTCTGCTTTCGAATGTCGTCAATACAACCGGTGAGTTTATCCTCGGAAAATCAGTCTATGAACATGCCCGAGCTGTAGCTGCCGTATCCGGCAGCGAGGGAATGATCCTGCGGGACTATATTGGGAAGTTCTATGCTGACTTCTACTTTCGGGTAAATCTTCTTGGCGTCGGTCTGCAAATGTTTGCCGTATCGCGGATCATGAAACGTGTTGGTATCGGTCCTTCGCTGTTTTTGTTGCCGATGGTGTCGTTGGGAGGCTACACGCTCCTGTCGTTTGCGCCGATCCTAACCTTCATTCGCGCCACAAAAATTGCGGAGAACGGCACGGACTATTCCATACAAAATACCGCCTGCCATGCCTTATTCCTGCGCACTAGTCGCGAAGCGAAATACAAAGGGAAGACGGCAATCGACAGCTTTTTCTGGCGCGCCGGAGATGCTCTTTCGGCCCTGATCGTGTATGCCGGAACCAGCCTCGCATTCGATTTGAGAGATTTTGCCAGAACGAATGCGATTCTAACCGGCGCGTGGTTGTGCGTCGCTGCCGGCATTGTGTGGTATCGGTTGAGCCAGGCGGAACTTGAAGGTTGATTGACGACGTCTTTCAATGAACGTTTGAAAGTTTACGTGGGATATCTCCTCCGGAAACAAAGCCCCGTTCGGGATGCGCAATAGTAACCCTCGTTTCAGGCAACCTCGTCGTGCAGTCGTGCCAATCAACGAAACCTTAACGGACTTCCAAAGGAGTCGATTCCCGGGATTTCCTGACCAGGAGTTTTCCAAGGAACGGCAAACTTCTTCGCTCCGAATCCAAACCTAGCTGAGACCGCCGCCTTATTGGGTCTGACTTTTCCAAACCACGCGAGCGCGTGGTGAAGTCACGCGGTTTTCAGAGTAGTACTTCCGCTGACAGAGGAACTATCGTATGCTCCGAAAATTTTCCGTTGAACTCTCAGTAGAATTACCGATTTACTCGATAAGCTGACAAACCATAATGTTGTAGCACTTCGTGTCCCGCCAGAGATTGAAGTCTGCTTTTCGAATGTCTCCAGAATTTTTGAAGTGATTTTTGGTTACCGGTCTAAGGTGGGGGTGTCGCTACATGAAAGATCTGGCGTTTTGCTTCGTCCGCGTCGCGGTTGGTTCCATCTGGATAATCCACCGGAATAAGGGATTCGGTCAGGTTCCCTCATCAGCAATTAAGGCCGAGCTTAAAGATCCCTCTGAGGCCGTCATTGTCGCCGGCAGCGAAACCGAGTGAGCCATGCTTATCGGGAAACTCACAATAGCTCGACAACCACAAGCCTTTTGTGGGTTAGCCGGGCTGTTTTAGGTCCCCTATTGAGAGGCCCTTCCATCACCAAAACACGGCGTTTCGGCGTTACTACATGTCTCATTCGCAACGCCAATCTCCGTAAACGGAATCAACCGTGAAACTCCGATTAGCTTTTGAACTCGATTTTCCCGATTACCGATTTTCAAAAGTCCTTCACCAGCTTATTGCCACGAACGGCCGGCTTTCGAGACGCGAAGCCGCAGCCATGGTCCACTTGACAGAGAACTCATTTTCGAGAACCTTTCGAGAAACCCACGGCCGAAGTTATCGCCACCTACAGTTGGAAGTCAGAATGAGAATTGCAGCCTGTCTACTAAAACACACGAGCCTTGACGTAAGCGCGATCTCAGCATTTCTCGAATATCAGGAAGTCAGAAAATTTCAGGAAGCGTTTCGCCGGTTTTATGGAAAGTCTCCAACCACTTTTCGGAGAAGTGGCCGTGCTCCTGACTTCATTCTAAGAATAAACGGCGTACTGCACGCAGATTGCAGGATCGTGTTGGCTCGGCTCGGACCGAGCCCTGCAGCATACAAGTGAGATCGCCCCCAATCGGGATGTGACTTTTGGGGGCATAGCCCGATACCTCAGGGACTCACGCAAGCAGACTTCGGGTTCATATAATTTGCGCTTTAGCAATGTTCTCTCATTAAAGAAAGACACCAAGTGTACATACGAAGCTCTTAAGGTATATAAGTGAGAACGTCCCTCTGTATTTAGCAACCTGCATAATTCGCAAGGTCGGAAGACGCATGAAAACCCGAGTTCTTTTGGCTGACGACCATCTTGTCCTGACAGATGCGCTGTTTCACCTGCTGAAGCAACAATTCGACATCATTGGAGTTGCCAAAAATGGCACCGAGTTGATTGCGAAGGCGAGAGACGCCAGGCCAGACGTGATTGTGATCGACATCTCGATGCCGGATCTCAATGGAATCGACGCTGCCCGGAAGCTCCGCGAAGAACAAAGTCCATCGAAACTTCTTTTTCTCAGCATGCACGCAGATGCGCCCCTAGTTACAGAAGCATTCAGGGCCGGCGCATTGGGTTATGTGCTTAAGGTTTGCAGTATAGACGAATTGATCAAAGCCATTCGATGTGTTGCCGGAGGCGCGAGATACATAACGCCGCTGCTGGCCGGAGACCTGATTTCGACTTTGCTCATGGTCGGTTCCCCACACACCGGGAACGAGAGGACGCTCACTCTCAGACAGCGTGAGGTACTGCAGCTTCTAGCGGAAGGGAAGACGATGAAAGAAGTTGCGATGCAGCTCGGAATCTCGACGCGCACGACAGAATCGCACAAATACGAAATTATGCGGCAGCTTGGCATCCGCACGACAGCAGAACTGATTCGATATGCCATTCGAATCAAGCTGGTCTAAAGCCGTCTGCGCCGCCTTCCAACCTTCAAAGGTACTCGCATCTCAGTACAAGAAAGTTGCGTGGTAAAAATCCTACGAGCAGCCGAAGAAGGACACGTTGTCAGATTTTCCTAGACGTGTAGGCGGAAATTCTACGGATTGGCGTCATGGGAGGCGGGCAGTATACTTTTGCCTCCAAAAAAAACCACTAGACGACAGGAGGCGTCGACTCAGACTAGCGAGGGGAGGATCTGTTTTGCGGCCGTGCTTCTAGAAGTGCAACGTTCGAAAGGGGAAGTGCAAGATATGAAAAGAGTAATAGAGCGTCCGCTAGCGATTCGTGACCTCAGTGCTTATGCCTCTGCCTGCGAGGATCGAATCGCACTGATCGACTCTGGTGGAAATATCGTCGGCAGCAACGATAATTGGATGGCATTTGCCGAGCAATTCGGTCCTGTGCAGCATACCGGACCCGGCACGAACTACCTTGATGTATGCCAGCGGGCGAGCGCGTACTCACAGGAGGCTCAAGAAGCTATCGGTGGCTTACGCGCTGTGCTCAATGGCAAACTACAGTCTTTCACGATGGATTATTCGGATAATTCTCGTCCAGGAGCGCGCTACTACCGCATGGGCGTCATCCCAATTCATTACAAACGCGCCCGCTTTGTAATTGCGCATGCCGACATCACTGAATTGAGACTGTCAAAAGAAAACAGTCTAAGGCGCGTGCAGGATTTTGCACGACGCCTCATCAATACACAAGAGGAGGAACGCGAAAGAATAGCTCGCGAGATACACGACGACTTGGGTAACCGGGTAGCGCTCCTGTCATTATCGGTGCGGCAAATCGCAAATCGAAGATCAAGTGATTCGGTCACCTCACTAAATGGGTTGAGTCAAGTGATCGACAACATTACGGACCTTTCAACTGCCATGCGGAACCTCGCACATTGCCTTCACCCTCCGGTTTTGGGGCACGCCGGAATTTGTACAGCACTTAAAGCGCTCTGCGAACAATTTGAGAAAGCACAAGGTGTTGAAATGGACGTTGAGATTCCTGCAGAGTTACCGTCTCTTCCGGATGACGTGGGGCTATGCATTTTCCGCGTCTCGCAGGAATGCCTACATAACATCGCCAAGCACGCGGAAGCGGAGAGTGTCAGTGTTGTGCTCGAGCGAACACAACGAGACTTACGCCTTAAAGTGGCGGATACCGGACGTGGATTCGTACCTTGGAAGAACAGCACAAAGCGCGGTCTTGGACTTGTCAGCATGAAAGAGCGCGTCCGTTGCTTAAAAGGCCAACTTAAGATTCAAAGCGCGCCCGGCAGAGGCACTGAAATCCGTGTGACAATACCTCTGTCGCAAAGAACTCAGGTAATTAAGACGTAATTTATTTTAAAATCAAGAACGTAAGACAGGAGACGATGCCTGCGATGGACTAAGGAATTGTTCCGAATACGCCACCTGACGGCGGTTGAGACACTCAGGGAAGAGCGCACGGCTTCCACGTCTTCCACGTCCAGGAGAGGTCGCGCGAGCCGGATGGCAAAAAAATTCTCGAGGAGACTGCCATGGCAATCGATGTTGGAACAACCAGTAGTGAAACCGATCCGAAAGAAGATGTTGGAACAACCAGTAGTGAAACCGATCCGAAAGAAATAGAAAGGCTGACCCTAAAGGAAGGAAATTTACGGTGCCAAAACTGGCCCGTAAGAATCGTTCAAACGTTTCCTCCTGCGGTCCGCTGCTCCCCATCAGAAGCTTTAAGAGCTTCGTTTTCAGCAAACGCAACCAAACATGCATGGGACACAAGTAGTCATAGAAGCACGAGCGAAAATGTATGAATACGCGAATTCTTTTGGCTGACGACCATCCTGTTCTAACAGATGCGCTGTTTCACCTGCTGAAGCAATACTTTGAAATTGTTGGAGTTGCCAAAAACGGCAGCGAATTGATCAGCAAGGCGAAGGAGGCGCGACCGGACGTGATCCTGATGGACATTTCGATGCCGGATCTGAATGGAATTGACGCTGCCCGCAAACTCCGCAAAGAACAAAGTTCTTCAAAACTTCTGTTTCTCAGCATGCATGCAGATCTGTGCCTTGTTGAAGAAGCATTCAGGGCCGGCGCGTTGGGTTATGTGCTTAAGGTTTGCAGTACAGACGAACTGATCAAAGCAATTCGATGTGTCGCCGGAGGCGCGACATACATAACGCCGCTGCTCGCTGGAGATTTGGTTTCGACTTTGCTCACAGCCGGCTCGCAACAGAACGGCGGCGAGACAACGCTCACTCTCAGACAGCGTGAGGTATTGCAGCTGTTAGCGGAAGGAAAGACGATGAAAGAAGTTGCCACTCAACTTGGAATCTCCACTCGTACGACAGAATCGCACAAATACGAAATTATGCGGCAGCTCGGCATCCGCACGACAGCCGAGCTGATTCGATATGCCGTTCGAATCAAGCTGGTCTAAATTGGTCATCTATGTCTATTAAGAACCATACACAGTAACTTCAACCCGACCCTGGCTTCGACGAAGAACCACCTCGAAGTTTTCGCCGACTTTCTCCGCAATTTACCGGGTTGCACCCGCACGATCGCTGCGGCATTCTTCGCCTGACAGCAACGACATATTGCTGTTCCCCGCAGAGGAGGGAGCTTGAAACGAGGATGGACTTATCTGCTGCCTGCGTTGGTCGGTTTCCTCTGTTTACTTCCTTATCTGACCGCCCAACACTCGGCTGCGATGCTCCAGGACCATTCCATGCACGAAGGAAATCACCGTCACGAAACGTTCATCTCGAATGAACGAATGGATCGGGAAAAGCAGCTGAAGCTGATCGCCGACAAGAAAGAAAGCGAATTCAATCACCACTTGGCGGGTTTCCTGGTGGCGTTGGGTGGCGCATTTATTTTGCTCCAAACAGTGATCGGAAAACGATGGCTCCTGGCGAAGTATGTCTGGCCCGGCAGCTTTCTCGTGTCGGGGATTTTCGTGCTCGTATGGAGCGACACGGAACTATGGCCATTCGGTGCCAGGCTGTGGATTGAAGCACTGCAGCACAATAGCGAAGTACTGCAGCATAAGATATTTGCTGCATTACTTTTGGGCCTGGGCTGTATCGAATGGTTACGTGTAAATAGGGCTCTCACAAAAGCCTGGGCCGGATTAGTTTTTCCCGTCCTCGCCATTGCAGGGTCAATTCTGCTTCTGTTTCACCAGCACCAAGGCGGTACCGAAGGGCCAAATCACATGGAATCAATGGCGCGAATTCAATACGAGCATCTGAGCTATGCCATCGTAGGAATCGGGATTGGTCTTGCGAAGGGAGCTGCTGAAGTGAAAATGCGCGGGCATAAAGTATTCTCTAATTTGTGGCCGTTGCTGATGACAGTACTGGGAATCTTGCTCATGTTTTACCGGGAATAACTCTTAGAACCTCTGGTCTTTTCTATCCGCTGGCGGCCGCTTTCGCGCTTGCAACAGGCGCCGTCAGAATCACTACGGTGCCGTCAGCCGGCGACGACCGGATCGTTGAGGTTCCTCCGACGTATTCCATCCGCTCACGAATACTGAAGAGACCGAAGTGTCCCGACTCGACGTGGTGGGACTGATCAGCCAGATCGAAGCCCTTGCCGCGATCTTCGACTTTGATTTGCAGGCTGTCATCGATTCTTTGAAGCGACAGGCGAGCGCGATCCGTTTGGGCGTGTTTCGCGACATTGATTAGAAGCTCGCGGACGGACCGGAAGAGGATCAGCGCCGTGCGTTCGTTGAGTGGGATGCTCTGTCCGTCGTCCTCAATCTCAATTAAGAGGTTGTACTGTCGCTGCATCTCTCGGGCCAGCGATTTCAGCGCGGCGCGCAATCCGACTTTACGCAACACAGGAGGGCTGAGTTCAAAGGTCATCGTATTCATCATTCGGCCGATCTCTTCCAGGATTGTGCCGATTTCCCGGGCTGCCGGCTCGGTGGCCGACAACTGACCTAACTTCATGCGAGCCCGAAACAGTGCCTGACCGAGACCGTCGTGCACATCCTCAGCCATCCGTTGCCGCTCTCGCTCTTCCGCCAGCATCAGCTCCGCCGCCAGGGTCTTCAGATTCCTCCTATACTGATCGAGTTCTTGTTCCGTCTGTTTCCGGGCACTTACCTGCAGCCTGATTTGGGCGGTTTGCTCTTTCACGCGTTCTTCCAATGTCCTGGTGACGTCACTCAGTGTTTGTTCCGCGTCTTTCCAATCGGTAATATCGATGAGCGCGGTCCGGCATCTCAAATCTTTTCCAGGTTCCAACATACCCTCGAGACGTACCGTCAAAGCACTACCATCAGCCCGGCGCATTTCGATTTCGCAGGCCAGTTTGGTTTTGCCCGAGAATGTGGCTCTTCGCTGCAAATACCAGATATCGTGATATTCGCGACTGACGAAATTGGAGAGGTTACTACCCAGCAAAGCTTGCCGTTCGATGCCAAACATCTTCGCGGCCGTCCGGTTGCCTTCAAGGATTTTGCCGTCCCGGTCCAGAGTCACGTAACCGATCGGAGCATACTCGTATAAACTGGCGTACCGCTCGGCTGCTTTACTGAGTTCCATCTCTGCCTCACGCAGTTGTTCGTTTTCGAGTTGCAACTCAACTTGACGGATTTCCATGTCGCGGACCAAACTGCGTAGCCTCTCATTGGTCATCTTCGTCGAGACCGTGGGCCGCCTCTGCGATCGCCGGCGCTGCGCTCGCGTCACGCGTTTTTTAGCAGTCCGCTTTTTTTTGTAGGGCATTTCTCCACCCCGCCTCACATTTTAATCGGACAGAGGAGAGCCACACTCTTCGGGCGACCATAACCGGGGGATACACTAGGACACTACGACAGCACATTGCCTAAAGCAATTCATTGGTGATGACATTGATCCGGCAGTCTGTGGTATTGTAAAAAATTGTAAACGTGCCTCAGACATTTTTGTAGCTTAACCCACTATGCCTAGAAATTTGAGATTGAACATGGAGAACAAAGAATGGATTCTGAAAAGGACTCCACGTCGGCCAAACAGGCAACTGCTGTATCCGGCTATCCTTCGACGGCAGCGAAAAAACGACCCCGTATTGTGATTGCGGACGATGACCCGAGAGTTCTGGCTGAAATAGGGAATTTTCTCGGAACCGATTTCGACGTCGTCGGGCACGCTTCGAACGGCCGCGAGCTGCTGGAGACCGTCAAGCGGCTCAATCCAGCACTCGTCGTGGCGGACCTTGCGATGCCGGAAATGGATGGAATTGAAGCGGCGCGGGAGATCACCAGGACCTGCTGCAATGTGAAAGTAGTCATACTGTCGGGTTACTCGGACGGAGCTCTGGCCGAGGCGGCGTTCGACGCTGGCGCCTCAAGTTACGTGGTCAAGGTTCGCGCCTGCGTAGAACTGATTCCCGCCATTCAATGTGTTCTTGACAGCCATAACTGATGTTCGCCCTGCGGCTTTGAACATGCCGTGCCCCCCGGGTATTGCTGTTGTGTTTCCGGAATCATCTATTCCCTCGCACTCGTTATGCTTCTCCAATGGCTAACGATAAGGATTTGGCTCTTCATCAAAGGTTTCTTGCACAAGAGCAGACACTCATGGCTGGCGAATCAGGATGGGATATTGTGCCGGATGCCGGTGAACCCGTGACCTTCAGGATGAGATGATGTCAAACAAGTCTCACGCCACCATGCCTTTTTTGAACGCGTAGCGCATCAGTTGGGCGTTGCTTTTGAGGTTCAGCTTCTCGAGAAGGCGAAAACGGTACGTGCTTATGGTCTTCACGCTCAACGATAAGTGTTCAGCAATTTCACTCATGCCCATTCCGGAGGCGTACAAGTACAGAACCTGGTATTCCCGGTGAGACAGCCGGCTCGATCCATTCAGTCCATTCAACGCAAAAATCACCGTTTCGGCAACATCGCTCGGGACATATTTACCACCCGTTGCAATTTTCCGAATGGCCTTTAGAACTGTTTCAGGCGGGTCTGATTTGTACAGATAGCCGTCCGCCCCCGCCTTAAGCATCTGGACAGCGTGCTGCTCCTCATTGCGTTTCGTCAAAACGAGTACAAAGGGGGGCCGCCTTTTAGATCGGATCTTCTGTAGCGACATAATCAGGACAATCGAATCCAATTCTCCATCCAGGATCAGCAGATCGACGTTTTGGGACACCTGAAGCATGTTTCGGCAGTTATCCGCCTCTCCGACGACGGTCAGATCCTGTTCGGTCCCGATGACGGTTTTCAGACCTTCCCGAAATATAGGTTCGCTGTCGACAAGGAAAACGCGCATATAGATTCTCCCAAGTGTTTCTTACTGTTGATGAAGTTCATGGCGTTTTTTCCGAGCGGTCCGGACAAGATCCGTTTTCGGAAGTCACGCGCCGCCCGCTCGCGGCGCGCCTTCTGCGCAGGGGCAATCGTAGGACGAAAGTAGAGCCCTTGTCCGATCCTTCGCTATATGCTTCGATCGAACCGCCGTGAAGCTGGGCAATTTCACGAACGATTGAAAGTCCGAGTCCCAGGCCTGCCGTATGGACTTTCGAAGAACGATTCTCTTGCCGAAATCTGTCGAAGACAAAAGGCAGGAACTTCCTTTCGATACCTTTTCCGGTATCGGACACCATGCATTCCACGTTATCGTTGCATCTGCGAATTCGCACTGCAATGGAACCTCCAGCAGGCGTGAATTTCACCGCATTGTTCAAAAGGTTCATCAAAATCTGTTGTAGCCGGCGAGAATCCGCCATGAATGGTGGTATGGCTTCGGATATGTCAGTCGAGATTCGTAGCTTTTTGCCTTCAACAGTGTGCTGAATGGCTGCCAGTGCCTCGCGCGCAACGTCCTGGATCCGAACCTCGCCTAGTTCGAGACGAAGCTTCCCGGAAGTAATGCGCGCCGCATCGAACAAGTCTTCAACAAGATAATTCAGCGCGCGTACATTGCGGACGATTCCCTCGAGCGCCAGATTCTGCTTGTCCGCCCCCAACGTACCGCTGCTGAGCGCGACCGCCCAGCCGAGTATCGGGATCATTGGATTCTTCAACTCATGCGAAAGCATCGAAAGAAACTCGTCCTTACTGTGGATGGCGTTTTCCGCTTGGAGGCGGGCGGTGAGTGCCTCGTCGTAAGCGCGTGCACGTACGATGGAACCGGAAACAAGCTGTCCCAATTGCACCAGGTTTTCACGCATCGAACTAAATTCCTCGACATGGGGAAGAATCATGCCTAGAACCCCCACAGGCGGTTGCTCCGACATCCGGATCGGCAGGAACGTGGCGCTTCTGCTACGGCATTGCCGCAACAGACGGTGTAAATAGCGGCTGACGGGCGACTGAGACGTTCCCGGAGTCCGGCAGAAAATCGGTTTGCCGGTCCGAAAAGCACGCGCAACTGGGCCATTTTTAATAATTTGTTCAGCCAGGTGCCTCCTTGGCCCCTGACGGGAGCTCCACTGCGAAATGATTTCCAGATCGCCATTCCGCTCGACAAAGATTGCACCCGCCGGACTTCGGAAGGCTTTGCCACAGTAGTTTGCGACTGTGTCCGCCATCAACTTCACCGTCTGTGCACAACTGAGATCGATGATCAGTTCATGCATTGATCGCAAATCTGCGGTCGTTCCGATACCTGTGAACGCGTCTTGTCTTTCGTCCTTGCCCAGATGGTTGCTTGACACCATAGCTATACCCTCATTTCGCCCGCATCACTGTGGGCGGCCGCCAAGTTCCAGCGACCGCATCGGGCTTCGGCCAGTACATTTTCAAGGCGAGACTGAATGTCTCTTTCGGTGCAGGCAGCCAATTGGAATCATTGTCCGTGCCGGGCCAATCGTGTTGGATATGAATGGACAGTGAATTGTCGGGATTGACTCTTAGCCGATCTCGATCGCCGATAGCATGGCGGAGCATGCTGTTCGCGACAAGATGCTGCCGGGAGTCGTAGAGGGTGATCGACCAAAAAGCATTTACCGGCGGGAGAAGGTCTCCGGAGAAATTGATCACGTATCGGTTCGAACCTTTAAGGGGTTCGCCGGTTTGGTCAGTGCCGGTGTGAAAGCACAGAACATCGTCAGCCACGGCAGCGACTATGCCGCTTCGTGCATCAGCGGCCCGACCGAGATAGTTTTTCTGGTATCTGCCGGGATGTATGTGGAGTGACCAGCCATTGACTTTTTTGTAGTGTGGTGGATTTTTTTCGGCTTCAGCAATCCGCAGTTGCGCAGCAGATACTGCCGCTTCCATGGCCTGTGTGGTTTCCGCAGGTAGCATTTCGAATGCGAAGTCCTCGCATGGGAAAAATCCAGCACGCACGAACTGTGCAACAATGTCGCTGTCGCACTCCTGCGCGGGGTTTCTTTCCATCAATCTCGATAGCCGCGTGTAGAAGCATCGCGCGTCGAATTTGTCCACGTGTTCTTGTGGAGTCGTCTTCTCGTCGACGTCCGTTCGAACGGGAAGGCCGTGCTGAACGGATGAACTGCACCATTCGCTCAGAGGTATAAGGCGAAACTCATCCTGAACGCAGTGAACAAGCTCGACGTTTTCGCGGCCACAAGCCTCGAACCAGCCATGAATCCAGACGGTTTCCGTCGGTACGACAATCGTCTGCACACCGGGCGGCAATTTGCCAACCCAGTGCCGAGAAACAAATCCAATGTGTGCTCCTTGCCCGCCATCGTTACGAGGGCTCCGCGTGTCGAATATCTCCCACCAGCCGTTGAAAAATGACAAGAGATAGTACCGGTCCGTCCAAGGGATGCTGAGCACGACGGGTTCTCTTCTAACGTCGAGCCAAGCGAAGGAGTTGAGACAGTCTGCATTCGGGTGAATGACGGATTTCTCGTGAGGCCCTGGAAGAAAACGTTCATGCGCAAATTGATTTATAGGCGCGCCATGCGGTGTGGCATAAGCAGTGGCGGTTTGCGTCCTTTTGATAACGTCCATCAGAAGGAGCGGGTACCCGTAGATATAAATGTCCTCAGCGACACGCTCCATTTCCGTTCGCGTGAGGTTGGGCATCTTGATCCGCCTTTTCATGTGCCTAATTTACGAGTAACAAAGGTGTGCCGCCATCAGGACAAGTTCGAGGCATCATTTGTATTTTTTCTGGATGCATCCGGAATTTGACGGATTGATGTTTGGCCGCTGTCACTAGATGATGTTTATGGCGCAACTAGCCGGAGGAGCATATGACGACTCGAGTACTACTGGCGGACGATCATCTCTTATTTGCTCAGGCGATGGCTGAACTACTCGCTGGACGATACGAAGTGGTCGGCATCGTGGCAGACGGAAGAGCGCTGCAGGCGGCCGCGCGGGCACATAAACCCGATGTCATCGTGACCGATGTAACGATGCCGCACATGAGCGGATTGGATAGTATACGGTCGCTTCACACAGATCTTTACGTCCCCAAAATCGTCTTCCTAACAATGCATACTGACGTAGAACTGGCACGGGAATGCTTCCAATGCGGAGGTTCCGCATTTGTAACCAAAGAGTCGGCGTTTGATGAACTCGTCGCCGCGATTGAAGCCGTCGTGGCGAACCAGCAATACATCTCACCTAACATCGCCGCGGGATTGATCGAGACCTCGAGAGAACCCGTCTGCGAACTGGACCAGTTGACGTCGCGTCAGCGGGAAATCCTTCAGTTGTTTGCGGAAGGAAAAACAATGAAGGAAATTGCGTCCGTAACCAATCTATCCACGCGAACCGTCGAATGGCATAAGTACCGAATGATGAGGATGCTTCGCGTCCGGCGCGGCGCGGAACTCGTGCAACACGCCGTGCGAATGAAGTTGGTCATGTAGTCCTGAGCGGACTTTACGCATCCTGCAGCGCACTCCTACACGCCCGTGCGTCGAAAAACCATCGTATGCGGCGTTAGAAAAAAAGGGTAGGCGGAACTTCTACAGGTCGATTCCTTTGAGACCTGCGCTATACTGGGAATCTCAAAGCAGAAAGTAAATCTCTCGAAACATAGTCGGCCTGATCAAATTTTCATCTCTGAGTTGCCAATGAAAACGGTAATAAAAGGACCTCCGAAATCGACACTCTACAGCTCCATTTCCTCGTCGTTGGTTTATGGGCAGACCTCTCACCCTGTTCCTGCTGTGCCCCATCGGCTGGCGTTGATCAATTCACAAGGTACTATTGTCGCAGTCAACAAGGAGTGGATCGCTCTCGCTCAGGAAACGGGAGCTTCGTTGGATCGCATAGGCCGAGGAGCAAATTATTTCGAAGTGTGCCGTAAAGCGGCCACCTCAGGCGGCGATTCCGATCGAGCCTTGGATGGAATCCACGCAGTGTTGACACAGCGGGCTCCATCTTTTGCTATGGATTACGCCTGCACTACCTCGTCGGGTACATCCACCTTCCACATGGCCGTCTCACCGATTACCTATGAGGACGCTCGCGTCGCGATTGCTCACACGGAAGTAGGGGACGTGCGGCGCTTGAACGACAAAAACTTTCGTCTTCTGCGGCAATTCGCGCGGCGCTCAATCAACGCGCAGGAGGAAGAGCGGCGGAGAATTTCGCGGGAAATCCACGATGACATCGGCAACAGAATCGCATTAATGACATTATCGATTCGCCAGATCATCAAACAAAACTGCGAAAATCACAGCGCGTCCGAACTCAATAAGATCATTGATCAGATAGTGGATCTTTCAGCCGCGATGCGCGACCTTTCGCATCGTCTTCACCCGCCGCTGCTGCGTTACGTCGGAATCGGGGTCGCCTTGAAATCGCTGTGCGATAGTTTCGAGAAGACGCATGGTATCCCGACGGAACTTATCGGTGTGGAAGAATTGCCAAGGGTTTCAGACGAAGTGGCGCTTTGTATTTTCCGAGTCACACAAGAATCCCTGCAGAATGTGGCCAAACATGCCGGCGCTGACAAAGTTACTGTTATCGTCGACCACACACCGCGACAGATCCGGTTGACGGTTTCGGATACGGGACGAGGATTTGTGCGATCCGATGTCGTCCACAAAGATGGACTCGGGCTCCTGAGCATGAAAGCTCGAGCATTGTGTATTGGCGGACATGTGACCATTAACAGTTCAGCGGCTGCCGGAACAGAAGTATGCCTGACAATCCCGCTGCGGAACGCGCAGTAGATACGCTATTGACACGGGCCTCATCCGATTCATTTGGCAGCGCGCTGGAGTTCAGATCAGTTCAGCACGTCCGAATCTTGCAAAGCAATACGAAGATTTTCTTGTCTACAGATGGGAATCTGCACGGCACGATGTAAGAGCGACTTACTGCAAAGATCAGAAGTTTTTCGGATAGCTTTTGGCCGAGCGCAAGCGCACTATCCGAGCACCATGAATACACACATAGATGTCGCGCTGATTCTCTGGAACACCGATGTCATTGACCTCGTGTCGTTCGTTCTCCTTAATCGCAATCTGAAATCCTGCGGACTTGAACCGTCTGAGGGCCGCGAGAAAATAGAAGATTTCATCCTGTCCTGCAGTCCGAGGGTCGTTATGTTCGATCTCGATCCTCCTTATGATCGGTCGGCCGCACTTGCATCGCATTTACTGAGCCGCTTTACGAACTGCTGTTTTGTGATGACCTGCGCAGATCCAAATCTCGCTTTAAAGGAGGCGCCGTGGCTGTCTCGCCATGTGCTCTTCCAGAAGCCATACAAAATTGACGAGATAGCCAATACGGCGCGCTCGATGGTGAGGAGTGCTGCGGCAAGAGCTGTCACTTTATCCTTAGAACTCTCCTGGCGAGGCATTCGGCATGTGGAGGAAGAATTGACACCTGAAATATCGCGGCGTCACGGGACAACTTTCAGGACACGTCTCAACCTCGGATGAATTCCGGGCTCGACCGTTACCGCCGTGAAATTGCCATCATACGGTGGAACGCAACTGTGGCCGGGGGGCATTTGCTTCACTCCAGAATTTTTAGAGTGACAGTTGCGCAGTCTTTTCGACACCGCCCGGTAGATCTCCACCCAACTGGACCATCCCACTTATAAGCCGTCCATTAGATGGACCCATAGATGCTCCTAAATCCTACGCAGCAATGTGAACTTTCCCCGATTCGTCAGTTCGTGTCTTTAAGTCAAGCTAGCATTGAGGTAGAAACAGATGAATCGAACACGCATTCTGTTGGCAGATGATCATCGAATGCTGCTGGATGCTTTAGTTACGCTGCTCTCAAAGGAGTTTGAGGTTGTTGGAATCGCGCGGGATGGCGGCGCGTTGGTGGACATGGCCGAACGTCTTCAGCCGGACATCATTGTGGTCGATGTCTCGATGCCTGAAGTTAACGGAATCGATGCAGTCCGCATACTTCAGAAAGAGGGAAACCGCGCAAAAATCCTGTTTCTCAGCATGTATGCCGACCTGCCGCTTGTGGAAGAGGCATTCCGGACAGGCGCATCTGGCTACATGCTGAAGGCCGGCGGCGTAGACGAACTTGTAAAAGCGATTCAATGTATCTCGAGAGGCGGTACATATGTCACTCCTTTATTGGGAGATTTGATATCTGCTTTACTCGCAACTGGACCTCAAAATTGTCGCACTGCGACACTGACACCGCGTCAAATCGAAATCCTGCGGCTGTTGGCTGAAGGCCGGACGATGAAGGAAATTGGAGAGATGTTGAACATAACGAGAAGAACTACCGAGTCTCACAAGTACGAAATTATGCGGAACCTCGGTCTCAAAACAACCGCGGAACTGATCCGATATGCTATCCGAATCAATCTTATTTAGCTCGAGCGATGACGAGTAGTGAATGCGCTTCGACGTAAAAAGCGTTTCTTTTAGACAATCGGACGTGCTGAGCAGCAGCGTCGGCTGTGTAAATGAGAACACGCCACGCGTCCCCCAGTTCAGGTGGAATGGTGAACTCGACTGGTTCGCAATGCGCGTTGAAGGCGATGTAGAAGTCCTCATCCGGCTCTTCTGAGCCTGAACCATCGAGAAACATTCCGATTGCTTTTGCCCAGGAGGTATTCCAGTCGTCGGCTGTCATTCGCTTTCCATCGTTTCGATACCAACCGATCTGGCTACAGATGAAATTCCTCCTACGAAAGATCGGATGCTCGCGCCGTAATGTGATCAGCTTCTCGACAAAAGCAAACACGTCATGATGTGCCTGTTCCCAATCCACCCAGGAAAGTTCGTTGTCTTGACAATATGCGTTGTTGTTGCCGAATTGAGTACGCCCAATCTCGTCTCCCCCAAGCACCAGCGGAACACCCTGCGACAGCATAAGGGTCGCCAGTAGATTTCGGCGCTGCCGACGCCGGAGGGCATTTATCGCGCTATCGGGCGTCATTCCCTCGGCGCCGCAATTCCATGAACGATTGTTGTTCTCTCCATCCCAATTCGACTCGCCATTGCTTTCGTTATGTTTTTCATTGTAGGAAACAAGGTCGGCCAGAGTGAATCCATCGTGGCACGTAACGAAATTAATACTGGCCGATGGACGGCGCCTGTCCATTTGATAGAGATCCGGACTTCCTGACAGGCGAAAACAGAACTCAGTTAAGGTGCCATCCATGCCGCGCCAGTAATCGCGCACACAGTCCCGGTACTTACCGTTCCATTCGGACCACAACGGCGGAAAATTTCCAACTTGATAACCACCCTGGCTTACGTCCCACGGTTCCGCGATGAGCTTGACCTGACTCACGACCGGATCTTGCTGAATCACATCAAAAAAAGCGGACAACCGGTCAACGTCATGAAGCCCTCGCGCTAGGGTCGATGCCAGGTCGAATCGAAATCCGTCTACGTGCATCTCGGTTACCCAATATCGGAGCGAGTCCATCACCAGCTGCAGAACATGCGGGTGACGCATGTTCAGGCTATTGCCGGTGCCTGTGTAGTCCGTGTAGTAAAACGGATTATCACTCTCGAGGCGGTAGTACGCGGCATTATCGATTCCTTTAAAAGAAAGAACAGGTCCGAGATGATGACCTTCCGCAGTATGACCATATACCACGTCGAGGATCACCTCTAGTCCGGCTTCGTGCAGCGCCTTTACCATCAGTTTGAAATCCTCGACGTGCCGGACGCCTCGCTTGAGCGTGGAGTACCCATTGTGAGGCGCAAAAAAACCGATTGTGCTGTAACCCCAGTAATTGTTCAGGCCTCGCTCCATCAGATACATATCGTGGACGAACTCCTGAATAGGCATCAGCTCAATGGCGGTGACACCAAGCCTCTTGAAATAGTTGATAACTGCCGGCTGTGCCAGACCCAGATAGGTGCCTTGAAGCTCAGGGGGAACGCCGGGATGCTTGATGGTAAGGCCCTTGACATGAGCTTCATAGATCACTGTCATGTTCCATGGCGTCCGAAGCGGTTTGTCATTGCCCCAATCGAAACTGGGATCCATGACAACAGATCGCGGGACGTATGGGGCTGAATCGAAATCGTTGCGGAGACCTTCTGGCCCCATGAAGTATTGACAGAAGACAGCTTCGTCCCATTTCACTTGTCCCTGAATGCATTTGGCATATGGATCGAGGAGGAGTTTTGCCGGATTGCAGCGCAGCCCAGCGGCCAGCGCCCATGGGCCGTGTACTCGAAATCCATATTTTTGTCCGGGCCGAAGGCCGGGAAAATATCCGTGCCAACAGAGCGCGGTCATTTCGGGAAGGTCATACCGTGTCTCTCGTCCGAAATCATCGAATAGGCAAAGCTCGACGCGATCCGCAACACTGGAAAACAGCGAGAAGTTTACGCCGTCTCCATCATAAATCGCTCCAAGCGGATATGGTTTGCCGCAGGACAGCACGAACAAAGATGTGCACCTCGGCGGCCTGGCGGGGAGTTCTCGTAAAGTCTTTTGGAAACGCTAGGACCTATCCCGATGATTGAACGAGGCGCCGCCCTTGCGCCCGCCAAAACAAATCCAGACTTACCGTTCAGGCGCTATTACAGGCGACCATCAGATGGGATCTACAGCTGCCGGGACTTCCCCTCTGCGGGAACATTTTCCGATCTCGCGGTTATAGGTGTCGCTCTATTGACAGTAAGTGTACGTCCGTCCATCCGCTTTCCGTTCAAGGTAGCGATTGCTGCTTGAATGTCTACTTCATTGCCAACGCTGACGAATCCGAATCCACGCGATTTGCCTGTGACCCGGTCATAGATGATCTCTGCCGCTTCGACACGAAATCCGTGGGACTCTACCCACTCTCGAATTTCCAACGCTGATGAAGCATGAGGCAGATTTCCAACAAACAGTTTCGGCATTACGCACTCCTTTCCTTTCAGTCGTAATGCCGAGCATAAAGAAACTGAACAAACGGTGGAACTCGGAGAATTCCCTGATCCACCGTTTGTTTTTCCGGGTGCCTGGCGCCCGTCACTTTATCGGTGCTTCTCCAGGTGAATTTCCATAGGAGTGTTCTGAGGCAACTCGATATCGCGCCCTCGCCCGAGAAAGTTGGAGTATATGGAGCGCGCAGCTCCGTAAAAACCCAAACCGATCGCGACGTGTGGAATCATTGCGCCTGACACGCTCGCTGGAAGCCCAAAGGTGCTGTCGCTGCCTGTGATCTCTTTCAAAAATTTACCACCGTAGGCTCCGAGAACAGCTTTCCCGAACGAGTCTGGATTTGCACTCAGCGCGCGCTCGACTTTCACTGCTGCCCAGGCCGGACCAATAAATCTTTTCTTTGATTCGACGATTCGTAAACCTCCGCTCTCATCTATGTGGAGATCCTTCATGTCGTGAGTAACGTCAATAGTTGCAATGTAACCGTCCACGTCTCGTGCGTGTGGCGCGGCTGAGGCCAATAAGTCCGGCGGTTGAATTGCTGTGAAACTGAAACCAAGCTGCCCATTATGATGGAATCCGTGCGCGGGAGTCACTTTTGTCACCCGTCCATGGAGCACGCTGCCTACGGGAAAAATGAGCTGATGCTCAGGAGAGAATAGTGGACGCATCAGAAGAGCCTCAACCGTGGCTCCTGGAGGTGTGGTTCCTGAATCCAATGGGGTGATAAGACGGATTGCCACGACAGTATTTGTAGGGAGCTCCGATCCAAACTTATCCAGCGCGGCATTTCTGAGTACTGTCACGCCGAAATCGATCGGTGTCATGAGAACTGCATTCAAATGGGTACCCGTCGGCAGGTAGTTCGGGTGGAGCGGCGCCATCCCCCAAAGCAAGTTCTGCAATCGTTCTTTCGCGGGCTGTTTGCGCGTCGAGACCAGGGAGG
>Ga0137377_10000810_pt1 | contig 20265 bp, 17 predicted proteins | sample SagtaG_22_FD_104815 | JGI IMG/M metagenome (GOLD analysis project Ga0137377, IMG submission 104815) | Vadose zone soil microbial communities from Sagehorn Ranch, Mendocino, California, USA - Sage2_L_40_16 metaG | ecosystem: Environmental > Terrestrial > Soil > Vadose zone | place: USA... | reverse complement strand
TGGATCACGCCGATACGACCCTGGGCCGAGGAGATCACCAGCGAGTTGCGTTCATTGTCCTCGCTCGCCTTGTCCAGCTCGGCGTTGATGAAGGCCCCCGGCCGGTACGCGATGCGGTCGATTCGCCCCGAGACCGGACTGCGGTTCACGTGGCAGTTGAACACGCTCATGAAGATCGAGACGCGCGGCAGCGGGCTGTCGCCGAGACCGAGCTCGGCCGGCGGCAGCGCCTGTGTGACCAAGGAGATGCGCCCATCAGCCGGCGCCACCACGAGCCCCTCGCGCACCGGCGTGACCCGCACCGGATCGCGGAAGAACAGCGCGCACCAGATCGTCAGCACGGTGCCGATCCAGCCCAATGGCGTCCAGATCCAGAACAGGATCAGGCTCGCCAGCGCGAAGCCGCCGATGAACGGATAGCCTTCGGGATGGATTGGCGGGATTTGCGCGCGAATGGAATTGGCGATGGACATGAGTTTCACTCGTCTTTCCGCTCCGCCCTTGCGGGCGAGAGGATATTTCTAGAGCGCGATGACGACTCATCCTGAAGTCATCGTGCTCTAGTAACGGCTATTCGGCAGCGGTCGCGATCGGGTCTTCAACCGGCGGGGGTGTCCGGTTGGGCGCGTCGATGTCGTCGTCGACCTGCGCCAGCCGTTCGCGCGCAGCCTCAGCCTCGCGCTGCCGATTCCACATACTGGCATAAAGGCCGCCGCTTGCCAAAAGCTGCGCATGGGTTCCACGCTCGGCGATCAGGCCCTGATCCAGCACGATGATCTCGTCGGCGCTGACGATGGTGGAGAGCCGGTGCGCGATCACGAGCGAGGTGCGATTGCGCGAGACGCGATCGAGCGCCTCCTGGATTTCGTGCTCGGTGTGGCTGTCGAGCGCCGAGGTCGCTTCATCGAGCACCAGGATCGGCGGCGCCTTCAAGACCGTGCGCGCGATTGCGACGCGCTGCTTTTCGCCGCCCGACAATTTCAGCCCGCGCTCGCCGACCTGGGTTTCATAGCCCTTCGGCGCCAGACGGATGAAGCCATCGATTTGCGCCAGTTGCGCCGCCTCTTCGACCTCGGCGTCGTCCGCGTCCCAGCGGCCGTAGCGGATGTTGTAGCGGATGGTGTCGTTGAACAGCACGGTGTCCTGCGGCACCATGCCGATCGCGGCGCGCAGCGAGGCCTGCGTGACGTCCCTGATGTCCTGGCCGTCGATCGTGATGCGCCCGCCCGAGATGTCGTAGAGGCGGAACAACAATCGCGAGATCGTCGACTTGCCGGCGCCTGACGGACCTACGATCGCAACCGTCTTGCCGGCGGGCACGTCGAAGCTCAGCCCTTTCAAAATTGGCCGTTCGGCGTCATAGGAAAAGCGCACGTCCTCAAAGCGCAGGCTGCCGGAAGTTACGACCAGCGGCTTGGCGCCAGGAACATCCTTGACCTCAGGATTGCGCGCGAGAACCTCGAACATCTTCTCGATGTCGATGATCGCCTGCTTGATCTCGCGATAGACCATGCCCATGAAATTCAGGGGCTGGTAGAGCTGGATCATCATGGCGTTGACCATGACGAAGTCGCCGACCGTGTTGCGCCCGCTGCGCACCCCGATCGCGCACATCAGCATGGTCGCGGTCAGGCCCGCGGTGAAGATCAGCGCCTGGCCGATGTTGAGCACCGTGAGCGAGGTATAGGTCTTGACGCTCGCGTGCTCGTAACGCTCCATCGAACGGTCGTAGCGCGACGCTTCGCGCGCCTCGGCGCCGAAATACTTGACGGTCTCGTAATTCAACAGCGAGTCGATCGCCTTGGTGTTCGCGTCGGTGTCGGAATCGTTCATCTTGCGGCGGATACCGATCCGCCACTCGGTCGCGGCATAGGTGAAGGCCATGAAGATCACGACCGTGATCATGGTCGCCAGCACATAGCGCCAGTCGAACACCCATAGCAGCACGCCCATCAGGAGCGAGACCTCGACGACGGTCGGGATGAGCTGCAGGATCACCATCCGCACGATGGTTTCGATGCCGTTGCGGCCGCGTTCCAGCACGCGCGTCAACCCGCCGGTCTTGCGCTCCAGGTGAAAGCGCAGCGACAATTGGTGCATGTGAACGAAGGTGATCTGGGCGAGCTTGCGCACCGCATGCATCGCCACGCGGGCGAAAATGCCGTCGCGCCACTGCGTCAGGACCGCCATCAGGACGCGCAACGCGCCGTAGCTCGCGATCATGACCAAGGGCGACGCGACCACCCACATCGTCCAGTTCGACGGCTCGATGGGCGCGCTGCCCTTGCCGGCCAACGCGTCGGTCGCCCATTTGAAGGTGAACGGCACCGACAGGGTCGCAAGCTTGGCGATCAGCAAGAGAACCACCGACCAGACCACGCGCATCTTCAGGTCGGCGCGGTCGGTTGGCCAAATGTAGGGCCAAAGATGGACCAGCGTCCCGATCAGGGTGGCCTGTTCGACAGCTTTGCTGGAGGCGGGCAGCGCTTCGCCGGCGTGCGGGGACGAATCAGTATGAGCCATCAATCGAAAGCCTGGAGAATTGTGACCGCGCGCACAGCCTTTTTGTCCGTAGTCGTACCGTCATACGTACCGCCATATAGAGTGTTTGCGCCTCCAGCGCACCCTCGCGGGGGTTAATTCTTTCGCCAATCGGACGCGTTAACGGTAGTTTTGCCGTTCTTCCTGAATCATTGTTGGACTTGACGTTTTCTGCGCTGCAGTGCCACATGAGACATATGAGCATTATCAAAACCGTTTGCGTCTATTGCGGCTCCGGCCCAGGCACCAACCCGCATTTTACCGAAGCGGCCGTCGCTTTCGGAAAAGCACTCGCCGAGAATGGCGTTCGCCTCGTTTATGGCGGCGGCTCGCTCGGCCTGATGGGCGCGGTGGCGACCTCCGTGCTCGACCACGGCGGCACCGTCACCGGGATCATTCCCGACTTTCTCAAGCTGCGTGAGAATGCCCTGACCCGCGTCCAGGAAATGATCGTCACGCCCGACATGCACGAGCGCAAGCGGCTGATGTTCGAGCGCTCGGATGCGTTCGTCGCCCTCCCCGGCGGCGTCGGCACGCTCGAAGAGCTGGTCGAGCAACTGACCTGGAAGCAGCTTGGCCGCCATGAAAAGCCGGTTCTGCTGGCCAACGTGGATAATTTCTGGGAACCGCTGTTCGCGCTGCTCGCGCATATGCGGTCCACCCAATTCATCCGGTCCGGTCTCTCCGTCGATATCCTGAAGGCCGAGCGGGTCGAGGACATCCTGCCGCGGCTGCGCGCCGCCGTCGCCGGCATTTCCGAGGAGGCCAAGGAAATGGCCCCCGAGGTGGCGCGACGGCTTTAGAGCGTGATGACTTTTCTTCGAATCGTCATCTCGCTCTATCTTTTTGTTTGAGCATGATCTCCGCGCAAACGCGTTCCGCGTTTGTCGCGAGGAAAACCGGACCCACTTTTCCGGATCATGCTCTAGCCTCTCGCCTTACTCGCTCGGAAACGTCACCGCCTCGATGCGGTTGCCGTCGGGATCAATCACGAACGCCGCGTAGTAGCGCACGCGGTCATGCGGCCTGATGCCCGGCACGCCGTCGGAGGCGCCGCCGGCTTTCAGAGCTGCGGCATGAAAGGCATCGACATCGGCGATTGCTTTCGCGCGCAGGCAGATGTGGGTGCCGCTCTCCGGCCCGACCGGTTTCATGCCCGCGCGAAGGTTGATCCAGAACTCCGGATAGCTCTTACCGAAGCCGACCGTCGCCGGCCGCGTCACCAGGCGCGAAAACCCGAGCGCGGCCAAGGTCGGCTCATAGAATCGAGCGGCGCGATCGAGATCGCTGACGCCGACGGAGATATGGTCGATCATGGATAGCTCACGTTAGGGCACGGTCTTGCAAGCACGTCGGCTCGTTCGACCACGACCACGGATGCTCCCAGCTTACACGGTTTCGCGCTGGCTCGAAGCCCACTCAGAACTTCTGATCTTGAGGCAAGCTATTTGTCTTGAGGCGCGCTATTTGGCTTGTCTTGAGGCGAGCTATTTGGCTGACCCGAAGCCGGGCTGCTTTGACGATTCTCCGGTGGGCTACTCGGTGGAGGGCTGTTTTGTTGGCTGGCCTGAAGCCAAGTCGGCATTCGCAGCGCCGAATTGTCAAGGTGATTGACGAGCCACACACCTCCAAGCGCGATAATGCCAGCCAACATGACGTGCGGTAGAGTCCGCACCAGCACGCCAAGCAGATGTGCGAAGGCGCCCAGTATCGCCGCACCGGCCTCCAAGAGTTCCCGGCCCGCTCGATAAAGCGCCCAGATCACTCCCGCCAGGATCAGGACCAGAAGAAACTGCTTCCACAGCGGCCATTCCTGCCACGGCACCGCCATGAGCTTGCTGATCTGCTCGACCGACCAAGTCCAGATGATTTCGACGAAACGGAAGATCGCCGAAATCCCGTCGTGCAAGAATTTCAAGAGCTGATCAAAAACCTGTTTCATATCCAGGACCCCCGACGCTCGACCGGCCTTTACGAGCAGACCCAATCCAAACGCAAAGAGGGAGCGTTGGGTTCCCAAAGTCAGGCGAACAGGCTCAATCATTTCAATCGACTGAGCGCGGTATCATCGGACGCGGTCTAGCGAATTGTCTGGCGCCCGCAACCTGACTGGCTATGAAGCGACCCGGCGCATTTGCGGGCATCATTGATTCATCGATGAAATCTCACCGAGCCGCAGTCGCGGACGATGCGCCTCTACGTTCGCTACGTTCGCTGCGTAAAACTCAAAATGGCTGCAATCGCATGGAACTCTCGTGCGGGTCACACGTTGCTCAGCGCGGGGAGTGCGCGTTGTTTCGACGGCGTCGGCCCCTTGAGCGGGGCGCAGGTTGTTGCCGGCCGCGGTTGCGGCCATCTGCAGGGTGTGGGCGTTGAGCTACCAAGCCGAAATCAGCCGTACGTCGCCGACGGCGATCCTGATGGTCATGGATCAGTCGACGTCGATGAATCACCGCTTGAACAGCGGACAGAGCAAGGCCGCCTTCCTGGCGGATGTGCTCAACAAGACCCTCTATACCATCATCACCAATTGTTCGAAGGCCGACGGCGTCCGCGACTACTTTCATGTGGGCGTGGTCGCCTATGGTGGAAAGGACGCTAGCAACGGCTTTCAGGGCGCGCTGGGCGAGGAGCCATTGCACGTTATCTCCCGCCTCGCCGAGGCTCCGCTCCGGGTCGAGACCCGTACCAAGAAGGTCGCCGGGCCTAACGGCGATGTCGTGGAGCAGCAGGTGCGATTTCCCATCTGGTTCGAGCCGCGAAGCCAGGGCAAGACATTGATGTGCGCGGGTCTCGGCGCGGCGATCGAGATTCTCGATCGGTGGTGCGCCGCGCATCCGTCCGCATTTCCGCCGACGGTCCTGCACGTGACCGACGGCCACCCGTCCGACGGCGATCCGGAGCCGGCGGCCGATCGGCTCAAGAACCTCGCGACCAGCGACGGTAGCTGTCTGTTGTTCAACCTGCACGTCGACGCCGGCGAGGGCGAGCCGCTGATTTTTCCGAATGACGAGCGCGCCATCAAGGATCGCTTCGGCAAGGCGTTGTTTCGCATGTCGAGCCTCCTCCCACCGCATGCCTTGGAGGCCGCTGCGCGCAAGGGCTACGACGTTCGCCCCGGCGCGCGCGGATTTGTCTTCAATGCCGGGATCGAAACAATCGCCGATTTTTTCGATATCGGCACTCGTCCGGCCATATCGGCCGATCGCTGACCAACCAGACCGAGGGGAAGAGCAATGGCGTACCAGGCCGAGATCAGCAGGGAGAATCCCACCTGTATTCTATTCGTCATCGATCAATCAGGATCCATGGACGAGATTACCGAGGCGGGCCGCTCGAAGGCCGCTTTCGTGGCCGACGTGCTGAACAAGACGCTCTACACGCTGATCACGAGTTGCTCGAAGTCCGATGGCGTGCGCAACTATTTCGACGTGGGGGTGATCGCATATGCCGGATCGCAGGTCACGACCGGGTTCGGCGGCGCCTTGTCCGGGGAGATCGTGCATCCGATCCAGGCGATAAGCGAGAATACGCTGCGCGTCGAGGAGCGCAAAAAGAAGACAGACGACGGCGCGGGCGGTGTCATCGAGCTGAAGACCAAGTTTCCAGTCTGGTTCGACCCGAAGAGCGAGGGCGGCACGCCGATGCGCGCAGCGCTTGGCAAGACCATCGAGACGGTAGGCGGCTGGTGCGAACAGCACCCCGGCTCTTATCCGCCGACCATTCTCCACGTCACCGATGGTCAATCGACCGATGGCGCGCCCGAGGAAATGGCGAACGGGCTCAGGCAGATTTCGACGAAAGATGGTCAGGCGCTGCTGTTCAATCTTCACGTCAATACCGGCGGCGGGCTCGAGATCGTGTTCCCGACCGCCGAAAGCGACCTCAACGACGAGTACTCGCGGATGCTTTTCCGCATGTCGAGCCCGCTGCCAGCGCATCTCGCAAAGTTTGCCGGCGACAAGGGCTATTCGATCGCAGACGGATCGCGCGGCTTCATCTTCAACGGCGATCCCCAATGTGTCGTCGACTTTTTCGAGATCGGCACCCGACCAAGGCTGGTTGCCGACCGGTGAGCACCACGGAGCTGCGTTCGAAATCGCGCCTGCCCTTGGCGTTTAGCGTCCCCAAGCGCGAGGATCAGCACAACGAGGACAGCTTTCACCGCACGGCCAAAGGAGTCCACGCGCTGAGCGACGGCGCGTCGGTGTCCTTCGACTCGGCGTCGTGGGCGCGCATTCTGGTGCGCCGCTACACGCGCAATCCGGAATTTACGCACAAGTGGTTGTCGGCGGCGATCGCCGAGTTTCGCAAGCTGTACGACCGCGACAGCCTGCCGTGGATGCAGCAGGCATCTTTCGACAAAGGCAGCTTCGCCTCGCTGCTCGGCGTTCGGATTGCCGACGCCGGGAGGGCGATCCAGGTCCTAGCGGTCGGCGACAGCCTGGCGGTGCTCTGCGACGGCGATCGAATCAAGGCGACGTTTCCTATCTCCACCGCATCGGAGTTCACCCGGTCGCCGCGGTTGATCTGCACCAACCCGACGCACAATACGTTCCTGGATCAAATCGACTTCGGGTACGACCTCGTCGCCGACTGGACCTTCCGCGGGCTGGAGCAGCCGGCGCTATTGTGCATGACCGACGCCCTCGGTCATTGGCTGCTGTCGCAGCGTGATCGCGATTCGTCTCCGATCAGTGTTCTGCGCCGGTTAAGAACGCCCGGCGCATTCGCCCGGTTCGTGCAGGAGGAGCGCGCGGCCGGTCGCATGAAGCGCGACGACACCACATTAATCGCGTTGTGGGAGGTGTAAGATGCCATACCCCCAGATCGTCGAATATCATGAAGCGGTGCAACATCCGTCGCAAGCATTCATCGACCCGGAACTGAAGCAGGGTGCCGTCGCTGAAAACAATCTGGGCCTGCCGCTCGTGATGTCGGGAGGATTTGCGCTAACCTATGCGGTCACCACCCCGCGTCGAAAATGCGCGGTGCGTTGCTTTCACCGGGAGATTCCGGCGATCCAGCAGAAGTACGACGCGATTTCCAAGAAGTTGCGTTCGCTCACCAACGGATGTTTCGTCTATTTCGATTTCCAACAGTCCGGCATCAATGTCCGCCAGCAGACCTTTCCGATCGTGCGAATGGATTGGGTCGAGGGCGATACGCTGGGCATCTGGTTGGACAAGCACTTCGACGATCCGCGCGCGCTCGAAAAGGCGCGGACCGATTTTGCCGCCATTGCGCGCTTTCTCGAGCTTAAGGGTATAGCCCACGGCGACATTCAGAACGGCAACGTGATGGTCGCCAACGGCGACATCAAGCTGATCGATTACGATGGCATGTTTGTCCCCGGCATGCGCCCGGGCAACGGCAGCGAGACCGGGCACAAGCACTTCCAGCATCCAGATCGGCGGGTTTCCGATTTCGGTCCCAAGATGGACCGTTTCAGCTTCATTGCGCTCGATCTCAGCCTGAAGGCCGTCATCGAGGACAAATCGCTGTACGCGAAATTCCGCGAGGGCGGCGAGACGGTCGTCTTCAAGGCGAACGATTTCGCCGACCCGGCGAACAGCGATATCTTCCGGCGCCTGCTGGCGATCCCGAAGCTGAAGGAGCAGGCGCGCCGCTTTGCGGCGATCTGCGAAGCACCTCTGTCCGCCGTCCCGACGCTCGACGAATACCTCACCGGACACAACATTCCGCCGGCGAAGACGCAGATCAAGACACAGCCTTCGCCTGCCGCGAGGCTTTCGGCGGCCAGCTACATCTCCGCCTACCCGGTCGTCGATGCGCTCAATTTCTCCGCGGCGATGGCGCGGGTCGGTGACCGCGTCGAGTTGATCGGACGGATCGTCGAAGTCACGCCGGGGTCCCGCAAGGTCGGAAGAGGCCCGCCCCAGAACTACGTCTTTATCAATTTTGGCTCGTCGCGAGGCAACATCGTCAAGATCTCGATTTGGTCCGACGGGCTTGCCAAGCTGAAGGAGCAGCCGTCGGAGGCCTGGATCGGGCGCTGGGTCGGCGTCACCGGCCTGATGGATGTGCCGTATGAGAACAAGCGCTACGGGCACAAGCATCTGAGCATCACCGTGCAGGAAGACGGCCAGATTCAGCAGCTCAACGAAACGGAAGCCGGTTTACGACTTGCAAGCATCTCGACGGCATCGCCGCCCCGCAATCGCGCTGTCATGCAGGGCGCTGCATCCGGGACCCCAGCGGCCACAACGCCGGCTGCCGCCGCGGCGAAGCTGAAGTCGAAGCCCAAGCCCAAGAGTGTCCGGTCGCGCGGCTCGAGCCGCGCTCGGAGCCACAAGCCCGCTGGCCAACCCACGCCAGCTCCCGCCGCGACCACCGCTCAGCAAGCGTCCCAATCAAGGGGTCTGTTGGCCTGGATTCTGCGGTGGATGTCGTAATCCGGGCTTACGCCGGCGCGCCTGATTTCACGAGCTTATAAAACACCGAATCCATCAGCGCCTGGAACGAGGCGTCGATGATGTTGGGCGACACGCCGACCGTGGTCCAGCGCTCGCCCGCTTCATCCTCGCTCTCGATCAGGACGCGCGTCACGGCTTCCGTGCCGCCATTGAGGATACGCACGCGATAGTCGATCAGCTTCAATCCTTCGATATATTTCTGGTATTTTCCGAGATCCTTGCGCAGCGCGACGTCGAGCGCGTTGACCGGGCCGTTGCCTTCGGCCGCCGAGATCAGCCGCTCGCCCGCGACATCGACCTTCACCACCGCGAGCGCCACCGTGACCTGTTGGCCGTTGGCGTTGTAGCGCTGCTCGACATTGACATCGAACTGCTCGACCCGGAAATAGTCCGGCACCTTGCCGAGCGTGCGCCGCGCCAACAGCTCGAACGAGGCGTTGGCGGATTCATAGGCGAAGCCCTGGGCCTCGCGCTCCTTCAATTCCTCGACCAGGCGCGCCAGCTTCGGATCCTTCTTGTCATAGGGAATGCCGGCGCGATCGAGTTCGGCGATGACGTTGGAGCGGCCGGCCTGGTCGGACACCAGCACCTTGCGATGGTTGCCGACAGATTCGGGCCGCACATGCTCGTAAGTCTGTGGGTCCTTCAACACCGCGGAGGCGTGAATGCCGGTCTTGGTGACGAAGGCGCTTTCGCCGACATAAGGCGCGTGCCGGTTCGGCGCGCGGTTGAGCATGTTGTCGAGCGTGCGCGACACCTTCATCAGGCTCGCCATCTTCTCGTCCGACACGCCGATCTCGAGGCAATCCGAAAATTCGCTTTTCAGCCGCAAGGTCGGGATCAACGAGCAGAGGTTGGCGTTGCCGCAGCGCTCGCCGAGCCCGTTCAGCGTGCCCTGGATCTGCCGCGCGCCCGCGCGCACCGCGGCGAGCGAATTGGCGACCGCCTGCTCGGTGTCGTTATGGGCGTGAATGCCGATATGATCGCCCGGAATATGCTTGACGACCTCGCCGACGATGGCCTCGACCTCGTGCGGCATGGTGCCGCCATTGGTGTCGCACAGCACCACCCAGCGCGCGCCGGACTCATAGGCCGCTGTCGCGCAGGCGAGCGCGAAGTCCGCGTTCTCCTTGTAGCCGTCGAAAAAATGCTCGCAATCCAGCATGACCTCGCGGCCGGCTGTCTTGGCCGCAGCCACGCTGTCGCGGATCGAGGCGAGGTTTTCCTCGTTGGTGGTCTCCAGCGCCACCCGCACCTGGTAGGCCGAGGATTTCGCGACAAAGCAGATCGCATCCGCTTTCGCTTCAAGGAGCCCCGCCAAGCCCGGATCGTTGGAGGCCGACCGGCCCGCGCGCCGCGTCATGCCGAACGCGGTGAAGCGGGCATGATTGAGCTTCGGCTTCGCGGCGAAGAATTCCGTGTCCGTGGGATTGGCGCCGGGATAGCCGCCTTCGACGTAGTCGATGCCGAGCTCGTCCAGCATGGCGGCGATGATCTTCTTGTCATGCAGGGTGAAGTCGACGCCGTTGGTCTGCGCGCCATCGCGCAGCGTGGTGTCGAACAGATAAAGGCGTTGCTTGCTCATGGCTTGTTGCTGCTCATGGCTTGGCTCCGCCGCTATCGAGCGTCTTCTCCATGGTGGTGTTGGCGAGCCACTCGCCCTGCACGGTCACGGTGTTGCGCTGTTGCGCGACGTAGCCGCGCTTCTTGAAAAAATCCAAGGCATTGTCGCTCGCGTCGACTGTCAGCTTTGTCGCGCCACGGCCAAAGGCGAGCTTTTCCAGCGCATCGCACAGCATCGACGCTACGCCCTGCCCCGCGACGCTCGGATGCACATAGAGCATGTCGATATGGTCCGCGCCTTTCAGCGCGGCAAAGCCGACCGGAGAATTCTGCAGCGTGGCGATCAGCGTCAGTTCGCCGGCCAACCGCGCGCCGAATGTCGCCTCGTCGTCGGCGGCGCTGGCCCAGGCCTCCTGCTGCGCTTCGCTGTAGTCGTCGCCGGTCAATTGCTCGATCGCCGCGACGAAGATCGCGGCGAGAATCGGCGTATCGGCCGCGAGGTACGGCCGCAGCGCGGGTTTTGGCAGTGTCTGTCCCATCAGCGCGCGACCTCCCAGGTGGTACCGTCCTTGGAATCCTTGATCGCAATCCCCATCGCCGCGAGTTCATCGCGAATACGATCGGATTCCTTGAAGTCCTTTCGTGCACGGGCAGCAGTGCGCGCGGAAATCAGGCTGTCGATTTGTTCGGCGTCGACACCGCTCGCCTGCTGCTTGCGGCCCTCCCATTGTGCTGCGGTCTCGGAGAGGAATCCCAGAAGCCGCAGAGAGGCCGCGAAATCGCTGCGATCTCCTTCATTTGCAGCAGCACCGTTTCGCAAGCCATGTAGCGAAGCGATCATCTGCGGCGTGTTGAGATCATCGGAAAGCGCCTCGATCACGGTCCCGGCGGGTTGTCCTGCTTGGATATCCGCCGCGACGCGGTACCAGTCGTCGAGCGTTTTGGCGCTTTCTTCCAATCCCTTCAGCGTCCAGTCGATCGGCGAGCGATAATGCGTCTTCAGCATGTTGAGACGCAGCACTTCGCCCGGCCAGTCGGCCAACAGCTCCCTGATGGTGACGAAGTTGCCAAGGCTCTTCGACATCTTGTCGCCTTCGACCTGCAGGAAGCCGTTGTGCATCCAGACGTTGGCCATGCGCGCTTGGTCGAAGGCGCAGCAGGTCTGCGCGAGCTCGTTCTCGTGATGCGGAAATACCAGATCGATGCCGCCGCCATGGATGTCGAATTGATGGGGATATTTTAGGCCTTCGGGCGACAATTTTGCCTTCATATCCTCCCATAGCAATTTGTCGGCCATCGCCGAGCATTCGATATGCCAGCCCGGACGGCCCTCGACCTTGATGCCGGCCGGCGACGGCCATGACGGTTCGCCCGGCTTCGCCGGTTTCCACAGCACGAAATCGGTGTCATCGTGCTTATAGGGTGCGACATCGACCCGGGCACCGGCGATCATCTCATCCAGCGAGCGTTTCGACAGCGCACCATAGCGCGGCAGGATGGAATCGGCGGCATTCATCGCCTGCGGCGAGAACAGCACGTGATCCTGCTCGACATAGGCAAAGCGGTCGCGCACCAATTTCTCGATGATCGTTCGCATCTCCGCAATATGCTCGGTGGCGCGCGGCTCGACCGTCGGACGCAAGCAGCCGAGCGCATCGACGTCGTCGTGGAACTGCTTCTCGGTCACTTCCGTGACCTTGCGGATCGCCTCGTTCAGCGGCAGTCCAGGAAAATCCCGCGCGGCCCGCGCGTTGATCTTGTCGTCGACGTCGGTGATGTTGCGGACATAGGTGACGCGATCCGCGCCATAGACGTGGCGAAGCAATCGGAACAGCACGTCGAACACGATGACCGGACGCGCATTGCCGATATGGGCGAAGTCATAGACCGTCGGCCCGCAGACATACATGCGCACGTTGTGGGCATCGAGCGGCACAAACGGCCGTTTCTCTCGCGTCAACGTATCGTAGAGGCGCAGTTCCATGGATACATACCCGTCCCTGCCGGCCGGGCGTCCAGTGATCTCGTGTGAGAAAAGACGGCCTCAGCCAGCGAATCGCTAGCTCATAATCTCGCGGCAAATGCAGCAAATGGCGAGGAGACCGTTCATGCGAACCACAATGGAACACCCGAGGGCCTGGCGTCAAGAGCCGTGAAAAAGCCATTTTAAGCCGCAAATGGGAGCGCCCCTCGGCCCATGGTTAATCATTCTTAACCATTTTGGCCTATCGAATGAGAGGAATCTCCTCTCATTCATGTGGTGCATCATGCGATCCCTTCCGGCGCTATCGGCTTGTGCATTCCTCATCGCCACGACGGCTGCGTCAGCCGAAAGCCGCGTCTTCATCGTCGCCAACCAGGCCGACGGCTATGGCATCGACCAGTGCCTCGCCAAAGGCGACCAATGCGGCGCTCACGCCGCCCGCTCCTACTGTCAATCACGCGATTTTGCGTTAGCTTCGTCCTACCGGCGCGTCGATCCCGATGAGATCACCGGATCGGTGCCGAAAGACGGCCGGAACTGCGCACGTGGTGGCTGCGACGAATATATCGCGATCACCTGTCAGCGCTAGAAACCTGGCAGCGCCGCCACACGGGCGCCCCGGAAACGACGTGACGCTGCCCCTGGAAGCGGGTAAGGGAAGCGGTCGCGGCGTTGAGGCTCGCGGAACTCTCTGATGGCCGGATATGCCTGAAACGCTGACTGTATTTCCTTTCCGACGGATCCTTCTCTCCTCTGTGCTGCTGGGCGGCTTGACGCTTTCCTTTGGCGCGGCGGCACAGATGAGCCCGGGCTCGATGCCCCCGCCCTCGTCCCAAGGCGGACCGCCGGTCAACCCGATCTGCCCGCGGCTGGAAGCCCAATTGGCGACCATCGACCGCGGCGGCAGCAACGATCCGGCCAAGGACGAGCAGATCCGCCGCTACCAGGACGCCGCCACGAAGCAGCAGGCCGAGCTTGATCGCGTCACCCAGCAGGCCAAGCGCACGGGCTGCGACAGCTCAGGGTTCTTGTCGCTGTTCAACGGCAATTCGGCCCAATGTGGCCCCGTCAACACCCAGATCCAGCAGATGCGCTCCAACCTGGACCAGATCAACAGCAGCCTGGAGCGCCTGCGTGGCGGCGGCGGTGGTTTCGGAAGCGATCGCGACAACCAGCGCCGCTCGGTGCTGACCGCGCTGGCGCAGAACAATTGCGGTCCGCAATATGCCAACGCAGCGCCTGGGCCGGGCAACTTCCTGAACAATCTGTTCGGCGGCGGCAACAACAACAGCCTGCCGCCGCCCAGCGCCGATCTGGCCGCGCCGTCGGGGACCTATCGCACCGTCTGCGTGCGAAGCTGCGACGGCGGCTATTTCCCGATCTCTTTCGCCACCGTGCCGACGCGTTTTCCCGACGATGAGAAGAGCTGCAAGGCGCTTTGTCCGGCGACCGAGGCGACGCTGTTCACCTATCGCAATCCCGGCGAGGACATCAACCAGGCCACGTCAGTCAACGGCCAGCCTTACACGTCGCTACCGAACGCGTTTCGTTTCCGGACCGAGTTCAATCCGTCCTGCGCCTGCAAGGCGCCCGGCCAAACCTGGTCCGAGGCGCTGAAGTCGATCGACGACAAGGCGGAGGCACAACAGCAGGGCGACATCATCGTCACCGAAGAGAGCGCAAAGAAGATGCAGCGGCCGAGGTCGGCGCCGGCTTCCGCCAAGAGGGGCGGCGCGGCTCCGGCACCGGTGGACAGTACAGCCGCCGCTCCCGGGCCCGACGCATCCGAGCAGCCTTCCGCGCCGGGCGGAACCACGTCCGACAACAAGCCGATTCGTTCGGTGGGGCCGACCTTTATCCCGGCGCGTTAAAGTGAGATGGCGCTCCAAGAACGCCCGTCACTGATTCAAGAGCGGAATGTCCTTGGCAGGCCTTGGACCGGGCAACGACTGCAGAAAGGCGTGGATGTCGGCAGCATCCTTGTCGGAAAGCACGGTCGAGGAGAATGACGGCATGTCGTTCGGCGCCTCGCGCAAGAAGGCGATGAACGAGTCCACCGGCAGTGCGATCTGCGCCAGCGCCGGCGTCGCATAGTTGAAAGTCCCGCCTTGTCCCGCGCGGCCGTGGCATTCGAAGCATCCATCCGCGAGATAGAGGCGCTTGCCGTTGGCGGGATCACCGGTCGGCGCGTCTTCGGCGCGTGCCACGCCGGAGACGCCAAAGATAGCGCCAAGGACTGAAGCGGCCGCGATCGCTCTCATTGTCCCGGGCCGCGTCGCGAGGTGTCTGATCATCATCTGAACCATACTTGCCTCAACACTTGCTTGAACACTTGCCTCAACGCTGATCCATCACGACATCGAGCAGCGCTGGCTGGCCGCTCTTGACCACGGCAACGGCGCGCTTCAAGGCCGGGCCGAGATCGTTCGGATCGTTGATTGGGCCTTCGCCATAGACGCCAAATCCCTTGGCGATCGTCGCGTAGTCGACGAAGGGATCCTTGATGGTCGTGCCGATATCGGCGTCGGTGATGCCGCGGCCATGGCGGGCGGCCATCGCCTGCAGATACATGTATTCCTGGTGATAGGCGCGGTTGTTGTGCACGATGTAGAGCAAGGGGATTCGATGATGCGCCGCCGTCCATAGCGTTGACGGCACAAACATGAAGTCGCCGTCGCCTCCGATCGCCACCGTCAGCCTGCCGTGCCGCTTGTTGGCGAGGGCCGCCCCGAGCGATGCCGGCAAGGTGTAGCCGACACCGCCGCCTCCGGCGACGCCGTTCCACTGATGCGGCTTGTCGAAGTTCCACAATCGATGCGGCCACGACAGGCGAATCGAGGTGCCGACCAGCGACCAGTCTTCGTCCTTGATCTGGTTGTAAAGCTCGGCACATAACCGGGCCGTCGTGATTGGAGTAGCGTCCCAGCCGATCGTAGCGTCCGACTTCGCCTGCTCGATAGTGGCAAGCTTTGCCGCAGCGAGCTTCTTGCCGCGGGCCTCGATCGCGGATTTGCGGCTCTCATCGATTCGGCGTTTCACCTGTTCGATCAGAACCGGAAGGCTCGCCTCGGCGTCGCCCGCGATGTCGAGGTCGACCTCCTGATAGCGGCCGAGATCCTGATAGTTGGCCTTCATGTAGAGGCCGCGGGTGCCAAGCGTGACGATCTTTGCGGTCTTCTTGTATCGCGGCTGGGAACTGCGCGCGATGCGATCGTGGAAATCGCTCAGCGTCCCCCACAATTCATTGACCTCCATGGCCAGGATGACGTCGGCCTGGGACAGGATGGAACGACGGAACGACTGGTTGAGCGGATGGCGCGAGGGGAAATTCATCCGTCCGAAATTGTCGATCACGGCGCATTGCAGTGTCTCCGCCAACTCCACGAGGCGCGGCATGCCGGCCTGCGTTCGCGCCATCCGGTCGCAGATGATGACGGGATTTTCGGCCGCGACCAGCATTCCGGCAAGCTCGGCCAGTGCCGCATCGTCGCCTTGCGGCGGGATCGCTTTGGTGAGTTTCGGGATGCGAAGCCCGTCCCGGTTCTCGATCGGGTTCTCCTGCAGCTCCGCGTCGAGCGACAGCATCACCGGTGCCATCGGTGGCGTGGTGGCGATCTTGTAGGCGCGCACCGCCGATTCCGCGAAATGCTGCAGCGACACCGGCTGATCGTCCCATTTGACGAAGTCGCGCGTGAGCGCCGCGGGATCGATCGCCGAATGCGGCCATTCGGCACCCGGTGCGCGCTTGTTGGCCTCCATGATGTTGCCGCCCATCACGATGACCGGCACGCGATCGCACCAGGCATTGTACATCGCCATCGAGGCGTGCTGCAGTCCGACCACGCCATGGCAAATCATGGCCATTGGCTTGCCTTCCATCTTGGCGTAGCCCTGTCCCACGTGCACGGCGATTTCCTCGTGCGGACAGGTGATGATTTCGGGCTTGCTGTTGCCGCCATGATTGATCAGCGCCTCGTGGAGGCCGCGGAAGCTCGAGGCGCAATTCATCGCGAGATAGTCGATATCGAGCGTCTTGAGCACGTCCACCATGAAATCGCCGCCGCTTGAGGTCTGATTGACCGGATCGGCCGGCGGCGGCATCGCGTCGGCCGCGGCGAGTTTTGGCCCGGGAAGTGCAGCCTTGACCGCAGCCTTGGGACGCTGTTCCGGAAAACCTGAGACGGCGGTGTTGGCAGCGACCGGCGCGCTCAGTGCCGCGGCGCTTGCGATGGTCGCTCCTTTGAGAAAGTTTCGGCGACCAGCATCGGGCGTGCCATCGTGCCCCGTTTTATCCTGTCCCGCGTTGCTGCGTTTCGACATGGTTTCCTCCCCGGAAAACGTGATCCGATGTCTACGAGCTGATTATTGGCGGGAACTGTCGCTTCCACACCTTTAGGTCGTCAAGACGCGGACGCGTGAACATGCAGCCTCGACGGAGCTGCTACGCGAAATCAGCGGAGGAGCGACGGTTCTGCTCCTGGCGCAAACGCGAAGTGCCCCGGCGTCTGCCATTATTTCGACTCCTGGGGCAACCTTCGCATAGTCCAGAGGATCGCGTTCGTGAGCATTCGCTGATAGCGGGCGTCCTGCCAGACTGACGCCTCGTGGCCAAGCGCCGTATAGAACACTCGTCCCTGGCCGTAAGATCGCGTCCAGGCGAGAGGCCATCCATAGAATCGTCGATGCACACCGGTCTTGCCAAGGTCCACAGAGCTTTGGTCGAGGCGCAGGAGCACGTGTGATCCGCGATGGTCGAAGTCGCTGATTTGGTAGATTTCGTCCTCGAATTGCAACGAATTCCCGAGAAACGCCACCAGTGGGTCGCCGGGATCAACCACCTCGATGGTCACGGCCTGATGCCAAGGATGGCCATTAAAATAGCCGCCGACGAGATCAAGATAGTCCGGCCACGCGTAGAATGTATCCGTGGCCGAATGAACACCGAGGAACCCACCGCCCGAGCGCACAAAGTCGAGAAGAGCTGTCTTTTGAGTGCCGCTCATTGGAAGTTCTCCGGTTGTGTAGAACATCACGGCGGCGTAGCGCTTGAGGTTTTCGGTCGAAAATTCAGATGTGTCTTCCGTCGCAGTGACTTCAAACACGCCGGAATCCCTTCCAAGCTGGCTCAGGATTGCCTTGGAAAGCGGTATGACGTCATGCCGGTAGCCGGCCGAGTATGTGAAATAGAGGATGCGCTCGAGCTGGCGCTCGGCACGCGCACCGCGCGGTCGGATTGCCGCGGCGCTGCCGAGGAGCGCGATGAACTCGCGTCGCCTCACAATCCTCTCCCCGAAGCTGACCAACCATGTGTTGAGAGAAGCTTAGCACATCTCAGTCCAGTGGGCACTCGGCTCGAAACGATCCTCGATCTGAGGAACGCCGGCCGACCTACGAACTAGACGAGCGTCGATCGGCGCAATAATCAAAAATTTTGGACGGCGTACCAATACTCAGCGGCCGCTGATCGTTTATGAACGATCAGCGCACTCGCGCCCGAATAAAGTGTCGGTCGGGTTTCATCCTGAGAAGTTATTGCGACTTCTCTTTTTGGCACGACCGGACGATCTTCGACATTTGCATCACCGCCGTTATCGGGCGCAATGCAGGCGTTCATAAGCTCGCCTTCTTATGAGTACTCGCCCTGCTATCCCTCGAACGCCTCCGCCGACGCACGCGCCGCGCGCGAGACCAGCGTCTCGTCCGGCTCCGGCAACGGCATGCCTTTGTCGCGGAAGCGGTTGGTGATGGGGTAACGCCGGTCGCGCCCGAAATTCCGCGCCGTCACCTTGACGCCCGGCGCCGCCTGCCGTCGCTTGTACTCGGCGATGTTGAGCAGATGATCGATCCGCGCCACCACCGCGCGGTCGAACCCCGCCTCCACGATCGAGGCCAACGGTTCTTCCCGCTCGACCAGCCGCTCCAGGATCGCGTCGAGCATGTCGTAGGGTGGCAGCGAATCCTGGTCGGTCTGGTTCTCGCGCAATTCCGCGGTCGGCGGGCGCGTGATGATATTGACCGGGATCACCTCGCCCGAGGGACCGAGCGCGCCATCCGGTTTCCATGAATTGCGCAAGGCCGAGAGGCGGAACACCTCGGTCTTGTAGATGTCCTTGATCGGATTGAAGCCGCCGTTCATGTCGCCATAGAGCGTGGCGTAGCCGACCGACATTTCGGACTTGTTGCCGGTCGTGACCACCATCGCGCCGGTCTTGTTGGAGATCGCCATCAACAACGTGCCGCGGCTGCGCGCCTGCAGATTTTCCTCGGTGATGTCGCGCGGCAGGCCCTTGAAAGTCTCGGACAAGATCTTCTCGAAACCATTCACCGCGTCCGCGATCGGCAGCACCTCGTAGCGGATGCGAAGCGCGGCCGCGAGCTTGGCCGCATCCTCCAGCGACACCTGCGCGGTGAAACGAAATGGCAGCATGACGCCGCGCACGGCCTCGGCGCCGAGCGCATCGACCGCGAGCGCCGCGCACAGCGCGGAATCGATCCCGCCGGAGATGCCGAGCAGCACGCCGGGGAAGCCAGTCTTGCGGACGTAGTCGCGCAGGCCGAGCACGCAGGCCGCGTAATCGGCCTTGTCGCCCTCCAGCACCGGCGCGATCGGCCCGCTGCAGCGCCAGCCGTCATCGCCCTTGGTCCAGCGCAGCGTGGTGATGTCTTCGGCGAAATCAGGCAATTGCGCCGCCACCGAAAGATCGGCGTTCAACGCGAACGAAGCGCCGTCGAACACCAGTTCGTCCTGGCCGCCAACCTGATTGAGATAGATCAGCGGCAACCCGCTCTCGGTGACGCGCGCCACCGCGATCGAGAGCCGCACGTCGGTCTTGTCGCGCGCGTAGGGCGAGCCGTTCGGCACGACCAGAATCTCGGCGCCGGTCTCGGCCAGGCACTCGACGACGTTCTCGTAGTCCTCGGACTCCTCTAACCAGATGTCCTCGCAGATGGGAACGCCGACCCGGACGCCGCGGACCGTCACGGGGCCTGCGGCAGGGCCGCGCGCGAACAGGCGCTTTTCGTCGAACACGCCGTAGTTCGGCAAATTGGCCTTGAAGCGGATGGCGGCGATGCGCCCGCCATCCAGAAGAGCGCAGGCATTGTAGAGCTTGCCTTCCTCCACCCAGGGACTGCCGATCAGCATCGCAGGTCCCCCGTCGGCGGTCTCAACCGCCAGGGCCTCGACCGCCGTCCGGCAGGCCGCCTGGAACGCCGGCTTCAGCACCAGGTCCTCCGGCGGATAACCGGTGATGAACAGTTCCGGCAGCACGACAAGATCGGCGCCGTCGGCCCGCGCGCGGGCCCGCGCGGCACGCGCCTTCGCGGCGTTGCCCTCGACGTCGCCGACCGTCGGATTGAGCTGGGCCAGCGTGATGGTCAATTGGTTGGCGCGTTCGGTCATGGGACGATAGTGCACCGCGCCCATCGAAACTTCAATTGCTCATTTAGAGCATAATTCGAAGGCTGCCCCGCGCGTGACGCGGGGTCGCCCTCATTCTCCTCGCGACAAGCGCGACGTGTTTCCGAAAAGATCGCGCTCAAACAAGACGCTAGATCGCGCCGATGCGCTCGGCGATGGCAAACAGCCAGAACAGGCCGGCTGCGATCAGCGCCACACCGACCGCGGCCGAGCCCAAATCCTTGACCCGCCCGATCTGGGGGTCGTGGGCGGTGGTCAGCCGGTCGGCAAGCTTCTCGATCGCGGTATTGAGCAGCTCGATCGCCAACACCAAAAGGACG
>Ga0137377_10000808_pt1 | contig 20283 bp, 16 predicted proteins | sample SagtaG_22_FD_104815 | JGI IMG/M metagenome (GOLD analysis project Ga0137377, IMG submission 104815) | Vadose zone soil microbial communities from Sagehorn Ranch, Mendocino, California, USA - Sage2_L_40_16 metaG | ecosystem: Environmental > Terrestrial > Soil > Vadose zone | place: USA... | reverse complement strand
GGCACGAATCCGGGCCGGGGAAACGGTAGAGGAAATCGCGGACGCGGCCGGCATCGCGGTCGAGCGCGTGCGCTGGTTCGAAGGCCCGGTCCTGGCCGAGCGCGCCTACATGGCAGATCAGGCCCAGTTGGCGTCGGTAAGACGTCAGGGGGACGCTACCCCCGGCCCGCGGCTGGGCGAGATCGTGACCGAACGGCTGAAGGTCTTCGGTGCCGATCCGGAAGACGCGCAGTGGGACGCGAAGAAGCGCGGCGACGGAAGCTGGCAGGTGGAGTTGACCTTCATCTCCGGCGGCCGCCTGCACACCGCCGAGTGGATGTTCGACCCGCGGCGCAGGCACGTGCTGCCGGCCGACGACAATGCCGCCCGGATGTCGCTGCCGGGCACCGAGCCGCCCCAGCCGGCCGCGCCGCCGCCCGGCGAGGCGACGGTGACGCACCTGGCCCCGCGGCTGAGCACTGCGCCGGGGTTCGGTCCCGCCGGGGTCGGCAACGGCACGATGGGGAACGGCGGCCTCGGTAACGGGCTCGGCAATGGCGGACGGGCCTGGCATGAGCGGCCAGGCTCCGGGCGGGCGGCGGTCCCCGAGCCTAAGGCCGCAGAACCGAAGGCTCCGGAGCCTCGCCAGACCGAGGCTCCGGCCACGGTCGCGCCTGCGGCACCGAGCGCTCCCCCGCCTAGTGCGCCGGTCAGTCCGGCCAGGGTGGCCGCGCAGGTCGCGATGGCCGCGTCTGCGCAGCCGCAGCACGCGCGCCCGGCCGAGGATTCCCGGGTCGCCCAGGCACGCCAGGAAACGTCGGCGCTATCGGGTGCCGAGGACTTCGCCCCGGCGGCACCTGCCGCCGAGGCCGTCCCGGCGACCCCGGCGCCGTCCGCTCCGGCGGAAGCCGTGGGTGAGCAGGCAGCGCGCCAGGGCCGGAAAGCAGCGCGCGGTAAGCGATCCTCGGTGCCGTCCTGGGATGAGATCATGTTCGGCAGTTCGCGCCAGCGGGACTAGCCTCGCCACCAGCGCGCACCATCACGTGCGCGGCTCTTGCCCGCGGTTCCCGAAGCTAGCGCCGGATCACCCTTGTCGACTGGCAGGGCGCGCATAGAGGTCTTCGGGGTGCTGACAGATGGCTGTGCGCGATCTGACAGCCGCGTGAGCCACGATGACTTCATGCGATATGACGCGACAGCTCATGCGATTGAGGCCACCGGGCTGGTCAAGCGGTTCGGCAAGACGACCGCGCTGGACGGCGTGGATCTGGTGGCCAGGCCGGGCCGGGTACTCGGCATGCTCGGACCCAACGGGGCCGGCAAGCCCGTTACTGAATTGTGACATTCATTGGTTGGTCGTTGGCTTTGCCGGTGTGCTGAGCGCGTCGCGAGGACTTGCTGATGCAAGCCTGACATGATCACCCGGCCACGGCGGCAGCAGGGGCGTTGCCCGGCTCATGCCGCGCCGGCGCGTCTTCGGCCGGGTTCACTCGAAGGCGACCACCGAGTCTAGCCCGGTGATCTTGAAGAGCTGCCGTACCCGGCGCTGCGGCGAGCGGATGACGACCGGGCAGCCTGGCGGCAGGGCCTTCCGGATGCGCACGAATCCGGCCAGGCCTGATGAGTCGATGAAGTTCACCCCGGCCAGGTCGATGACCAGGCGCTGCGGGTTCTTCCTGGCCAGGTGCCCGAGGTGCTCGGACAAGGTGGCGACTGTACTGATGTCGATCTAGCCGCGGACGGTCGCGATGGCCACGCCGGCGTCCCAGCGTTCGCCGATGGTCAGGGCAGGAGCCTGCTCCAAAGCCACCGTCCCTCCCGCAGCCAGGCAACGCAGCACGACAACCGACAGACAGGAACGAGGAAACCACAGACAGCACGTGATGACAGGGTGCTAATTCACGCTACTGAATGTTATATCGCTCGTCCGCCTGGCCGGTATGGACAACTAGCCTATTGATCTGGCCAGCTAACGCGCTCACTTGTACCCACGACCTACGGCAAACGATGCAGGAATCCGCGAACCATGCCGGCTGAGGCACGACAACCTGGGACAGCCGGGCACTAGCTGCACGAAACCGGCATCCCAATCGTGGCGACCTGCTGCATTGCGGCCGAGGTAGAGGGCCACCCATGACTCACAGAGGCCAGGTATCGGTCACAAGTACATTCGTGAGCAGCGGCCCCGGTTTCCTACCGGCGGCGAGCAGTCGAGGCGTCCCGTACTGCGTCGGCTTGAAGCGCCTCTGCCGCTGAGAAACGAGAACCAGCAACTCCGCAACACCTTGCCAGGGCACTCGGAGAGCGCCGGATCGCAGAGGTTCTCGGCCGTCGCGCTGCCTGGCATTTCGTCGCAAATCGGGTGATTTCAGGCGGGGACCGATAAGCTCGGCGGCAATCCCTATGCGGATATCTTGATGACCGTGAACCCCCTCTTCGCTCGGCTGGGCATCCCGGCCGACGCCGACTCCCTCGCAGGCATCAAGCGCCTGGTCAGTGAACGGCCAGCGAGACCCGTCATCTTGACTTCAAACGGCAGCTCAATAACGTTGACGACCTTGCTGATGATCTGATCGCGCTGGCCAATGTCGGCGGGGCGTCCTGATCATCGGAGTCGGTACCGACAACGCCGACCGCGCCGCCACCCTGCATGAGCATCCGCTCATGGTCATCGAGCAGCAGGCAGTACAAGCGGCCAGGGAAGGAATAGACGAGCCCGTGCGTATCGAGCCCGTGACGGTACCGGGCGGCACCGGCTTCCTAACGACCCCGTTGAATTGCATGCGATATTGCATACGATTCCGTCCTGATATCCGGCGACAGCGCCTCCCGGAAATCTCCGTCGCTATCACCATATATCACCCACGAAAACACCGGGCCCGCAACCAGGATAATTTATCCTGCGCCGGGCCCTGGCTCGGGATCAACCCGGCCAGCCGCTGCGCCTGATCCTGGGCAGCGAGGCCTACGCCTACGCGGCGGCGGCCGCCCGGGCGCAGGCCGAGCCCGGCACCGCCCTGGCACGACCTCACCGTCTCCACCGGACCCGTGCTGTCGGCGGGATTCCTGCCCTCACATGAGAGACGCGCTCACCATAGTGCGGCAAGCTCTCATCTTTCAGCGGACCAGCAGGTATCCAACAATTAAAACGCTCGCTGGACTCCATGTAATAGCGAGCACGAAGACCGTCGGGATCGCACGGAGGGAGGGATTATGGTAAAGCGTCGCTGGCGTCGCCCGCAGTGGCGGGCGCGGAACGTACGCACGCACTGCTGACCTGACGAGCCTCGGTGTCCGAGCGGTCCTCTCTGGGTTGCCGTTCGGGCACCAGGCGCCTCCGTCCGGCCCCATTTCCTGAAAGCAGAGGATCGCCATGGCCACCGCAGCGCAAAGCCAGAAAATCGCACTTGAGCCGCACGCCGTGTACCGTCAAACAAATGCCGGGCTGACGATGCTGTTCCACCGGACTAAGGGTGTTATGTACGAGCTGAACGAATCAGCGTCGGCGGTAATAGATATCCTGAGCACCGGCCCGCAGAGCTGGGATGAGATCATCGCGGCATTGCTCAATCAATTCGATGCCCCCAGAGAAGAGATCGAAACGGACGTGCGCACCTTCATCGATGAATTCACGGAAGCCGGGCTCCTCAAGGCCGACAACTGACAGACGGGGCCAGCCATGCAGCATGAGGCGATCCTGATCCAGCCCGAGCACTATCAGCTTCCCGAGTTCCCCATGCCGATCCTGGTGCAGCTGGGACTTACCTACCGCTGCAATCTGAAATGCAGCCACTGCTACGCGCTCTACCGGCGCAGCCGGGATGAATTCACCCTCGCCGAGATCGAGAATCTAGCTGACCAGTTGCTCGGGACGGGCAGCAGCAGCCTAGTCTATTCGCACGGCGAGAACATGATCCGACGGGATTTCCACGAGGCAGCCGCGATCTTCCGGGACCGCGATTTCTATCAGACGCTGATGCTGAATGGCTTCTACGTACGCACTCTCACAGCGGCCAGGCGGCTCGTAGACGCCGGCATCAACCGGACAATGGTATCAATCGATAGTGTCAACCCTGCGATACATGACAAGGTACGGGGCAAGCAAGGCGCATTTAACATCGCGCTGCGCGCCTTGCGCCTGCTTAAGGACGCCGGGATTCCTACCGTAGGGTTCTCAACCACAATCGATACTCATAACTACGATCAGATATCGCGAATCGCCGAGTTCGCCTATGAAACTGGCGTAGACGCGGTAAGTTTCATGCAGAATCGCTACAATCTCACCAGCGTGTTCGACCGCTCGATCTGGCCTGGTTACGAAGCAATCTGCCGCGAACTGTACGAGCTGACCCTCGACTTCCAAGGGAAGCTGGACGTCTATACCCACGACCCCTTCATGCTCACCGTGCTCGATGGTCGCCTCACCGACGCGGAGGCACGGGCTACTTTCATCGGTTCCAACCTGTGCAATGTGGGTACGAGCATGGTCTCTATTGACCCTGTCGGCAACGTCTCGGGCTGCAATTTCATCGAAGAGAGCATCGGCAATGTCCGGGAGGAGGCGTTCCAGCAAATCTGGGATCGCCTGGTCGCCCGCTACTCCGACCGGGCCCACCCGCCGGGCGGCCCGTGTACATCCTGCTCAGCGCTCGGGCCCTGTATGGGTGGCTGCAAGGCGTTTCACTACAACGGCAAGTACGACGAGCGCTGCGGCGCCCAGCGGTTCGTCGAGGACACGCCGCATGGCCTTGACACCGCAGAACGGTCGATTCCGGTCAATGACCCTGGCCGGCCAGCCGGGGTATTCCTCGGGCTTCCCCGGATGAAGTCCGGTGTGAGCGAGGCTTCCTCGTGAAAGTGCTTTTTGTCAATCCGCACTACACGCACGATCCACGTACCCTGCTGCTCCATCCACCGCTGGCCTACGGTTACATGGCCGTATCGCTGAAGGCAGCGGGGCATGACGTGTACCACGTCGACCTGCCGTTCGAAGGAAACGATCCGTCCGTACTGGCCTCTCGTCTCGATGATCTGCAGCCGGATCTAGTTGGCGTCACCTCGGTTGCCCAGAGCTACTTCCACGCACTGCAGATCGCGAGGGCCGTCCGCGCCTGGAATCCGACGACCCCGGTCGTATTCGGCGGCCCGCACGTCTCGTTCATAGCCCGGGAATGCCTGCGGCGGCACCCCGATGTCGACTACGTGCTGCTCTTCGACGCGGAAGACAGCATCGCGGAACTGTGCAGCGCGCTGGAGTCGAATGCCACGCCGGGTGACCTGGTGAAGGTACCTGGACTCGCGTTCCGCGACGGTAACGGCGTTCGCGTCACCGCACCTGCCCCGCCCGAAATGCAACTGGACCGGTACGGCCAGCCCGATCGCGGCATCTTCAACCTGACGGACTATCTGGCTTACGACTACGAGACCGTCGTCATGACCGCTCGGGGTTGCCCCAGCCGCTGCACATTTTGTTCCACGACCGCAGCCGGCCGGGAAGCCCGGTGGAACAGCCCCGCGCACGTGGCGGATGAAATCGAGACAGTCATCGACCTAGGCTTCAGCTCGATTTTCTTCGGCGATGACACCTTCTCGGGAAATCCTCGCCGGGCGATCGCGATCTGCGAGGAAATCCGCCGCCGCGGGATCCAGGTGCCGTGGACTAGCAACATGCGGGCGCAGGACGCCCGTCCCCAGGTGCTGGAGGCGATGGTGGGCGTGGGGGCCTACCGGGTGTTCGTCGGTTTCGAATCAGTACAGGAGACAACGCTCCGGCTGGTGAAGAAGGGCACTTCGCCGGCCAGGCTTTACAAGACGGCGGGCCGGATCATGGCGGCCGGCCTGGAACTGCACGCGTCGTTCATCGTGGGGGCGCCTGGCGATACACCTGACAGGCTCGCCGCGAACCTGGACTTCATCCGCCTGGTCAATCCCACCGTGGCGACCTTCAACGTCATGGAGCCCCGGCCGGGCACGGACGTCTACCTGCACCCGGAAAAGTATGGCATCACGATTCCGGATCCGTACTGGTACGAGAAGACGACGTGGCTGGATCTCCCGGTTGCCCATACCGAGGAGATGTCCCAGGAAGAGATCCGGTACTGGGTCAGCCGCAGCTACGACGAATTCTGCCATCCCAGTTTCCGTGCCGATGAGGAACTCGACCGGCTGAGGCCGGTCCGGCAGCAGTGGCACGATGCAGCCGAGAGCGTGCAACGGCATCTCCCGCTCGCGGAGGCTACGCCGTGACCGGGCGGCTGCGGGTCGCCCTAGTCGGAGCCGGTCTCGCCGCCAGGTCGCACGCGCTGGACATCGTCACGGACGACAACCTGGAACTGGCTGGTGTTGTCGGCACGAACTCATCATCCGCGAGCAACCTGGCCGACATGTTCGGCGGCGTGGTGTATCCGGATCTAGAGGCGCTCCTTGGTGATCCCGCCGTTGGCGGAGTGATCGCCGCCGTGCCGCCGCGGGCCGTGTTCGACGTCCTGGACCGTGTGGCCGAGGCTGGAATACCATGCCTGGCAGAGAAGCCGGTCGCGACGTGCCAGCGACAGCTGAGCCGCCTCGAGCATCTCGTCCGTTGCGAGGCGCCCATCGCCGCCCCATTCAACCGGCGCTACCAGCCTCATGTACGGCACGCGGCGTCGGCCACGGCCGCGATTGGCGAGATCACGGTGGTCCAGGCCAGTTGGTCAGGCCCGTTCCGGGCTCGGTTCGAGGAGAACAGCGGTACATACCGGGCGAGGGCGCGTCGCCGTGAAGGAGTTGTCACGGACAGCGGAGTCCATGCCCTTGACGCGGTTTCGCTTCTCCTCGGCGGGATGGCCGCGACCAGCGTGCAAACCGCCGCGCTGGTCTGTAATGCTCGCGGGGCCGATGTCGAGGGCCGGTTCACCTTCGATAGCGGCCGCGCCACCGTGGAAGTCTCGCTAGCCGACACTCCGGTCGGCCCCGACTGCGGCGAATGGCAGATTCGGCTGCTCGGGAGCAATGCGTGCATGCGTGTTGACGAACGTGAGTGCGTCATCGAGGGCTTGGACGGCGGCGGCCATCAGGTCACGGCTGCCGGGACGATGAACCGTCCCGTGTCCGATCTGCACACCATGATCTCGGGCGGGAATCCGGCCGGCACAATGCTCGGTGAGCTCCTCGCTATCAGCCGGCTCGTGTCAGCCGTCTACGACACGGCAGTCCCGGAGTCATCGGCCTGGCTCAGGCCTCGTGGCAAGGCCCTGGGCCGGCTGAACGGCGCTTGCTGACCATTAGACCGATAACGGAGCACAAGGAGATGACGATGCGGCTCCCTCAGTTCGAGAATGCAGGCCGACCTGCCTGCATCGGGCAGTGCCTCCCCACCGATGCCGTGCGGCTTGACGACACTAGATTCGCGGTCGTGCGGGTCGAGGAATTCTTCACCGAGGTCAGCGCCTACGCTCTCAGCGAATACCTGGCCAGTGGCCTGGAGTATGAACGTGACGAAATCGACGACCAGAAACGGACTAACCGGGCAGTACGGATCGGAGACCTGCCCGACTCTCCCTTCAAAATGCACAGGCAGCCAGATTCCCTGGCTGAGGCGGCACTGAACGTCTTCGCCGGCCCGTGGTTCGTCAGTCAGCTCGAGACATGGCTAGGTGCCCCGCTGAGGATCCTGCGGCCGATGACGCCATACCGGCTGGATCCAGGAGATTACATCAGCCCGCACGATGACCGCGCAGCGCCCGAGTTTCGCCTGTCCGTCTCGTGCAGTCTCACTCCGGCCAAGGCTGGCAGCAAGGGCGGTGAGACGGTAGTGGGACTCGTCGACAAAGTGGAAGAATATGAGCATCCGGACTTCTTCTTCCCGCTGAAGAGGTGGTCCCTCAAGCCCGGCTCGCGCGCCCTGATGCCCATGTTCAACTCCGTGCTGCTCATCACGCTCACTGATAGCTACGCCCATGCGGTGCGTGAAGTCGGCTGCGCTCCGCGGTACTCGATTACGACGTTGTACGGCGACAGGCAGGCAGCCTGATGCGACCCGGTTCGACCGCACTCGGGTCCGTGCACCTGCTGACCGACGAGGAACAGCGCCAGTGGCATGAAGACGGCTACCTGCACATCCGGGGCGCGATACCCGGTGACCAGGTATCGAGTCTCGCCGACGCGCTTAGCGGACTGCAGGAGAAATTTGCCGAAGGGCTCGCCGACAAGGCTTTCTGGTGTGACGTATTCGATGCCGGGAACAACCAGGATCTCAGTATCGCCAGGGGAATAAAATGGGTTCCGCAGATCGCCAGACTGTTTGATCATCCTGGCGCGTTCGGGAAAATCCTCGGCACCATGGGGCCATATATCCAGGTCCTCGGCTCGGAGCTTTTCTTCCGGTATCCATCAGCCAAGCCACTAGTTGATTTCCACACTGATATCGGCCCCTCGCTGCGGAATGCCGCTCCAGCCGGAAATCGGCAGATCCAGATCAAGGCTCAGTTCTTCCTGACCGATACTCTTGAACACGATCACGGTAATTTCACCGTAGTGCCCGGGTCGCATCGGATGGATTTTCCGGGAAAAATCCGGTATCGGGACGTCGACAAGCCGGTGCAGATCCTGGCCGGAGCCGGGGACGTGGTGCTGTTTCCGCTGTCACTGGGCCACGGCGTGGCACCGAACGAGGGCGGCGGGATGAGGGTGAGTGTGATCGTTCGCTACGGCCAGCTGTTCTGCCGGCCAGTTGACTTCTGGACCACCCCAGACGCCGGGATCCTGGACCAGTTCACGCCGCGGCAGCGGCGTTTGCTTGGCGATCTCGGCAGCCATAGCCAGCCAGCCGACTTCTACGGAGCGAAGCCGGACCACCTGCTCCTCATGTACGGAGACGAATGGTCGGGCACGGCGGAGGCGCAAGCCGACTTCGCCCTGGCCCAGGCGGCCCAGCAGGCCTACGAGGACCGCTAGGGGATATCACATGACCATCAGGATCCTCGGGATCAATCTCACCCGGACGAGCGACGGCATTTCCCTGGATGACGGAGCCGCCGTACTCTGCGAGGAGGGAGTCCCCACTGTCGCCATCGCCGAGGAGCGACTTACCCGCCGCAAGCATGCTGGCGGTGTCGGCAACGCGGTCCGTTACTGCCTGCGCGCTCGCGGCCTCTCGCTCAAGGACATCGACCTTATCGCGGTCAGCACCTGCTGCGACACGGCATGCCAGCCGTTTCCCGCCCTCGCCATGCTCCAAGCCGAAGGTCTACAACCTCGCGCGGAGCAGATCTATCCTGTTTCCTCTCATCACCTTTCGCACGCCGCAAGCGCCTACTATCCGAGCGGTTTCGGTGAATCCCTCGTCGTGGTGGCTGATAACGAGGGCAACATCATCGGCGAGCGCACGCATAGGTCGTACTGGCGTAACCGCCTGGAACGAACAAGCCTTTACCTCGCTCGCGGAAATGACCTCAGGATTTTGCATAGGTACGGGGACCAGCCCGGTGAGCTATGCCTGGGGGCCGCCTACAATCATTTCGCAAAATGGCTTGGGTTCAGCTCTTATCATGACGCTGGGAAAGTGATGGCCCTCGCCGCCTACGGGAAGGGCCGTTTCCGGGACGCTAAGGTATTCTCCGGCCATGATCTGTCATGCTTGCTGGCTTCCCCGGACATTACGCTGGCTGACGACGAATCCGGGATCGGGGGAGCACCTGATGACTTCGACCGGGAGGCCGCGCGGTTCCTGCAGGCCGAATGTGTGCGAAAGCTCATCCAGTCACAGCTAGGGACAGACATTGGACCGGGAAGGTCAGCGTGCGCCGAGCCGGACGAGACGCAGAAGGAGATAGCCTGCCTCATCCAGTCCGAACTTGAGCATGCCCTCATAGAAATCGTCCGGCGGGCGGTGGCGGAAACCGGGGTACGCCGCGTCTGCCTGGCGGGCGGCGTGGGCCTCAACTGCGTGGCCAATACGGCTATCGCCAGGATGCCCGAGGTAGCTGAATTCTTCGTACAGCCAGCGGCAAGTGACGTCGGGCAGGCCCTTGGCAATGCGCTGTGGGCTTATCACCAGGAGCAGCCGCGCCCTCGGCGCTGGATCATGGGTTCCTGCTCGCTGGGCCGGGGCTATACCCGTGACGAGATGCGCGCTGCCGTCAGCGCGTGGCGTGAGGAGATCACCGTCGATGAGCCGGGCGATGTCTGCGCTACGGCAGCCGCGCTGATCGCCACCGGATCGATTATCGGCTGGTTCGACGGAGGCAGTGAATATGGCCTGCGGGGACTCGGAAGACGCAGCGTGCTGGGCGATCCGCGGACCCTCGGTACCAAGGTCCGGCTCGACACCGTGATCAAGCGTCGGGAGGCTTTTCGCCCGTACGCCCCCAGCGTCCTTGGAGAGCACCTCGGCGACTGGTTCGAGGTTGACGACGACTTCGCTAGAACCGCGCACAAGCCGCTGGCCTTCATGTTCGTGGCCCCGCGGGTCAGGGAAGAGAGACAGCATGAAGTCCCCGCTATCACGGCTATCGATGGCACCGCCCGCCTGCAGGCCGTGCACCGGGCCGAGAACCGGCGTTACTACGACATGATCCAGCGTTTCCACGAGCTGACTGATGTTCCCATGGTGCTCAACACCTCGTTCAACGCAGGCGGAGACCCGGTCGTGGAGTCACCGCACGACGCCATTGAGAGCATGCGCAAGATGCGCCTGGACGCACTGGTCCTCGGGGACCTGCTGATCCGTTCTCGACAGGTGACCGACTCTGGCGTCTCACCCAGGCATGGTGGCTGAGCGGCACCCGGCGCTCGCGGACTGCACAAGGCGGTCCATCGCCGTCATGGAGGCGTTCCGGTCGTTTTTCACTGCGCAGGGCTACCGCGAAGAACAGCGCAGCGCGCTCGTATCCGCTTACGATTCGTCTATCCGCTTCACGAATTCCGCTATCAGCACCTTCAAGCCAACGCTGTTCGATGGTGTCAGCCGTGGGGACAGGTTCCTGCTACAGCCGGCTCTCCGCCTGCAAACGCTCAAGCTCTGGCTTGAGCAAGGGGCGGTCTCGCGGTATGGCGGTTACTTCATCGCCCTCGGCACGCTGTCCACCCTCCGGTCGCTAGAGGATGCGCACCGCGACGCCGTCGGGTTCTTCTGCCGCACACTGGGCCTCACCGGCGAGCGTCTACTCTTCCGGGCTTCCTCCGCGGACGACGACTTCGTCTCGGCCGTACAGTCGGCTGGTGGCGCGCTGCGGGCAGATGGAACCCGGCTGGATGCCTTCCGGCACCACTATGGTCTTCCCGGCGTCCTCGGCAGGAACTCGAATATCGGAATAAGCGACGGTACCGGATTCGCGGACGTTGGCAACGTGATATCGATCGAGCGTGACGACGGTACCCGGCTCGGCATCGAGATCTGCTGCAGCGTTAATTCAGTACTGGCCCAGCTTCATGGCATATCTCGCCCCATTCTCGCGTCCCCGTCATCGGCAGCGTATGTCGCCGGACAGCCCAGCCTCATGCTCGCCGACAGCCTTGGTTCATCCGTGGCGCTGGTGCGCGAAGGACTAAGACCGAGGGCACGCGGCCGAGCTGGGAACCTGAAATCCATGCTGCGGGTCGTCATCGAGCGACAGCAGGCCTGTGCGCTGGATGACGAGTCGCTCTTAGCTCTGGTGAGCCGTATCGCCGCAGAAGATGGCGCCGTCTACGAACACGCCAGCCCGCCCAGCGCCGCCTGCGCGGTGCCACTCGAGCCCGCCGCCATCACCGCCAAGATAGCCGATTACCTCGACCAGACCAGGGTAGCCGTGCTGCCTTGAACCAGGACGCGTCAGGTCAGCTGATCCCAGGCCAGCGCCTTAGATACCAGGTCGTACACGCTGGCCAGCAAACCGAGCCGGTTATTTCTCACCGCCGGGTCCTCCGCCATCACCAGTACCTGGTCGAAGAACTGGTTGATCGGGTCCACCAGCACCTCCGACCGCTGTACGACCTCGTTGAGGTCACTGGGGTCGGCGAGGGCCTGCTTTGCCTCAACGAGCGCGCGGGCTAGGGCCGCTTCCTCGGGGAGCTCGAATAGTCTTTCGCTGTATTCACTGGCAGTGCCGGCTGGGAGGATGCGGTGCACCCGCTGAAACGCCATGGCTAGTTCGGCAAACTCGCTGGTGGATCGCAGCCGGGCGAGCTGGTTGAGCGTCTTCTCCGCTCGAGCCGGAGCACTGACCAGCGGCGCGACCGCACGGATGTCCTCCACACGATGACCGGCTTCCAGCATGAGCTGCTCAAAACGGCGCGCCATGAAGACGACCGCGTTGTCGAGGATCTCCGCTGTGAGCGGCACAGGCTGGTGCTCTCCGGCGATCTGCAGACCAAGGCTTAGTGTGATCGGCTCGAGGTCGGGGAGGCCTCTCAGGACGTTCAGCACGCCCAGCGCCGCACGGCGGAGCCCGAACGGGTCGGAACTCCCCGTGGGAGTCGCCTTCACCGCAAAAAGGCCGGCTAGCAGGTCAAACCGGTCCGCCAAGGCGAGCAGCGCACCGGGGATGCCGGGGGGACCGGTTTCCGTGGAGGAACCGGGCTGCTCCATCGTGGAGGAACCGGGCTGCTCTATCTGGTACAGGGCATCCGCGACGGCCTCCGATTCACCCGCCTGCAGCGCGTATTCCCGGGCCATGACGCCCGCCAAGCTCGACAGTTCAGTCACCATCTCCGAGCCCAAGTCGAACTTGGCGAGCTGCCCGGCCCGCCGTAGCGTTTCACGCTGCGCAGCCGTCAGCCCGATATGCTGCCCGAGCTTGTCAGCGATCACCGCGATACGGTCCGCACGGTCCGCCATCGAGCCCAGCTTCGCATGGAATAGCAAGCGCCCGAGTCGCTCTTTCATGGTCGTCAGTGGCGTCTTGATGTCGTTCTGCCAGAAGAACCTGGCGTCCTCGAACCGCGCCCGGAGCACCGCCTCGTTGCCCGTTCTCACCAGGTCCGCGTCACAGTCTCCGTTAGCGATAGCCACGAAATACGGCAGGACCTGGGAGCGCCCTTTCCTGATGGGCAGGTAACGCTGGTGCTTTTTCATCACCGTGGTCAGGACCCCAGCGGGAAGCTCAAGGTAATCCCGGCCGAAAGACCCGAGGAGCAGGGTCGGCTCGTCGACGAGGTTGGTCACCTCGTCGACGACCGCCCGGTCACCATCGAGGTCGATGAATCCCCCGAGGCCATGAGCAAGCTCCATGGCGCCGCTGACGATGCGCTCACGCCGGCGGGCTGCGTCCGGCTCGATCGAATTGGTTCGGAGGCATTCCAGGTACGCGTCCGCCGACGGTATCTCTATGCACGCCGGGGAGGCTGTGCGGTGTACCTGCGTAACACGCCCGGCTGTCATATTGGACACGGCGAAGGGAATAACGTCATTACCAAGCACCGCGGCCAGCCACCGAATAGGCCGACTGTAGGAAAGGCCCGGCGCATTCCAGCGCATGTTCTTCTCGGCGCGGAGCTCGTACACGATCTCACGAAGCACGGGGGCTAGGACTTCAGCGGCCGGACGCCCGGGCACCTTGCGGGTGAACCCGACATACGCATCGTTGTCTTCGAGCACTTCAAGAGCTTCCACCGGGATGTGGTGGTTACGCGCAAAACCTTCGGCCGCCTTCGTCGGTTGTCCGCTGGCGTCGAACGCCACAGACCGGCGAGGTCCCCGCACTGTCTCGACTACTTCGTCTTCCTGCGTAGCGACCGCCTCCACCAGCACCGAAATGCGGCGTGGCGAGGAATAGGCGGTGATCTCCCCATGCCGTAGCCTGGTGGCGGCCAGTTTCTCGGCGAGCGCGGCCCTGACCGCGCCCTCCGCCCGGGTCACCTCGCCGGGCGGCAGTTCTTCGACGCCGATTTCCAGGACCAGCCGCTCCGGTTTCGTGATGACGGGGAAGCCGACCTTGGGCTCGTCGGCCGTCACCGGTTCCGTCCGGCCCAAGGGGAAACCCAACTCTTCCCGGCGGCTAACCCAAAGCCGACCGACCTCGCCCGATAGCTTGCGCATACGGGCGAAGGCCTGAGCACGCTCCGTCGTGCTGATCGCGCCGCGCGAGTCGAGGACGTTGAAAGTGTGCGAGCATTTGAGCACGCATACGTGAGCCGGTACCGGCAACCGCAATTCGATGAGGCGTTCGGCTTCGCTGGCGTATATATCGAATAGCGTCCGGTTCGCCGCCACATCGGCGTCGTCGAGGTAGTACCGGCTCATCTCGTACTCGACTTGACCGAGCACTTCGCCGTAGGTAATGCCTGGAGCGTACTGAATGTCCTTGAAGTGTTTTACCCCCTGGAGCGCCATTATTATTCGCTCCATACCGTAAGTTATCTCAACCGACACCGGGTCGAGGACGAGGCCGAACTGCTGGAAGTAGGTGAACTGAGTAATTTCCATACCATCCAGCCACACCTCCCATCCCAGACCCCATGCTCCGACGGCCGGCGCCGCCCAGTTGTCTTCCACGAAACGGATATCGTGCCGACGTATATCGATTCCAAGCACTTCAAGGCTGCCCAGGAACAGTTCTTGCGGGTTGCCGGGCTCCGGCTTGAGGATTACCTGGAACTGGGTGTGCGTCTGCAGCCTGTTCGGATTATCCCCATAGCGTGAATCATCGGGACGAACGCTCGGCTCTGGATAAGCGACTCGCCACGGTTCGGGACCCAGCACGCGCAAGGCGGTCGCCGGATTCAACGTCCCCGCCCCGACTTCGGTGTTCATCGGGAGGACCAGCAGGCAATCATGGTCGACCCAGTAGTCCGTGAGCCTTTGCAGTGCCGCCTGCATCGTAAGCATAGTGAGCCTATCCGTGCTGATAACGTCGCTTGATCACCCGGCCCGTGCCGCCCGCGTCATCGGGGCAGCGAACGAGCGCACCTCGGATAGCCGACAGCCTATCGGATCATGACGACCGCATGTCCCGGGTCGCAGACCGCGCAGTTCACGCGCCCCTGACGTCCCCGCGCTGCCCGCACCGCCCAAGCCGACGCGGGCCACCAGACGACCCGATGTGACCTCAGGCTAGTCGGCACCGAGCTCCTGGCCACGCTGTCCAGCCGCACATCACCGCACGAATTGCAGGTACTCCTCCTGACCATGGGAACTAGGTTCGACCTCCGTCAACCGGAACCCGCATGTATCCATGTAACTTATTATTTCCTGCTTGGTGGGCGCTCCCAGATATACCGGGAATGGCGTCACGGCAACCTCGACGCGTATGCACTCGATATCCCCGATCCGTTCACCTGCCGATTTCAGGACGTCCAGGTCTGCGCCCTGCGCGTCTACGGTCAGTCGTTCGACTGATCCAATGCCGGCCGCATCCATGAAAGTATCAAGACGTACCACGGGAACTGGGATCCGGGCCGTCACGGTCAGCGGGCCACCTTGCCAGCGCATCGTGTTCTCCCAGTTTATCGGCATGATCGTGCTGGCTGTATCGGAATCCGCAAGCTGAAATATCCTGACACCGTTTGCCGTACCTACCGCAGCCGCCACTACTATGTAATTTGGATACCGTCCGACATTACCGGCGACCGTCAGCAGGTTCGGCTCGAATGCGTACACGATGATGTCATCGTAGTGCGCGGCGCTTTCCATAGCATGCCCGCCTCTATTAGCACCGACATCGAGCCATACCCTCATACCCGTTCACCAGCCATCATTCAGGGTCGGGAACGGCATTTGACTTGAGGGCGCGTTCGTCCGCGAGCACGACCCTGCCGTTCTCCATGCGAAGCTGGATAAAGGAGCTGAAGCCTGCCTTCTCGAGCCGGGAGAGCTGTGCGCCGAACTTGCCGCTGCCGCGCACGGTGTCCACTGCCCGCCCGCCGCTACGCAGCCGTCGCGCAGCGGCCAGGATATCCGGAACCGGGATTTCGTTGTCGGCCAGCAGGGCCACGGCGTCCCGGCGGCCACCACTCTCCAGGAGATCGACGATACGCTCGAAGCCGATCGAGAAGCCGCAAGCGGGCACGTCCCGACCCAGCGACCGGCCGATGAGCCGGTCATACCGGCCTCCGCCGGCCACTGACCCCGGCATTCGCTCGTGGCTCATCTCAAAGATCTGTCCTGTGTAGTAGCCCATGCCCCGGACCAGGGTCGGGTCGAATTGCCAGTTTAGCAAGCGCTCTGAAGCGACCTGGTTAAGGCATTCCGCCGTCGTCGAAAAGTCCTCGATGACATCCGGCTGGAGACCGGGCAGGGCATCCGCCAGCCCGGTCGGGAGCTTCTCGACGGCGAGTTCGCCGAGGGCACCGATATTGTCAACCACGCCCATCACGGACTCGTCCGAAAGTCCGATTTTCTGGAATTCGGCGGTTACCCCTTCCCACCCTATCTTGTCTAGCTTGTCAAGAGCGATGAAAAAACTATCCTGCGCACACTCGGGAACTCCTGCTCCTGCGGCCAGGGCGGTGAGTATCCGGCGGTCAGAAAGCCGTACCTTGATTCCGTCCAGGCCGATGGCGTTGAGCGCCTGGCTGGTCGCCTCGATAAGTTCCACTTCGGCGAGGACCGACGGCTCGCCGATAATATCGATGTCACACTGATAAAATTGCCGGTATCGGCCCTTCTGCGGCCGTTCAGCCCGCCATACCGGGCCGATCTGCAGCGAGCGAAATGGCGAGGGAAGCGAAGCCTGATTATTGCCGTAGAACCGGGTAAGAGGTACGGTGAGGTCATAACGCAAGCCAAGGTCGACGAGGTCACGGACCCGGGTACCTGCATCGATCTCGGACGGCAGCCCTCGGCGCAGTATCTCGAAGATCAGCTTTTCGTTCTCACCGCCCTGGCCACCCTGGAGGCGTTCGATATTTTCTATCGCAGGCGTCTCGATCCGCTGGTAGCCAAACGTCCGGTAGACATCGGTGATCGACTTCAGTACATGATCACGAACCGCGACTTTAGCTGGAAGAAGATCCCGGTTGCCGCGGGCTGGGCTGTTGTCGATCCTCACGCTTGTGGTCTCCTCGTGTCATATCAGCTAATCGGCGACGTCATGTCTGCAGGCCCCTGATCAACCCGAACGCTCACACGTTACAGTGGACGCAGCGCCCCCGGGGTCACAGCGGTTTACGGCGTCCGTCGACTGGTGAGTCTACCTGGCATTTCGTCCTTCACCATGCATTCGCGGGCGAAAACGGCTGGGAGCTCGTCGAGCCGGTACAGGATCATCCCGGTACGATCGATATCGGCGATATCGATCAGTTGCGCGTCCACGAGCGCTTCGAGCAGGGCTTCGGCCTCCCCGACCTTGGCGCCAAGCAAGATGGCTAGGTCCTGGGCGGGGAATTCAGCTCGAAGCTTCCCGGCTAGTTGGAATGCCCGCCGTTCGGCCAGTTCCTGGTACTCGTAGCTATTAGCGAGAGAGCGTCGGACGCACAGATCCCCAAGGCTCAGAAGGTCCAGTCGCTGCCTCTCGTCCCTTAGCCGACTCGCGAAATAAGAGAGCCCCCATACTGGCCGCGATAGCAGACGGGCACCTGCTATCCGGACGGCTAGCGGCAGCCGTCCGCACAGTTCCGCGACCTCTGCGATGGCTTCCGGGTCCGGCGCGGCCCGCTCGGCACTAATGATGGTACTCAGCAACGCGATGGCTTCACGCAAGCTCATCACGTCGAGCGGAACTGAGCGCGATCCGGCCAGGGTAGACAACATCGGCCTGCTGGTCACCAGCACCGCGCAGCCAGGCGTCCCCGGCAGGAGCGGCCGGACCTGAGCCGCGTCGGCGGCATTGTCCAAGACCACCAGGATGCGCCGGTCAGCCATCCAGGCACGATACGTCCGCGCCCGGTCATCGACGTGTTCCGGGATCTCGTTTGTCCCGACGCGGAGTTCCCTGAGGAAGCCTGCCAGAGCCTCCGCCGGGCCTACCGCCGCGCCTTCGGCGTCGCGCAGATCAACATACATCTGGCCATCAGGAAAATGGCGTCTGACCCGATGAGCGACGTGCAGGGCGAGACAGCTCTTGCCCACTCCGGGCTTGCCTGAGATCACGGCAATTTTGACCGCGCCATTGAACCGCATGCCCGCTCCCCGAAACAGTAGCTCCAGACCTTGCGTCTGGTCTGAACGCCCGACGAAATCGTCGATATCTGGTGGGAGCTGAAAGAGCGCGGGCCGATCGGTTCTCGGATACGGGATAGCGGGCGGACCGGTCGACGGCGAACCGGCGGGACGGGCCGGCTCGGGATTCGCGACGGCCTCATGCTCTGCCGGTCCGGCGGCTGGCGTGTAGTCGCCTGCCCAGCCGAGCCGAACCGGGTTTGTCTTGAACAAACGGGAAAGCAGATCCTGGTAATCCCAGCTCGGCCTGTTACCCGACTCCCACTCGAACCAGGACCTGGCCACGAGGCCGCGCGGTACGAATCCCTCTTGACGGCACATGACATGGAAAGCCTCGACAGCCTCGGCAATGCTCCACCCCCAGGCGAGACGATGCGCCTTGAAGGGGCGGCAGCCGCATCGCTCGGCGATGACGCGCGCTAGGTCATGCAGCGTGGCCAGTCGGACGGCGCCGCGATCGGGGAACCTGCGCAGGTAGTCCAGGCGAACCTGCTCGGCACAGACCAACGTACGGTGCGAGCGATGCCCCCTGCGTGTCCTGTTGCCACTTTTAAGGAGATCTTCTACCTGCTGTGCAGTCTTGACACCCATCGGATAGATTATACAATTTAGTTCCGGTATGCCAAGCGGGTACTGCACCTAAGGGCCTGCCCGCTCGGGCTCTGCGCACACTTTCGCACGAAAGGGCTTCTATCAGCTAGCGGCGAGCCCGAATATACGTTTCGCGTTCATCGCGAAAATTGATACGAGCACCCTGCACCGCTGCGCACCGGAAAATAGATCGCTTATAGCTGAGATGAGCGCGTCCAGTTGACTGAAATGCAAGAGCATCTCATCCTTGGTAAACTCTTTGTAATCTCGGGCGTCTTCTCGGTCAAGCCAATGATAGTCGAGCGAGGAAACCCACTGGCCACCCTTTATACGATGGCTGTAAGGAACTGCCGATATAAGGCTCAGTGGCTCATCAGAGCCGAACATCACGCGCTCGTAGCCGAACGCCGAGATGGCTTTCGCCAGCAAGGTTCGGTTGGTAACCAGAGCGGTGTCCAGGCTTATTCTCGGATATTTTGCCAGGCTCTGCAACCTGGCCAGGTCCGCGTCATTTGCCGACCGGGCTGTTCCGATATGAGCGAGTATCACATTGAGGTCCGGATATCGGTCGGCGACCGACGTCAACTCGGCTGCACTAAGGGAAGGAGGCAGGGGAAGGTGCAGTATCACCGGGATTCCCGCCTCGCTGGCGGCGGCCAGCAGGGGGTCAGGAAGAATTTCAGCGATACTGGTGGCGGGCGGATCGAAATACCTGTGATAAACCTTCAGCGCCCGACATCCTGGCGTGCGAAGCAGGCTAGTGCTGTACTGCAAGTCGTCAGGCAACCCGTATGCGACAAATTCATCGCCGAAAAGCTTGCAGTTCTCAAGCAAGTATGAATTTGCCCGCTTGTGGTCGATTCCCCTGAAAGCATTCGCAAATCGAAATGACCGCACGTTCCTTCCGCTCCAGAGCAAGCGCCTTGTGCGCTGCGCCTCTGGCAGCGAGTAATGCGCGAACGTGGTCATCGGAAGATTTGCCGTGCTGGGAGGCAACTCCCCCACATGATCCGCCAGATTGCAATGGGTATGGACATCGATAATCTCACCGGGAAGTTCCTGGTCGAGCACCCGTTGCAGCCGCTTCTCGCTAGCAGTCAAATTCATGGATCGAGAACGGTATTTCTCCCAGTCCGGCTCTTTCATTACTAGTGCCCTTCTTCTGACGTCAAAAGAAACGATTCATTCCGGGTCCGCTTTATCAGATAGTGTAATCATGGTTAGCGGCGCAGGCCGCCGAGGCGACCGGTGTCTCCGCGGCGGTTCTGGAGGCCGCCGCGCGGCCTCCCCGCCCGGGCGCTCCGCCGCGGCGATGATCGACTTGTCGATAAGGGCGGAAAGCGCGGGCAGCACGCTGGCTCGGGGCAACAGTGCGTCGGCGCAGACGTGCTCGGCGGCCGTCAGGGTGGCCCCGCCGGGGAAAACCGCCAGCCGGCGCGCCAGTACCTGCTCCGGTGCCGACAGCAGGTCCCAGCTCCAGTCCACTACGGCCCGGAGCGTCCTGTGCCGGGGCAGCGCCGTGCGGCTGCCCCCGATGAGCAGCGCGAACCTGTCGTCGAGCCGCTCGGCTAGCTGCGCAGGCGTCAGAGTGCGCAGCCACACCGCAGCCAGCTCGATGGCCAGCGGCATCCCGTCGAGCGCGCGGCATATCCTGGCCG
>Ga0137377_10000803_pt1 | contig 20296 bp, 20 predicted proteins | sample SagtaG_22_FD_104815 | JGI IMG/M metagenome (GOLD analysis project Ga0137377, IMG submission 104815) | Vadose zone soil microbial communities from Sagehorn Ranch, Mendocino, California, USA - Sage2_L_40_16 metaG | ecosystem: Environmental > Terrestrial > Soil > Vadose zone | place: USA... | reverse complement strand
GAGGCTGCGAGAAGGCCGGCCAGGGCCAACATGGAAACCAGCTTGGCGAGGTCGCGCCGCCTAAAAAGGCTCAACGAGCTCACGAATAGTCCGCCGATCGGTACGACGGCACCGAGTACCAGGGCGGCGGCAAGTCCGGTGCCTGGCCCTCTAGGTCCGGCTGGAATTGCGGGGCATGGCGTCGGGCTGGGCGACGGGCAGCCGGGCGACGTGTCGCCGCTCGCGCACGACGGCGTCGGAGTTGGGCGCGGGCCAGGCGAGGCTCGGGGCGGCGTCGGGGACGGCCGAGAGACAGGCGAAGGTGCATTGGTTGGGGTACTGGTCGGAGTGGGGGAAGCCGCGGGCGATGGCGAAGGGGATGGTGGGGGTAGGTCGATCGTGTATGGGATTCGGGCACCAATCTGACCGGGGCCGCCGATGACAACGTGCTGGGCAGGGCTCAGGTTGGCCCCCTTGACCTTCGACGGGCTAAAAGGCAGAACGGCCACACAGTTTTGCTTGGCATCTAAGGTCACCAGCGAGCTGCCGACGGAAACGCTCTGTGCATCCCACCAGAAGTTGATCGCCAGTTTGCCGACCGGGCATGGTCCGCCTGTCGGATTGATGTAGGTATAGGTCGCCGTGATCGGGTCGGCCGGCTGGCCGTGCGTAGGTGAAACGGCCATTGAGTCGGCCGATGCGACTTGTGCCAAGAGACCGAGGGCAAGAACGGCAAGGCCAAGAGCCGGCAGCAGCCGGCGGACCCACACCCTTCCTCTCGCGACTGGCACGTTCGCGGTGAATTGTGAGGGCGCACCCGCGCGGCGCATCCATACATAACCAACCCTTTATGTATTAGACTCAAATAAAGGAACCTTTATGTTTATCCCGAGCCAGCGTCACGAGCTTCCCGACCACTTTTTGGCCTTTGCCAACCCGACCCGGCTGCGCATTCTGCAGCGCCTTGGGGCGGTGGGCGAGGAGAGCGTCAACGACCTGGCGGTGCACCTGCGGATGAGCCAACCGCGGATCTCGTGGCATCTGAGGATGCTGCGGGTCGGTGGCGTGGTTCGGACCCGGCGGGAAGGCCGGCAGGTCTACTGCTCCCTGGATGTCGAAAATATCGCGCGCGAGCGAGTGCGCCTGGATCAGCTGCTTGGAATCAAAGATCGAGTGAATGCTCATGAGGAGGTTCGGGCGTGAAAAACGGTCAACGGAACGGCCAGAAGAATGGCCATCGCAACGGGAAGGTGAGGGTCGCCATCGTCGGGGTGGGCAACTGCGCCTCATCGCTGGTGCAGGGCGTGCACTACTACCGCAACGCTTCCACCAAGGATGCAGTTCCGGGACTTATGCACGTCAATCTCGGCGGCTACCACATCAGCGACATCGAGTTCGTCGCCGCCTTCGACATCGACAAGAAGAAAGTGGGCCTCGACCTCTCGCAGGCGATCTTCGCCGGCGCCAACAATACTGTGAAATTCAGCGACGTCCCAGCTGCAGGGGTCAAGGTCCAGCGCGGCATGACCCATGACGGCATCGGGAAGTACCTCTCGGACATCGTCCTGAAGGCGCCGGGTGAGACCTCTGACGTGGTTGGCATTCTCAAGAAGACCAAGGCGGACGTGGTCGTCAGCTATCTCCCGGTTGGGTCAGAAGAGGCGACCAAGTGGTACGTCGAGCAGGCGCTCGCTGCAGGCGTCGGGTTCGTCAACTGCATCCCGGTGTTCATCGCTCGCGAGCCCTACTGGCAGAAGCGCTTCGAAGAGAAGGGCCTGCCGATCATCGGCGATGACATCAAGTCGCAGGTTGGCGCGACGATCATCCACCGCGTGCTGACCCGCCTCTTTCGCGATCGTGGCGTGAAGCTCGAGCGCACCTACCAGCTCAACTTCGGCGGCAATACTGACTTCCTCAACATGCTCGAGCGCGACAGGCTGATGTCAAAGAAGATCTCGAAGACCCGCTCGGTCACCTCGCAGCTCGACTACGACGTGGGAGCCGAGAACGTCCACATAGGTCCGTCGGACTACGTGCCCTGGCTCAACGATCGCAAGTGGGCTTACATCCGGCTCGAGGGCAGGTCGTTTGGTGACGTGCCGCTGAACGTTGAGTTGAAGCTCGAGGTGCACGACTCACCGAACTCGGCGGGGATCGTCATCGACGCAGTGCGCTGCGCCAAGCTTGCTCTCGACCGCGGCATCGGCGGCGCGCTGGAAGGTCCGAGCTCCTACTTCATGAAGTCGCCCCCCGTCCAGTACAGCGACAACGACGCCAGGCGCCTGGTGGAGGAGTTCATCGAAGGTGGTAAGGCGGTTACCAACGACCGGCGACCGACCCGCGCCAAGCCCGCGACTACCGCTGCTCGGCGGTAGCTACAGGGCCGGTGCGCGCTTACTGCGCGTATTTCCACCGGGCCTGCGGAGTGCCGCAGCGACGCCCGGTGGAACGGCGTGGTTCTGGCTCAACGCCGCCCAGCGTCGCGCGGCGTTGGACAATTACGCCGCCGCGCTCGGTCGGGACCGCTCCGACCCCGAGGTCGCTCGGGTCGCGCGGCGGGCCTTCCAGAATTACGGGCGCATGCTCATGGACTTCGTGCTCATGGGCAGCCTCGCTCCCGATGAGCTCATCGCGCGCATGACCATCGACGGCCGCGAGCACCTCGATGCGGCCCTGGCTAAAGGACGGGGCGCGATCATGGCCGTCCCTCATATGGGTTCGTGGGATATGGCCGGCTCTTACGCCGGCGCCCTGGGCTACCCCATTGCCGCCGTCGCCGAGCGCTTTCCTGGCTCGCTGAACGACGCCGTCGTCCGTACCCGCCAGCGCTTCGGGCTTGATGTCATCACCCTCGGCCGCTCAGCCGTTCGGGCGATTACCAAGGCGCTCGAGGCAAACTCGATCGTCGCCCTGCTGTGCGATCTCGAGCAGGGACCTGGCGTGACAGTGCGCTTCTTCGGCCGGCGCTCGATTGTGCCGGGTGGTCCCGCGGCAATCGCGCTCAGGACCGGGGCGTCTCTCATGCCGGCCTACCAGTACTCGACCACGCCCGGCCACCACCACGTCCACCTCGACCCTCCGCTGGCGTTCGCCGCCGGCGAGACCACACCGAGCCTGATGCAGCGCGTGGTCAGCCGTTTCGAAGACTTCGTCAAGGAGCGGCCCGACCAGTGGTACGCGTTCCGCCCCATGTTCGGGGAGGAGTGAGTGTGGCGCTACCGAGCCTTCAAGGCCGTGCAGTCCGTGGTGGAGCGGCTGCCGCGATCGTGGGCCTACGCGCTTGCGATCATGGCGGCACGATTCGCGTGGCTTTTCTCGCCACTGGCGCGCCCGCGCCTCGACTACAACCTGAGGGTTGCATGCCCCGAGCTTCAGAAAAACGAGCGCGAGCTGCGACGTATTTCGTGGCTCAACTTTCGCAATCATGCCAAGGCGTATGCCGACCTGATGATGCTGCCGAGAGCGAACGTCGATTCGATGCGACCACTGCTCCAGGTCAATGGCATGGAGAACCTCGAGGCAGCCAGGGCGCTGGGCAGGGGAGTGCTCGCCGTGTCGTGCCACATGGGCTCGTACGAAGTGGTTTCGGCCATCTGGTCGACGACCCTCTCCCCGGTCAGCTTCTTTGCGGAGGAGCTGGAGCCGCGCGCTTTGTTCGAGTGGTATCGCGACACGCGGGCACGCCTTGGCATCAGCGTCTTGACACTCGATGTGGGTGGCATCCGCAAGGTGCTTCAGGCGCTGCGCGACGAGGAGATGGTGATCACGGCAATCGATCGGGACATCACCGGGACCGGTCACGTGATGCCGTTTTTCGGACACCTGGCGCCGATACCGCTTGGTCCGGCCGCTATCTCGCGACGCCTTGGCACACCTTTGCTTCCTGTCTGCGTGACACGGCTCCCGGACGACAGCTACCTCGCCGAGGCGACTCCTCTCGTGATGGTGGAAGAGACCGACAACCCAAAGGCGGACCAGATTCGGGCGACCGAGCAGGTCCTGCGCCGGATCGAGATGTTCATCCAGTCCCATCCCGAGCAGTGGCACGTCCCGCATCGCATCTGGGACGGTTCGCCGTGACGAAGCGCGTGGGGAACAGGATCCCCCCACGGACCCCCCTCTCCTGGCCACGATTCGGAGGCGCCTGGAAAGTGCAGGCTTGGGTGATGGCCGGAGTAAATCCCGCCTGTTCGCAACGCGGGGAATCTTCATGAAAGTCGGACTTGTATCTCCTTACGACTTCGCCTCGCCCGGCGGCGTGACCGACCACGTTCGACACCTCGCGGGTCAGCTTCGAGCGCGGGGCGAGGAAGTCCGCATCTTCGCGCCCTCGAGCCGTTCAGATATCGACTTCGACACACCCGAGTTCTACCGCATCGGCAGTCCGATCGCCGTCCCCGTGAACGACTCGGTAGCGCGTATCACGCTGAGCTTTCACCTGGCCAATCGAGTTGCCGCGATCATCGAGCACGAAGCGTTCGACGTTCTTCACTTCCACGAGCCGCTGATGCCGGCGCTCCCGATCACCATGCTGCAGACCTCGACCACCGCCAACGTCGGAACCTTTCACGCGTTCTCGCACTCGAACATCGGCTATTACTACGGGCGCAGCTTCCTGCAGCCGTACCTCGACCGCATCCACAAAGGCATCGCGGTCAGCGAGCCGGCACGGACATTCTTCAACCGCTACTTCCCGGACTTCCCGCTGAGGGTCATCCCGAACGGTATCGACGTCAACGTTTTCAAGCCAGGACTTGCGCCGATACGTCACCTGCGCGACGACAGCGTGAACATCCTGTTTGTCGGACGACTCGAGAAGCGCAAGGGCCTCGGCGACCTGCTGCGCGGCTACGAGTTCATGAAGGAGCGCATTCCGCACAGCCGGCTTATCGTTGTCGGCGACGGCCCGCTCCGCGGCAGGGTCGAGTCATACATCTCGCGCCACCGACTTTCTGACGTTGTGCTCGCCGGATTTGTGCCCGACTCGGTCAAGCCCCGGTACTACAACAGCGCCGACATCTTTTGCGCTCCGGCAACTGGGGCGGAGAGCTTCGGCATCGTTCTTCTCGAAGCGATGGCCTCAGGGCTCCCGGTGGTCGCCACCGAGGTCCCCGGCTACATGTCGGTGCTGGAGCCTGGGCGCGACAGCCTGACCGTCCGGCCCAAGGGATGGGCCGAGCTCGGCTCCGCGCTGATCATCCTCGCGCGAGATGCCCAACTTCGCCGCCGCATGGGGGCCTACGGTCATGAGAAGGCCCGCCGCTACGCCTGGGAAGAGGTTGCGTCACAGGTGATCGAGGTGTACCAGGAAGCGCGCCGCGCGGCACAACACCGACCAATTGAAACTGAGGTAAGCAATGTTCACCACGCGGTTTGAGGCCTGGGTCCGGCGCAGGGCTGAAGCCCTGATGTCGGCTGTCGGTCGTGTGCCTTTGACACCGAACCAGGTCACCGTGGTCGGTCTCATCCTGACCTTCGCAGCCGCGTCGCTCGCTGCCCTCGGCCAGCTGCGCTGGGCCGGCGTGGTGCTGATCTTCGCGGGCACGTGCGACATCCTGGACGGCGCCCTGGCGCGATCAACCAACAAGAGCTACCCCTACGGCGCATTCCTGGACTCCACGCTCGACCGCTATTCCGAGGGCGCCATCTACCTCGGGCTCGCGGCCTACTTCGTCAGCGCGGGCGGTCCCCTTCAGGAATGGCTGGTGCTCGCGACGCTGGCGGCTCTTGCCGGTTCCTTCCTGGTCAGCTACGTCAGGGCGCGCGCACAGAGCCTCGGTTTCACCTGTGATTCCGGGCTCTTCGCCAGGCCGGAGCGCGTCGTCCTGACCGTGATCGGACTGATCTTCGGCGGAGTCGTGCTCTACGCGGTGGTGTTCCTGCTGGCCGTGCTGACGAACCTGACCGCGCTGCAGCGGATCCGCGAGGTCTGGCTTCAGGGCCGCGCGCAGCGACTGGAGATCGAGCGCGAGACCAAGGCCCGTCGCGCTGCCCAATCTCATCAAACGCCGTGACCGACCTGTTCGACGGAATCGTCGGCAACTCCCAGGCTCTCGAGCAGCTTAGGTCACAGGCCTCGAGTGGCCGGCTCGCCCACGCCTACCTCTTTGTCGGTGAGTCCGGGCTCGGCAAGATGAGCGCCGCCCGCGTGATTGCGACATCGCTCCTACCTGAGGCGCCGCTCCACCGCCATCCCGACTACTGGGAGGACGACCGCATCAAGCCGCTTTCGATCAACGAGATCAGGCTTCTGCCGGACAAGGCGCCCGAGTTTCACGAGCTCTCACTGCAGGCTTTCCTGAATCTCAAGCCCGCTGTCGGCCTGCGTCGTGTCGCCGTCATCGCCAACGTTGGGCGCGTGCGCGACCAGGACCAGAGCGTCCTCCTCAAGACGCTCGAAGAACCGCATCCGAACCGCGTGATAGTCCTCACCACGCCCAGCCTTAACCCGTTTGTCGTGCTGCCGACTGTCGTGTCCCGATGCCAGCGCGTCTTCTTCCACCCGGTGCCCTCGCCCGACATCGAAAAGCTGCTCGAGCGCCAGGGTGTCGACTCCGCCCGGGCCAGGGTGCTCGCCGAGCTCGCCCGGGGCAGGCCGGGCTGGGCGGTGCGAGTGGCCGGCGATCAAGGGGTGATCGAGCTTCACGCGAACTGGACGAGACGCCTCGAAGAAGTGTTCGGCGCACCCGCAGATGTTCCGCTGCAGGTGGCGGCTGAGCTGGACGCGGGCCAGATGGCATGGCGGCGGACTGAAGGCGAGGCCGAGGACCCGGCGCTTTTCGCGATCGCCAGCTGGCAGATCGAGCTGCGCAAGCGGATGCTCGCCAGTCGCGGCCGCGAGCAAGGCTCCTGGGCCCGGCTGCTCGAGCTTTCGTACGACACGCTCGGCTATCTAGAGCAGAACGTCAGTCCACGCCTGGCCCTTGAAACCTTCTTGCTCGAATGTCGAAAAGCTTCCTGAGAGAGAGCCTTCAAGGCTTTCAGCCTTACGTCCCGGGACAGCAGCCGCCCGATGGCGAGGACTGGGTCAAGCTCAACACCAACGAGTCGCCGCTACCGCCATCGTCGCGCGTCATCGAGGCGATCAAGGCGGCAGCAGGCGAGTCGCTCCGCCTGTACCCGAGCCCGACCGCGGCGCCGGCGCGGCGGACGATCGCAAAGCATTTTGGGCTCGACGAGACGCAGGTCAGCGTTGGGAATGGCGCCGATGACCTCATCGAGATGTGCTTCCGCGCATTCGCCGGCGCGGGGGACCGCGTCGCCTTTCCAACTCCCACGTATCCGCTGCTCGTGTCTCTTTGCGCGATCCACGACACGGTGCCGTCGCCAAATCCGAGCGGCGAGATGTTCACCTGGTCGACCGAGCTCATGGATGACCCCGCTCCGCTGAAGTTCCTGGTCAACCCGAACTCGCCGACCGGAACGTGGCACGCCGGCCCGTCGGTCGAGCGCGTCCTCTTCAGATCGCAAGGAGTCGTCGTCCTGGATGAGGCGTACGTCGACTTTGCGGCGGAGTCTCAGCTTCCACTCCTGGCCAGGCATGAAAACCTTCTCATCGTGCGGACGATGTCGAAGTCGTACGCGCTGGCCGGTATGCGGATCGGTTTCGCACTGGGGAGCCCTGGACTCATCGCCGCCCTCGATGCGGTCAAGGACTCGTACAACGTCGACCGGCTCGCCATCGTTGCGGCAAGCGCGGCGATCGAGGATACCGAGCACCACCGCAAGATCGTCGAGCACGTGATCAGCGAACGTGTGTGGCTGGAAAACCAGCTTGCCGAGCTTGGCTTCGAACGCTCGCCCTCCGAAGCGAACTTCGTCTTCGTCAAGCCGGCGCTCGGTAATTCGGCCCCCGCGGTCGCTGACGCTTTGCGCGAGCGGCGGATCCTCATCCGCCATTACGATCTTGACCCGATTGAAGGTTGGTTTCGGATCACAATCGGTACGCGCCCGCAGCACGAGCTCCTACTGTCGGCGCTGCGCGACATATTGATATGAAGCTGGGACCGGGGATGCCGACCGGATCTTTGGAGCCCATGCGGCCCGATCCGGGCGTTAGGGGGCCCGGCCCTTCGTCGCTGCCCCCGCGCAACCACGGCGCGGGGACCCCCAAGGTTTGCGCTCCTCCTCGGTCCACCCCTGCCTTCGGCTCGGGCCACCTGGATCTCCAAATCTCTCGGTCGGCCCCCCGGACCCAGCTTTGACCACTCCAACTCGCGAGGACGCGTGGGAGCTCGTCACCTCCATGACGAAGACCGACACGTTGCGCCGACACATGCGCGCCGTCGAGGCCGCGATGCGCGCCTACGCGCGACGGTTTGGAGAGGATGAGGAACGCTGGGCCGTCCTGGGCCTGATCCACGATTGGGACTACGAGTCGGGCCCGAACCTCGACCTACACCCGATGCGCGGGATCCAGATGCTGCGCGACCGCGGCTGGCCGGAAGACATCCTTGACGACATCGCGTCGCATGCCGACTACCTGAACGTCCCGCGCGATACGAACATCCGCAAAGCGCTCAACGCGGTCGACGAGATGAGTGGCTTCATCATCGCGTGCGCGCTGGTCAAGCCGGACAGGTCACTGAGCGCGGTCGAGCCGAGCACGGTGCGCAAGAAGATGAAGGACAAGGCGTTCGCTCGGGGCGTGCATCGAGAGGAGCTGATCGCGGGGGCGGAGGCGCTCGGTATACCCTTCGACGCGCACGTGGAGATCGTCCGCGATGCGCTTAAGCCAATTGCAGAGGAGCTCGGGTTGAACCCATGAGCGCGGCCGGCCGACCTCGGATCCTCTTGATGCATCCCATCCTCGACCCCGGTCCGGCCATCCTGGCCGAGGCCGGCGAGGTGATCCCGTATCCCCCCGACCGCCCGCTGGACGAAGCAAACATTCGGCAGGCGGCCGAAGGATGCGTCGGCATCGTGAGCCAGCTGATGGACCCGATTCGGGAAACCGTGTTGTCATCACCCGGACTGAAGATCGTGAGCAATGTTGCGGTTGGTTTCGACAACATCGACGTCGCCGCCGCAACCGCGCACAAGGTAATGGTCACCAACACCCCCGGCGTGCTCGATGACGCGACGGCTGATTTCGCGTTCACGCTCCTGATGTCGACAGCCCGCCGCATCGTGGAAGCCGACAGCTTCACCCGCCAGGGACAGTTCCGAGGTTGGGCGATCGACATGATGCTCGGCGCCGACGTCCACGGCGCCACGCTCGGCCTCATTGGCGTCGGGCGCATTGGCCGCGGCGTCGCCCACCGCGCCAAGGGATTCAACATGCGCGTGCTGTACTACGACCCGCTGCCCCTGCCTCCAGATGCTGAGCGAGACCTGAATGCGGCGCGGGTCGACCTCGGCCGGCTGCTGGCTGAATCGGATTTCGTCTCGGTGCACGTGCCGCTGACGCAAGAGACGCACCACCTGCTCAGCACGCCTCAGTTCGCCCAGATGAAAAAGACCGCGATCCTGATCAACACTTCACGCGGGCCAGTCGTGGATGAGGCCGCGCTGGTCGAGGCGCTGAACGCGAAGAAGATCGCCGGCGCGGGTCTCGATGTTTACGAGCGCGAGCCGGCTGTCCACCCTGGCCTCATCTCCAGTCCCAATGTCGTGCTTGCGCCGCACATCGCCAGCGCCACCGTCCGCACCCGTTCTGAGATGTCTGCGATGGCAGCGCGAAATATGGCGACGGCCGTTCGGGGTGGACGTCCACCGAACCTCCTGAACCCCGAGGCCAAGAAATAGCGGCCCTCCGGTATCGCCTGCTGGCCCTCGACCTGGACGGGACGATACTCGACATGAAGTTGAATCTGGACCCGCGAGACGTGGAGGCACTGCACCGGATCATCAGTGCCGGCCTCAGTGTGGTCGCGTGCACCGGAAGGCCGTTCCCGGGCACCCTGCCGTGGGTGCAGAAGCTCGGGCTGGACGGTCCGATCATCTGTTACCAGGGCGCGCAGGTTCGAATGCCCGATGGAACGACCGTGCTCGATCACGGCATCAAGCACGACCTCGCGATGGAGGTGATCCGCCTTGCGCGCATGCGCGACCTGCACGTCCAGGCATATCGCGACGACCAGCTCATCGTCGAGCGGGATCGACCCGAAGCGCATGAGTACGCGAATCATGCCGGGATGGAGATCCACCTGGTCGATGACCTCGAGACTGCGATGGGGCGGACCACCCCCAAGCTGGTGATCGTCTCGACTGCGCAGACCCTGGAGGCGCTGCAGCCTGAGGCGCGCAAGAAGTGGGAAGGAAAGCTCAACGTAGCGACCTCCGTGCCGACCTATCTCGAGTTCACGAGCGTCGAGAGTGATAAAGCTTCAGCGCTCGCGTTCCTGTGCGAGAGGCTGGGAATCCCGCAAGATCAATCTGTGGCTGTGGGTGACGGACGTAACGATGCATCGATGATCGCGTGGGCTGGACTTGGTATCGCCGTCGAGCATTCACCTCCCGAGGTGATCGCCGCGGCCGACCGCACGATCCCAGGGCCAGGACACGGCGGCATCAAACAGCTGGCTGACGTGCTGGTTGGAGCGGACTGATTGGGTACGCTGCTACTCGTCCACGCACATCCGGACGACGAGGCCATCTCGACCGGCGGGGTGATGATGAAGGCGAAGGCGCACGGCCATCGCGTGGTGCTCGTGACCGCGACACGGGGCGAGGCGGGCGAGATCTACAACATGGATGAAAAGGCCTCGCGCCCGCGTCTGGGCGAGATACGCACGGAAGAGCTGAAGGCTGCCGGAGAAATCCTCGGGGTCGATCGAATCGAGTTCCTCGGCTATCGCGACTCAGGCATGGTCGACACTCCTGACAACAAGGACCCGCGGTCGTTTCACCAGGCGCCCCTCGACGAGGTCGCGGCAAAGCTTGCGGCGGTGATCCGCGACGAGCGTCCCGACGTGGTCGTCACGTATGCCGAAGACGGCGTGTACGGCCACCCGGACCACATCAAGGCGCACTTTGTCACGAACGCCGCCCTGGACCTGCTCAAGCGCGAAGGCTGGGAGCCGAAGAAGCTCTACTACACCGCGATTCCGCGTTCGATGATGGAAGAGTTCATGAAGCAAATGCCAGAAGAGGCGCAGCAGCAGCAGAACACCAACATGAGGATCGAGGGCACGCCGGACAACCTGGTCACCACGCGCATCGATGTACACGACTACGTCGAGGAAAAGCGCAAGGCCTTTGGCGCGCACTCGAGCCAGAACGACCCCAACTCATGGTTCACCACGATGGCGAGCCAGATCTACGAGCTGGCTTTCGGGACCGAGTACTACCAGCTGGTGCGCGGAAACCCGGGCTCAGAGCTGCCGGAATCGGACCTCTTCGCCGGGATCAGCTAGCTGTTGCAAACGTAGGAAGCGCCGCGAAGCTCCCACCCGGTCCACTGCCAATCCATGTCGAGGGTGCCCGAGCATGCCTGCGCTTCTCTGTACATCGTGAAGGGGTAGCTGACGTGGCCGGGAAACCAGCGCGCCGGGCCAAGTGAGTAACTGGACACCACTCCCATCAGCTGGTGCTCGTTGTATAGGCCTTCCAACACGAGCGGCGGGCGGCCGAAGTAATCGAACCCGATCGTGAACAGCGCGGCAAGCACAAGCACCGCTGAAAGCACCCGGTTGGTTCCCCTGGGTGGATGCCTGGTGGCCCAGGATTCGAGCGCGTCATCGCGTTTGATCACCGCGGTTCCCGCGAACATGTCGCCTATCCGCTGGCTGCCGCTGGAGAGAAGAACTGCCAGCCCACCGATCAGGTAAGCCGCCGGCAGCGCGTCGACGAGCCTCAATACGTTCCTCGTGACGATCGAGGCGAATCGCAACGGCTGTCCGTCCAGGCGCACCACGCACAGGCCGAGCAGCATCTTGCCGATCGTTGCGCCGTAAAGCCCCTCCAGGACGACGTAGTAGGCGAGCCAGATTAGGATCAGAAGAGGCCAGGCAATCGTGGTCTGGGTGCTGTACGAGAAGGAGCCGCTCTGTCCGTTGGGCAGGGTCCCGCCGGTCACCTGCGTCACGCCGTAGACGTCGTTGACCACTGTGGCCAGGACCGCGAAGACCACGAGATCGATGAGGACGGCGCTCAATCTTCGCCCGCGCGATTGGCGGGCCTGCAGAGCTCGCGTTTGAGATGCCACCTGACCCCAGGCGAGCACGGCCACGACCTCGTGATCATGCCACCAATCCCTCCACGTAGACTCGTTCGGAATGGAAGTAATCAAGATCACGCCCCGGGGCTACTGCCACGGCGTGGTGGACGCCTTTCGGATCGCCAAACGCGTGCGCGAGGAAACTGAAGGGCCGGTGCACATGCTCGGCATGCTCGTCCACAACACCCACGCGACCGATGATCTCCAGCAGCAGGGCATCGCCCTCGTCGACCAGCCCGATCGACTGGCCGGGCTGAGCCAGGTCAAGGGGGGGACTGTGATCTTCACCGCGCACGGTGTGTCGCCCCAGGTCAAGCAGCGTGCCCTGGAGCTCGGCCTGACGCCGGTCGACGCCACCTGTTCGGACGTCGTCCGCACGCACGAGCTGGTCGCCGACCTCGCCCGAAAGGGATACGACGTTGTCTACATCGGGCGTAAGGGCCACCCGGAGCCGGAGGGCGTGGTTGGTGAAGCACCAGGCAAGGTGCACCTGGTCCAGGACCCCGAGGATATCGACGCGCTCGACCTGAAGGGGGATCGGATCGCGGTCACATGCCAGACGACCCTGTCGGTGTGGGACACCGAAGACCTGATCGGCCGTGTCAAAGCGCGTTATCCGCAGGCCCAGGTGCACAACGAGATCTGCCGCGCGACTCAGGAGCGCCAGGAGGCGGCGGTCGAGGCGGCCAAGCACGTCGATCTGGTCATCGTCGTCGGCAGCCCGCGCTCCTCCAACTCGCTGCGCCTGGTTGAGGTCGTCAAGAAGCTGGCGAACAAGCCGGCCTACCTGGTGGACAGCCTTGAAGAGCTTGACCTCAGCTGGTTTGCCGGCGTGCGGAAGGTCGGCGTGACCAGCGGCGCATCGACCCCGTCGCAGCTGACCAGGCGCGTGATCGAGTACCTGGAGGCCGTGGAGGTCCCGGCCTAGGTTCTCAGGATCGGCGCAGGCGCCGGATGACCCGGCTGAGGCCGCCCCGCTCGGCTGATCCTGAGGACGCGGGGGCAGCGGCAGGAGGTGGTTCAGGCTTCGCCATCGTGGCGGTGACCGGCTCGCCGTCGCGAGCTCCTGCTGTCGGGCTTGCCGGTCGACGCCTGCGCCGCCTTCGTGGGGCGCTCGAGGCGCGCTCCTGCTTGACGGTAGAGGCCGGCGGGGCGGCGATGGCCGGCGTCTCGGGCAGCGGGCCGTTGGACCCTGCAGGTCTGCGGCGGCGGCGCCTTCGAGGCGCGGCGGCGACCGCCCCGGAGGCGGCTACGGGCTCTGCCGGGCGCTCCCGGTCCCTGGCTCCGGCCAGGCGCCTGACTTTCGCTCCGACCTCCCCTTCGGCGCACAGGGCGCCGTCGGCGGTATGGACGTCAACCCTCCAGACGACGATCGAGGTCGCCGCGCCGCCGACCGGGGGCCGCTTCTGGGTCAAAGTCCAGCGGGCATAGATGGTGTCACCGGCGTGGATCGGCCTGGGGAATTTCCAGTTCAGCCACTCCCACTCCTCGACCTGAGGGACCGGCATGTCGATGGTGCCCAGGCCGACCGCCACCGCCACGATCAGGGTCGGAGGCGCCAGGCGGGCCTGGCCGTGGCCGGATTCGATCGAAAGCGGTGAGAAATCGCCTGAGATCCCGGCAAATAGCGCGATCTCTGAGTCGGAAATGGTGCGGCGGCGGGTGGTCCACTCACCGCCCAATGGGAGGTCGTCGAAGGAGAGAGGCTCGATTGGCCGGAGTATAGCCCGCCTGCTTTCTCCAAATCTGGAGCCAGGTGCAGAGGAAGGCCACATTGACCCTGTCCTTCCGCGCGCCTTCCTTGCTGAACCAACTCCAGGGTTCGAGCGTTAACCTATGACAACTTCAGCGCCGGGAGGCATGGTTTTTGGAACTCGCAGGCGTGCTCCTCGTCACCTCGGTGCTGCTCGTTTTCGCCTTCCTGCTCCTCACCGTTTCGCTGATGAGGCTGCGAGGGACGACGCGCGAGCTCCAGTCAGCGCTTGAGGACGAGAGCGGGGCGCGTGATCGGGCGGCGCTGCTCCTCACGATCGCTTCGGCAGTCAACTCCTCGCTGGCGCTGGAAGAGGTGCTGAACGTTGCTCTCACGCACGCGGGCAGGATCATGGGCGCCGTCGCCGGTGCCATGTACTTAGTCGAGCCGGGCAAGACGGACATGAAGCGAGAAGGCGAGTACAACCTTGCCCACCGCGCCCGCGGCGCCGTCCGCAAGATCGAAGAGGAGCCGGTGCGCACCGCCATCGCGGCCATGCGACCCCTCGTGGTCAAGCTCGATGAACGAACGGCCCCCGGCATCGAGGGAGGCGGCCACCCGCAGCACGCCCTGGTCGTCCCCGTGCAGCGCTCAGGCCAGCTGATGGGAGCGATGGAGCTCTACCTCAACTCATGGCGCGAGCTCACCGAGGACCAGGCCGACCTGCTCAACGGGGTCGCTTCCCAGGCGGCGATCGCCATCCGGCATGCGCAGCTCTTCCAGGCGCAGGAGGAGAACGCTCTCACCGACGAGCTGACGAAGCTGCCAAACCGTCGGGCCCTGGCGCAGCGATTCCTCCAAGAGATGCAGCGAGCGCGGCGCCATCACAAGGCGATCGCTTTCATGATGATCGACCTCGACCATTTCAAGCAGGTCAACGATACGTACGGCCATCTCAACGGCGACGCGGTGCTGGCCGAGCTGGCTTCGATCCTGGAGCACGGGGCGCGCGAGTCTGATGTGTGCGCGCGATACGGCGGCGAGGAGTTTGGACTGATCCTCCACGAGACGACCGAAGCGGGCGCACGGACCCTTGCCGAGCGAATTCGTGCGAAGGTCGCGGCGGCCACTTTCCCTGGCGGGCTGAAGCTCACCATCAGCATCGGCGTCGCGGCCACCGATGAGCCCGCGCTCTTCACCACGCTGATGGAGCGCGCCGACCAGGCTCTCTACGCCGCCAAGCAGGGCGGCCGTAACCAGGTTCGAATAGCCGACATGAAGGCGGTCCCAGCCAAGCAGCAGCAGCACGCGTAGCCACTCGTTGCGCGCGTAACCTCAGTAATCGATGAATCACTTCTGCGTCAACTGCGGCGCCGTGTTGGTGCCGCGTGTCATCGATGGTCGCGAGCTGGAAGCCTGCCCCAACGACAGCTTCGTGTTGTGGCGTGACCCCAAGGTCGCAACCGCGGTGGTCGTGGAGGTCGACGGTGGCGTCGTCCTGGGACGACGTTCGATCGAGCCTGGCTACGGCCTGTGGTGCCTGCCCGGCGGCTTCGTCAATGACGACGAGGACCCGGCGGACGCCGCGACGCGGGAATGCTTCGAAGAAATCAGCGCCGAGGTCGAGCTGACCGGACTGCTTGGCGTGTATCACATCGCCAAGACCGGGGCGCCAAGCATGGTCGGCATCTCATACCGTGGGCGCCTCGCCGATGGTGCGAGATTGTCGGCCGGCGTCGAGATGCTGGAAGTTGGCGTATTCCAGCTCGATTCGCTTCCGCCATTGGCCTTTCCCAGCCACGAGCGCGTCCTGGCTGAATACCTCAAGCCCCAGGCGCGGGAGGAGGTAGAGGAGCCTCGCGTCGCCGCAGGGGCTCCGCATTCATCGCCGCCATCAGGACTCCGAGGGCAATCGCGACCGCCGCGCACGCGGTGAACCCGGCCGCGTAGCCGGCGTTCTGCACCACCGGGCCGAAGATCAGCGGTCCGGTCGACAGGCCGACGAAAAGGATCGTGCCGTACATGCCCATCGTCACGCCTCGAGTCGAAGCGGAGGACAGGTCCGCGAAAACCACCCCGATCGCGACGAACGCGGTCGCCATGAACGGCGTCCCGATCACGAGGACGATCGCCGGCCCGACAAATCCAGTCAGGTGACCGAGCACGACCGTGGCCGCCGACCACACGATGATCCCGGCGAGCACGATCGGCCAGCGGCGGCGGGCGCGGTCGACGAGGCGGCCTCCGGGCAGCCTCGAGAGGCCGTTGACGACGGCCTGGAGAGCCAGCAAATAGCCAACCTCGGCGCTCGGCAAGCCAAGGGCCTCCTTGCCGAACACCGGGAGGAACGCGCCGACCGTCCCCCAGACGAGCGTCACCGCGATGAGCCCGATGGTGACCGGCACAAACGCGGGTTGCCTCAGCAGCGCCCGGAGGGGCGCGCGCAATGAAAAACCCTCACCGGTGTGCTGGCGCGTCCCGCTCGCGGCCAGCGCCCCTGGGATTGCAAAGAGGAGAAGGGCGGTCGTCACGGCGATGTCCGTCCTGATGTCGAGCCACCGCAGAGTTATTCCTGCTATCGACGGACCAAGAAAGAAACCAGCCTGCATCGAGAACGTCAGCCAGCCCATCGAGCGTCCGAGACGGCTGCCCGGGGTGGCTTCGGTGACCGCGCTGAACAGAGCCGCCTGCTGGGCACCTGCCGCGAGTCCACCGGCCACCTGCCAGATGAACAGAGGAAGGACGCTCGGCGTCGCAGCTGTGGCCAGCTGCGATATGGCAGCGAGCAGAAATGAGAGCCCGAGCAGCGAACGCGTGCCAAAACGGTCGACCAGGATTCCGGATGGAAGCGACAGAAGCGCCGCCGCAAGGGTGGAGACGGAGAACAATGCGCCGACTTCGAAACGGCTCGCTCCCAGGTCGTGCGCGTAGAGCGGCACGGTGAGACCACGTGCTGAAAGAGCTGCAAATGAAGCGCCGGCGGCGAGGTATAGCGCGACCATCCGGCGCGATTCCGGGACGGTCACGCGCACGGTTTCTAAGATAGCGGCGCATGGTCCGCGAGCGTGTGGGCGACTGGCGGCTGGCGTGGCGCTTTGTGGTTGCCGGATTGCTGGCTGGCCTGGTTGTGCTGGCCGTGAGCTCCATCGGCCTGGTCGACCGGCCGTTTTACGCCGCGCAAGATCAGCTGTTTCCCGGGCCGCCGCCCGACCCGAGCATCACGTTCATCGAGGTCGACTCCCGCTCTCAGAAGGCGCTCGGCACTTTCCCCTGGCAGAACTCATACAACGCGCGGGTCATCAACTACCTCGCGAAGCAACATCCGAAAGTGATTCTTTTCGACATCCCGCTCGACCACCTGACCGGGGTGGACGTCGAGACGCGAGAGCAGACCGACGACCTGCTTGCGGCGGCGATCAAGTCGGCCGGCAACGTGGTCCTGGTGTGCACCGCCGACGTCTGGCCGAGGCCGGAGTTCTCCACGGTGGCCGCTTCGGTCGCCGACCGCAGCCTCGCTCCACCCAATTCCGCCGACGTTGTTCGCGGCGTTCCACTCCGACCTAAAGAGACGTGTCCACAGAACGAAGCGGATGAATCCGCGTTTCTCCAGGCGCTGAGGATTTTGACCGGCACCGGCAGCCCTCTGATCGTGGCGGCCGATGGCTCTTCTGCCCAGCTGGGATCACATCGCATTCCGCTGGTTGATGGCCAGATGCTCATCAACTTCACGCGTGGCTCGAATCATGTCTGCTCGTATGTCGATGCCTACAACGCCAGCTGTCCGAATACGAAGTTGATCACCGACCACATCGTCATCGTCGGCACAAAGCTCATCGATGCAGGCGATGTCTACTCGCAGGCAATCAGCTTCCCGCATCCGTACGATCCGGACGCGGGCTTCTGCCCGAGCAGCCGGAAGGTCTGCATGCAGGACAACCAGAACTACGGCTACCGCATCCTTGGCGACGCGATCGGCACCGTGCTGGCCGACCGCTACGTGCGCGCTCAGCCACGCAGCTCCGTCATCTTCTCGGTGCTCCTGTTTTCCCTGGTCGTGGCGCTCTGGGTCTATGTGCTGTCGTTTCGGCGGGCAGCTCTATTCGTCGCGGGGGTGCTTTTCCTCTATTACGCAGCGGTCATCCTATTGAGCCAGGTGGGATACCTGGCTGATCCCATCTACGCGCCGATCGCGATCATTCTCGCCGCCACTTTTTCGCTTGCCGCGCGGTATGTCCTCGAAGAAAGGGAGCGCCGTAAAGTCGAGCGCATCTTCGGCCACTACGTGGATCCGCGCATCGTGCTCCAGCTGGCCGCGTCGCGTTCGATCGAAGACATCATCTCGAGGGGCGAGCGGCGTGACATCACGCTGCTGTTCGTCGACATCCGCGGTTTCACCGCGATGTCGGAAGGAATGTCCGCGGAGGATGTCCAGTCCGTGATCCAGGAATATCTCGACGAGATGAGTTCGCTCATCTTGAAATGGGACGGGACGATCGACAAGTACGTCGGCGACGAGATAGTCGCGTTGTGGAATGCCCCCGTTGAACAGCCCGATCACGCACTGTTGGCCGTCCGATGTGCGTACGACCTGGTGAGCCAGGCGCCCGTCCTTGAAGCCCGGCTTACGTCTAAGGGCTTGCCACCGATCAGCTGGGGCATCGGGGTGAACAGCGGTCCGGCCGTCGTGGGCAACCTGGGCAGCAAGGATCGGCTCCAGTACACGGCGCTGGGCGACACCGTGAACACAGCCTCACGCTTCTGCGGCGCGGCGCCGGCTTTCAACCTGCTCATCGGATGGGCCACATACCAGTCGTGCTTGGATTTCATCGCGGTCGACGAGATGCCCGGCCTGCAGCTGAAGGGCAAGTCGGCCGAGACGTTCCGTTTGTTCAAGGTCACTGCGATCCGCCAGGACAAGGCGTCGCCATGGGTAGAGTTCCCTACAGAGGCGGCACTCGACTCATATTCCGAGCACAGGCAGCGCCTGGGCGCGAAACCGGTGGTCGCTGTATCGACACAGGACGGAGATTGACGGCGCGCGACGCGGCGCAGATTCTCTCGTCCGCTCGGCGTGCGTTGGCGCTGACCGGGGCGGGCGTATCCGCCGAAAGCGGCATCCCCACCTTTCGCGGTGAGGGCGGACTGTGGAAGCAGTACGACCCGGTCAAGGTTGCGTCCATCGAATACTTCATGGCCGACCCGAGCGCCTACTGGACAGTCTCGAAGGAGCGCGGCGCGGTCGCGCTGGCGGCGCGTCCCAACCCCGGTCACCATGCCCTGGCCGCCCTCGAGGCCGTCGGCCGTCTTGCTGCGGTCGTGACTCAGAACACCGACGGCCTGCACCAGGAATCGGGCAGCCGCAACGTGATCGAGATCCACGGATCAAGCCGCACCGTGCAGTGCCTCGACTGCGGAAGCCGGGAGCCTCGCGCCGACGTGCAGGCTCGATTACACGAGGAGATGCCGCCGCGCTGCAAGGTGTGCGGCGGAACATTTCTGAAGCCGACGGTGGTGCTGTTCGGGGAACCCATGCCTCAAGCGGCGATCACGAAAGCGTTTGCCCTTGCTCGCGAGGCAGACGTGCTGCTGGTCGTCGGCTCTTCGCTGGTGGTCTATCCGGCGGCGGACATCCCGCTCGTCGCCCTCCGATCCGGCGCTCGGATGATCGTCATCAACGCTGAGCCGACGCCTTTCGACGAGCTGGCTGAAGTCGTCATCCAGGGTCGATCCGGAGAGGTGCTGCCGGAGATCGTCGAGCTCATAGGTGGGTGACGGTGCCGAACGTGACGGGTCGGCCATCGACGATCAGCTCGCCCTGCGGGCCGATGTCTTCCGCGGTGCCTTCGATCGCCTTGCCCGACAGCTCCACGCGCACCCGCCGACCCAGCGTCTCCGAGAGCTCACGCCAGCGTGCGAGCACCTCCTCCGCGGAGGCCGACGTCCAGCGCTCGAGCTGAACTCGAAGCCTTTCCAAAAGTTGATCCCGGTCCTGATTGAGCTGGGCGCCGCCCCGGGGTGCCCAGGTCAAGTTGATGCCGATACCGCAGACCGCCTTGATCGGCGTGGCTTCGACCAGCACACCACCCAGCTTGCCGCCGTCCAGCAGCAGGTCGTTCGGCCACTTGAGCCGTACTCCGCTGCCACAGGCCTCCGCCGCGGCGACACCGGCTGCGAGGCTCAGGATGGGATTTGGGGCGAGCACGAAAGAAACAAGCAGCGCCGTGCCGGAAGGCGATTCCCACGTGCGATCAAGGCGTCCGCGGCCGGCTGTCTGATGGTCGGCGACGACCATCGAGCCGATCGGTAGGGCACGAGCCACGTCCTGCGTCGACGTGACCGACCGTAGCCGCACGACCCTCGGGCTTGGCTGACCCACGCGCCGGTAAGCTAACAGCAGCATGAGGTTCCACCGCGCCGCCACGCTGGTGGTGATGATGCTGCTGGCGGTCGGATTGATCATCATG
>Ga0137377_10000799_pt1 | contig 20334 bp, 15 predicted proteins | sample SagtaG_22_FD_104815 | JGI IMG/M metagenome (GOLD analysis project Ga0137377, IMG submission 104815) | Vadose zone soil microbial communities from Sagehorn Ranch, Mendocino, California, USA - Sage2_L_40_16 metaG | ecosystem: Environmental > Terrestrial > Soil > Vadose zone | place: USA... | reverse complement strand
TGGCGTTTCCGCTGTTCGTGCTGGCGATGGGCATCGTCGCCGCACTCGGCAACACCGTGCAGAACATCATCATTGCGACCGCGATCGTGAATTTCCCGCTTTATGCCCGCGTCGCGCGCACCGAAGCCAATGTGCGCCGCGAGGCTGGTTTCGTACTCGCGGCGAGGCTCTCCGGCAACAGCGACATGCGCATTCTCCTGGGCCACATCCTGCCGAACATCATGCCGATCATGATCGTGCAGATGTCGCTGACCATGGGCTACGCCATCCTCAATGCCGCCGGGCTGTCGTTCATCGGGCTCGGGGTCCGGCCGCCGACCGCCGAATGGGGCATCATGGTCGCGGAAGGCGCGGGCTTCATGGTCTCGGGCGAATGGTGGATCGCGCTGTTTCCAGGGCTCGCGCTGATGATCGCGGTGTTCTGTTTCAACCTGCTCGGCGACGGTCTGCGCGACATCGTCGATCCGCAGCGAAGGACCTGAGACATGGGCGGGGCCACTCCTGACACCGTCGTCATTGCCGGGCTTGACCCGGCAATCTATCGCTCCCAGAGCATTTTTGGATTTTTGATGGATGCGCGGATCAAGCCCGCGCATGACGATCGGAAGATCGGAGAGATGCCATGACCGCGCAGCCGCTACTCGACGTCAACGACCTCACGGTGGAATTCGCCACGCGGCGCGGCGTCGTCAAGGCGGTGCAGCACGTCAATATCACCGTCGCCAAGGGCGAGACGCTCGGCATCGTCGGCGAATCCGGCTCCGGCAAATCGGTCACGTCCTACGCGGTGATGCGGATCCTCGACCGCGCCGGCAAGATCGCCGAAGGCTCGGTGATGTTCTCCGGCATCGACGTCAAGGCCGCGACCGAAAGCCAGATGCGCGATTTGCGCGGTCGCGAAATCTCGATGATCTTCCAGAATCCGCGCGCGGCGCTCAATCCGATCCGTAAGGTGGGCGACCAGATCGAGGACGTGCTGCATCAGCATGTGCAGTCGGCGGCCAGCGATCGCGGCGAGAAGGCGATCGAGGCGCTGGACCAGGTCAAGATCGCGCGGCCGCGCGAGCGCTACCACGCCTATCCGTTCGAACTGTCCGGCGGCATGTGCCAGCGCGTGGTGATCGCGCTGGCGCTGGCCTGCAATCCGCAGCTTCTGATCGCGGACGAGCCGACCACCGGCCTCGACGTCACCACGCAGAAAGCGGTGATGGACCTGATCGTCGAACTGACCAAGCGCCGGGGCATGTCGACGATCCTGATCACGCATGATCTTGGCCTCGCCGCGGCCTATTGCGATCGCGTGGTCGTGATGGAGAAAGGCCGCGTGGTCGAAACCGCGCTGTCCGCCGATATTTTCGCCAGGCCGGAGCACGGCTACACCAGGAAGCTGATGCGCGCCACGCCGAGGCTCGGCGTCTCCTTACGCGATTTATTGCCGGAGGAGGAGGCGGCCACCTTAACCTCGCCCCGCTTGCGGGAAGAGGTCGGCGTGCAAAGCACGCCGGGTGAGCGGGACTCTCCTCGAGCTGCACTCGCCGAGAGAGCCCCTCACCCCGGCCCTCTCCCCGCAAGCGGGGCGAGGGAGAAGAACTTCGGCGGCGAAAGTACAAAACCCCTTCTTCTGGTCGAAAAGCTGGTCAAGGAATATCCGCGCCAGGGCGCCACGGCGACGCTGACAAAACTGTTCTCGCGCAAACCGCCGGTCGAGCTCGAACAGTTCCGTGCGGTCGATGGCATCAGCTTCACCGTCGGCCATGGCGAGAGCGTCGGCCTGGTCGGCGAATCCGGCTGCGGCAAATCCACCACCTCGATGATGGTGATGCGGCTGTTGGACCAGACCTCGGGCCGCATCCTGTTCGACGGTGACGAGATCGGCGCCATCCTGCCCAACGCGTTCGCGCGGCTGCCGCTGCGCAAGAGCATCCAGATGGTGTTCCAGGACCCGACCGACAGCCTCAATCCCCGCTTCACCGCCGCGCGCGCGATTGTCGATCCGATCATGCAGCTTGGCGATCTCAAGGGGCGAGACGCGCTGCGCGCCCGCTGCGAGGAACTGGCTGGCCTCGTCGGCCTGCCCATCAATCTCCTGGATCGATTCCCGCATCAATTATCGGGCGGCCAGAAAGCCCGCGTCGGCATCGCGCGTGCGATCGCGCTGCATCCCAAGCTGGTGATTCTCGACGAGCCGACCGCGGCGCTCGACGTCTCGGTGCAGGCGGTGGTGCTGAACCTGCTGCACGATCTCAAGCAGTCGATGGGCATGAGCTATCTATTTGTGTCGCATGATTTGAATGTGGTGCGGTTGTTGTGCGATCGCGTTATTGTGATGCGATCGGGACGGATCGTCGAGCAGGGTTCTTCCGAACGCGTCTTGGGCGATCCGCAGGATGCCTATACAAGGGAACTACTGACGGCGATTCCGCATCCGCCGTTGCCGGCTTAATTGTCATGCCCGCGAAGGCGGGGCATCCAGTAGTCACTAATGCTGGTGTTTACCGCATCGCCCGCCTTCGCGGGCGATGACGAAAAAGGAGGGAAGATTGACGGTTGAGGACCCCGATCCGCTTGATGATTATATCGACGCCGTGTCGAGAGCACTGGTGCTGCCGGTCGAGGACGCCTGGAAGCCGGCGGTCAAGGCCAATCTCGAGGTCTCGTTGAGGCTCGCCCGATTGGTGGATGAATTCCCGCTGCCAGATGAAACCGAGCCGGCCAGTGTCTTTGCAGCCTGATATGGCGATGAGTGCCAACCCCGACGGGTTGTCGGCCTCGGAAATTGCCCAAGCCGTGACCGGCGGGAGGCTGTCGGCGCTTAGCGTGACCGAGGCGGCGCTGGCGCGGATCGCCAGGCACGATGAGGTTTTGAATTCCTTCACCGACGTGACGGCGGATCGCGCACGCGCCAAGGCGCGGGCGATCGACGCGGCAATTGCGGCCGGGCAAAATGCCGGCCCGCTCGCCGGTGTCCCGTTCGCGGTGAAAAATCTGTTCGATGTTCAGGGTCTGTCGACCCGCGCCGGATCGAAGATCAATCGCGATCTTGCGCCATCGCCGCGCGACGCCACTTTGATCGAACGCCTGGAAGCCGCCGGCGCGGTGCTGGTCGGCGCGCTCAATATGGGCGAATACGCCTACGATTTTACGGGCGAGAACGTGCATGACGGCCCGTCGCGCAATCCGCATGACATCACGCGCATGACCGGCGGCTCGTCGGGCGGCTCCGGCAGCGCCGTTGGCGGCGGCCTGGTGCCGCTGGCGCTGGGGTCCGACACCAACGGCTCGATCCGGGTGCCTTCGTCATTCTGCGGAATTTTTGGGCTGAAGCCGACTTACGGCCGGTTGTCGCGGGCTCGCTCGTTCCCGTTCGTTGCAAGCTTCGATCACCTCGGTCCGTTCGCGCGCAATGTCGGCGATCTCGCGTTGGCTTATGATGCGATGCAGGGCCCTGACGCGGAGGATGCCGCGTGCACCACGCGACCGGCCGAGCCCGTAACACCGCTTCTGGCGGAGGATATCGGAAGTCTGCGGATTGCGGTTGCCGGTGGATATTTTCAGCACAACGTTTTCCCCGAGGCCGTTGAGGCTGTCGCTCGCGTCGCCAAGGCGCTCGGCGCGACGCGGACCATCGAAATTCCCGAAGCCGCGCGAGCCCGCGCCGCGGCCTATGTCATCTCCACGACGGAAGGCGCTTCGCTGCACCTCGATCGCCTGCGCAAACGCCCCGGTGATTTTGATCCGGCGGTGCGCGACCGCTTGCTCGCGGGCGCGATGATTCCCGCAGTCCTGGTGGACCGCGCGCAAAAATTCCGCCGCTGGTATCGTGCCCGGGTGCTGGAGCTGTTCAGGTCGGTCGAGGTGATCGTCGCGCCGGCGACGCCCTGCACGGCACCGAAGCTCGGGCAGGCGACCTTTGTGCTCGACGGCGTCGAATTGCCGGTGCGCGCCAACATCGGCATCCACACCCAGCCGATTTCCTTTATCGGGTTGCCGGTGGTCGCGGTGCCGGTCCCGCTCGAGCCGATGCCGATCGGCGTGCAAATCATCGCCGCGCCCTGGCGGGAAGATATCGCGCTGCGCGTGGCTCGCGCACTGGAGCGCGCCGGCGTGGTTTCCGCGCCGCGGCCGAGGGGGTTATAGAGATGGAAGTCGATCTTCCCGAGGTGCTCACCGAAGTGACCGAACAGTTCGCGCGTTACGAGAAGGCGCTGGTGTCGAACGACATCGCGGTGCTCGACGAGTTGTTCCGCGCCGATGCCCGCACGCTGCGCTACGGGATCGGCGAAAACCTCTATGGCTACGGCGCGATCACGGCCTTTCGCGCGGCGCGTTCGCCGGCGGGGCTGATGCGCAGGACCGCGCAGACGGTGATCACGACCTATGGCCGCGACACCGCGGTCGCCTCGACATTGTTCTATCGCGACTCCGCTCCGGGTAGAGTGGGAAGGCAGATGCAGACCTGGATGCGATTCGCCGAGGGTTGGAAAATCGTCGCCGCCCATGTCAGCATCATCGATGAACCGCGGGATCACAAGACATGAGTCTGGACGACCTTCCGGCCAACGCGCCCGGGCGCCCGGCCCGCGAGGCAGAGACGGTGGTTCGTCGCGTCGACCGCGCTGCGCCATACCCGGACAAGATCACGCGCGCGGAGGAGCTGCGCCTGCAGCTGGCGGACGAAATCGTGCGCGGTGCGTTGCCGCCAGGAGCCGGACTCGACGAAACCGACATCGCGCGGCGATTCAATGTCTCGCGCACGCCGGTCCGTGAGGCGCTGCGCCAGCTAGCGGCCAGCGGCCTGGTCGATGCCCGCGCCCATCGCGGTGCGGTGGTGGCGCGGCCGTCGCTCGAACGGCTGACGGGAATGTTCGAGGCCATGGCGGAGCTGGAAGCGCTGTGCGCGGGCCTTGCCGCGGAGCGGATGTCACCTACGGAGCGGCATCGCCTGGAAGCGGTTCATGAGGAATTGCGGGTGCTGAGCTATGCCGGCAATCCGGATCGCTTCCATGAAGTCAACGAGCGCTTTCACAACGCGATCTATGCCGGTTCGCAGAACGGCTATATCGCCGAAATGACATTGGCGACGCGGGTGCGGGTGCAGCCGTTCCGCCGCGCGCAATTCCGCAATCTCGGGCGGCTGGCGAAATCGCATGCCGAGCACGACCGCGTGGTGGTGGCGATCATGCGCGGCGACAAGGCCGGCGCCGCGAGCGCGATGCGCGCGCATATCGAACTGGTGCGCGGGGAGTATGAGCTCTACGCGGTGTCGGTGTGATTTTTTACCTCTTCGCTCGTCTCGACCCCGCAAGTGCGGGGCGAGGGAGCAGACCGAGCGCCTCCTCACCATGAGGGGTCACACCACAGCCTTCTCCGCCATAAACGCTCGCCAGCCGCCGAAGGCGGAAATATCGCGCGCGCCGTTGACGTCGGCGGGCTCGACAATAAAGCCTTTCACGCCGCGGCCGTCGGCGAGACGCACCGTGCCGATCGACAGTGGCGGCGGGACGGCGGCGACGAATTTGCCGAATGCCGCGGCCGACAGGGCCCATACTTCAACCGCGATCGACGATCCGGCGCCGGCTTCGACGCGCAGCATGCCGGGCTTCGGCGGCGTGGTGCTGAGCGCGTAGAGCCTGTAGTCCGGCGCGGTCACGGCGGCCTGTAGCAAGCGTCCGCCGAGCGCCTGCAATTCGCCGTTGAGCGCCATGCCCGATAGATGGGCGCCGACCACCGCGACGGCGATTTCATCTCCGCGCATGCCCGCCGGCAAGGCTGCAAGCGGCGGCTGCGGTAGTTTGCTCGCGCCCAGCGTCAGTTTGGTATCGGCGTGGAAAACGCGGCCGATGCTCGCGAGTTGCGCTTCGTGTCCGGCCGGCGCCAGCAGCGTGACGCCGAAGGGTATTTCGTCCGGCCGTATTGCCGCCGGCAATGCGAGGCCGCAGAGGTCGAGCAGGTTGACGAAATTGGTATAGGTGCCGAGCCGGCTGTTGAGTTCGATCGGATTGGCCAGCACCTGCGCGGTAGAGTACACGGTTGGCGCGGTCGGCAGCACCAGCGCGTCGATATCCAGGAACGCGCGCTGGCTTGCCTTGCGCAGCGCCTGCAGCCGATAAAGCGCGGCAAACGTGTCGGCGGCGCTGAGCCGCGCGCCGGCAATCGTGATCTCGCGGGTGACCGGATGAATGGCGTCCGGCGATGACGCCAGGAGATCGCGGATCACAAGATAGCGCTCCGCGACCCATGGTCCTTCATAGAGCAGCCGCGCGGTTTCATAGAACGGCTCGAGATCGAACTCGACCAAGGTCGCTCCCAGCGCGGTCCAGCGCTTAAGCGCGTCGCCATAGGCTTGCTCCGAGGCCTTGTCGCCAAAGAAAATCAATTGGCCGTTGCGCGGCACCCCGAGCCTCAGTTTGGCTGGAAACGCGGATATTTCTGCCAGCGGCCGCTGGCGCGAATACGGATCGGCCTCATCGGGCCCGGCCATCGCCGCCAGCGCCGTCATGGCGTCGTCGACGGTGAGCGAAAACACCGATACGCAATCCAGCGTGCGGCAAGCCGGCACCAGGCCGGCAGTGGAGATCAATCCGAGGCTCGGCTTCAACCCGACGACGTTGTTGAGCATCGCCGGCACCCGGCCGGAGCCGGCGGTGTCGGTGCCCAGCGCCAGCGGCACCAGTGCGGCTGACACCGCCACCGCCGACCCCGAACTCGATCCGCCTGGAATGAGGTCGCTGCGTAACGGATTGTTGGGAATGCCATAGGGTGAGCGCACACCGACGAGACCGGTGGCGAACTGATCGAGATTGGTCTTGCCGATGACGATGGCGCCCGCCGCGCGCAGCCGCGCCACCGAACCGGCGTCGCGCGACGGCAAATAAGAAAAGGCCGGGCAGGCGGCGGTGGTGGGTAACCCGGCGACGTCGATATTGTCCTTTACCGCAACCGGAACGCCGTACAGCGGCAGCTGCGCGGCACTCTTTGCACTCAGGGCTTCGGCTTCGCTGAGCGCCTGTTTTTCATCGCGCAGGCTGATGAAAACAGCGGGATCATTATATTCGCGAATCCGCGCCAGGCTGCGTGCAACCGTTTGCGCAGGCGACAGGGTGCCGGCGCGATGCGCGGCGACGATCGCAGCAACTGTCTCAGTCATGCACGGCGCCGATCAGGCAAACGCGGCGCCTGCGGGGCAACTCATTCGGCGGGTGCGGCAAGGGGCGTCTCCGGATGCGGAACGGTAAGCGCGCCCGCGCTGAATTTCGCAGTCGCGAAAAACCCGGCCGCCACAACAGCATAGGCCAGCGCGACCCCCGGCGTCACGCCTAATCCGCCGCCGGTGCCGACCGCCTCGCCATGCATGAAGCCGAAATAGGTCAGCACCGCGCCCGACAACGCGAAGGCCGAAGCCTTGACGAAGTCGCGCTCGATCACGAACACGCCGATCGCCCCCAGAATGAGACCGGCCAGGATCGAGCCGCCGCCCATCACTTCCAAGCCGTGGTAGAGCACGCCCTGTTGCGGCAGGGCAGCGATAGCCGCGGTCTTGACGGCCGCCACCTTGTCGGCGGCGAGACCCCCGACGCTTTGCGCCGCGTTGATCGTCGATCCCAGCATGGTGTCGATCTGCAGCTTGGCCCAGGCGGCCAGATGCGGCGTCAGGGCGAGCACGATCGCCGGCGCGTGCTTGACCGGCGTGGTCTGGAATGCCTGCGCGCCGATCAGCATACCGATATAGAGCAGGATCGGTGAGATCGCGACCACCGGCACCAGCGCCAGCAGCACCGAGATGATGCCGAACCAGGACAACAGCACCACCATAACGCCGGTCGCGGCCGAATAGCCGATCCGGCCCCCCATCGCCTTCCATCCGGGATGGCCGATATAGACTGCGTTGATGAAGGGATTGCCCATCAGGCAGCCGATCAAGCTGACGATGCCGTCGGCGGTCAGAACCCGCGTGGTCGGATATTCGTCGCCGGCCGCTTCCGCGCTCTCGACATTGTCCATGGCCTCGACGAGATCGTAGATGCCGAACGGAATCGCGGTCACCAGGATGACGCCGAGAAATTCGAAACCGGAGAAGATATAACTGACGGCCGGGATCGGCACGGAGAAGCCGAAGCTGGCGAAGGCGTCGCCGACGCCCTTAAGACTCAGTCCGCCAAGACCTAGACCGAACAGGTTCGAGCCCCACGCGATGATCATGCCGACAGCGATCGCGACGAGGCCGGCCGGAATTCCCCTGGGATATTTGACCCCGCCGAACCAGCTCGCCAGGATGATCGCGAAACAGACCAGGCCGATCTGCGGCGTCATGTACATTTCGAGCGCCGGGCGCATCGAGATGAAGGTGACGGAGACACCGGCGAGCGTGCCGAGCAGCGCCGCGCGCGGGGTGATCCTTCGGATGACGGGAGCGACAAAGCCGCCGATCATCAGGATAAAACTCTGGAAGAACACCCAGACGAGCCCCGCCGACCAGCCCTTCATGGGATCGCCGGTCTTGAGGGTGATCGGCAGCATGATCACGAAGGTGACAATGAACATGTGCGGCACACTGACGCCCGACGGCAGCGCGCAGACATCGCTGCGGCCCGTCTTCAGCGCCAGCCGATAGGCGAGGAACGCGTAATAGAACGTGGAGAGGCACATCATCAGGCCGAGCGCGGGCAGGATGCGGCCGAACACCAAGCTGTCAGGCATCTTCAGCACGAAACGCAACAGGCCGGTCAACACCAGCATGTTGACCAGGATATTGGTGCCGAAGCCGAAAAAGGCGTTCCAGTCGCCTGACGTCCACAACACCGGCTTAAAATCCGATTTGACTGCCGTCCCCGTCGCGCTCGTGCTCATCGTGATGCTCCCACTGCCAGATTGTTCGATGTCTCCGCTTGCATTGCCTTGAGAACCGCGGCCGCGTCGGCGACCCAGCCGAAGATGCCACCTTGGGCCTTGATCATTTTCAGGCCCATCTCGTGGAATTCGGGAAAGTAGGACGCGCAACCGTCCGAGATCACGACGCAGCGATAACCACGGTCGTTAGCCTCGCGCACCGTGGTGTTGACGCAGACCTCGGTGGTCACGCCGCACACCAGGAGATTCTCGATGCCGTATTTCTGCAGCACGTCGCCAAATTCGGTGGCGTAGAACGCACCCTTGCCGGGCTTGTCGATCACGATCTCGCTGTCGAGCGGATAGAGTTCGGAAATGATGTCGTGGCCGGCCTCGCCGCGAATCAGTATCCGCCCCATCGGGCCGGGATCGCCGATGCGCAGGGACGGCGCGCCGCGCTCGATCTTTGCAGGTGGCGCATCCGACAAATCGGGCGAATGGCCCTCGCGGGTGTGGACCACCAGCATTCCCATGTCGCGGGCCGCAGCCAACAGTGAGGCGATCGGCTTCACCGCGCGCGCCAACTGCGAGACATCGTTGCCGAGAGTCTCGCCGAAGCCGCCGGGCTCCATGAAGTCGCGCTGCATGTCGATGATAACGAGTGCGGTGGTCGACCAGTCCAGGTCGACCGGCTCCGGCTCCGCGATGACGCTTGAAACTTGCCTTGAGTTCATGACCATGGCCCCCCGGGCGAGAGAACTCTTCTCACTCTGTTAAGCAAGCGCCATGCCATTGTGTACAATCACCGCCCGCAGCGCGGCGTCCCGAAATCCTCTGCATTTTCAGCCAGTTCTACTAACAACTGACATCTGCTTAATCGCTGTGCCGGGGATTTACGGCGTGCGATTGCTCATTGGTTGAGCGCGAATTGCATGCACGCGTCCATGACTCGCTTCGCAAATAGGCGACGCGGGAGCAGTCTTTCGTTGAGCGATTGCGACCCTCCGCGCGCCGATAAGAGTGCGCTGGTGTCGCAAGCTTCAGCAGTTCGTCACGGGCAGCGACGTTGGAGCCGGGGCACTTAAGACCGACGCCTGAGCCTTTCGACGGTGAAGAATCGTTCTTCGACTCTTTTTGAGAAAACACTGGAAGCACCGACAAGATCGGCTGCGGCCTTCTCCGTGTCGGATGCTTTCAAACTCATGAGATTCCTCAACAACGGCCATGCCGGGCGGATTCAAATCGGAAAGCGATATTGACATTGCTCGTACATGCTTTTCACTAAAGCACTGCATCGGCCCGCCGGGGCGTCTCCCTGGGCAGCCAGCCTAGAAGACGGGAGTATCAAGATGACGCTGATGCAGGTCGGGCTGGACGACAAGTACCGCCTCGAGGCCAAGCGAATCTACCTTTCCGGCGTTCAGGCGCTGGTGCGGCTACCGATGTTGCAGCGCGAACGCGATCGCGGGGCTGGCCTCAACACCGCAGGCTTCATCTCGGGCTACCGCGGCTCGCCGCTTGGCATGTACGACCATACGCTGTGGCGTGCGAAATCCTTCCTGCAAGCGCATGATATCGCTTTCGTTCCCGGGCTGAACGAAGATCTTGCAGCGACCGCCGTGTGGGGCAGCCAGCAGGTCGGTCTCTTTCCCGGCGCCAAGGTCGATGGCGTGTTCGGCATCTGGTACGGCAAGGGTCCCGGAGTCGACCGCTCGGTCGATGTCTTGAAGCATGCGAATTCAGCCGGCTCATCACGACATGGCGGCGTGCTGGCGCTCGCCGGCGACGACCACGGTTGCCAGTCCTCCACCCTCGCGCATCAGAGCGAGCAGGTTTTTGCGGCGGCGATGATCCCGATCATTAACCCGGCGACGCTGCAGGACTATCTCGACCTCGGAATCTATGGTTTTGCGCTGTCGCGCTATTCCGGCTGCTGGGTCGGCTTCAAGGCGATCGGCGAAACGGTCGAGAGTTCTGCATCCGTCTATAGCGATCCGTCGCGCGTCGACATCGTGTTGCCGGCCGATTTCGAAATGCCGCCGGGCGGATTGAACATCCGCTGGCCCGACCCACCGCTCGAACAGGAACGGCGTCTGTTTGGCCCGAAAATGGCGGCGATCGGCGCCTTCGCGCGCGCCAACAAGCTCGACCGGGTCGTGCTCGATGGCAAGCCGGCGCGGCTCGGCATCATGGCGACCGGCAAGGCCTATCTTGATTTACGCCAGGCGCTCGCCGACCTCGGGATCTCCGATCGGGATGCCGAGGCGCTGGGCTTGCGGATCTATAAGGTCGCGCTGACCTGGCCGCTTGAGGAAAGCGGCGCCAGGCATTTTGCCGAAGGCTTGCAGGATGTGCTGGTGGTCGAGGAGAAGCGCGGCTTCATCGAAGACCAGCTGAAGCGGATTCTTTATAATGTCGACGCCTGGAACCGCCCATCGGTTGCCGGCAAGCTCGACGAGACCGGCGCGCCGCTGTTGCCGAGCGAGGGCGAACTGACCCCGACCATCGTCGCCTCCGCGCTGGTCGCCCGGTTGCGCCGCCTCGGACACCAGAGCCCGGCGCTGGAACAAAGACTGGCGCGGCTAGAGGCGTTCGAGCATCCAGCCGCCGGGCACGCACCGATCACGCTCCAACGCACGCCCTATTTCTGCTCCGGCTGTCCCCACAACACCTCGACCAGGCTACCCGAAGGCAGCCGAGCCATGGCCGGCATCGGCTGTCACGGCATGGCGCTCTATGTCCCGGCCCGGCGCACCGCGACGATTACACAGATGGGCGGCGAAGGCGCCAACTGGATCGGTCAGGCCCCGTTCACGAACGAAGAACACATTTTCCAGAATCTCGGTGACGGCACCTACACTCATTCCGGGCTGTTGGCGCTGCGCGCGGCGGCCGCGTCCGGCGTCAACATCACCTACAAGATTCTTTATAATGACGCGGTCGCCATGACCGGAGGGCAGCCGGCCGAAGGCAGCTTCACCGTTGCGCAAATCGCACAGCAGATCTGGGCCGAAGGCACCAAGCGCCTGGCGGTCGTCTCAGATGATCCCGGCAAGTACCCCGGCAACTACTTCCCACCTGGCGTCACCGTGCACCATCGCCGCGAGATGGACCAGTTGCAGCGCGAACTGCGCAAGACCAAGGGATTGACCGCGCTGATTTACGACCAGACCTGCGCCGCGGAAAAGCGCCGCCGCCGCAAGCGCGGCGTCTATCCCGACCCGCCTAAGCGCGTCTTCATCAACGAACTGGTCTGCGAGGGTTGCGGTGATTGCTCGCAGACCTCGAACTGCGTCTCCGTGCAGCCGCTCGAGACCGAGTTCGGCCGCAAGCGCCAGATCGACCAGTGGAACTGCAACAAGGACTATTCCTGCGTCGAGGGCTTCTGCCCGAGCTTTGTCACCGTGCATGGCGGCAAGCTGAAGCGGATCGAGACGTCGGCGGTCGATTCCAGCCAGCTCTTCGCCGACCTGCCGTTGCCTCCCGCGCCAAAGCTGGAGGCGCCCTACAACATCCTGGTCAGCGGTATTGGCGGCACCGGCGTCATCACCATCGGTGCACTGCTCGGCATGGCCGCCCATCTCGACAGCCGCGGCTGCTCCGCGCTGGACTTTACGGGCCTTGCGCAAAAGAACGGCGCGGTCATGAGCCACGTCCGGATCGCGCCCCAGCCGGAAGACATCGCCAGCGTCCGCATCACGTCGGGCGGCGCCGACCTCATCCTTGGTTGCGACATCGTAGTGGCGGCGAGCGAGACCGCGCTGAACCGGGTCGATCGCGGCGTGACGCGCGCCTTCGTCAACGCCGATTTGCAGCCGACCGCGAGCTTCGTGCAAAACCCCGACATCGATTTCGAGATGAGCGCGATCCAGGCCACGCTGCGCGGCGCCATCGGCGAGCGGAACCTCGACATCATCGACGCGACCGGCATCGCCTCGACACTGATGGGCGACAGCATCGCGACCAATTCCTTCATGCTCGGTTTCGCGTTCCAGAAAGGCGCGATCCCGCTTTCGCTGGAGGCCCTCCTGCGCGCGATCGAAATCAACGGCGCCGCGATCGAGATGAACAAGCAGGCCTTCACCTGGGGACGGCTCGCCGCCCACGACATGGCGCGCGTCCGCGGCGTCATCCAGTTCCGGACCCGCGCGGCAAGCCCAACCAGAACGCTCGATGAGCAGATCGCCTACCGCGCCAAATTCCTGAGCGAGTATCAGGACCACGCCTACGCCGACCGCTATGTCGCCGCCGTCGACACAATGCGCAAGGCCGAAACGGCCGCCTTGCCCGCCTCCGCCGAGTTGACCGAGGCCGTGGCAAAGAACCTCTTCAAGCTGATGGCCTACAAGGACGAGTACGAGGTCGCACGGCTTTACACCGACGGCAGCTTTGCGAAAAAGCTGGCGGAGAAATTCGACGGCGACTTCCGTCTCAAATTCTACCTCGCCCCGCCGGTCTTTGCCCGTCGCGACAAGGCGACGGGCCATCTGCAGAAGAAGGAATTTGGCGGCTGGACGATCCACGCCTTCCGCCTGCTGGCGAGACTGAGGTTCCTCCGCGGCACGGCATATGATCCCTTCGGACGCTCAGCCGAGCGCAAGGCCGAACGCAAGCTGATCGAGGACTATCTCGCCATGATCGAGCAGCGCACGGCAGCGCTCAAGGCCGAGCAAATTCCGCTGCTGGCAAGACTCGCGCGGCTGCCCGAAATGATCCGCGGCTACGGCCACATCAAGGAAGAGAACATCGGAAAAGCGCGGGCCGAAAAAGTCCGGCTTGAAGCCGAGCTTGAAAACAACCGCTTTGCGGCCGCGGCGGAATAGCCGCATCCAGCGCCAAACCCGCTACGGCGCGAGCGTCTGTCGCGCCGCGGGCTTGCGCTCTACCGGGTGAATGTCGAGCGCCCGCAGCCGGCCGAGCCGCAGCACGTCCATTGCGAGCGTCCGGCCGATGCGGTCGCGATCCAACACCCGGATCAGATCGTCAACGCCGTTGATGTCGACGCCGTCGAGCTTGATCACGACGTCACCCGGCAGAAGGCCTGCCTGCGCGGCGGGTCCATCCGGCTCGATCTGCGCCAACAGCGCGCCCATCTTGTTGTCGATCCCCGCGACCACCGCATGGCGCCGCGGAATCGGCGCGGTCTGGCCGGCGACGCCGATATAGGCGCGCCGCACATAGCCGTGGCGGATGATCTCCGACAGCACGAATTGCGCGGTGTTGCTCGCGACCGCAAAGCAGATGCCCTGCGCGCCATTGATGATCGCGGTATTGATACCGATCACCTCGGCCGCGGACGACACCAGCGGCCCGCCGGAATTGCCGGGATTGAGCGCGGCATCGGTCTGGATCACGTCCTCGATGGTCCGGCCACTGACCGAACGGATCGAGCGGCCAAGCGCCGACACCACGCCCGCGGTGACAGTCGATTCAAATCCCAAGGGGTTACCGATCGCAACCACGAGCTGGCCTCGGCGCAGGTTCTTGGAGTTGCCGAGCGAGGCATAGTGCAGATCGCGCACGCCGTCGGCGCGGAGTAGCGCAAGATCGGTATCGGGATCGACACCGAGCACGCGCGCATCGGTGACGACACCTTCGGTGTCGCGCAGCCTGATCTCCTTCGAGGTACCGACGACGTGGCTGTTGGTCAGCACAAGCCCATCGGGTGAAATGACGATGCCGGAACCCAGGCCGCCGCGTTCGCGCGGGTTACGCACTTTCGGTCCGGTTTCCACGCGCACGACGGCGGGACCGACTCGTTCGGTCACGCCGATCACGGCATTGGAGTAGGCGTCGAGCAGCGCCTGGTCGTTGACGGGGGTTTGTTCGGTCGCTCGCGACGACGAGCCGTCGTCGGCGATATCAGAAGTAACGTCCAACATGGCGAAATTCCTTCGCCATGTCAGATGGGTGTCAGGTCTTGGCCGCGCAAGAGCGGGTTCAGGCCGCCGACTAGTCGCCGGCAGCCCCCGTCACGCGGGCGCGTAGCGCCTTGACGGTATCGGCCGACACCGGCGAGGCGGCATTGCCCCAGCTGTTGCGGACGTAGGTCACGACCGCCGCCACCTGATCGTCGCTGAGCCGATAGCCGAGCGATGGCATAGCGGGCGACGTCGGCCTTGCGTCAGTCGCCGCCGCGCGGCCGCCCGCGATGATGATGCGGATCAGCGAGGCCGGATCGTCCTGGGTCGCGATGACATTCGCGGCGAGCTTCGGGAAGATATGTTCGATGCCGGCGCCCGTGCGCGTATGACACGCGGAGCAGGTATCGACAAAGATCGCTTCCCCGACCTGCATCTGGTGATCCGACGCGGGCAACGGCGCCGGCGGAGACGAACCGGCCGCGCCACGTTCCTTCAGATAGACCGCGATCGCCTTGAGGTCTGCATCCGGAATCTTCGATGTCGAATTCTCGATCACGTCCTTCATCGGACCGCTCGCGAGAGTCGTGCCGGTCTGGCCCGTCTTCAAGTATGCCACGACGTCGTCGACGGACCATTTGCCCAAGCCTGACTGCATGTCGTTGGTGATGTTGGGCGCGGTCCAGGAGTCGATCTGGTTGCCTTGCAGATAGCGGTCGGCCTTGTTCGCCCCGAAGGCGTTGAATGGCGTATGGCATGCGCCGCAATGGCCGAGGCCTTCGATCAAGTAAGCGCCGCGGTTGAACTCGGCGGAACGTTTAGGGTCCGGGGCAAACGTGCCGGGTGTGAAGAACAGCGTGTTCCATCCCGACATCGAGAGCCGGATGTTGAATGGAAACGGCAGCGTGTTGCGGCTGACGCTGTTCGATACCGGATCAAGCGAGCGCAAGTAGGTATAGATCGCGTCAATATCCGTGCGTGTCACCTTGGTGTAATAGGGATAGGGAAACGCCGGATAGAGATAGGTCCCGCCCGGCCGCCTGCCATCGTGCATGGCATGTGCGAAATCGTCCGCCGACCAGCTACCGATGCCGGTTGCATTATCCGGCGTGATGTTCGGCGTCATGATCGCGCCGAACGGCGTTTGCAGCGCCAGTCCTCCGGCAAAGGGCGCGCCTCCCTTGGCCGTGTGGCAGGCAACGCAGTCGCCGGCCGTCGCCAGAGCCTTGCCGCGCGAAACCTCGACATAGTTGTCGGAATCGGCGACCGCGCCACCGGCCGCGATCAAGGGCAACAATCCAACGGCATAAGAGAGCCGCGCGATCCACCTGCTGCGTGCACTTGTCATGATGGGCCTCATCGCTGCACCAGCGGCGCGGGCGACTTCAAATACTTGAAGATTGCGTCAAGCCCCCAATAGGTCAGCGCGCCGACCGTGCCGGTCGGATTGTAGCCGGCATTCTGCGGGAACGCCGACGCCCCCATCACGAAGACATTGGAGACATCCCAGGACTGCAGATAGCGGTTCAGCGCACTGGTCTTGGGATCGCTGCCCATGATCGCGCCGCCGGTATTGTGCGTGGTCTGATAGGGCACCACCGACCACGGTCCGACCAGACGGTTGACCTGTGTCGTCTTGGCGCCCATCGCCTTGGCGATTTCGTCGCAGCGGTCCGCCATCCAGTTGGCCATCTTGCGTTCGTTGTCCTGATAGTCGAAGGTCATGCGCATCAGAGGCCGGCCGAGCGGATCCTTGTAGGTCGGGTCGAGGTCGAGATAGTTGTTGCGGTAGCTCATGACGCTGCCTTGCGCGCCAATATTGGTGATGCGCTGATAGGTCTCGCGCACCGCCTTCTTCCACGTGCTGCCCCAGTTGGGGGTGCCCCGTGGCGTCGGGTGGTAGAGAATGGGCCGGCCGTTGGTATAGGCGTTGTTGATGTAGGCACCGCCGACGAAGCCATGCGGACCGTGATCGAAATTGTCGCCGTTATAGTCGTCGATCACCATGCCGAGCGAGCCCGTCGCGGCGAATGGGTTGAATTTGGCGTCCTCGAAGAATGCGGTCGAACCCGTGCCAGTCTGATAGGCGTAGTTGCGCCCGACCGTGCCCTCACCGCTTGCCGGATCGTAGGGCTTGCCAATGCCGGACAATAGCAGCAGCCGAACGTTGAACAGGCTGTACGCGCAGACCAGCACAAGATCAGCCGGCTGTTCCCACTCTTCGCCGCTGGCGTCGACATAGGTTACGCCGGTGGCCATCTTGCCGTCGGCCGACAGATTGACCTTGGTGACCTCGCATTCGGTACGGGCTTCAAAGGTCGGCTCGCGGACCAGCGCGGGCAGCACGCAGGTCTGCGGCGAGGACTTTGAATAATTAGCGCAGCCGAACCGCTCGCAAAAGCCGCAATAGGTGCAAGGCGCCATGGTGCAGCCGTACGGATTGGTGTAGGCGACCGAGAGGGTCCCCGAAGGCCGCGGAAACGGATGCAGGCCCATGTTCGTCGCCGCCTTGGTGAACAGCTCCTGCGAATAGCCCTGCTTGATCGGCGGCGTCGGGTACTCGCGTGAGCGAGCCCCCTCGAACGGATTGCCGCCAGCCTGGATCTGGCCCTTGATATTACCGGCCTTGCCCGAAATACCCGCGACATATTCGAACTTGTCGTAATAGGGTTCGAGCTCGTCGTAACTGACCGGCCAGTCCTGGATAAAGTTTCCCTCGGGCAGGATGCCACCGCCGTAGCGCTGGATCATGTGGCTGCGGATGCGAAAATCATCGGGAAGGAAGCGCCAGGTCTGGCCGTTCCAATGCACCCCGGCGCCGCCGACGCCGTTGCCGGGAAGAAAGCTGCCCCATTTGCGGATCGGAAGCGCCGTCTGCGAGGGACTGTTGCGCATCGTCAGCGTTTCTTGCCGCGGGCGCAGGAAGACGTCGTGGCGAACCGCGTAGCGCAGCTCGTCCGGCGCGGTCCCGATGTTAAAATCAGTGGCGGTGTCGCGCCACGGGCCGCGTTCGATCGCCACGACCTCAAGGCCGGTACGCGAAAGCTCGTAAGCCAAGATCGACCCAGTCCAGCCGAGACCGACGATGACGACATCCTTGCGTGGGAGACGGCGGGCCATTAGCGCTCTCCCCAGGCGGGACGGCCCTGCATGCCGACGGGCGGCAGCGCATAGGCCTGATTGGGCTTTTCCATCACGTCGCGATAATCGTAGCGAGCTCCAGGAAAACCGACGAGCTTCCAGCCCACCATGTCGCGATTGCCACCATAGATCGGGTCGGCGAAATAGCCTTCCATCGTGTTGCCGTAGACGGCATTAAACAGCATTGTGCTGCTGAAGCCTTCGAACTTCACTTCGCCCTTCTCCATGCCGGCGATCAGCTTGTCCTGCTCCTCGGCATTGAGCTGGACAAAACCGCGACCAGCAAACGTCTTCGTGCAATAGGCTTCCAGAGCCGCCAGCCCCTGGCGATATTGCTGGCGTGGCGTCAACGGCGATTGCAATCCCTGCGAGGGCAAGGGTGTGGAAGAGAACGGCCCTTGCATGTAGAGCCAGTCGTGTCCGCCATAGGGACCGGTCAACTGCCGGTCAATGAAGGTGGTCACGCCAGCATCCTTGGCGCCCGCGCCGAGATCGTCGGTCGGGATCAGGCGCTCGACGAAGGCATCGACAACGGCGGCCTCCTGAGCCGTGAAGAACAGATAGCCATCGGGAGCGACCGGCGTCACCGGATAGGCCTCGTTCGGCCTCCACGGCAGCACCTTTGTCACCACCCGCGCACCGGCGCCGGTCGCGGTGAATAAAAGCGCGGCGCTCGCCAACAAACTTCTGCGTGTCACGCCGGAATGCCTCAACTTCACAGCGGACGAGGCGTCACCTCTTCGCTGCGGCGGGCGACCGTCACTATCTATCATCGTACCCCCAGCCGGACTCGATGTCCGGTGCGGGCTTCTTGAGACAAATTCGTAAAGAAATCTGCATTCAACCGAATGCAAATCGATCATGGGGCTCTGCGCCACATCGAGGGACGTGCCTTCACCGGCTCCAGCAACGACCAGTCGCCCTGCTCCAGTGTGTAACCCTTCGGAAATGGCGGCCGCAGTTCTAACCCGAGCGAGCGGAGCACACGATCGTCTCGGTAGTAACACTGCATCACTACACGTATCAGTGTCGCCGCCGGCGCGCCCCCGGTGGTGCGCAATTCCTTCGCGACCGCCTCCCGCCGCGCCACGCCAAGCTCGGCAAGGGGCGCTCCCGCGAGGCGCGCGAGATGATCGAGCGCCTCGGAGACCTGCCCGGTATCGCGGCCTAGCGTCGCGAGGATGTCGGCCTGAATGGCGACATCGTCAGCGCCAGGCACGTTATATTCGGCGCTTGCCGGAATCATCATCGCGGCGATCACGCGCAGGTCGCCGCGTTGCCGGGTTGAAAGCGTGTCTTCCGCGGACATGACCGGCCTCACTCGAACAAATTGGCAAGCCGGCGCTTCATCTGGTCGGCAACATAAAGCGCGATGGCCTGAATGGTGGACGTCGGGTTCACCCCGCCCGAGGTCACGAAGACGCTGCCGTCGACGATGAACAGGTTTTTCACGTCATGCGACCTGCCCCACTCGTTCACCACGGAACGCGCGGGATCGCTGCCCATCCGCGCGGTGCCGAGCAGATGCCAGCCGCCATAAGGGATCGGGCAGTTGACGCAGATGTCTGTCGCGCCCGCCGCCGCGAGGATCTCCTTGCCGCGTGCGATGCCGTGCTCCAGCATCTTGGTGCTGTTGGCGCCGATGGTGTAATCGACGCGCGGCGCCGCAATGCCGTGGCTGTCCTTCAGCACGGGATCGAGGGTGACGCGGTTGTGCTCCTCCGGCAGATCCTCACAGATCGCCGACGCCGTGAGCCGGTGGCCGTTGAGCTTGCGGAAGACGCGATGGTGATCCGCGCCCCAGGGCAAGATGCCCTTGCCTTCGCTCATGACGGCTTCCGCGACCGGGCCGATGCCGCGGCCGAACTGGATGGCATAGCCGCGCACGAAGTCACGTGAGGTGTCGGTCTCGTAGAATTCCTTGCTCCACAAGCACGTCGGCGGCGCACGGTTGCTGTCGGTCGGTTCTTCGACATAGCCGTAAACCTGCCCGTAAGGGTGGAACATCAGGTTCTTGCCGACCAATCCGCTGGAATTGGCAAGCCCATTCGGAAAGCGGCCGGAGACCGAGTTCAACAGCAGCCTCGGCGTGCCGATGCCGTTGCAAGCGATGATGACGACTTCCGCCGGCTGAAATTGCTCGGCGCCATCCTTGTCGTAATAGACGACACCGGAGGCCATGCCATGCTCGTTGGTCGTGATCTCCCGCACTCGGCAATGCGTGCGCAGCTCGACTCCAGCGCGCAGCGCGACCGGCCAATAGGTAATGTCGGTGCTTGCCTTGGCGCCTTGTGCGCAGCCTGGTGTGCAGTGGCCGAGATTGATGCAGCGGGCCCGTCCCTCATAGTCCGTCGTGGCGACCGTCGTATCCGACGGCCACCAATGCCAGCCGAGCTTGTTCATCGCCTTGGCGAGACGCGCGCCGGAACGGCCCAGCGGCAGCGGCGGCATCGGTGGCTCCGTCGGCGGAAAGGCGGGATCGCCGGCAAGGCCGGAGACGCCCATC
>Ga0137377_10000798_pt1 | contig 20335 bp, 8 predicted proteins | sample SagtaG_22_FD_104815 | JGI IMG/M metagenome (GOLD analysis project Ga0137377, IMG submission 104815) | Vadose zone soil microbial communities from Sagehorn Ranch, Mendocino, California, USA - Sage2_L_40_16 metaG | ecosystem: Environmental > Terrestrial > Soil > Vadose zone | place: USA... | reverse complement strand
GTCCGGCTGAGAACCAAGATTTCGTCGGGATCAACTCGCTTACGTTCCTCGTTTACTAGCTGAATCGCCTTGTTTACGATCGCTAAATCGTCATCAGGGACTTCGTGAACGAAGGCTTCGCCACGTTCAGGGCTAGAGATGACAACCTGTTTTGGTATTTGGCCGGGGTTGTGAGCAATTAACGCTGCACCTGCCTCGACGATTGTGGCGGGAGATCTGTAGTTGGTATCGAGCATTGTCCGTGAGGCAGGTCCGAAGTGAGATTCAAAGTTGACAACATGATCTACGTCTCCGCCGGCGAAACCGTAGATGGCTTGCCAGTCATCACCTACGGCGAAGAGATGAGCATGGTTTGTTCGAACAAGTGCATTCACGAGGCGTGCCATTGCCGCTGATGTGTCTTGGAACTCGTCAACAAGCACATGATCAAACTTTGGGAGTGAACTCGCACCTTTCTCTACGATGTCAGCGGCCCGGTGAAGCATGTCTGAAAAATCGATTCTGCCCTCCGAGGCCAATTCTCTCTCGTACCTCTGCAAAACGGCAAGACCAAGGTTCCCGAAATGATGAACACGTGGAGTAGCCGATTCTAGACGCTGGAGAATCTGCTCAGCCGACATTCGGAACGAACGAGCATTCTCAATGAACCCTGCCAGCTGTTTCTCGATCACGCTGCCGATGTACTTCGTATCCCCGAAGATCTTTTCTAACCCGGCCAGTGCCATCGGTCGTAATTGTACGCCGACTGCGGCCAAGCGTGTTTCGAGTGCTGCCTCTAGGGTTCCTTCTCTGCGCTCGTAATCGTAGAATTCGATGAGCTTCTTGTCGGTGCGGTCGAACTCTTTTCTTTTCCAATCCATTCTCTTGCCATAATCGGCGGATGAAGTTGACCAGTTCCCAGGGACGTTGCCTGCACGGTCTATACCCCAATATTCGATGCAGGCGCCGGAGTCGAGGAGTGTGAAATCGGGGTGGTAGGCGGTGCGACCTCCGCCGACCTGTGCCCACGAGGCTGTGGCTTCGTACTTGTAAGGAACCTGGTGGGTGAGTAGAAAGTCCGCAATGATTCGCTCGCCGATTGACCGAACTTGCTCTCCACGACGAGTCCTGTAGGTAAGGTCCGCACCGAGAGCTGGGGTCCGCTCGTCTACGTCACGATGGAAGTTCAGGATCGCGTTGATGTACAAATTCGAAAGCTGCTGGTCTCGACCTTCCCTGGCATCACGCAACGCGCTAGCGACCAGGAAGTTTGTCCAATGTTCGTCAGCGACACTAAGCGGTCCCGGTGTCGCGGCTTGGACTATCCGCTTGCCGAGAGCATGGAGTGTGGAGACAGTCACACCATCGCTTCCCTGGTCCGCGACTGGTACACTCATCTGTTTGAGGCGGTCCTCCATCTCCTCAGTTGCCTTGTTCGTGAAAGTGATTGCGAGGATGTTAGTCGGAGAAACGTTGCGCTCCAAGAGATAACGGATCCGAGCGATCAAGGTGCGGGTCTTGCCCGATCCCGCAGCTGCGACGACAAGATTGCGTTCATCATCTCGAACGGTGGCTTCGCGCTGAGCAGGGTCGAGATTTAGCTCTTCGACAAGCAACTTCGAGTGCTCAGAGATCGCTCGCTGGACATACTGGTAGTTGTGCCCCATAAGCTTCTGACGCAACTGATTGGCAGCAATCGTCATCGACTCGAAATCCTTTCTCATTGCAACATCATGGGCTCTCCGGACACTCTTCCCGAGAACCGGCAAGGTCAACTCAACGACTGTCTGGATCTCTGACCTCAGAGGTCTAGCTACGCGCTCGGGGAGGTACTCTTTCGAGGATAGGTAGGGCTCGAGGGAATTGTCGATCTTAGCGAGAATCGGAGGGACCTCTTTCAACGAGGCTCTCGCCAGCTCGATGCCGTGCTTCCGATACCATGGAAGAGTAACGAAAATCGTGAGAGCTAGGATGCAGACGACAGCTAATGGTCCGAGGACCAGCCACAGAAGGTCCATTCCAACCCCACGAACTGATGGTTAGAGACTAGATCAGGCGGATTCAGATAACCTTTCTAGAGGATTTCGTCCTCGTGTCTAAGCGATAGCAACAATGACTCATTGTGAAACGTCGATAAGCAAGTGTCCACTTCTTAAGCGAGGACCTAGGAAGAATTAGATGCACTTCAAGCTGTTCCTATACTATGACATCAAGTCTGTATACTCCGACACAATTTCGGAGCTTGTTCAAATTCTCAATTCAATAAGGACTCGACACGCCATAGAATTCGAGGAAATCTCTCAAGACAAAATTACTAGCGAAGCAGAGGATGATTTGAAAAACGCACTTTACCGGCTTCAGCTGCACCCAGAGGGAAGAGGCGAGATCGTCACCGCACGGGGGGACATGCTTCCTCTCTCCGGACAGAAGAATCTGAACCTCGCGAATACTCCGATTCTTCTGATTGAGGAGAATGGGAAGCTGGTAGATGTCCTACCGAAACGAATTCAAGGTCATTACACAAGTGTGAAAGCGGGTCTTCTTGAGATGCTAGAGAATGGTCTGCAAATAGGCAAGGCTGTCCTTTCGGCCGAAGCTCTAGCGGTATCGAGAGTCGTCAAGGATCCTCGAATCATTGAAGATGATCTGAAAATTATTGGACAAGAAGTCGACGTCCCAGCAGGGAAGATCGATCTTCTCGCCAAGGATCAGAATCAAAGGTTCTTAGTGGTAGAGTTTGAAAGAGAGACCACTGACAAAACCCTAGGACAAATTATTCGTCTCAGCACTAGTTTTGCGAAACTGCACACGATCTCTGATAAGGTTGTACGAAAAATGATAGTTTGCGGCAGAGCATTTGAGCATTACAAAGACGGAGCGGACTCCGTAGAGATTGAAGTCAAAGTTCTTCCTTCAATTTTCCGTAATATTCCCTCAGATGTCTGAACACGAGTCAGGAGAAGGCCTCGTGGAATTAGGGTCCTCAAACGTGAATCGTTATGTGAAGAAACCATAAGCGGGCAGGCCTTCAGTCTCATTCAAGCATAGTTTCGTCCTCGTGTCTGAGCAATAGCTGGAAGATAGCTCAACCCTACAGATGTCGGGTCAGCGGAGCGACTGGCGCGAACGCCTACACGCCAACCCCTCACGAATGGAACAAGAACTAGCAATCAAACTACAAAACGACCAAATAAGATACCGGACACAGGTCGAAATACCGGTAACCACAGCCGACCTCTACTTCCCACTAGAACCCAGACCGTTGCTGGTGTTTGTCGACGGCCGGGTCCATCTCGGAACAGCGCAGATTGCCAAGGACGAGGAACTACGTGCACTGTTACGAAAGAGAGGATACAAAATCCTTGAACTATACTACGACAGCTACTCCGACAAGAAGAGAGACCAGCTGTATCAGGAAATCATAGACGGTCTCGGATTGCCTTAGTACGCGCTCCAGCATGATAATATCTTCCATGTATGCTATCCCAGTTGAATTGTCGGTCTCAAACAGCGAGAATCAGCTGTATCTGTCCCTGAAGAAGGCCCTGAAAGGAAGAGACTTTGGATCGAAGAGACAAGTCAAGATAGGGCGCTTTACGGCCGACTTTTGTTTCACCACGCCTCGGCTGGTCGTGGAGTGAGCGCGGTACTTGAGTCGGACACCTACGGTAAGCCTTCGGAGGTTGCCCGTGCCTGCAGCTTCATCAGAAATTGTTCATCGCGTAATGTCAGCGAACAAAGGGCGAGACACGAAAGTGGAGCGTCTCTTGAGGCTGGCCCTTTACAAATCTGGCCTGCGGGGGTATAGAGTGAATTGGAAGATAGGCACTCGGCACGTTGACATTTGCTATCCTCGAAGGAGGATTGTCGTGTATGTTCATGGCTGCTTTTGGCACGATTGTCCCGAATGCTCGTTGGAAGTACCAAAATCTCATTCTGATTATTGGAAGGCAAAATTTGCACAGAACAGGTTGAGGGACGAGCTTGCTAGGGAGACATTGAAGGCCGATGGCTGGGGAGTCTTAGAAATCTGGGAGCACGAGATTCGGACCGACCTAGCCGGGTGTGTCAGGAGGGTCGGTGACGCATTAGATCACAAGAAGGTCAGTCTGGGTCTTACTCCCACCTTCATCAGGTCCTGATTGGAATTCTTGGAAGGTATTATCCTGAAGACGTGAGAATGCATCAACGACCTGCTGCGCTCCCAATCCGCTTGGCGAAACTGAAGAATCATCGAGTATGTTCAACGGAGCCCCTTTGTATGCCTGGTTCCAATTTTGTCTCATCCAAGTGACTCCTTGGTTGGCAAATGCGGACGCGATAGAGGTTGCCACCAAGCAGCATGAAGCGTAAAACCCGATCTGTTGTTTCTTCCACTTGGCTCTCCTAGAGTCCTTGCCTGACGAGAGCTTCGATTCTCGAAGCAGCGACATGCATTCGCTCGCTCGAATTTCGAATCCGGAATCTCGAATTCCTGTCTTAGCTAATCCAGCAGTACATATTCGTCCTATTTCTTCGACGATCCAATCCGGTCCCCTAGGGAGCGGAGCTTTCCTGGCCCAGACAGCCTGGAGCGTACTTGCGTCAGGCACCTCTCTTCCAAACTCCGTTGCGGCGGCGACCACGACGTCTGCCAGTGTCCGTCTTGCGGCGTCGCCGCCACGTCTCGCAACCATAAGAGCAATTTGGCAAGCAAGTGGGAAGTTTATTCTAAAAACGACGTAGTCTCTTGCATAGCCTAAGGCTAGATTAGCCTCCCATCTTACGAGGTGTTTGCAAGAACCAACGGGATGGAGATTCGGCTTAACTCCTCGATTGTCCAGGTCTACCCGACACTCGTATCTGATGGTGCCCGGTATGAAGCGACGGTATGGTCTTGAAATCAAGAACCTATGCCTGGGACCACGACCTACAACTGACGGGACGGGTGCCAATTCTAGCGGAACGGTCACCTTGATTCTTGGATTATCGGACAGGCCCATATGTTTTCGAATCTCGAGGGCTAGGCCTCGAGCCAGGGGCGGTGGAACAGCGTTACCAATTAGGATGGACCTAGAGTTTGGACTTTCTCCCCAGAACTGATAAGTTATGGGAAAGCCCTGCAAGCAGGCGTTCTCTCTGATTGTGGGTGTTCTGTATACTGGTGAAGGGCCACGGGAATCATGAATCACAATGGTTTGTCGAGTGGACCTAGAGGTCCTGGCGAGTATCGACCTCGCAGGTTTGTCTAGCGAATCTGGAAACGACATTGGTCCTCCCCAGTAATGGTTGCGTTTTCCTCTGATGCACATCTCCACATCAACGTCGTCGAGACTTGAATCCATAAAGTGGTCCGTCAAATGAGATGCAGAAATTCTCATCTCTGGATAAGATGGATCCGACACATCGTCATCGGGAACATTATCTAACAGAGGATAGGGCAGAGCGTCGATTACTTTTCTCATTGGAATCCAATTTCCCTCTCCCGCCTTGTAATCAGAGGGGACAGGAAAGTGGCCGTAGAAGAGTCGTCGACGCTTCTGTGGGATGGCGAAGTCCGCAGCATTCAGAATTGCCCATTGCGGAAAACACTTCGAGATTCGATTCAGTTTACGGCGATTAACCCGGCATGAGGCAAGAACTGACCTAAGCTGTGGAACATTTTCCATTATCCAATATCGAGGTCTGAGAATTTCAACAGCCTCAGCAAACCTTTGGACTAGTTGGAGCCCTTGTTCGACATGACCGTTACCCGCCTTGTTGGCGAGAGAGAAGAAGGTGCAGGGAGGTCCCCCGATAAGCACATCTACCCTCGGTAGTTTGTGAAAGTCAATATCGGAGACATCATCCTCAAGAATTTCGACCAGTGGCATGTTCTTCTGGTATGTCGTTCTGGCCGCTCGCCAGTTGTCCAATGCCCACGAAATCTTGTATCCAGCTTGACGGAACCCTTCAGAAAAGCCACCAGCCCCGCAAAAAAGATCGCCAACTGTGAGTTTCCTCCTACGCATAGCAACACCAATGGCAGAAGGACTCATTGTTGTTATGAGTCGTTCCAAGAATAAACCGGAACTTAGTCTCTTTTTTCGTCGCTGTCAAATGGGGATAGCTCCGTAAAATGTGTCTTTCACCGCAGTGTCAATCTCAAAGTATGACTGGGTTTGAATTTGTGCATAGCTCAGGATTTCTTCATTCGTAGAAGTTCCGGCTTGTGTCAAGTTGGCTGATCCAATTATGGCACCGAGAGGAGTCACGAATGCCTTCTTATGCATAATACCTGAGAGTTCCTTACTGTAGACCTTGCAACCACCTTTGAGCAGGCGGTCAACGAACCTCTTCACCCCTTCTTCTGCTAGCCTTGTCTTGTCGACGCATATCGATACGTTGTACCCGCGTCTGGCAAACCAAATCAGCATGTCAGATAGAGTCTCTGGAACCAGGGTGAGATTCTGACCTCTAGCATGTTCGGTAATCGCGTCAAGCATCCTCGGAGACACACCTACGTCCTCAAAACTAATCTCTCGACAGTCGTAGAACACAGCTCTAATCGATCGTCTTCCGGTCTCGATTAGCCCTAGCAGGTCCAAATAGGCGGTAAGAATCAGATCATGCCAGAATAGACGTTTGAAACCTAGTGATTCGATACCGCTCTTGGGCAAGGCGCCAGCTGTGTCAAAAAGCGAGAGACCTTCAATGTCTGATGATCTGATTACCAACCGACATACATTTTCACTCGCATCGATTCCTATCGTATAGGGAAGAGAAACAGATCTGATGCGCCTGTTAGGAAGATTGAGCACTACTCTCGACAGTTTTCCGAACGGCAGACCAACTCTGCCCTTCGCCAAGGATTCTAAGTCCGCCTCGAGATATTCTCCGGATTTACTTCGTCCGTGTCTGAACCATTCGTTTAGGATAGCTTTGTCAATGAGGAGTTCTCCTGCTGGTCCACCCATGTTAGCCTCCCTGTTCATCAAACATTCAGGACAGCCATTCCAACAGATTGTAGTTGCACGAATAAGATCATCAAGCTCAATACCAGTATCTCGAGCAAGGAACTCCACCTGATGGCCTAAGATGGGTAATTTCCACGCATCTTCGCGACCCCTTATGCCCAGTTTCGCCCAAACCAGCTCGCAATTAGAAAGAACCTCTTTCGCCTGGTCGCCTATGTAGCCTAGCGCCGGAATGCCCTGCTCGATCTCTCCTCTTGCTCTTTGCCCAAGAACTTCGAGGGCGAATAGGTCAGTGTGATGTTGAGGGCATTGAAGGAGTTCCTCCTCAATTGCCGTGTAAAAATCCTCGGAAGGTAGCAAACGCGAGTCTTCGTTTTCCCCATGCCTTTGAATATGGAGGATGTGGAAGAATCTTCGGATAACTTCGCAACTGCCTGAACCATGAGCGTCCTTATCATAGAAGAATACCCGATACTTTCCTTTCTTTATCCCCTCGTAATCGACTGAATGCCCTACGACTCCTTCAGATACGCCGGCGACGCGCTGGAGCGCTGTAGAGGCTGCCATGCCAAAAGAATTGACAAGCGTGTTAGCCACCCAGGTTCCAACCGAAGCCTCAAGGTCGTCGAGTCCAGATAGCGAATTTGCGGTGTCCCAGAGCCTGTTGACCTTTGTTTCGAGTTCCTCTAATGTCCGGCTCTCGTTCTCATCGTCGGTTTGTTGGAACGATTCTTCGTCTTGTTTTTCGACGAGGGATGTGCCTTGATAATATTGTCTAGCGACCGAGAGGAATGCCGACTGATTCCCTAACAAATCTCGGAATTTCTTGGCCAGCAACGCGGGGCTCCAATCGGTATTGTCGTGTCCGATGTAAATGAGAAGGACAGAAACAAAATCTCTGACAAGGAAGGGACTTACTGAGGAGGACGTTTGAAGTCCCTTGTCAGTCAGATATGCCGAGAATGCTTTGACCGATGAAGGCGCCCACAGAGTTGACCCATTCAGTATTCCTTCAAGAACCGACTGCGCAACCGCCTGAACTATCTGAGGTTGGAGTTCGAACGAAAGTCCTTCCGTTCGAAATGAACGTCCAAAAGCCATTGGTGCTCCAGGGCCGTCAAAGAGCAGCTCAACTCCTGAGACCTCCAAGTTGGAGTAGGTTCTGGAACAGGAATAAACGAACTCAGTAACCTCCATGTCAGAGTGCCAATAAGCTCCCTCAAAGAGTGCTGCCAACGGGTGTCTTATTCTAAGGAGAGCATCATTGCCTTCCTGTTCTATGTTCCCATCTCTCGAGAGAATAGTTAGAAATCGGATGTCCTGTTGGATTACACTCAAATGTTCGCCGGGCGAAGGATTTACGTGAACCCATTTGTTCATGTACGTCTTTGGAACCTTAACCTGCTTCCAGTCGTCGTCGGGGGAATCGCTTCGTGACTCCCTTTCATCACCGTCGGCAATTGTCCCGGTATTGCGATCAAGTCTAACGTATTTGCTTGGAAGTTCGAATGCTTCGAGTCGGGTCGGACGCATGACATCGAACCCTCGTGGCAATCCGGGTGGGCCATGAATGTTCTCTCTTACCTTAACGAACCGGTTTCCGGCTTGATTGAGCTGGTCCAAACTTACCCTGGCAATCCCACCTTTGGTGGTTTTTACCCGACCGCAGTTTGTCTTGAGGGCTCTCTTGCTGAATCTATACGTCCAAGATCCAGGAATTAGGCTGAATAACGCTTCGTCAAGGGTAACTCGAAGCTCTCGTGAATATTTCCGAGCAACAGTGACCTCATCCTCATAGGGGTTGGTGAAGAGATTCTTGATTCTAGCGTACTCTGGCTTAAGTCTGAAGAGTTTGAAGACGTCAAGGTTTTCCATGATATAGGATAGATAGTAGGCCGCTGGTTTGTTAGCGTCTACGAACTTGCCATATTGGCGAAAGAAATACAGAGGCTTTGGGTCGGACCCGAGTTGGAGGAGTTTTGTCTTGATTCGGTTCAGCGTAAACGATAGTTCCTCCAAGTCATCGTTGGCAAAATCTGGTCTTGATTTCGCCTCTCCGATTTTGTGCAGAGGAATTTCTAGTCTCTCCAATGTCCAACCACATTGCTCCATCAGGTCCAGGCTATGGAATTCCTCGGAAAGGCCTAATGCAATATGATCAATTCTCGGCCGGAGTCTTCTGTAGGTTTCACTGTATTCTTGTTCGATTCTATTAATGACCTCTCCCGCTCTCTGCGAGGGGATGATTCTCTTCCCATGTTCCGATAGCAAATTCGGGACAATGTCTGATAGATATTGAATGTCGGGTTCGAATAAGCCTCGCACATCTGTCAGAAGGAACTTGATCTCGGATTCCACCTGGGTTATGGCGTCTTGTATTTCGGCCGATTCTGGTTGGCTCCTGCCCCTAGAGACCTCTGAAAGATGCTTGGCAACTTCAAGCCTGGACTCCTTCAATAAGGCGGCGGATTTCCTAAGACCTATGGTGAACTCGTACTCGTTGCCTCGTGAGCCAAACGTAACAGATTCTGGGATTTCCGTTCGCAGCGCGAGCCAATCCCAAACAGAGAGGTAAAGAGAATTTAGGAGAACTGACTTGTTTGTGTCTTTGAGTGGAATGGGATCAAGCTGACCAATGCGAACCAGTTTTCTGGGTTGTCGGTAGAAATGAAGGTCGATCGGTCGATTGTCTATGAGTGTGACGTTAAGGCTATCAGACCCTTCTTCTCTTCCAATGCGACCCGCCTTCTGTCTATACGATGCGACGTTTCGTATAGCATGGAACATGATACTTTCGGTTACGTTCTGAAGATCGATTCCGACCTCAAGGGAGGGGGATGCAAGAACTATGTCTATTGGAAGATTGGTGTCGTCTGACTCTGTGATGTCATAAATTTCCCGAAGGGAGCCACGAAAAACAACATCAGCAAGATCTTCAGCTGCTACGTCAGATGTTCCCGAGGTCTTAGACGAGTGGACCTTCGATCTGGCTATGCTCTTCCATTCGAACCTGGATTTGGTTCCCTGGATTTTTTCCACCTCTTCGGTATCGCTAGGGAACCAAAAGCACGCCCCAGCTCGGAGGTATGGGCAGAGATCCAGCGTCCCGACCTCCTGGGCTTTGTTTGAGAAAACAAGAGCGTTTTCGATTTTGAATGCCTTGATTTTGTCCCCTGGACGGTTGGGGCGTCGATAGACCAGCTTGGCCAGTTCTGCGATTTCGACCGCTGTCTTTTTTCCCAGGCTAACTCGTTCGCCGCTTCTGCAACGATTGCATAGATTAGCTCCCACCTGATTCTCGAAGACAGGTTCGTACCTCTCCCCTTCTTCCTTGGATTGGTCGATTCTTGTTTGGAGAGGATTTCTGAAACGGACCGCATACGGAATTTCTCTCTGCCTTGGTTCCCACCTTTTCTTTTCAGAATCCGCAGGATGCTTACGATCTCTTCCCTCCTCTGTACGTTCGTTCTCGCGTAAATCGGCATTCCACCTGCCGAGCAAATCCAGATTGTCGGCGAACCCAATCGTCTTTGGGCTTCTTTCTCCACGTCTTCTTGTGCCCACGTCTGTCCTACGGTTATGGATGAGAATGCTAGTGAGATTCACCAGGGCACCGAGCGATGATATGTTGTCCGACGGTCTGAGAAATATGTGGTGAGCGAGCCCGACGGTCTCCACTTCTTCCTCCTGAGGCTGGATTATTTTCACTCGGGCGGGAGAGACGCCGAAGAGGGTTCCGACGTGAACGTGTGGGTGGGCTACTGTTGCAGATGAGGCAGTCCACAATATGTCTCGGGACCGACCTACCGATGCACAAAGAGCATGCAAACGGTCGATGAGTTTTACCACGTTAGCACCTCCAAGACCTTCTACTAGGTGCACCTCGTCGACGATTACTCTGTTCAGATGTTTCGCAATCTTCTTGGCGAAGAGGGGATGCAGGAGCCTCCGTTTGAGGGTCTCGAAAGTGGTTGCTATCAGCGCTGGCGGCGGCGCATCACTGCCGTAGACTCGCTTCAGTCCATCCTTAACGCTCTCGTTGCGAGCTTTGTAGCCATCGAAATGCTCGAAATGCACTTCGAGTTGAGGATGTGAAATGTGGGACACAACCCTGTCGATTGCTTCCCATTGACTCTTAGCGAGCGCTTTCCTAGGATAGATCAACAAGACCGAACGTCTGGCCGCTTCTCCCGATCTTAGTCTAGCGAGCGATCCAATTAGGGCAGGCGCCAGAAAGCCGAATGTCTTCCCGCTGCCGACACCCGCGATAATGACCTGACTAGGTTTGGCAGAGCGTCCAAATTCAGCTTCAACCATTTCCGTGCACGCCTCCAGCTGAAATCTGCTGAATCTTATCTCGGCTCTCTCAAGGTGCAGACGTTCTGATATCTCGTCGGCGATAGCCCCTACTACTTTGGGTACGACCTCCGATGTGGAGAGACGCCACCTATTGTCCACCTTTGTGTTAATTGCCTGAACCGTCCTGGCGATAAAATCATCAACCGATATGTTACGTTTGGGGATACGTTTCGGCTCGATGAGCCATCTGACTGCCTCAACTCCAGGGCGTCCTCGATGCCAATATTCTATCGTGTGACCAAGCAGTCTAACGGTTTCGCCGACTCGGGTAGTGTATTTCTGACCGAGAGCATCCTGTATTGCCATTGCTTGTCTATTCTTGACAAGCCAGTCGATCACCTGTTTGTATTCGCGGCGTTGACCGGAATCGAGGCCAAGCATTGATGCGAGGTCATCAAAATACCAAAGGACACTGTCGATATCCTTCTTCCACGATCCGGCTCCCGAGATTCTTGCAGATTCGAACTCGTAAATGTCTTTCATTATCGGAAGCCAATCGAACTTCTGGCGTGGAAGACGGATGCTCCCTGGAAATGTTGCAGGTTCGTCAGCGGGGTCGGGATTGTTCAACATGCGCAACTAATCTCCCTAGAAGAGCCCTCGCATGATCGCTCCGAATCGTTAAGTTGCTCTTTCGCCATCGTTTTGTTGGTGAGAGCTCCTTCCATTCGAAAACCTCGACTGTCAAGGGAAAGTCTGAACCGTCGTCAGGAATGTTGGACACATAGGACTGGATATTAGAGGCAATTCGAACTGGCTCTTTGTCCCATCCTTCCATGAATGGAAGCCGTATCAGGCCTCTCTCAATCAATATGCTATGTCTCGGGCAAAGATACAAACAATTGCCTACTTCATACTTGATCATCTTTCCATAGAACATCCCGCCAAGCTCGCTGATTATGCTCTTTACTTTTTCCAAGCTTTGTCCGCTCATTTGATCTCGAGGGGTTCTCCATCCACAAATTTCGCATCCGACATACCAGGAAGATAGAGTCCTTACTGTGTCAACATATCCAGGAGTCTGTGACTTTTGAATTTCGTCGCTGCTGTCGGCTAAGAGCGGATTTTGACATATCAAGAGAATGGTTTTCGCAAGTGTGTCCAACTTTTCGCGGGGAAAGCCGACACCTGCTGCCCATTCTGCAACTTGGTCGGCTACGCGCTGATCCACCGCAAGCTGTTCACGGGGCAAAATCATTGCAATTCTGCTGGGACCTGCTGGGACAAGGACTGGTAGAGATAGGGATCCCTGGTAGTTGCCAATACTGAATTTTGGAAATGATTCGTCAGATCTGAACACTTGAGCGGCTCTGAGCCAAGCCAAGTTTCTTCGTTCCGCAGGAAACAGCGTGTTCAGGGCTGATAACACATCAAAGAACAATTCCTCGATTTCGAGAGCTCGGTTTCTGTTCTCAAGCTTGAGGTCAACAAAGTTGAAGGTATCGTGCATGTCGCGGCCTCCCCACTCCCTGGCAAGAGTCTCTAACTCGTCGTGAAAGCGATTCCGACATGATGTCAAGAGTATCGAAATCTTAGGAATCGACTTGGTCATCGCGGAATTCGCTATGAAGCAATCCGAGGGTCTTCGAAAAGAGAGCGAATTTTCCTTCTTTACCGGCCAACTCAAAGACTCACGCCCGCTCCACCATCTCCGTTCGATTCCGATTAGAAGGATCTGAAGATAGACCTCCGCTCTTGATTCATCGAGAACGTCGGTCCTAGTTGATTGTTCCAAGAAAATCTTTGCAGCTTCGTTGCCGAGCAATGATAAAGTCATGACGCCCAATCTCTGAAGGGCTTTCTTGTGCGGAAAGCTAGAGGGTAGAACGCAGGTGATTCCAAAGCTGACTGGTGTCTCAGAAACTCCCCTGTCGTCAAAGACCAGGGTCTCAGGTGAGTACCAGCCGGAGCCTACTGCCAATAGAGCCTTGCTCCTGAAATCTGCACAATCCGTTTGCGAGATATTGTCAATCATGGAATCGAGTAGTGCCCAAAGGGAATCGTGCGTAGATGCTAATTCGTCTCTCCTAGAGGGAACGCGTTTGGCCGTTTCGGCGACTGCGGCTAGAGAAAGAAGGTAGTCTCTAGCATCGAGCCCTGCTATCGCGCCGATAAGCCAAAGGTATGCTTGAAATGGCTCAGATTCTTCGTTTGAAAGAGAGAGTATCCCCGCCGCCTTGAGTGGAATAGGCATTGTGACCGGGACGACGAGCAGACGAATGTCCCTCCCTGCGTACCATCGGCCCTTCCAGAACTTCATTCCGATCATCCTCTGGCGATATTGAATGCGTTCTTGCTGGTTTGCTTGTTGAAGTGATCTTGAGAGTTCTTCGAACAGCCGCGGAGGAGGTTCAAGGAGGCTATCTGCGTAGAGCCTTACAAGATTGAGCATCTCGTCGATACTCGGCCCCGGGCGCATGCCGAGAAGCGAAGACCTTCTCTTCAGCTGTACCGTTTCCACCTTGCCCAGAGATTCTAGGACATGGGGGCTCATTCTCTTCATCCCAATGAACTGGTCAGACCGGCTACCCAGAATCGACAAATTCTCTTCAGTCGGCAGAAGCGCCCCTGCTATCGTAGCGATGCCTTCAAGTCCTACAGGAATCCATGCGACGCCACTTAGCTTTGATCCGATCTCAGGGAGGCTAGCTTCTTCGTACGCAACAATTAGCGCTCCAAAAAGGTCGAGCAACTGAGATCTGTTTGCGCCTGGATTGGCCACGAACGACTTGACTTGGTTGACGAAATAGTCTGGGTCCACGGCCTTGACGCACCCAATTGCTTCTAACGTAGCCGTTGGCCAATCGGCGAAATCTGCGTGAAGTGTCCTGAATTCTAACAATGAAACGAGGAGGCTCTTGCCGAGGGCGAACTCTTTCGCCTTGTGCCAGTCACCATGCTCGTCGTATACGCATGGAATCTCTCCCATGTCTTCACGTGTGAGATGATCTTCGGTCCTTGGCTTGTCGAAGTAAGCCCTAACCGCTTCAAGAAGCCTAGTCTTTTGCGAGGTTAGAAACTCTGCATCGTGATTCCCTAGAAAGCTGGACAGTTCCACATCGTTGAATAGCGATTTGTTAAGGTCAGAGACAAAATGCCGGACAAAATTGGTTTGCCGGCCCGCGACTTCCGCAAGTGCAACAATGTTCAGTTTCTTCCGGACTTGTTCAATGGTTTCGTCGGGTATTCCTATTAGATCAAGGAAGCGTATTTTCGCTTCGATTTCTGGACTCATTCCATGCACTGAAATGCTCTTCCGAACGAATATCCAATCCCTTGAATAATTTTCACCTACGTGCTTCGCCGAGTCCTGAACATCTGGGGGTGGGCCGACCTGGATCTTACCTTCCCGCCTGTAAGGCAGAAAGTCACAATTTTCGGAAGTAGCCGGGGCGAAGCTGGGATGCAATACAATCTTAGCGACTGCATCTGAAAGTCGAGCATGATCTTGTTTTGAAACATCGCTGAATCTGTCATGCTGTTGGGCCACTGCTTCTGAAATTAGTGCCGGCAGGTTCGCCACGGCAATCTGGCGTCTTAAAGGGTGTTCAGTTTCGATTTGCTCAATAAGATGGACAAAATCAGCATGAATGCGATGACTAGGGTCAAGAAGGTTCTCCACTCCATTTACCTCCGTGGGCACAGAAACGAAGTCTGAGAGTGCGCCGAGTCTGCCCGTAACGTTTGGTATGAGTGGCAGAGACTTCACTTCAAGACTAGGAGTAGCAGACAGGGCATACTCGATTACATCTTTAAGGACAAGAGAGGAAAGGATGAGGTCGTGACCTCGAGCAGGAATCTTAACCGGTCCTTCGTACTTGGGGTTGTGTGGCTTGTTCAACTCTAACATTTCCTTCCAAGCGCGTGTGAACATTTCTTGGGAGAAGCGATGGGCTTCGATCTTTGTTTTCAGCCATGAAATCCCCTCTATCTTCGAAATGATGTTCTGGGACACGGCCGCCATACCGAGTTCCGCTAGAACGCGTTTCTCCAGGTCCGTCTTAGTTGCGTAGCCTGAACGGGGAGAAATCCAATCTCCTTCATCGGTCAACAGAATGTCTTGTTCGAGTAACCAGTTACGAACGGTCTCGGTCGCTTGCCGCGCCCAGTCTGATTGGTCGTCATGACCGGGGCGCATCCATTTTCCAACATCAGACACAGGAACAGCTTGAAGCATCTGAAATTGCTTCTCCTCGACGGAAAGTGAAGTCTGTCTGAGGTAGCCCCGGAGCGCGAGCAGTCCATCGCGAAAAAGGTCGACTACTGAGTTCATGCAGCATCTGTACCAATCGCCACTAACTCCTAGGTTTCCCTGAACATCGACATCCATGCGATCCGGGGTTGGAATCAGATTAATTGAGAATGCGAAGCGATTGGCACTTCTTGCAGGTAGAGGAATTATGCTGTAAAGAAATTGACGATCTGTCACAAATAGAGGAAATAGAATGTGAGCATTGTTCTTCTTAATCTCCTTTTCATGTGGCTGAATAGAATGAGCGATCTTTAGTCTACCATCAACCCCCTTGACGAGATGCAGTTCGACTCCGTCTTTATCTGATACAACGCAGGAAAGCCCGAGGTATGAACGGAGTGTTCTGCTAGAAGTTGCTCGTCCCTTGGAACGATCGAAGGAGGGCGGACACGAGCTGCTTTCTCCCATACCGCCGTCCCATTTGTAGAAATCAGGGTCGTTTCCAATCTCTTCTTCCGAAATGCTCAGCACTGCCGGCCGTTCCAATCGGTCATCGAGTTGATAGTCCCTTACCGCTTGGAAAGCTCTCGTTATGCCATCAAATGTCCAGACAATTCTGACAGTTCGAAGTCGTTGGCAGCAGAGTATTACCGAGCCGAGATACTTTTCGCATTCGTCATACAGGGCTTGAATACTGCCTATGTCCCATCGTGGCCATGAATTTTCATCGGCGAACGGGGTTATGCCGGCAGATACCTCCATTGCGCCGGCCTCATCTCTCCATGGTAGCCTGAACAGAACTCCCTTGTGGCCTTGGGGAGCGCCAATATACGGGGAATGCCTGTGGGATATTTTGTCGTCCCAGGTCCCTTCAACCGGATCGAGCGCTCGCGAGGCGCCATTCGAATGAACTTCAGGTCTGTTTGTTACAGAATACACCGTCTGGAATCCGCTTCCGAAATGACCCGCTGACTCCTTTTCTTCGGCTTTGTACTGCCTCAATACGTTTGAGATACGGTCAAAGTCGTTGGGTGTACCACTCGTGACATCAACTGAGAAAGCCCTGCCATCATTCGCAACATAGAGCGCGTCAGGTTCGAATCGCAAAACAAGAATAGACGCCTCAGCGTCGTCAGCATTCTGAACGAGTTCACGAAGGACGAACTTGCTTCGGTCTTCGTCCTGCGTCTGGTTGACTGTTATCCTTGCCTTTATGAAATCTAGCAGATTGAGAGTGTATCTAGGGTTAAGATGGGAAGGACAAGTCCACTTACCGTCCGGTGAGGTCTCTATTTCTTGGGGGTTCCTCGGTGTTGCTCCGCAGATTTGGCATGAGACAAGCGTTGCGGGCTGTGTCATTCAGGGTTTTCCCAGTCGACCATGCAAATCAAAAGGAAGCGATTTTGCGCCAATGAGTCATTTTCGACGCTGTCACCAGTAATTGATCGGGAAGTGGTATATTGATTCCAAGAAATCCAATCCAACTTTACGGTTTCGATTAGTTCCGGAGGTGTTTCCCGTCGCACTCCAAAAGAAGTCTGCTTTAGGTCGACTTTCTCCAAGTACTCTTGGAAGTCGATCATACTTCGCCCGGCGAGTTTACCGAAGGTTCCGTCAGCGAGACCTGCCCAGTAAACTAGAGTAGTCGTAAGATTTGTCGGGTCTATCGAGTTGTAACGGAAAATTGACACAGGACGCTTCCAGCTCGCTGCTTTGTGTGTCGGAACCAAATACAGCGGTTTATCGCGATGCTCGTCGCCCATCAGCACCGCGTTCATCGTGACGACAACACTGGTCATGACCAGTGGATGCGAGGCTGGCAAAAACAGGCCCGGCGAATCCGGCGCTTTGGCGAGTTCGATGAAGCCCCTACTATCCTTATTCGCTTCGATGTCTCGTAATACAAGCGCCGAATTTCTTATACCAATCCAATCAGCAATTGTTGTGAAATCGTCTTCGGAAAACGGACCTAGCGAAAACGTACCCGGTTTATCCTCGTAATCTAATCCTTGGTCGCCAACCGACAAGGATAGCGCTCTTGCTACAACAACCCACGCAAACCGGTTGAGGCTGCCCGCATTCTTCGCCCTGAGCGTTCTGACGTCAGCGTCCAACAAATCCTCTACTCCCGCAAACAAAGAGGTCTCATTGAGTTCCTTCATGATTGCCAGTCTCTCTTCCAACAGGTTGCCCTCTTCCGGTGTCAGTTCGGCAACTCCCTGTTTGAGAAAATTGCTCACATCCCCGAGAGCCTGTTGGAAAATCCCCAACCGATGGTCAAGAATATTAAGAATTTGCTCCTCAATCGACCCCTGAACCCATAAGTTGTGAATTTCTACCTCACTTGCGGCTTGTCCGATTCGATCGACCCTTCCGATTCTCTGTTCGATTTTTTGGGGATTATAGGGGAAATCGTAGTTGATAACCGTGTTAGCTTCTTGCAAATCGAGGCCCTCAGACAGTAAGTCTGTAGTAATGAGAATCGCTCCGCCTTCACACTCCTTGAACTCATCAAGGGTCCGTTCTGATTGCCAACCAGAGTCTTCCCCTGAAATCGAAAAGGTCTGAAGGCCTTGAACTTGTGATGCCCGCCTGCTCAAATAGTGTTGAGTCGGAATCCATTGGGTGAAGATGATTGCCTTGGATGACCTGCTTTGCACTCGCCTGAGAATTCCCAGAAGGTGCTCCCATTTCGTGTCGACGCTAACGAGACCGAAAGAATCAACTAGCCGTTGGCATTTCTGTCTCTCCTCCTCGGTAAGGGCACCGCCGACCCTTTTGCCATTCGCAGTAAGATGAAGGTCTTGATTCAATTCATTCATGTTCTGATACCACTTAGCAACTCCAGTAGTTCCTTTTCGCAGCAGGTCTACCATCGCAGGTAAGCATGACGCGAGTTGTAATCGGTGAACATGGGAGAACGAATCGGCGATGAGCTCATCAATTTCTTGAAACAGCTTTGCTTCGGATACATTGACTAAGCGTCCATCAACATACCCTTTTTCCTCGAGGACACTGAGCTTGACAGGATAGTTGTGAACAATGCGGCGGCGGGCTTCGTCGACGTCGATTCTTCGGGTCCGCGTTACTAGTTCAGAGAAAGGATTGAGGAGATTCAGCGATAGGCTCAGTCTTGATAGGGCTTCTTTCCTTTGGGACTCGGAAGGACGGGAAGATATCTTAGGTAGGCGCAGAACTTCATCTGCAATACTATTTCCATGCCTTGATTGAGCCAGAGATTTGTATAAACTAACAGCCTTCTCTTCAGTCCATTCGTCTAACTTGACAAATTTCAGAACGGAATTGAGAACAATCGTCTGATTCATGTCGGCAAGGAATTGAGTCCGATCAAGTTCGTGCCCAAGGATAACTTCGAAAACCCGCTTGAGGTCCTCAATTTCAATTTGTAAGGGAGTTGCCGATAGCCCCACAACCCTTCGGCTTCCGCGTGAGAGGCCGACTCCGAGTTCCCTTCTGAGCGTCTGGTTTTCTCGCCCGATAAGATGATGTACCTCGTCAATGACCAAGAAATCTATTGGGTTTGAACTCTCTATCGCGCTTAACAAATCCCCTTTGGCTCTCATCATGTCGAAGGAACAGATGGCTCGAAAGCTCTGATTGCTCTCGATGAGGCGCTGTAGAGATGCTCCATCAAATATCGTAAAACTCAGACCAAATCGTCGCCACAATTCCTCCTGCCATTTCATCCGGAGTCCTGCCGGGCAGATAATGAGAATACGCTTCATAATCGACCGAGCAAGCTCCTCGATCAAAATGTAGCCAGTTTCTATTGTCTTACCCAGGCCAGCTTCGTCTGCGATTAGAAGGCGCATATTACGAGATTTCAGATATTTCATCAGAGGCCGAAACTGATATTCTTTGAAAACAGTCCTAGTCGAAAAAACCACACCGTCGAAGTGTGAGACAGCGAACGATTTGGATACGAGTAGCGCTAACGCTTCGCGCGGGAACGCACCTGCGGGCAACTCAGCAGGTAGCAGGTCTGAAATCGGAATGGCATTTGCTTCTTCTCTTGGCAACGGAGAGATTCTGCGAAGATGGAGGACTAGCGATCCAAGAGCTATGTCATGGGAGAAAGTAGTAACGATGAAGGTTTCCTTATTGTTGCCTTTGATCTGGACGAGCCTGCCAATATTGTGCTCGCGCCTTATCCCTGCCAAAACAACCAGGAGCTTGCATTCCCTGCGTTTGCGCTTCTCATTAGATTTTCGCCGATTCCATGCTGGGTAGCCAAGTCTTGTTCAGATCCATAGGGAAGGATATCTTCACCTATTGACCCGACCGCCTTCTTTTCATGTGAGCTCGGGCTATCTGCAGAGTTAGGCGGGCAGACGTGCCAGGTAGGATGTCCTGAGCCCCACATGATTCTCTGACTGCTGAAGTATCATGATCTGGGCTATTCTCGTAGCTACAGCGTAATGATCACTCGACTGTCAGATTTTTGATTCTCTCGGGTTAGGTTTCGCATGGGCGAGAGGCGTGCGATCCAGCCGTCTTCTTTTTTTGCGTTCTCGACTTTTGGCAGTCCGACTGTTACCATTCACGGTTACCAGACTCGTTACCATCCAGTAAACGTGAAAAATGGCTGTTTCTCGGGAGGCGAAACTCGGCAGTTGGGAGGGAATTAACGAAGGGTAACTCTTTCTCGGCCGGCGGTTCTAAGATAGGAATCGCGCAGTCTGTCCCGCTGTAAACTTGACAAGCGCAGAGCAAGGCTGGATTGGAGATCGGGGCAGGCGATTTGAGGTCGCGCGGTTTGCGCGTTGACCTGCACGTTGAGCTACACCATGTCGAAAATGGCCGACCGGCTGATTCTGCGCCCTATTTCGGAAGACGCGCCGGGTTCAGC
>Ga0137377_10000794_pt1 | contig 20378 bp, 22 predicted proteins | sample SagtaG_22_FD_104815 | JGI IMG/M metagenome (GOLD analysis project Ga0137377, IMG submission 104815) | Vadose zone soil microbial communities from Sagehorn Ranch, Mendocino, California, USA - Sage2_L_40_16 metaG | ecosystem: Environmental > Terrestrial > Soil > Vadose zone | place: USA... | reverse complement strand
TTGCAATGCACGGGCGACAATCACGGGATCGCTATGCATGCTGAAAACGAGGATCCGTACATCGATATCGTCAGCCCGAATCCGCCTAATTAATTCAAGTCCGGCGAGCCCGCCATCTTGTAATCCTAGATCGACAATCACGACATCTGGACGCTTGTCGCTGAGTAAGCGGTACCCCGACGTGGCATCGCCCGCCTCAATGACATCAGCGATGCCGATGTCCGTCAGCATGCGCCGGCAACCTTGCAGCACGATTGGATGATCATCAATGATCAAGACCGTCGTCATGTTGCTCTAACAATGATCTCGCTGCCACTCCGGTAAGCTGTCTCAGAGTTGCCTAATGGAACGGTGATGTTCACGCATGTACCGAGGCCGGTTTGGCTCTGGAGATGATAACGACCGCCCAGGCCCTCAACGCGTTCCTGCATGCCAGTGATTCCAAGCCCAGCGGGGGCCTCCACGGACATGCCGCGGCCGTCGTCCCGGACCAGCAATTTCAGCACTTTTGCGACGCGATCATCGTGGATTTCAACATCGACGTGCTTTGGTTTTGCGTGGCGGATCGCGTTGGTTAGGCTCTCCTGAATACAGCGGTAGATGGTCAGGTCCACAGAATCGCCATAGCTCGCAGCAAGCCCTTCGGTACTGAAGCGAAATGAGATCTCGGGAATTTGGTGCGCTCGCTCGCTTACAAGCTGCTCAAGAATTTCCTTGAGCGGCACATGGCCTAGTGCCATGGGACGAAGGCGCGCAAGCATGGTTCGATTTATAACTTGTAGATGCTCAACCATTGCGACAATCTCGCGTGCGCGCTCGGACATTGTATTGGCGACTTTTTCAGGAAGCTCAATGGCCGCTGTGGCGATCGAGGATGCGCAGACCTTCAGTCCGAAGAGACATGGGCCCACCTCATCATGAAGCTCGAGCGCGGTGCGGCGACGTTCGTCGTCTTGTGCCCTGATCAGCTGCCGGTTGAGTGAAAGATTTTCCGCGCGCGCGATCTCGAGAGCGCGAGCGAGCTCATTAAACTGGGCAACGATGGCCGCCAATTCGCGCGAATATGGTTGCGGCAGTCGAACACCATAGCTTTGACGCTGCAGATCTGAGAGGCCGCGCGCAAGAACGGTGAGGGGATCAAGCACGCGGCCGAACAGGATGTACAAAATGCCGATCATTGTGAGATTGAGCAACGCGGCTACTGATCCAAGAGCGATTAAATTTTGCCAAATCTCAGCGATCTCGTCGGCTGGCTCGCCGAGAATTTCGACCTGCCCGACAGGGCGCCCTGCGACGATCACCGGAACGCCATGCGGCTCAATGGACGGGGCAACAAGCGCCGCAAACCAACTCGGCGCCGGCGTGTGTTCTTGCGCGCCAAGCATCTGCGCCGATGCAACGGGCACACCTGCCGCGTCCTTCACCCTGATACGCACGTGGCGCATTGAACGAAATTGTGACGGGAGCGTCCGCAAAAATTCTTCTGCGGAAAGCTGTTGGCTAACAATTTTGGCGGCATCGCTGACCAAGAGCTCAGCAAGGTGAACCGATGCTGCTATCTCGATGCGGGTTTGCGCGCGTGCCCGCACAATCGTGACCGTGCCGGAGAGCAGCACGGCAAACAGGTCGACTACAATGAATACCACCAGAAGCTGCAGACGGATCGAACGCCCCTGCCAAAGTCCACGCAGTATGTGCTGCCGCGGAGCGGGCGAAGTCAGTGACCCAGCAGTAGAAGCAATTTGCGCGCTGATGGTTGTCCTCCCCGCACTGATCCAAGGCTGCCTTGATCGGCTGGCGTAATGAAGGGTCGCAACGCTCGCCCCGCGGCCCATCCTTTCAGCCGTTTGAGAGTTTTTCAATCGGGGCGGGGGGCAGGGCAATTGTCCAACCAGAATGGGTACTTTACCGGTAGCCAGCTCGTCCGACTTGCATGACTGTCCTGCGAGACCGGAGAGCGCTCCGGAAGGGTCTTGCAGTTCCCAACCCTTCGGCTCTATTATTCAGGTAGTTCAAATCGAAAAAACGGAGGACGCTGTGGCGTGGACGACACCCGTACTGGTTGAAATCTGCATCGGCCTCGAAATTAACGGCTACATGCCGGCCGACGGCTCGGTACCACCGGAATTCTAATTCTTCACCTTATCCTTTGGAGATTTTTCTCCTTGGCGCGCGGTCTAGTCGTGCGAACGATTTTTTTTTCCTCTGGCATCATAAAACGCTCTCACGGCATCGGCCAGCCAGCTCCATGCCTCTTCCTCGGCGCTTGAGGCGGTTTTGCTTACTGCGTTCTGCAAGTAGGCCATCTCGTTTTCGATCTTTTCGCGCGGCAGCAAATGTAGCCGGCTGACAAGGATTGCTGCTTCGATCACAGCCGCTTGTGCGCGATTGAAACCGCGGAATGGTTCGTGCGCAGTCGTGCACAAGACGCGACAATGAAATCGCGGCCGCTGATCGTCCTCGCTGACATGCGTGACCGCGAGTTCGGAATGCGCGAGTGTTTTGGCAAGACGCGGGACTGGGATGCCTTCACAAGTGGCGATTGGCCATTGGGAGCGCCCCGTCAGGCAACCAGCAAACACCCGGACATCATCAGTGAAGTTTGCAGCCGCAAACGGTACGCTGCGCAAATTGCTCAGTGTTGTCGATGGATAAAACGGCGCAATAATCCAGCCGTCTCCTTCCGCAATTAGGCCTATTGGAGCGAAGTGGACCTGTCCCGACGCATTCATCGTCGAAACGATGGCTTCGCGAATCATCGGCATTGATTATCTCTTCAGCATGCGAAGTGTATGGCCTGCTTGGGCTAGACGCGTCAGGTCTTCGGCCGGCCGATCGGCGGCACAACCCCAATCAAGCGGCTCATCCTGGGCATAGCGTTTGCCGAGGAGCCATGAGATCTCCGCCTTCATCAACTCCGTGCCAAGATAGAAGGCGTGGGCGCCGTCATTGTTGACGCCAAGCTTCTCAAATAATGACATGGCGTTCTGCCCAAGGTGATGGCCGTTACGATTATAGACGTGAATGCCATCTACACTGGTTTCGATTCGAAAGTTTGGGTCCTTCACTTCGGCAGCGATTTCTCCGATTTCGGTTGGCGTATTAGGAAACGGCTTTCGATCATGAAGGGCAAGCAAGGCGTTGCTATAGTCTTTAGGGATGCTTGCATCCTTGCGCGCCGCAAACATGATGCGCCGCGCCGCATCGTGTTCTTGAATTGTGCGCCTGGTGTGTGGACTGACCTGAACGACGAGTAAGTTACGAATGTAGAGCTCGGAACAAATGCCGAGCAGGATCGCGGTTACTCCATCGGAGTCTGCGTCGGTCAACTCCGTCAGGTTTCCTGTGCCCATCAAAATCTCTGCCGTCGGTAGACGGCTGCGAAGTTCTGCATACCGTGCGAGTGAATTCATGAATCCGAAATGGATTGGATCCAGAATGGGATCCAGAATTGCTCGGATTCCAAGCTTTTCGGCCGCTTCCGCCGCTTGAAGCAAAGATAACAGCTCGCCATGAGCCGCCGGAATGAGGATCGGCACCGCGCTTGTTTCCGCTGCGAGCGGCAGGGTATCCACGGTTAAGCTCAGCAGGTATTGCGCGCCGGCTAGGGCACCTCGTCGCAACTCTTCAGTGTTTGCCGAATCTACGCTCACTGCATGCTCGTTGGCTTGCAGGGCGCGTACCGCATCTTCCAGGTGTGGAAATGGCGTGTCCGGCAAGCAACCGAGATCGATCACATCGGCGCCTGCTGCTCGCATCAAGGCCGCGCGCTCAATGATGGCGTCAATTGTCAGCGTGGGTGCATCAACAATCTCGGCGAAAATTCTCATATCATGTTGTGAGAGATCGTCATTACGACTTCGCCTGCCGAAATACGACGGCAGATCCTTCAATTCGTCAGGACCGCGAATGAACTGAACGCCAAATTCCGCGCTAAGGTTCTTGAGATCGCCCCGGCAGCGGCCAGGTAACATGACCTTGTTAGCCTCTACTGGCCGCGGGAGCCGCCGATTGATGATTTGTTCGGTCATGAGCGCCGCAACCTTCACGCCGACGTCGAGCACCGTCCAAGTGAAACCCAGATCGCCGCTCTCGCCGAGAATTTTTTCGAGTCGCGCGCGAGCGAGGTGGCCGGTAAGGAAAAGTATGTGGTCAGTCATGCAATTCGCGCCTACGTCGTCCCAAAGCCATTACAATAATCCGACCGGCACGGCACTGGCAGTCGTATCCCTGAAGACGCGGGCGGTTTTACGTAATTTGAACTCCTGCCAGTACATTCTCGCGACTTTTGTCGCCGCCCTACTCACGAGCAAGTCAACTTCATCAAGTTCAACGACCATGCGACGCAGATACTCTTTGAAGAAATGTCCCAATCCTGTGAGAGTGCACGCAAAGCAAAGTGTCTTGATCTTTGCCATACTGCGCATCCTAGCGCATTGTCACCACGTCAACACTATTTGATTGAAAATCCCACCGGTGCGCCACAACGTATTGCCGCGACTACCCTGGCATGTTCGGTCGGGTCGACTATTGATGCTGAGACCGAAGTTTTCCGCAGGTATCGGGGGAACGCTTCATCAATGACGCCCATAGCGACGAGGTCTTCGCAATGTTCTAGGCCTGACAGTGAATCGACGTGTTTAACCAGTATCAGTCGATCGGCCCCGATCAGGCCACTTAGCCACGCAGCGAGGCTATCCGAAGTCACTGTCCAGGACGCAGCAATATCAGCAGCCTCTAATACCATTCGCGCCGGCATCCAGACTGGAACCCGTTCTGCTGAGAGATGCGTTTCTATGGCTTCCAAAGAATCCGCCGGCGATAACAGATCACTGAAACTGATGAGCGCGCGTCCATATTGCTCCATCGCAAGTAAGGCTATGTGATGCGCAGTGCGATCGTCGAAGCCCATTCGGTGCTGTGTGACCCGCACCGCATCGGCAAAAGGTCCACCCCCGGGGACAATCACGACGTGGCCAGCACAAGACGCGAGCGCGCGTAGCCAATCGATCAATACTTCGGAAAAAGCGAGACTACCGCCGAGTTTGACAATGACAGGGGGCATTAGGTCGGCAGATTAAGTAGCAACCTTCGGGTCGGTTGCTATTGCGGTCGGATAAAGCTGATGCGCCTTGGCGATCTCCTTAGGCCGATGACGCACGATCTGTACCCCGACGCCGCCCGGTCCGGCTTCGAGCTTCTCGGCGCGTACGGTGACGGTGCTCACCCGCGGATGAGTCAAGATAACCGCGGCAATTCGTTCGGTGAGCGTTTCGACCAACGAAATGTGTTCTTGCGCGATTATCATGCGGATCGCATCCGTGATTAAGTCATAGGACACGACATCGCGCATATCTTCGGGAACGTGCTCGGCTCGAAACACCTTGACATCCACGTCGAATCGCACGCGTTGCGGATTGTCGCGTTCACGTGCGTAGGCTCCAATACGGACAGGCAATGTGTAATTGCGTACAAAAATTCTGTCAGTCTCAACGTCATCTTTATGCGCATCGAGCGAATAACCGCGTGCGGCGAGAAGCCGATAATCTACCTTTGGCAAGGGCCTGACGCCGGCATCCATACGGCGCGATTCTTTCGGGATTAACCCACGCACAATATCGAACGCATGCGGGCTGATGCCCGATGTTCTATCTTCATTGGCACAAAGCGCTCGACGGAAGCCAAGTACGTCTGGTGCGGCCAACAGCAACCGTGGGATGTCTGGAACCTCTAATGAACCAGCAAGCCCAGCCATCATCCCATATGAGCGCACCGCATCAACAAAATGTCCGATCGCGGCAATATCGAGATGATCAAACAAGCGCCCGCGACTTTTTTCGAAAGTGTCGATCATTGCGCCGGCAAACCGATTTTGGGCCATGACTTTGATAAGCGATTCGTCGGCGCCATGATCGGCAAACATCACCCCGATTAACCTACAGCGGGCAGCGAGCGAGCGTAGTGCAGTAATGCACTCAAGGCGCATGGGGTGGGGATAGAGGCCCACTTTGACATAAGTGACTCCAGCATCGGCAATCGCGGTCACCCTGCGCAGGACACTCTCCGGTTCCATTTCCGGCTCGCCAATCACCGCGCTAATCGGCTGGTGCGCTCCGAGGACATCCACTATTGTACGGACCAAGGAGGGACCTACGGAACCAAAAGCGGTACGGACGTCTTTCACGTCGACAATATCGGCGCCGTAACGCACTGCGGTTTCGGCCTCCCGGGGGTCGACGACGCTGGCAAGCATGAACGTCATTAGAAAACTCCCTGACCGGGCGGCGCCAGCAGGTCGTGGTGGACAAGCCAATCGATTGCGCGCGACCAGGTTTCATCAGTATTGCCGCGCATATCTACGCTCCTGAGTGATATCACGCGCCCGGTTTTCGCGTCGCGCACCATAATGTTCATGTTGAGGATCAGATTGGAGACTTTCTGGACCCATCCAGTCACTGAAAAATCGGCTTCCACTTGCCGCGCAAGTTCGGCCTCGCAGCCGCCGCAGCTCCGTAGATCGGCGGCCTTTGCCGGCGCAGCGACGGGCGCAATATCAACCACTGCCACTCGCCCTGATTTCGCCAATTGATCGCGCAGCTGATCTGCTATCTGAGCAAGGCGTAACTGCTGATCGACCCGTGGACCGTATGTCGCGCCTTCAAGACTTGTATCGACAAGCTCAAAATCGAACACTGCAACCCTCGGCTGGCCGGCATGGGCTCCGGCGACCAGCATCCCAAGCAGCAGAGCTGTTGCGATTTTCCAGGACAAACGCATGATAGGGTTAGCTGCCTTTATATGCTCCGGTGACGAGCTTGTTATAAGTCCTGTAGACCTCCTAACAAACTTCGCTGATGCAGGCGATAGTTTAAGGTTGCGATGTGGCGGCGAAACGATAGGAGCGAAGGCGTGATCCGCGCTGTACTTCTGATCACTTTGCTGTTTTCTGCAGCCTCACCCGCAGTGCCAGCAAACGCGCTTGACGTCAAGGTTGGATACCTCGGTACAACGGAGAAGGTGACGACGATTTCACTTCTTGAGATGCCCGCGCCAAATGCCGGCCTGGCTGGTGCACAGCTTGCCATCGATGACAACAATACGACCGGCAAGTTTCTCAATCAGTCCTTCGCCCTCGAGGAAATCCTGCTGAATGGCGAAGAAGATGTCGCAGGCGCAGTGCAGAAGTTGTCCAATGCTGGAATCTCATTGATCGTGACGGACCTGCCCGCGGACGGCCTCCTTAAGGCGGCAGACGCTGGGCGGGAGCGGGGAGTCGTTTTCTTCAATTCTGGCGCGATCGATGACCGGCTGCGTCAGGAAGACTGTAGGGCGAATGTCATTCATGCTGCGCCGTCACGTGCAATGCTTGCCGACGGGCTCGCACAATACCTAGTGTGGAAGCATTGGACACGATGGCTACTTGTCTCCGGCTCTCACGAGCATGATAAGCTTTTTGCAGATGCGCTGCGGCGTTCGGCAGCGCGTTTTGGTGCCCGCATCGTCCAGGACCGCGAATTCAAGGATACCGGTGGTGCGCGGCGTACCGATTCTGGCCTTGTGCAGATCCAAAGCCAAATACCGCTCTTCACACAATCGGCACCGGATTACGACGTACTCGTTACCGCGGACGAGAGCCAGGTATTCGCCGATTACATGCCCTATCGCACCAGCCAGCCTCGCCCCGTCGCTGGTTCGGCCGGACTGGAACCGACCTCCTGGGATGCTTCATTTGGCCAGTGGGGCGCACTCCAGCTGCAAAGCCGCTTCACGAAGAAGTTTTCGCGTTGGATGACGGCCCTCGACATGCAAGCGTGGACGGCGGTACGAATGATCGGCGAGGCCGTTTCGCGTACAAACTCGGCTGATCCCAAGACGATCGCCAGTTACATACTAGGACCAGAATTCGCGCTGGCCGCTTTCAAAGGGGATAAGCTTACAGTGCGCGACTGGGATCTTCAGCTGCGCCAGCCGATTTTGCTGGCCGACGGACGAACCATTGTGTCGGTCTCTCCTCAGCAGGGATTTCTGCATCAACATTCGCAACTCGACACCCTGGGGTTCGATCGTCCGGAGACCCAGTGTCACCTCAAATAGTTGTTTGCCGAGGAGATCAGACGAATGTGGCTTCGACTTGCGCTCGGGATAGGTCTTGCTGTGACACTTGGTAACGATGCCATTGCCTATACCGCGTACGTTTCCAACGAAAGGAGTAATACTGTTTCGAAAATCGACACTGATAGCTGGAAAGTGACGAAGACCATTCGAGTAGGACAACGACCGCGCGGTATCGGGTATACTAAGGATCAGAAATACGTTCTCGTTGCGTGTGGCGACGATGATACGATCCAGCTGATCGACACCAGCAGTGATGCTGTTGTCGGCTCACTACCCTCTGGCCCGGACCCTGAGTTTTTCACTACGGGAGCCGACGGCAAGCTGCTTTATGTCGCCAACGAAAACGATAACACCGTCACGATCATCGATATCGAGCGGCGAACTCAAATTGGAGAGGTACAGGTCGGCGTAGAGCCGGAGGGCATGGTGATGAGCCCTGATGGTACGATCCTGATCAACACCTCGGAAACGACCAATATGGCGCATTTCATCGATCCGGTGAAACGGCAGGTCGTCGCCAGTGTCCTCGTTGATCAACGCCCGCGTTTCGCGGCATTCACACCCGATGGCTCAGAACTATGGGTCTCCTCTGAGGTGGGTGGCACCGTCGCCGTCATCGACCCTGTCAACCATTTGGTAAAACATAAAGTCGAATTCGCCATTCCGGGAATGCGAGCTGATCCCATTCAACCGGTTGGCATCAACATAACCCAGGACGGGAGCTTGGCGTTTGTAGCACTTGGGCCGGCAAACCACGTCGCGGTCGTCGATACAAAGACCTATAAGGTCATAAAATATTTGTTGGTCGGCCAACGTGTTTGGCATATGGCGTTCACGCCTGACGAGAAGTATCTATTGACGACTAACGGTCTATCCAACGATCTTTCTGTGATCGACGTTGCTGCCCTCAAGGTTGTTAATACTATTCAGGTTGGTGAGTTACCTTGGGGTGTCGCGATCTCGGACCATTGACCTTGCAGAGCTGAAAATGACTCATAAGAACGTTGTTCGGAAATCAGTTGTGATGAAATGTGCGGGCTGTCTATTGGTTACCTACTCATTTGCAGTCTTGCTATCGCCACTGCGCGCTGACCCACGATATCCCGATTGGCCTTGTGTGCAGCCTAAGGTGCCGGAGCTTTCGCCCGCGGCAATGTGGAATGGTCCATCGATCGCCGAAGTCGGCAGTAGTTGGCAAGACGACGCTAAGGTCAGGGATCTTGTTGAACTGGTCGCTGCACGTCGCACGACTCTGGAGGCGGCACAAAAAGCAATTGCGGAATTCATGGTCGGCACTCCCGCTGAAAAGGAGCAGAAAGCAAAACAGGTTTTTGCGGGGGTTTTCGACACACTCAGCGAGCAACGTCGAGAAGTGATGGACGGCCTTGAGAGAGTGTCGCGCAAAGAGATGGACCTCGCTGAGAAGATCAAGTCCGATGTGGCCAATCTACGCGAGCTGCAGGACAAGCCTGACGCTGATCAATCGGAGATAAAAAACCTCGCAAGCGAAATTGAGTGGAGCACGCGAATTTTTGAAGACCGGCGTAAAACTATTCGCTATGTGTGCGAAGTTCCTAGCGCCCTCGAACAACGGGTCTTCGCGTTGGCGCGCACCATCCAGCAAAACTTGAATTGAGCACTACTCGGTATCTGCTGGAGGAGCGGGTTCCGCTTGTTGCACTGGCAGTCCGCTAGCTTCCCACCCATCGGTGCCGTCCGGATACCAAGCCACATTTTTATAGCCCATCGTGAGCGCACGCTTAGCGGCGTTCCACGACATCCAACAGTCCTTCTGACAATAAACGACGAGCCATCGTGACTGGTCACCCTGGGTAATGCGCGCAAGTCCGTTGCGCAGATACCGTTCGGTCGAGGTGGCGAGTGCACCGTAGCCGGTATCGGGCAGCCATATACTGCCAGGGATATTCATGCGCGGTTTTTCGTGCCAGATCGTGCCAGGCGGCAAATTGGTCGGGCGCGGGGGGTGCGGTAGAACGTCAACGAAAGCCGCGCCGACTTTCCAAAGCTCTTCGACATCCGGAGTAGTAACTACGCGGGCCCCCACGAGGCTCGTCGGAGTCGGCGCACGATAATCCTGCATCCGATAATCCGGCGGCTCTGGAATAGCGTTTTGGCTCCAGGCGCAAACGGCGAAGGCGATGAGCCAAAAGCCCAGCATAAGCACGCGGCTCACGGCTTTTGCGTCAGGTCATCGGCGGTGATGAATTGGTCACTCTCGTTGACTATGGGTATCCCGTAATTAAGCAGGAGCTTGTTGATGGCTGGTTGGTTCTCCCCAATTAACTGGTTTAGTTGTCTTTTCCAGTTCTGGTCCGACGGACGAACACCCATGACGATACGATAGTCGAGATGAGGGCCGCCTTTTTCTTTCAAAAGCAGTGTTGACTTCATCGGGGGGGTGGCATGTGAGGCGTAATATCCCGCCAAGGGGCCCCACAACACACCGGCATCGATAGCACCCGAATTAATGTCATTCACCATTGCCTGTGCCGAGGAATCGTATCGTGTGTCGACAACCAACGGGTACGGCTTGGAATTTGTGATGAGACCGTCAGCCACGAGGTAGCTTGCAGGTGGGGTGCCGGCAACGACTCCAAGACGCTTATCCTTCAGACGCACGTCCTCGAGCGTCTCGACGGCTGCGAGCGCGCTAGCGGCTTTGGACACAAGCGCGTAAGCAGTCCGGTAATAGGGATTTGTGCTCTGCGCTAGTTCGCCGCCCTGCGGGAAGCCCATGACCACGTCACACCGATACGAACCAAGTGTCATTCGTACGAAACCGGTCGCGCCCGGATAGTAGGTATAGGCGAGTGTCTTGCCGAGTTTCGCAGCGAAAAGTTCCGCAATCTTGTTCTCGAAACCTTCGCTCTTGTCATTGGAGAAAGGCAAATTGTTTGGGTCGGCGCAAACGCGCAACACTTTTGGATCAATGAGTTCCAGGCCGCCCTGCAACACGCCGCCGGCTTGGCCATGCGTATTGATCGGCGCAAGGACGGTCCCCAATACACAGCATCCGGCGTTTACCAATAGGCGGTATCCGGCCGCTCTTCTCATCGATCTATCTGCCCTTCAACTCTTCTGGCCGAAACAGCTATCTTGCCACTTCGCTGCCGCCTCGGGTTTTTCTTCATGTTTGGTCGGTCGGCCGCGAGGAACAGCGTCGTTAGCGCGCGCTCGTAAGTAAACATAGATATCGTCAACCACGCACATCACGTTCTTATTGGTGCCGAAAGCGGGCATCACATTCTCATTGGCGGTATTCACGTTTTTACGGCCGCCAGCAACAACGCCGAGGAAATCACCGTAGTTGATCGTTTTCAGCGAATCGATTAGAGCCGGTGCGTAGGAGGAACCCATACCATCCGGCCCGTGACAGACGTGGCATTCGGAATGGTATCGGACGAACCCGGAATAGGTGTACCAGTCGACGGTGCCGTCGGACTGTACTTTATAGGTGGAGTTGCCTTGCTTGTCGAAGTACTTGCCATCCTCGCTTTTGACGGCAGTCGGGTCTCCCGACCCGTCGGCAAGCGCGGAAGCGATCGAAAGCAATGCGGCGACCACGATGAACGCGATCGCTCCATCACGAGTCCTCACAGATAATTCCTTTCATGAAGGGACGACGGAAACGCTGCTCCGGCGCGCCACGTTCGGTAACGCGCCGGAGCATTTGTGCATCAGCTTCGCTTGGCGCGGCTCAGGGCAGCGCGAACACCGTGAGCTGTCCGCCGAGCGCGGTGTAATTGCTCAGCGCAGCATAGCCACCCACCGCACCCAAGCCGTCATGCGGGTCGGTAAGGCCAGCCGCAAGGCCAATCCCGGCCCAGCCGCCGACACCTGACAGCACCGCGACGTATTGCTTGCCGCCGTGCTGGTAGGTCATGACGTTGCCGATGATGCCCGATGGCGTCTTGAACTTGTACAGTTCCTTGCCGGTCTTGGCATCAACCGCCTTCAGATAGCCTTCCAGCGTGCCGTAGAACACAACGCCGCCCGCAGTGGCCAGAGCACCCGACCACACCGAGAACAGCTCCGGATCGGACCAGACGATCTTTCCGGTCTTGCCGTCCCAGGCAATGAAGTTGCCCATGTTGGTCTCGCCCGCCGGCGGGAACATCGACAAGGTCGCCCCGACATAGGGCTGGCCCGCCGTGTAGCTCACCTTGAACGGCTCGTAATCCATGCAGACGTGGTTCGTCGGCACGTAGAACAGCTGGGTTTCCGGCGAATAGGCCGCCGGTTGCTCGTCCTTCGTTCCCAGCGCCGCCGGGCAGATGCCCGTGGTGTTGTGATCCGCGCCGCCCGCTTGCGTCGAGTATTTGCTCACGACCGCGGGACGACCGTAGTTCGCCGAGTTCTTGTTCATGTCAACCCCGGTGGTCCAGTTGACCTTCGGATCGAATTTTTCCGCAACCAGAAGCTCACCGGTCTCGCGGTCCAGTGTGTAGCCAAGACCGTTGCGATCAAAGTGGGTCAATAGCTTACGCGTTGCCCCACCGATCTGTTGATCACTGAGGATCATCTCATTGACACCGTCATAGTCCCACTCGTCGTGGGGCGTCATCTGGTAGACCCACTTGGCAACGCCGGTGTCCGCGTTGCGCGCCCAGATGGTCATCGACCACTTGTTGTCGCCTGGACGCTGCACCGGGTTCCAGGTCGAGGGATTGCCTGAACCGTAATAAACCAGGTTCAGCTGCGGATCATAAGAGATCCAGCCCCAGGTGCAGCCGCCGCCGATCTTCCACTGATCGCCTTCCCAGGTCTTTAAGCTGGAGTCCTTTCCAATCGGCTTGCCCAGCGCGGTGGTCTTGTCGTCAACGAGCAACTGATCATCCGGCCCTTCCGAGTAACCGCGCCACACCAGCTTGCCGGAATTGATGTCGTAGGCGGCAAGCGAACACTGCACACCGAATTCGCCGCCAGACGTGCCGACCAGAACCTTGTCCTTCACCACCAGCGGCGCCGAGGTGCCAGTCTGGCCCTTCTTCGGATCGCCGTTGGTCGCCGACCAGACTGGCTTGCCGGTCTTGGCATCCAGCGCCACCAACTTGTCGTCGGCCTGATGCAAGAAGATCTTGCCGTCACCGTAAGCGACGCCGCGATTGACCGTGTCGCAGCACATCACCGGGATGACGCTCGGATCCTGTTTCGGCTCGTACTTCCACAGGATCTTGCCGTCATTGTTGAGATCGAGAGCATAGACGGTGTTCGGGAACGGCGCATGCACGTACATGACGTCGCCGATGACCAGCGGACCACCTTCGTGACCACGCAGCACACCGGTGGAGAACGTCCACGCCACCTGCAGCTTGCCAACATTCCCGGTATTAATCTGATTAAGCGTCGAATAACGCGTATTGGCGTAATCCTTCGCCGGCATGACCCAGTCATTGGCATTCTGGGCCATCTTGCCAAGATCACTTTGTGCGTACAGGGGACCGGCAGCCAGCAGTGCGGCTGCGCTGATCACCGTGCCCATCGTGAGCGAGATACAACGCATCGTGCATCCTCCCTGCGACATTGTCATCCGGGTGGTGCAGCCGACGCGAACAAGCCCAAAGCAAGCCTGGCCTCGCGGCGCAAACCCGTGCCCCTCGGGAAAAATTTCCGGCAGCGTGTCACGGCATCAGCCGGTCGCGAGCAATTTGTGTAGCTCGTCGACGGCGTAAGCCTACGAAGAAACGCGAGCCCTCCCTTAACAGCTCGTGTCCTTGAAGCCGGAAACTTTGCAATAGTATGCCTGCCCTCATTGGCGTCAATACCTATTCATGGCAGGACGGCGTCCTAAACGGATATAAAATTTGTTGCGACCGCGACGAGCAAGGTCGGAAGCTATGAAGTAACCAATGCGAGCTCATTATGAGGCCGTCCCCCTGAGGTCGGCTGCACTGATCACTTTGCTCGTTGGACTCTTGCTTAGCAGGACAGCAACGCTGACCCATTCGCAAGAGGTCCTCAAGCCGCTTTCTATCGATCAAGTGGGATCCGGTATCTACGTGCACTCGGGCGAGATTGCATTGATGAGCGGGGCGAATGATGGTGCGATTGCCAACGTTGGTTTTGTCGTAGGCGCCAAGGGGGTTGCGGTAATCGATACCGGAGGCAGTGTGCGCGAGGGGCGTCGCCTACTCTCGGCGATACGTCAAATCACGGATGAGCCTGTCTTGTACGTCATCAACACCCACGCTCATCCCGATCATGTGTTCGGGAATGCCGCATTCCTGCCGCCGGCAGTGTTTGTCGGAAGCCACAATCTGCCGCGGCAAGTGATGGAGCGCGGCCCGTATTACCTGAAATCATTTCGGCCCGCGATGGGTTCGCTCCTTGATGAGGTCAGGATCCTGCCGCCGAGCGTGACAGTGGACGACGAATTGCAGCTGGATCTGGGGGACCGCATGCTCACCCTGAGAGCGTGGCGCGCCTCACACAGTGACAGCGATCTCACAGTTTTTGATGAAAGGACCGGAATCTTGTTCGCCGGCGATCTAGTATTTTTGCGCCACATTCCAGTCCTTGATGGCAGCATTCGTGGCTGGTTAAAAACGATCAATGAGCTTGCGAGGCTCCCGGCCAAAAGCGTAGTTCCGGGCCATGGCCCTCCTTCGGCCCCATGGCCTGCCGCGCTCGACCCGGAGAAGACCTATCTTGAGCGGCTGCAAAGCGACTGTCGCGATTTGATTAAGCGCGGTGTGCCGATTGCAGCCGCGTCTGAGCTCGCAGCCGCTTCGGAAAAATCACACTGGGACCTGTTTAACGAGTATAATGCTCGAAATGCCACAGCCGCATTTTCCGAACTGGAGTGGGAATAATGACTCGGCATGTCGGCTAAAGAAATCGGAGATGATCGGGATGTGCGCACGACCGGTAATTGTGATGGCATTTGCGGTCGCGATGTCCTGGAGCTCGGCACAGCCCGCGCTGCCGGCCGATAGCAACGATTCGTGGCGTGAAATCGCAAACAATGTGTTCAATGGTCGCCCGCTTGCCGATGGTTCCCAGCTGATCACGCTCGAGATGGCGGAACGCGCGGAGGATGCAGCGATTGTTCCAGTCACGATGCGGGCAAACCTACCGGCTGGCGATACACGCACCCTCAGGTCGCTCACATTGGTGATTGACGAAAATCCGTCACCGGTGGCGGCGACCTTCAATGTTGGGCCGGGCGTGGCAATGATCTCGACGCGGGTGCGCGTAAATTCCAACACGAAAGTGCACGCCGTCGCGGAACTTAGCGATGCCAAGCTTTACGAAGTGGACACTTACGTGAAGGCGTCTGGTGGCTGTTCAGCTCCCATGGCGAACAACGCAGAGGACGCCGCGGCTAGGCTTGGTCAAATGCGGTTTCGGCAATTTATAAAAACCACTACGGCGCCGGCGAGTGCGCCGCGCGAGGCGCAGATCATGATTCATCATCCGAACAATTCGGGTCTGCAACGCGATCAGGTCTCGCTGCTCTACATTCCACTTTTTATCGTTCGTCAATTGCGCGTTTGGCAAGGCGATCAGCTTGTTCTTGAGATGGATGGCGGCATATCCATCTCGGAGAATCCTAACATTCGGTTTTCTTACCTACCGAATGGCGCAAGCATGTTCCGCGCGGAGGCGGTCGATACCGAAGGTCACGTTTTTTGGGGTGAGTGGCCAGTCGAGCCGACGATGTAGTGGCTCATCAGAAGCAGCGTACCTCTGCTTCCGCCTGAGCGCGGCGAAGTTCCTCAAGCGATGTTCGAGAAATTTCGGTGGTGCGGAACTCAGCACCGAGGTTCCCTTGCACTTGGGACATGCTCAGCACCGTCTGCGCGGTGACGTAGCGATCATATGGTAAAAGCGAAGCAATGAGATCGATCGAGCAGGAACACTTCTGCAGCGAAACCTGCGTCTCCCCGTTGGCTTTCATGCAGCCAAAGACGTAGTCCACGCGCGCAGAAGTTGGATAATCGTTGAGATCCGCAGCTCTCGCATTTAAGTTCGGCGCACAGACGATGAGAAGCGCGACGCCGACCCGGATCGATTTGACGCGAAGCATAAGTGATTTACCTTTCGTTGTCTTTACTTGTCGTGGTCGTCCAGCCGATTATGCCACCAAAATATTGCTAGCAGATATTGGAATCGCCATTCCACGGATTAATATTTCTATGGGGCTGATAATCTTCGATTGTGATGGCGTGCTGGTCGATTCGGAACCCATTGCCCATGGGCTATTGGCTCAAATGATGACGGATCTCGGTCATCCTCTGACCACGGCCGAGTCGGTCGAGAAGTTCACTGGACGCAGCCTGGCGGACACCGTGCCGCTCGTCGAAGGCGTTTTGGGGCGAAGTATTCCCGATCAAATAGCCCAACACTACAGCCGTTTGTTGCTTGAACGTTTACGTCGTGACTTGAGGCCGATCGCTGGCGTGAAGGAGGCGGTTGCGATGCTGCGTTATCCCCGCTGCGTCGCCTCTTCGTCGTCGCTCGAGCGAATTCACTTATCCTTGGAGGTAACCGGGCTGGCGGCGTTGTTCGGCTCGAATATCTTCAGTGCGACTCAAGTAACTCACGGCAAGCCTGCACCGGATCTCTACCTGTTTGCGGCAAGAACGATGGCGGTGGCGCCCGAGGACGGCGTGATTATCGAAGACTCAGCTTTCGGTGTCACCGCCGGATGCGCAGCTGGGATGAAGGTTATTGGCTTCACTGGTGGGGCACATGCAATCGGCGATGCCGCGCGGCATCTCGCAGCGGCAGGCGCATACCCCATCATTTCCTCAATGGCCGAACTGCCGGCTGCTGTGGAGCGACTGACGTCGTGCGTCGAATCCCCACGCCAGTCTCGATAGGGAACTTGGTCCCGTGCTTTTGACATTAAATCGGCGCGGAGCGGATCGTGTGAAAAACCTTCAATGCAGCAACCTGTTCGGCGACATCGTGAACCCGGAACAGCGCGGCGCCAGCAACGTATGCGGCAAGGGTAGCAGCGATCGCGCCGACAAACTGGGCCTCGATTTGCCGCTCGCTTAACGAGCCGAGAAAAGCTTTCCGCGATGTTCCGACTAAGATCGGACAGCCGAATTCGATCAATTCTCCAAGATGCCGGAGTACCTCGACGTTCTGGCGTGCGGTTTTGCCAAACGCCACGCCTGGATCAAGAATAATGCGCGATCGCGGAATTCCAGCACCCTCGGCAAGCGCCAGTGAGCGCGTAAAAAAGCCTCTGATATCGGCCAGGATGTCGATCGCGCCGTCCTTTTCAGCCCGATTGTGCATAACGACAACGGCAGCCTCTGTCGCAGCCACAGTCGCCGCCATTAGAGGATCCTTCTGCAAGCCCCAGACGTCGTTTATGACAATAGCCCCGAGTTCAACGGCACGCGCGGCGATCTTCGATTTATAGGTATCGATCGAGAGCGGCACTTCGAGTTTAAACGCGAGTTCAGCGAAGATAGATTCGACGCGAGCGAGCTCTTCATCTTCACTGATCGGTAAGGCGCCGGGTCGCGTCGACTCGCCCCCGACATCGATGATGTCGCAACCCGCCGCCGCCATCTGTTTCCCATGCGACAGGGCAGCTTCCATACTGACGTACCGCCCGCCGTCGGAGAACGAATCCGGCGTCAGGTTGAGAATACCCATGACGATCGGACGTGTTCCGATCTTCGCAAGAAAGGCATCACGCCGGGCGCGCTGTTCCGCGCGCATTGGTCTTTTCTTCCCTGTGAGAGCCTTCGCAATGGTATTCTTTGATAGTCCAGTTCGGATGCTCGCCGATCCACTGCGCAAGATAGGGCTGTGCATCCTGCACACACGCGCGCACCGAGCCACGCCAGACATATTCGAGACGCTGTTCCTCACATTGATCGGGATGCGCCAGGGCACAGACCGTGAATACGATGGCTACGAGGTCCATTGGGCCGCTCCGCCACTATCGGACAGTCACAGGCGATTACCATACAAACAGAACTTGCAAAGGCTTAGTTCCGATTTCCAACAAGAATCTCGCCCTTGCCGAGGACCGCCATATCTCCGGCGAAGCGCACAAGTGGCCGGCGCAAAAGCATGGCGGCGCCCTTGCTGTACGGTTCGATCATCGCCGCCAGCCATCGCATGGCGACAAGCTCATGCTCGCCACAGTCGATGAATGTCGGCGAAAGGACACTGCGGCTATCGCCGAGCACGATTGTGCCGCGTTTAAGCAGGAATCCCGCGAGCGGCCCGGCCCCGTGGCGCACAATGACCGTGCCCGCAATCATCCGACTTCCAGCGTAGGGTCCAGCTTCGCCTTCGACGATGATCGTGCCGCGGCGCATGCGGTCGCCTGCGCGCTCTCCGACCGAGCCGCGGACAATGACAATGCCACCGCGCATTCCGGCGACTTCTCCTGCCAGCGCGCCTCCCAGTCGATCGCCTGCGGCGCCGCGGATTTCCAGCACACCTGCTTTCATGCCCGAAGCGGTCCATGGTCCCGCATTGCCGAGCACCGTCAGGCGGCCTCCGGCCATCAGGCGTCCGGCCTGGATGCCGACATCGCCGTCGACCAAGAGCTCGCCGCTTTTCATCTCTTGACCGACGTAATCGAGTCGATCACAGGCATTCTGAATGCGGATTTGCTCGACATCACCCGCGCGCAGTCGAAACACATCGCCAACTTTGATGCGGTGACGGGTTGTTTGCAGCTCGATCTGTTCGATCTCGCGAGCTGTCTTTCCGGCGAGGCCGTGCGGCACAAGCGGCGACAGGTCGAGACGCTGATCGGGCCGCTCGCGAAGCGTTAATGTCAGCGGCTTCACGGCAGTAATTCCCGCAGATGGTAATGATGCGGCCCTAGCTTGCCGCCGTAATTCCCGGCGCTGATCCGCGTCGCACCACGGCTGGGGCCAAGCCTGACGATCGCTGCGATTCCGGCACGCATGGCGGAGGCGACCGCCTCCGAGGTAAGGCCGTCCACGACGATTTCCAACACGCATTTTGTATCGGGATCGAGCGCAGTTTTAACTGCGCCCCGCAGGGTCGGACAGAAGGCATCGTTGGTGGAGGCTGGCACGCCTTTATACTTTGAGCCGACCTTCGAACCGGAGCGGACCACTCCGCCGGGAAAGGGCGCGACCACATCCGGCACATTGCGGATGGCCGCCACTGCAGCTTCCGCCGCCGCACGTGTCGTTTGTACCGAGCGACCGAGAATGAGAAGATTGCCGCCACCCACTGCCTGTTTGGTCAGGCCTGTGGTAGCCTCGCAAACAAATTCGCCATCCATGACGGGAATGCGCCAGAAGTGTTTGTTGCCAAATCGTTTTGAGATCTGCCAGCCATCGCCGAAATAGCGCAGCGCATTTCCGAGCCGCAGAGTTTCTGCGCCGTCGATCCCGGCATAGCACGCCGAACCCGGACTGGTGAGCAGGCATTGCGCTGCGCGCGTTTGCAACTGTTTCTGGAGTTCGGCTGTCGACACGGCGAATAACAGAACCCGAACTCCAGGGCGACCGTCCGGGGTTTGTTTCCCAGTTAGTTTACGATCGATCCCGGCCTCGCAACCGCAGCCGATGACGGAGGTGGCAAAGCCGGTCATGCTCAGCGCCGCTTGGCGGGCCCATTGCGCGGTATCGGCCGTAATGATCACTGCGGTCGCCCGCATGCCAAAGGCTTCTGCGAACGTGTCATCGATGCGCACGCCGCGGACAGTCAGCGGCATGATACGAATTCAAACGGTTCTGGCCGGTTCAACGCGTAGTCCGGCACTTTGATGAATTGATCCGAAAGTCCGTAACGCTCCTCATAATAGTCCTTCATCCGTCGATCGATCGCGCGATCGCGCTCGGGGGCGACCGCGAGCGCGCGCCCCGAAGGATAATGCGTGACATGCCCGTCGCGCACGACAAGATCCCCATTCTTAAAGACGAGAGCGGCTGCGCGAAACATCTGCGCCCGGTCGGGAGAATCGTTGTACACTGCGACGTCGGCAACCGCGCCAGCGCCGAGATGCCCGCGATCGGTCAAGCCGAGCAATTTTGCGGGCGCGGCGCGAGTCATGGCGGTGATCTCGTACAGCGAGTACTCGCGCGTGATCGACGGTAGCGTCGTCACGGCCATCGCCTCGGGCGGCAGCTCGGAAATCCATTTCGTGCGCAGTTCGCTGCTCATCAAGAGTGCGAGTAGGTCTGGATAGCTGGTGAATGGCGCGCCATTGGGATGGTCGGTGGTAAAGAAGACTCGCCAAGGGTCATTGATCAGCAAGAATAATTCAAGGCCAACAGCCCATT